>Ga0302279_10004999_pt1 | contig 15105 bp, 13 predicted proteins | sample III_Bog_N3_3_FD_194541 | JGI IMG/M metagenome (GOLD analysis project Ga0302279, IMG submission 194541) | Peat permafrost microbial communities from Stordalen Mire near Abisko, Sweden - III_Bog_N3_3 | ecosystem: Environmental > Terrestrial > Soil > Wetlands > Peat | place: Sweden: Abisko...
GCACCCGCCGCCGCCGCGGCCGCGTTCGCGGTGCTGACGACGCAGGGCGCACTGGCCCAGAAGAAATACGACACCGGCGCCACCGACACCGAGATCAAGATCGGCAATGTCGAGGCCTATTCCGGACCTGCTTCCGCCTACGGCATCATCGGCAAGACCGAGGACGCCTATTTCAAGATGATCAACGACCAGGGCGGCATCAACGGCCGCAAGATCAATTTTGTCAGTTACGACGACGGCTACAGCCCGCCGAAGACGGTGGAGCAGATCCGCAAACTGATCGAGAGCGACGAGGTGCTGCTGGTGTTCAACGCGCTGGGCACGCCGACCCAGAATGCGGTGCAGAAGTATCACAACGCCAAGAAGGTCCCGCAGCTGTTCCTCGCCACCGGCGCCAGCAAGTGGAACGATCCGAAGAATTTCCCGTGGACCATGGGCTTTCAGCCGAGCTACCGGGTCGAGGCGCGGATCTTCGCGAAATACATCCTGAAGGCAAAACCCGACGCCAAGGTCGCGGTGTTCTACGCCAATGACGATTTCGGCAAGGACTACCTGGCCGGACTGAAGGACGTGTTCGGCGACAAGGCCTCCTCGATCATCGTCGCCGAGGAAAGCTACGAGACCACCGAGCCCTCGATCGATTCCCACATCGTCAAGCTGAAGGGCACCGGCGCCGACGTGCTGGTCAACATCTCGACGCCGAAATTCGCCGCCCAGGCGATCAAGAAGATGGCCGAGCTGGAATGGAAGCCGATGCACCTGATGACCGACGTCTCGATCTCGATCGGCTCGGTGATGAAGCCGGCCGGCCTCGAGGCTTCCGAGGGCGTGTTGTCGGCCACCTACATCAAGGACGCGTCCGACCAGCAGTGGAAGGACGACGAGGGCATGAAGAAATTCATGGCCTTCATCGACAAGTACATGCCGGGCTCGAACGTCGCCGATTCCAATCTGGTCTACGGCTACGCCGCGGCACAGACCATGGTGCAGGTATTGAAGCAGGCCGGCGATGACCTGACCCGGGAAAACGTCATGAAGCAGGCCGCCAGCGTGAAGGATTTCGCCCCGGACACGCTGCTGCCCGGCGTCAAGATCAACACCAGCCCGACCGACTTCGCCCCGATCGAACAGCTCCGGATGATGCAATTCAAGGGCGGCCAGTGGATGCTGTTCGGCGACATCATCAGCGCCGAAACCGGGGGCTAGGCTGCCCACGTCATTCCGGGATGCGCCGCAAGGCGCAGACCCGGAATCCAGAAGTTACGAGCGAGATTCTCCGATGCGCAATTGCGCATCGTAGTTCGCGCTTGCGCGCGCCCCGGAATGACGAGAACGCGCTAAGCGGGTTTGCCTCGGTATTTCAGCATCGGCGGTGAGCCCCCTCTCCCCTTGTGGGAGAGGTGAAGGGAGCCGACTTGCGATCTCTCGCGATGTCTCCCAAATAAATGGCTGGCCGCGCCGACCGCGGCCCAACCGCCGTGACCATGGGATCCCACGTGCACTATCTTCCGCTGACGCCGGCGCTGTTTTCGATCCTGGTTATCCTGGTGGTGGGGCTGGTCATCCTGATCCAGCTGCGGATTCTCCGCTATGCCTATATGCGGCTCGGCGTCAGCCCGGGGGTCGCGCTGCTGCTGCTGTTCGGCTCGCTGATCGGCAGCTATTTCAACATTCCGGTCGGCTACCTGCCGGGGACGCTGATGAGGTCGGGCGAGGTCGTCGACTACTTCGGCATGCAGTATGTCGTGCCGCTGCTCGTGCGCTCGCAGGGCACGGTGCTGGCGGTGAATGTCGGCGGCGCGGTGATTCCGACGTTGATGTCCGCCTATCTCGTGCTCCGCTACCAGCTCTGGCTCAAGGCCGTCATCGCGACCGCTGCGATCGCCTTCATCATCCACACCATGGCCACGCCGGTGGCCGGCATCGGCATCGCGGTGCCGGTATTCGCGCCTGTCGTGACCACGGCCATCCTGGCCTTCATCCTGTCCCGCGAATATGCCGCTCCGCTCGCCTATATCGGCGGCTCGATGGGAACACTTGTCGGTGCCGACCTGCTCAATCTCGACAAGATCAGCAGTCTCGGCGCGCCGGTCGCCTCGATCGGCGGCGCGGGAACTTTTGATGGCATCTTCCTGACCGGAATCCTCGCCGTTCTGCTCGCCGGCATCGCCTCGCCGCCGCGCCCGCGTCCGGCCTGGTGAGGCCATCAAATGCCGTGGGACGGACAATCGCCGGCGCGGCGAGTTGCCCTCCTCGGCGAACCCCCATAGAAGGAAATGAAAACCAGCCGGCAACGGCGATCCGCCGTCGATCGTCCGTTAGAAAAACGAAGGGTAAGGGTCACGCCTATGCAATCTCCGGTCAGCACCGCATCCGTTCCGGTTGGCAAATGGTCGCCTCCGCCTGACGCCAGCGCGCTCGTCAAGAACATCCATGCGATGCTCCATCCGCGCAACATCGTGCTGGTCGGCGCCACCGACAAGCCGGGCAACTACGCCGAGCGGATCTGGAACAACCTGATCAAGTACAAATTCGGCGGCGGCCTCTATCCGGTCAACGCCAAACGCGAAGCGATCTGGGGCGTTCCCTGCTACAAGGATTTCGCCAGCCTGCCGGACAAGCCGGATCACGTGCTGGTGCTGGTGCCGGCGCGTTTCGCGGTCCAGGTGATCCGCGACGCCGCGGCGGCGGGCGCGCGCTCGGCCACTATCGTCACCTCCGGCTTCAGCGAATTGCAGGACGAGGAGAGCCAGAAGCTTGCCGGCGAATTGCAGGCGGCGATCCGCGAGACCGGGCTTGCGGTCACCGGCCCGAACTGCCTCGGCAATCTCAGCGCCGGCGAAAGCCTGTTCACCAACATCGACGACCGCATCGTCACCATGGAGGCCGGACCGGTCGCGATCGCCGGGCAGTCCGGCGCGATCGTGATGGCGATCCGGCAGGCGCTGGAAGATCGCGGCGTCGGCGTCGGCTACATGGTCACGACCGGTAACGAGGCCGGCCTCGAGACGCCGGACCTGATGAGCTATTTCGCCGCCGATCCGAGCATCCGCGTGATCGTGGTGTATCTGGAAGGCGTGCGTAACACCAAGGGCTTCCGCGACGCCTGCAAGGCCGCGCGCGCCGCCGGCAAGCCGGTGATCGCGCTCAAGCTCGGGGCCTCCGAAGGCGGTCGCGCCGCCGCCATGGCCCATACCGGCGCGCTGGCCGGCTCGATCGAGACGTTTGACGCCATCTCCACCCGCGAAGGCGTGATCCGCGCCCGCGGCCTCGACGAATTGATCGAAACCACCGAATGTTTCGTCCACGCCGATCCGCCGAAAGGCAACCGGCTCGCCGCGGTGACGCTGTCCGGCGGCAAGCGCGGGCTTCTGATCGACGCGTTCTTCGCCGCCGGCCTGAATTTCGCGCCGCTGAGCCCGAACGCCAGCGGCAAGCTGGCGAAGATGCTCGGACCCGGCTCGATCGTCGGCAACCCGCTCGATGCCGGATTCGCCGCGGTGGTCGACCCCTCTGTCTACATGCAGTCGATCAAGATCATGATCGACGATCCCGACACCGACATCGTCATCATCGACTCCGAGCTGCCGAAGGCACCGCACGAACTGCGCGAGAAGAACCTGCGCATCGTCAACGAAATGGCGGCCGCCGCCTCGAAACCCGTGGTCTACATCAGCACGATGTCGATCGGCTTCACCGAGTTCACCAAGGGCTTGCGCAAGTCGCTGCCGCATATCGCGGTCATGCAGGGGCTGGACCGGGCGGTGGGTGCGATCAAGTCGCTGATCGACTACGCCGCATTGCGCAAGGTGGTGCCGGACATTCAATCGAGTTCGAGCGCGGCCGCGCGCGCGACGCTGGAGAAGACGCTGAAGCACGCCAGGGGGGCCGCGCTCGACGAGGTCGCGTCCAAGAAACTACTCAAGGCTTACGGCATTCCGGTGTCGAAAGAAGAGATCGTGCAGACCGCGGCGGAAGCGGTGAAGGTTGCGAAAAAGATCGGCTTTCCCGTCGTCGCCAAGGTGGTCAGCGCCGAGATCCTGCACAAATCCGACATCGGCGGCGTGGTGCTGAACCTCAACAGCGCCGCCGAGGTCAAAAAGGCCTTCAACGACATCACCGCGCGGGTGAAGAAATTGAAAGGCAAGCCGAAGCTCGAGGGCATCCTGATCGCGCAGCAGGTCAAGGCAGAGCTCGAGCTGGTGGTCGGAGCCGCGCTCGACGCCGAGATGGGCCCGGTGGTGCTGTTCGGCACCGGCGGCGTCGACATCGAGCTGATGAAGGACGTCGCTCTTGCCGGCGCCCCGCTCGACGCCGCCGAGGCGAGACAATTGATCCGCCGCACCAAGGCCGGCGTGAAGCTGAAGGGCTATCGCGGCAAGCCGGCACTGCACGAGGCTTCCGCCGTCAAGGCGCTGGTCGGGCTGTCCAACCTGATGGCAGACGCCGGCACCCGCATCGCCTCGATCGACGTCAATCCGTTCCTGATCAACACCAGGACCGGCGTCGCCGTCGACGCCCTGATCGTGCTCAACAACGCCGCGGCGAAAGACGCGGCCGGGCATTGAGGGCAACGCCCTTGCGAGACAGACCAAGATGATCATCGAAAATCAGGCCATGGTGACCGACGCCGTCGTCGAGGCCGTCAGCCGCGTCGAGGATCCGCGGTTGCGCGAAATATTGCTGGCGCTGGTGCGGCATCTGCACGGTTTCGTCCGCGAGGTGCGGCTGAGCGAACGCGAGTTCCAGGACGCCGTGAGGATCATCGCCGCGATGGGCCAGAAGACCACGGCCTCGCATAACGAGGTGGTGTTGATGGCGGGTTCGCTCGGGGTGTCCTCGCTGGTCTGCCTGCTCAACAACGGCAACAACGGCCAGACCGAAACCCAGGCCAATTTGCTGGGGCCGTTCTGGCGGGACGATCAGCCGCCGAGCGCCAGCGGCGACAGCCTGGTGCGCTCGCCGACGCCGGGTGCCGGCCTGGTGGTCCAGGTCTCGGTCGAAGATCAAAACGGGCGTCCGGTCGCGGGCGCCGAAGTCGACGTCTGGCACTCCTCGCCGGAAGGTCTCTACGAGAACCAGGATCCCGCGCAGGCCGAGATGAATCTGCGCGGCCGCTTCGTCACCGACGCTGCCGGGCGCTTTGATTTCCGCAGCGTCAAGCCGGCGGGCTATCCGATCCCCGTCGACGGCCCGGTCGGCGAGCTGGTGCGGGCCACCCGCCGCCATAACTTCCGGCCCGCGCACCTGCACTTCATGATCTACAAGCCCGGCTTCAAAACCCTGATCTCGCAAATCTATTCGCCCGACGACGAACATATCGATTCGGACGTGCAGTTCGGCGTCACGCGGGCGTTGATCGGCAATTTCGTTCGCCACGACGAACCCTCGCCCGCGCCGGATGTTGCGACACCCTGGTATTCGCTCGATCAGCGTTTTGTCATGGAGCCCGGCGAAGCGCGGCGCCCGCTGGCGCCGATCCGCGCCAAGGCGACGGCCTGAACGGCGGTCGTCAGGCGGCGGCTTCCGGCACCTCGTCGGTCCAGACCTTGAAGCTGACCAGGGTGTTGGGCCCGAAGGTCTGGGTCAGCGGCACGTCCGCTGCGTCGCGGCCCTGGGCGATCAGCACGCGGCCGATCCGCGGAATGTTGTTGCGCGCGTCGAAAGTGTACCAGTGACCGCCGAGATAGGCCTCGAACCAGCCGGCGAAATCCCCGGCCGCCCAGGGCAGCGGCATGCCGATGTCACCGAGATAGCCGGTGCAATAGCGCGCCGGAATATTCATGCAGCGGCAGAAGGCGATGGCGAGGTGCGCATAGTCGCGGCAGACGCCCCGTTGTTCGTTGAACACTTCCCACGCCGTCATGGTCGCGCGCGCATGCTCGTAGCCGAACGCGATGCGGTGGTGAACGAAATCGCAGATCGCCTGCACCCGCGCCCAGCCCGGCGCCGTCCGCTCGAACAACTGCCAGGCGATGTCGGAAAGCCGGTCGGTCTCGCAGTAGCGGCTGCCGAGCAGATAGACGATGGCCTCCGCCGGTAGATCCTCGACCGCATATTGCGCGGCCGAAGCCACGATCGGGTCGGGCAAGCCGCTGTCGCGCACCATCCCATCGGCCGCGAGACGCACGCGCCCGGCAGGCGCCACGATCCGGCTGCACCAGTTGCCGAAGCCGTCGCGATAGGGCGTGATCGGCACCGACGGGCTGACGGTCAGGTAATCGGGAACGATGACATCGGATGCCCGCGTGAAATGCATGCCCAGCACGGCGATCAGGGGAGTCGGCTGCGGGAAGTCGTAGATCATCTCGTAGCCGACGCGAATCTTCATACTAAACACCCGGTCCTGATCAATTGCACAGATTTCTAAAGTCGCACGCCGCCGTAAAAGGTCGCATGGTCGTGGCACAGTGTTGGCCGAGATACGGAGCGCTCGAACTCATGGCGGCGGATGCCAGAGGACATGCGGCCGATCCGGCCCGATCATCCAAATTTTTATTTCGGTGCAGTGCGAAGATGGCGACGAAACCGGCCCAAATCAAGCGGCGCGGCTGCTTATTCGAGCGCCAGCGCTGGTTCTGCGAGAATATAATGGCTAATCGGGTCAGAAAAGCGCACGGTCGAGCCATGCACAAATTCAGCGCGGGCGCAGAACCGCCGGCGAAAGACAGCGAAGCATGACGACGCGCTCGCGGCGGGAAACCGTTACGTTCAGGCACCCGTTCCGGATCAAGGGCATCGATCGCGTGCTGCCTTCGGGCGCTTACGAAATCATCACCGATGAGGAGATGATCGAGGGATTGTCGTTCGCGTCGTTCCGCCGCGTCGCCACCATGATCATGGTGCCGGCGGCGGCGTCGCGCAGTTCGACGATGGAGATGATCTCGATCGGCTCGGTCGATCTGTCCGACGCGCAACGCATTGACGCGAGTATGCCCAGTGAATGACAAGCCGCTCGATCTCGACAAGCACCGCGGCATGGCCGCACAGAAAGCCACCGACATCCGGCGCGTTCTCGCGGAAGTCGAATCCAACGCCAGGGATCTGCGCGATCGGCAGACCATCGTCGAGAGCCAGTTCCTGTCGGTCCCGGCGGCCTCATGGCCCGAAGCCGCCGCCAAGGCCCGCTACGTCCTGAACCTGTACGCCGCGGGACTGGCCGAAACGGACACCCGTCATCGCGATCTGGTCAGGGCCGTGCTTGCGGACATCGACCGGCTTTCGAACGAGCCTTGAGCATTCCGCAGTCTTCCGAACGACCGCTCGCCTCCTTTCGCTCGATCGAACAGCTAACGTTCGATGACGCCAGCGGGCTGTCTTGCGGATTCGCGGCATAGGCCGAAGGTCGCAGGATTTTTCCGGCTTCGTCATTGGCAAAGCCAGGCAGGAAGGGTTAGGCTCCCCGCCGATCAAGGCATCGAAGAATGCCGACCATCAAGACACGTCACCTTGTCTGGGAGGACAGTATGGCACCTTCGCGACGATCCTGGCCGATCGATCGGCGGACTGTTTTGAAATCCGGCGCCGCAATTGCTGCGGTGCAGTTCTCATCCCCCTTCATCATCAAGGCCCGCGGCGAAACGCCGGTGCGGATCGGCATGGTCGATCCCCTGACCGGAGTCTATGCCGCGATTGCGCAGGGCGAAGTGGTCGGCGCCAAATTCGCCGCCGAGGAGATCAACAAGAAGGGCGGCATTCTGGGCCGGCCGGTCGAGCTTCTGATCGAAGACTCGGCCAACGACGTCGGCACCGGCGTGCAGAAAACGCGCAAGCTGATCGAGCGCGACAATGTCAGTTTCATCATCGGCGACGTCAATTCCGGCATCGCGATCGCGATGGCGCAGGTCACCAGCGAGAAGAAGGTGCTGCATATCGTCTCCGGCGGTCATACCGATCCGATCACCGGCGCCAACTGCTCCTGGAACGTATTCCGGGTCTGCAACTCCACCGCCATGGACGCCAACGCCATCGCCACCACGCTGATGGAGAAGTTCGGCAAGAAATGGTACTTCCTCACGCCCGATTACGCCTATGGCCACTCGGTGCAGGCCGGCTTCGAGAAACTGCTGAAGGCCGCCGGCGGCACCTCCTCCGGCGCGCTCGTGCCGCTGGGCACGGCTGATTATTCCGCCTACCTGATCCAGGCCAAGGCCTACGCCCCGCAGGTGCTGATCAACGTCATGGGCGGCGGCGACCAGGTCTCCAGCCTCAAGCAGTTCGTCCAGTTCGGCCTCGACAAGCAGATGGCGGTCGGCGGCACCCTGTTCGAACTCGAAAGCATCCGCGCCGTGCCCGACGGCGCGCGGGTCGGATGGTGGACCATGGAATGGTGGTGGGACCAGCCCGGCGTGCCGCATGTGGCGGAATTCAACGCCTCGATCAAGAAGATCACGGGGAGTGCCGCCACCGCGCGCAACTGGTTCGGCTATGCCTCGGTGCAAACGCTGGCGCTGATCGCCAACCAGGAAAAGACTCTCGACGCCCCCACGCTGGCGCGCGCGCTGGCCGGCTTCAAGCTGCCGCCGGAGGTCGCCCTGCAGCCGGGCACGCCGGCCTACCGCGCCGGCGACCATGAATTGATGAGCACCGTGTTCGTCGGCGAGGCGCATCCGCCGCAGGGCGATCCGGACAACATGTTCAGCGTGAAGAACCCCGTGCCCGGCGAAAAAGCCGCCGGACCGGCCGAGGATACCGGCTGCAAGATTCAGTGGCCGGCCTAGCCTGAAGTAATACGCTTCGCCCGGCGCCAACGCTCCGGACGAAGCGGAATTTGAGACCGTCATTGCGAGCGTAGCGAACAGTACCGTCATTCCGGGGCGATGCGAAGCATCGAGCCCGGAATCTCGAGATTCCGGGTCTGGTGCTGGCGCACCATCCCGGAATGACGAATTCGGTGCTTCGTCGCTACCGCTCCCCGCAATGACGGAAAAAAGAACAACAATCTCGCTGAGGAAAACGCATGTCGTCGCACATATTGAACCCGAAATTCGATCGCCGCACCCTGATAAAGGGCGCCGCCGCGCTCGGCGCCTTCCAGGTGGCTTCCCCCTTCATCATCCAGGCGCGCGGCGACACGCCGATCCGGATCGGCATGGTCGATCCGCTCACCGGGGTCTATGCCGCACCGGCCGGCAACGAGGTGGTGGGCGCCAAGCTCGCCGTCACGCAGATGAACGCAAAAGGCGGCATTCTCGGCCGCCAGGTCGAGTTGCTGGTGGAGGATTCCGCCAACGACGTCGGCACCGGCGTACAGAAGGCGCGCAAGCTGATCGAACGCGACCAGGTCAACTTCATGATCGGCGACGTCAATTCGGGCATCGCGGCCGCGATCGCCCAGGTCACCGCCGAGAAGAAGATCCTGCACATCGTTTCCGGCGGCCATACCGACTCGATCACCGGCAAGGACTGCAAGTGGAATGTGTTCCGGGTCTGCAACACCACGCGGATGGAAGCCAATTCGGTCTCCAGCGTGCTGTTCAGCAAATACGGCAAGAAGTGGCACTTCATCACACCGGACTACGCCTTCGGCCACACGCTTTACGACGCATGCACCGACGATCTGAAGAAGCTCGGCGGCACCGTGACCGGCAATGAGCTGACGCCGCTCGGCACCACCGATTTCTCCGCCTATCTGATCAAGGCGCGCGCCGCCAGTCCGGACGTGCTGATCCTGCTGGTGCAGGGCTCCGACATGATCAACTGCCTCAAGCAGGTGGTGCAGTTCGGCCTCGACAAGCAGATCCACGTCGCCGGCACGCAACAGGAGCTGGAGTCGCTGGCGGCGCTGCCGCCGGAAGCGCGGATCGGCATCTGGATGTTCGAATGGTACTGGAAGCAGCCGGGCGTCGCCGGCGTCGATAAATTCGTCGCCGACATCCGCAAGCTGAACAACAACAACGTGCCGACCGCACGGCACTGGTTCGGCTACGCCTCGGCCATGACGTTTGCCCTGATCGCGAACCAGGAGAAGACCACCGACGCGGTCAAGCTGGCCGCCGCACTGGAGAACTTCGAGCTGCCCGACGACGTCAAACTGCAGCCGAACAAGGTCTATTACCGCAAGGGCGATCACCAGTTGATGACGTCGGCTTTCGTCGGCGAGGCGCAGTCGAAGGGCAAGGACGATCCGGAGGACCTGTTCCGGGTCGACGAAGTCGTCGCCGGCGACAAGACCGCGCCGGCCGTCGGCGAAACCGGCTGCACCGTGCAGTGGCCGTCCTGACATGAAATCCGCCATTTTCCTTGACCCGGGACGCTGTCTCCCGGGCCAGATGCATGTGTCTGCTTGCGGTGAACTATGTGGCAACTGATTCTGTTCAACGTCACCAACGGGCTGATCATCGGTGCCTTCTACGTGCTGATGGCGCTGGGCCTCTCGCTGATTCTCAATCTGAGCAACGTCATCAACTTCGCCCATGGCGGGTTTCTCGTCATCGGCGGCTACATCGCCTATACGATCACGCCCTATATCGGCTTCTGGGGAGCGTTGCTGCTGGCGCCGCCGCTGACGGCGGTCATCGGGCTTGCGGTCGAGCGCGTCCTGATCCGGCCGCTCTATGGACGCGATCCGCTCTATAGTCTGCTGCTCACCTTCGGCCTCGCCTTCATGATCGAGGATGGCACGCGGTTTATCTTCGGACCGCAGGGCAAGCCGGTCACCATCCCCGCGTTCCTGGCGCAGCCGCTGAGCAACGAGCTGTTCTTCATCACCGGCTACCGCCTGTTCATGGTGGCCGTGGTGGTGATCGCGGTAACGCTGTTGTTCCTGCTGTTGCGCTACACCCGGCTCGGCGTTCGCATCCGCGCCGGCACGCTCGACCTCGAGACGGTGGCGGCACTCGGGATCAACGTGCAGATGCTGCGCTCGCTCAACTTCGCGGTCGGCATCTTTCTCGCCGGCCTCTCCGGCGTGCTCGCCGCGGGCCAGCTCGGCCTCGAGCCGACCATGGGCACCGGGCTGTTGATGCCGAGCTTCATCGCCATCATCGTCGGCGGCATCGGCAGCCTGCCGGGGACGCTGGCCGGCGGCCTCCTGATCGGGGTGGCTTCCGGACTGACCGCGGTGTTTCTCCCGGCAGCCAGCGAGGCGGTGATCTACGTCCTGATGGCGGTGGTGCTGCTGTTGCGGCCGCGTGGACTGTTCGGCGAAGAAGGAATGATGAGTTGAGCTCCGAACAAACCCGTAAATTGATCGCGCTGGCCGCGATCTGGGCAGCCTTGTTGCTGGCCCCCTACTGGATGGTGCCGCTCGGTGGCTATACCTCGCTCGCCACCCGCGTACTGGTGCTCGGGCTAGCGGCGATGTCGCTGAATTTCCTGCTCGGCTTCACCGGCGTGCTGTCGTTCGGCCACGCCGCCTATTTCGGCCTCGGCGCCTATGGCGCCGGACTGGCCCTGAAATTCATAGCGCTCAGCACGCCGCTGGCGCTGATCCTGGGAATGCTGCTGGGCGGCGTGTGCGGCGCCATCCTCGGCACGCTGATCGTGCGGCGGCGCGGCGTCTACTTCGCCATGGTGACGATCGCCTTCGGCCAGGTGTTCTATTACATCGCCTTCCAGTGGAGTTCGCTGACCGGCGGTGACGACGGCTTGCGCGGCTTCTCGCGCCAGCCGCTCGACTTCGGCGCTTTCAAGATCGACATCCTCTCCAGCGCCAACAACTTCTACTACTTCGTGCTGTTCTGCTTCGCGCTGGCGGTCGGCGTCATGGGATTCATCCTGCGCTCGCCGTTCGGCCGCACCATGATCGCGATCCGCGAGAACGAGCGCCGCGCCCGTTTCCTCGGCATCCCCGTCGAGCGTCACATCTGGATCGCCTTCACGCTGTCCTGCTTCTTCATGGGATTTGCCGGCGCGCTCTATGCGCTGGTGAATAACTTCGCCGACCCGCGGGGACTGCATTACAGCCAGTCCGGCGATTTCGTGATGATGGCTGTCATGGGCGGCATGCGCAGCTTCTGGGGTCCGCTGTTGGGCGCTACCGTGTTCGTGGTGCTGCAGGACTACTTGTCGAGCGTCACCGTCAACTGGATGTCGTTCGTCGGGCTCCTCTTCGTGCTGGTGGTCCTGTTCTTCCCGCGAGGACTGCTCGGCTTCCTGCAGCGGAGCAAGGCATGAACGTTCTCGAAATCAACAACGTCACCAAGCGGTTCGGCAATCTCATTGCGGTGCGCGATGTATCGCTGAACGTCGCCAAGGGCGAAATGTGCGCGATCATCGGGCCGAACGGCGCCGGCAAGACCACCTTCTTCAACCTGATCTCGGGATTTTTTCCGCCCACCTCAGGCTCGATCGTGTTCGATGGCCGCGACATCACCAAACTATCCACCCATGAGCGGGTCACCCGCGGCATGGCGCGGACGTTCCAGATCACCGAGATCTTTCCCGAGCTCACCGTGTTCGAGAACGTCCGGATATCGGCCGAAGTCGCCGGCGGCTACCGCTTGAGGCCCTGGATCAACCGCGCGGAAGCGGCCCAGGTCCACTCCCGCGTCGAGGAGACGCTGAAGCTGGTTTCGCTGGAGGCCAAGAGCGACCGGCTGGTCGGCGAACTCGCCCACGGCGATCAGCGCTCCGCCGAGATCGCGATGGCGCTGGCCCTGAAACCGCATCTGCTGCTGCTCGACGAGCCGACCGCCGGGATGGGCGACCAGGAAACCTTCCAGATCACCCAATTGATCCGGCGGCTGCACCGTGATTCCAACTACACCATCGTGCTGATCGAGCACGACATGCGCGTCGTGTTCCATCTCGCCGACCGCATCTGCGTGCTCGACCAGGGCCGGATGCTGGCGCAGGGCACGCCGCAGGAGATCGCCGCCAACGAGGCCGTGCAGGCCGCCTATCTCGGTAACGCCGCATGACCGCAGCCCTGACCGCCGAAGGCCTCCACACCTATTACGGCAAGAGCCACATCCTGCATGGCGTCAGCCTCGAGGTCGCCGAGGGCAAGATCACCGCGCTGTTGGGACGCAACGGCGCCGGCAAGACCACGACCTTGCGCAGCCTGATGGGCCTGACGCCGGCGCGCGAAGGCAAGATCACGATCTTCGGCGAAGACACCACGCGCTGGCCGACCTTCAGGATCGCCGCGGCGGGGGTGGGCTACGTGCCGGAAGGCCGGCGCATCTTCGCCAATCTCAGCGTCGAGGAAAACCTCAAGGTGCCGCTCGAACGCGGCGGGCCCTGGACCATCGCCCGCATCTACCAGCTGTTCCCGCGGCTGGAGGAGCGCAAGACCAATCGCGGCCGCCAGCTTTCCGGCGGCGAACAGGAGATGCTGTCGATCGGCCGCGCGCTGCTGTTGAACCCGAGGCTGCTGATCCTGGACGAGCCGTCGCAAGGGCTGGCGCCGCTGATCGTGCGCGAGGTGTTCCGCATCGTCCAGCAGATGAAGGCGGAGGGCATTTCGGTGCTCCTGGTCGAACAGAACGCGCGGATGAGCCTGGAAATCGCCGACAACGCCTATGTGCTGGACGACGGCATCGTCGTCTATTCCGGACTGGCCAAGGACCTTGCCGCCGACGAGGGCCGGGTCCGGGCGCTCGCCGGCGCCAGCGCCGAGGAATGGACACTGACGTAGCCGCCACGCGCGCTGACCTTCTCCCCTCCACCCGCGCGCGCAGCGCGTGGTGGGGTCCGAGGCGAGCAAAGCTCGCTCTCGGGGTTGGGGGTGGGGGGTGCTTCGGCAAACTCAGTGCCAGCAGGAAAGCGCCAGCACGTTGAGAGACCCCCCACCCCCGACCCCTCCCCACCGCTTCGCGGGGGGAGGGGAAGAGCGCAATAGCGGACGCCTTCCGCTCACCCGGCTTTGGCCTTACAATCGCGGGATGGCCAAGAGCAACCTGATGATCGGCACGACGACGCTGGCGCTGATCGCCGCCGCATTCGTCGGGCTGCTCGGATACCGCAAGATCCACGCCCTCCGCCAGCAAGGCCCGCTGCGCATCGTCTTCCAGGGCTCCGCCAGCGGCCTGAGCAAGGGCGGCAGCGTCAATTTCGACGGCGTCCAGATCGGCGAGATCAGGTCGCTCAAGCTCGACAACCCGCGCAAGATCGTCGCCGAGGTCATGGTCGATAACACCGCGCCGATCCGCAAGGACACCGTGGTAGGCCTGGAATTCCAGGGGCTGACCGGCGTGGCCGCGATATCGCTGACCGGCGGCGCGGCCAGTGCTGCGGCGGTGCCGCTGGACGAGGACGGCGTACCCGTGCTGACCGCCGATCTCAGCGAGATCGAATCGATCCGCGATTCCCTGCACAATGTCGACCGGATCCTGGTCGGCAACCAGACGGTGATGAAGGACGCGCTGTTGAATTTCGAAACCTATACGGCTTCGCTGGCGAGCAAGGGCGACGCGCTCGAGAGCATCATGCGCAAGGCCGACGATGCCTTCGCCGGCATCGACAGCGCCATGCGCAAGATCGACGGCGTCGTGCCCGGCCTCGCCAACGGCAGGCCCGATGAATTGCTCGACAAGGTGAAATCGATCCGCGAACTGGCCGAGAGCTTCAACAAGAAGTCCGGCGCGGTGATGGAGGAAGGCCGCCGCTCGCTGCTCGATATCAGCGAGGCCGCGGTCAAGGTGACCCGCAAATTCGATCCGCAGGCCGTCAGCGGCGGCAACCCGCCGCCGCGAAGACCGGGTCCAAAGCCGCAGTGAATCATGATCCGGCGAGCCGGATCATGACCCTTCGTCAGCCGGTCAGAAATTGCTCTTCGCGGTCTTCTGGTTCGGGATGCCCTCGATCGGACATTCGTCGGTGCCCGGGGTCGGACGGGTCATCGCCTCGACCATTTCGCGCGTGCCTTCGGGATCGGCGATCCAGTTCTTGTAGAAATCGTAGGGGCAGGCCGCGACGCCGCTCGGGCTTTCGCCGGAATTGATCTTGCCGGTATAACCACGATGCAGCAGCTTGTAGAGGTGGTTCTGCGACTGGCCGTTGCGGCGGAAATCGCGGATCAGGTTCTTCGACAGGGCCGCGTACTGGATGCCGTATTCCTCCTCGCCGGTCTCGCCGAGGGTGCGGCCGTCGAAGCCGATGATCGCGGAGTGACCGAAGTAGGAATAGACGCCGTCGAAGCCGGCCGCATTGGCGACCGCG
>Ga0302279_10005003_pt1 | contig 15093 bp, 13 predicted proteins | sample III_Bog_N3_3_FD_194541 | JGI IMG/M metagenome (GOLD analysis project Ga0302279, IMG submission 194541) | Peat permafrost microbial communities from Stordalen Mire near Abisko, Sweden - III_Bog_N3_3 | ecosystem: Environmental > Terrestrial > Soil > Wetlands > Peat | place: Sweden: Abisko...
CGAAGGGCATATTCCGTCCGGCTGATTACAGCCGGACGGAATATGCTCTAGCAAGCGCGGTGGCGAAGAGGCCGCGAACCGCTATTATCCGCCGCGAAAAACATACTGGAGGAACTGGCTCATGACTGCCCCCGATCGCCTGCGCGCCCTTCTGAAAGAACCCGGTCTCGTCGTGATGCCGGCGGTGTGGGACGGACTCACGGCGAAACTGGCAGCCGCAGCAGGCTTCAAGACGGCGTTCCTCTCGGGCTCCTGCGTGGCGGCAAGCCGTCTGGGCGGCCCCGACCTCGATCTCATCTCGTTCGGCGAAATGTTCGACTCCTTCAACATGGTCCACGCCGCGGCGCCCTCCATGCTGGTGCTGGCCGACGGCGATCACGGCTACGGCAATGCGATGAACGTCCAGCGCACCGTGCGTGCCTATGGCCGCGCCGGCGCCGCCGCCGTGCTGATCGAGGACAAGATCACGCCGCGCGCGCTCACCGCCGCCGGCAAGCCCTGCCTGTCGCGCGACGAGGCGCGCATGAAGATCCGCGCCGCGGTCGAAGCCGCAAAGGAGTCCGGCATCTGCGTGCTGGCGCGCACCGACTGCCGCCCGACCCAGGGCATCGACGAGGCGGTGGCCCGCATCGAGATGTATGTGAAGGAAGGCGCCGACATCCTGTTCCTCGATTCGCCCGCCGATGACGACGAGGTGAAGCGCGCCATCGCCGCTGCCGGCGGCAAGCCGAGCTTCGCCGTGCTGTCGCCGGGCGCGCCGCGCGCCTGCCCGTCGCAGACGGAAGCCGCCAAGCTCGGCTTCAAGATCGGCACCTATCCGACGGGCATGCTCTCGCCCGCAGCCGCCGGCATGAAGGCGGGACTTGCTGCACTTGTGGCAGGTGAAGCCGAAGCCAAGAGCGCGATGCCCCCCGCGGAGCTGCGCACCACGCTGGGCTATCCCGACTACGACGCCCAGGCCAAGCCGTTCATCGTGAAAGCCTAGCCGCCAGACACAGGAGCCCGACATGCCGCGCCATATCGTCTGTCTCACCTTCGATCATGACCACATGTCGGGCTTCATCGCCCGCGGAATGACCTCGCCGACCGTGATCTCGCGCGGCGAGTACGATGTCGTGGTCATCCCGCGCCTGGTGGCGCTGATGAAGAAGTACGACATCAAGGGCACCTTCTTCACGCCCGGCCACACGATCGACAGCACGCCCGAGGCGGTGACGCCCTACATCGAGGCCGGCCACGAACTCGCTCACCATGGCTGGACGCATCGCCTGCCGGTGACGATGTCGCGCGAGGAGGAGGAAGAGGAGATCGTCCGCGGCAACGAATCGATCAAGCGCATCAGCGGCCGGACCGCGCGCGGCTACCGCTCGCCCGCGTGGGACCTCTCGCCCAACTCGATCGAGCTCCTGCTCAAGCACGGCATCCAGTACGACAGCTCGATGATGGGCCACGACTACGACTGCTACTTCGCGCGCCAGGGCGACGTCGTCGAGCTCCTGAAGCCGATGGTGCGCGGGCGCGAGACCAAGCTCCTGGAGATGCCGATCAGCTGGTCGCTCGACGACTTCCCGCACTTCGAATATATGCGCAATCCCAACGGCTCGATCCAGGCCGGGCTGATGAACGCCACGAACGTGCTGGAGAACTTCGTCGACGACTACACCTATATGACCCGCGTGCAGCCGGACTTCGGCATCCTGACCTACACCTTCCATCCGCACGTGATCGGCCGCGGCCACCGCATGATGATGCTCGAGCGGCTGATCCAGAAACTGATGGAGGACGGGGCGGAGTTCATGACCATGGAGCAGGCCATGGGCGAGTGGCTGGCGCGCCACCAGGCCGGCCGCAAGGCCGCCGCGGAATAGGCTCTAGGCGTTCTCGGCCGCGAGCAGGTCGTAGGTGCGCTTCTGGTAGAGCGCCATGTAGTCGGTGTACCAGGTCGTCGGATATTTCGGCGGCCGGTCGGGCCCGACGGTGGTCGGCACCGCGGCGACCGGCCAGTCGATGTTGCTGTCGCAGAAGAAGGCCAGCGCATAGCGCTCGCCGCCGGTGCGGTTGATCGCGCGGTGCGGCGTGGCCAGGAAGTGGTCGTTGGTCCAGCGCACCAGCATCTGGCCGCCATTCACCACGAAGGCGTCGGGGATGGCCGGCGCGTCGAGCCACTCGCCGTTCTGCAGGCGGATCGACAGGCCCGGCACCTCGTTGGGCGCCAGCACGGTGAGGAAGCTGGTGTCGGTGTGCGGGGCGATGCCGAACTCGCCGTCGGCCGTCACTTCCTGCGGTGGATAGTGCGTCGCGCGCAGCTTGTACTGCATGTCGCGGAACGGCACGTCGAAGTAGGACGCGGGCAGGTCGAGCGCGCGGGCGTAGAGCCGTACCAGCTTCTGCACCAGCCGCTCCATGGTGTCGCAATAGGCCACGACGGTCTCGCGGAAGCCCGGCAGGTCGGCCGGCCACTGGTTGGCGCTGCGGAAGCGGCGGCCGGCGATCACATCGGGATGGTCGGCTGGCATGTCTCGCGCGACGAACAGCGCCTCGTTGAAATTGGGCTTGGTGACCGTCTGCACGACCGACGTGCGCAGGGTGTCGCCCTTCATCGGCAGGTAGCCGACATTGTGGCGGTCGATGCGGACCTGCATCTTCCGGTCGAGCGGCTGGGCGTGGAAGCGCGCGACCTCGGCGTAGGTCCGGCGCACCAGTTCCATCGGCACGCCGTGATTGACGATGAAGTAGAAGCCGACCCTGGTGAGCGCGAAGCGGAGGTCTGCGGCGGTCCGGTCGAGTGCGCCCGGCTCTCCGGCGAGATAGGCGCCGAGATCGATGACCGGAATGGTCGGCGCAGTCGTCACGGGCATCAACGCTTCTTGCGGCCGCCCAGAACTTCGGCGTGGCTGGCCGCACCGACGGCCTTGACCATCTCGAAGATGCGCTTGCGGACACGGCTCTCGCGGATCTTGTAGTAGGCGCGGACCAGTTCGAGCGTCTCGCGCTTCACCAGCGGATCCTTCTCGGTCTCGAAGGGAGTCGAGGCCTCGCCGAAGCCCTTCTTGCCGCGGCCCGACATCGGCCGGCCGGCGAGCGCGTTCGAGGGCATCTCGTCGAAGAAGTACGACACCGGCACGTCGAGCACCTTGGCGAACTCGAACAGACGGCTCGAGCCGATGCGGTTGGAGCCGCGCTCGTATTTCTGGATCTGCTGGAAGGTGAGGCCGACGGCAGAGCCGAGATTCGTCTGGCTCATGCCGAGGAGGGAACGGCGTTGGCGCATGCGAGCGCCGACATGAACATCAACCGGGTGCGACCTGGCCATGAGTTGGACCTTTCATGCGTGCTGTGAAGTACGCCACAGCGGCGCCACTTCTCGACCTTTTCGACAAAGTGCGCAACGAAAAATGGCCTAAGTAAGTTCCTTCAGGGTAGCGCATCCGGATTGAAACCGGGCGGCGCCTTCAGGTCGAGCCTTTCCCGAAACTGACGCGACCACGCCGACCGCGCTACTTGCTGCGCCGCTGCAAGCAGTGTCGATTCGTCAAGTGTGCGAACATTACCATCGCGCATCAACCACTTGCCGTCGACCATCACCGATTGCACGTCGTGCGCCTGTCCGTTGTGTACGAAATTGGACACCGCGCGCAGGACGGGCACCAGATGGGCGCGCTGAAGATCGACGACGATCAGGTCCGCCTTGTTGCCGGGGGCAAGCCAGCCGCCGTCGGGGATGCCGAGTGCCCGATAGCCGTTGCGTGTCGCCCAGCGCAACACCTGCTCGGGCGTCGGCTGCCGGCCGTCCTCGCGCCTGACCCTCTCCATGAACAGGCCGGTGCGCATCACCTCGACCATGTCCTCGGCCATATTGTCGCTGCCCATGGCGATGGTGCAGCCGTGGGCCTCGAGGTCGGCGATGCGCGGGCTGAGACCGCGCCGCGCGGCGATGGCCGAGTTGAACGACACGGTGGCGCCGGACTGGCCCAGGATCTTCTCCTCGCGCGGGTCCATGCAGCGGCAGTGCGCACAGATCAGCCGGTCGTTGAGGAAGCCCAGCTCCGCGAGATATTCCGTCGGCAGGAGATTGCGATGCGCCTGGATCGCCGCGACCTCGCCCCAGATCTGGTTGAGATGGATGGTGGCCCAGGTGTCGAGCTTCGCCTGCAAGGCGCTGAGGTCGCGCAGCAGCTCGGGCGAGCACATGTCCGGCGCCCAGGCCGAGACCGCGATGCGCAGGCGGCCGTCGGCCTTGCCGTTCCATTTGTGGAACGTGTCCTCGATCAATCTGAGATGCTTCTGCCCCAGCGCGCGGTCGAGCCGGTAGGGCGCGGGGTCGCCGATCTCCGTGCCGATGCGGTCGAAGGCCCGCACACCCAGCAGGAAACGCATGCCGGTGTCGGCCAGCGCCTGGGCGTAGGCGCCGGTGTTGGTGCCGTCTTCGAGGATAAGGGTGGTGCCGCTGCGCAGGGCTTCGAGCGCGCCGAGCCGGGCCATCGTCTGCACCTCGTCCGGCGACATCTTCGGCGCCGGAATGGGCGACAGGCCGCCGGAGAAGGGCGGCTTGTGCGGCGGCGACAGATCCTCGAACACGCCGCGCGCGATCGTCATGGTGAGATGGGTGTGCACGTTGGCGAAGCCCGGCATCACCAGCTTGTTGGTGCCGTCGACCCGCTCCGCGTCCGGATAGCGGACCAGAATGTCCTTTGTGGGCCCGATTGCGGCGATGCGATTGCCGTCGATGGCGATGGCGGCGTCGTAGTGCACCGAATCAGTGTCGTCGACGGTGACGATGGCGGCGTTATGAATGACAGTGGTCAAGGCGACTCCAGTGTATTCGCATACGATGGGCATGAGAGCAGTACCCGCTCGGACCGTCTAGGCTTATGCTGCGGTCCGAATGTTGGCGGCTCATTTCGGATTGGCGCGGCCCTATCGCTTCGAGCGGGTCATCCCGTCGTTGATCGCGCTGGTCCTGATGATCGCGCTGGCCGTCACCGCGTTCTGGCTCTGGAGCGTGGGCGAACTCGCGCCGGGGCCGCGGGCCGACTACTTTTTTTATCTCGGCGGCGTGCTCGTCCTGGCGCTCGCGCTGGTGCGCTGGCCGAAGATCGCGGCGGTCCTGCTGGTCCTGGCGGCGTTCGATTTCTTCTGGGGCATCGGTTCCTGGGGATCGGCCGAGCCACTGTTGCCACCGCTGCAGGCCGAGACGCCGCGCTTCCGCTGGCATGCGCTGCTGCAGGTCGTGCCGATTCCCTCCCTGCAGATCGTGAGTCCGACCGGCCTCGTCATCAGCCATACGTCGGAAGGCACACGCGGCCGAGAGCCCGCGCCGCACAGCCTCGAGGGGCGAGCCGTCGTCGCCACCTACGGTGGATCGACGACCTACGACATCGGCGTGGGCGAAGGCGACACCTGGAGCGACCGGTTGGGCGAGGCGCTCGGACGCAGCGGCACCTTCGTCGTGAACAACGGCGTGCCGGGCTACACCACGGTCGAGCATCTCATCCAGACCGAATTCTACCAGGACAAGTTTGGGCAGAAGCCGAGTTGCGCCGTCTACTACGTCGGCTGGAACGACCTGCGCAACGCGCACATCCCGCATCTCGATGCGGCCTATGCCGACTTCCACCTGCCGAGCCAGGTCGACTCGCTCAAGGTCCGCCGGGCCGGCGGCTCCGACGTCACGATCTCGCCGCTGCTCACGGTGGTGGCGCGCTGTGTCAGTGCCCAGGTCGACACGGTGCAGTATTCCGCCGACCCCAGGGGCGCGCCCGGGTCGGGCGACGATGCCGCGGTGCTGCAACTCTTCGAGCGCAACGTGCGGGCGATCTCCGCTATCAACCGCCAGCGCGGCATTCCCACGATCTGGATCGGCCAGTTGATCAACCGCGCGGCCTTCGACGGCGAGGGCAGCTATGGCTGGCTGCCGTTGGTGCGCGACCGCGACGTGCCAGGGATGCTGGAGCATTTGAACGCCGTGCTGATCCGCACGGCCGTCGACCTGGGCGACACCGGCATCGCTATCACGCCGGATCGTTTCGGCAAGCAGGACTTCATCGACAACGGCCATTTCAACGCCCGCGGCGCGCGGCGCTTCGCCGAGATCATCGCGCCGGCGGTGCGTGAGGCCTGCCGCTAGGAGGACGACATGACCGAGTTCCAAGCAGCCGTCCTGCCCGCCGTCGGCAAGCCCCTGGAGATCCGCACGGTTCGGATCGACGCACTCCAGCCGGGCGACGTGCTGATCCGCATCATGGCGTCGGGCCTGTGCCACACCGATCTCGAAGTGATCGAAGGCTCGCTCGCCTATCCCATGCCGATCATCCTCGGCCACGAAGGCGCGGGCGTGGTCGAGGCCGTCGGCGCAGGCGTCGATGATCTCAAGGCCGGTGACCATGTTGTGGCCTCTTGGAACCCGCATTGCGGCCATTGCTTCTATTGCGAGCGCGACCAGCCGATCCTGTGCGAGCCGTTCTCCTATCACCAGCCGCGCGGCCATCTGCTGGACGGCGGCTCGCGCCTGAGCTGCGAATCCGCGACCGTGCATCACTTCTCCGTTGTCTCCTCGCACGCCCAATACGCCGTCGTCCCGCAATCGGGTGCGATCAGGGTGCCGAAGGAGATCCCGTTCGACCGGGCCTGCCTGATCGGCTGCGGGGTGATGACGGGCGTGGGGGCCGCCACGCGCGTGACGCCGGTGCAGCCCGGCGCCACGGTCGCCGTGATCGGCTGCGGCGCCGTCGGCCTCAACGCGATCCAGGGCGCGCGGCTTGCCGGCGCGGGCGCGGTGATCGGCGTCGACAAGAGCGAGAGCCGGCGCGCGATGGCCCGGACGTTCGGCGCGGACTCCGCGATCGGCGCGCCCGGCGACGATGTCGTGGCGCTGGTGAAGCAGGCGACCGGCGGCCGCGGCGCCGACTACGTGTTCGAGGCGGCGGGCAGCGAGGCGGGCTTCCGTCTCGGTGCAGAGGCCGTGCGGCCCGGCGGGCATCTCGTGTTCCTGGGCAAGGTAAATGTCTCGCAGGAGGTCTCGTTCCGCTGGGGCGCGCTGATGGGCGAGAAGAAGATCGTGCGCTCGAGCTACGGCGGCGCCCGGCCCAAGCGTGACTTTCCCTGGCTGGCGCGCTGCTATCTCGAAGGCAAGCTCAAGCTCGACGAGTTGATCACCGCGCGCCTGCCTCTCGCGAAGATCAACGACGGCTTTGCTGCAATGCGGCGGGGCGAAGGTGTCCGCACAGTGATACTGCCGTGGGATGCCTGAGGCGAAACTCTTGACGCTCGGCGAACGCCACTCCTAGTGTGATCGATCACGCATGCGTGAAAGCACGAAGAGGTTGTGCAATGCCCAAGCTTCTCTCGGAAGATGCCGTCGCCAAATATAACCGCGACGGCTACTACTTTCCCATCGATGTGCTGAGCGAGGCCGAGACGCGCGACATGCGGCGCCGGCTCGAAGAGTTCGAACGCGCCAACGGCGGCCCGATCCAGGGCGACAAGCGGCACAAGTCCCATCTCTTTCTCACTTGGCTGAACGATCTGATCCGTTCGCCGAAGATCCTCGATGCGGTCGAGGACGTGCTCGGGCCGAACCTGTTCTGCTGGAGCACGAGCTTCTTCATCAAGGAGGCATCCGACGCGGGCTTCGTGTCGTGGCACCAGGATGCGACCTACTGGGGCCTGAGCTCACCCGACGTGATGACCGTGTGGGTCGCCTTCACACCGGCCAATCTCCTGAACGGCTGCATGAAGTTCAGCACCGGCTCGCACAAGATGCAGCTCGAGCACAAGGATACGTTCGACAAGAACAACCTTTTAAGCCGCGGGCAGGAGATCGCGGTGGAGGTCGACGAAGCCAACAGCGTCGATGCGATCCTCAAGCCCGGCCAGGCCTCGCTGCACCATGTGCTGCTGGCGCACGGCTCGGAGCCCAACAAGTCGAACGACCGGCGCATCGGCTTCGCCATCCGCTACATCCCGACCTACGTGAAACAGGCGGTCGGCGCCAAGGACAGCGCCACCCTGGTGCGCGGCACCGACACCTACAATTACTTCGAGCACGAGCCGCGCCCGACGGCGGATTGCACGCCGGAGTCGCTGGCCACCCATGCCGCCATCGTCGGCCGGCAGGTGCAGGTGCTCTATCGCGGCACCGGACAGGAGCATTTCAGACCTTAGGACGAGATCTGGCCACCTGACGTAGCAAAGCCCTGCGAACAACAGACAGGGCAGCGGCAGGCGGTGTGTGGGAAGGGGAGAAACGCAATGGATCTATTCACCGGCATAGCGTTGTTGGCCGCGTTCCTGGCCGTCGTCGTCCTGATCATCCGGGGGCAAAGCCCGGTCATCATGCTGCTCCTCCTCGCGATCGCATGGGCCGCGATCTCGGGCATCGGCCTCAACGACATCCAGTCCAAGATCCTGCAGGGCGGCGGCGTCACCTTCGCCAGCGCCGTCATCATCATCGTGTTCGGCGCCTGGTTCGCCCAGATACTGATCCAGACCGGCATCGCCGAAAGCGTGATCCGCTCGGCCGTCGAGCTGGCGGGCGACCGGCCGGTGATATCGGCCATGACCATCACGCTGGTGACCGCGATCCTGTTCTCCTCGATGTACGGCGTGGGTGCGGCGATCGCCATCGGCGTCATCGCGCTGCCGATCATGATGAGCCAGGGCATTCCGCCAAGGGTCGCGGCGCCTGCTTTCACCATGGGCATCGGCGCCGGCACGATGGTGAACCTGGTCCAGTTCGGCACGTTCCAGAAGCTGTTTCCCGGCATCGAGTATGGCGGCAAGGAGCTGACCTACTGGACGGTCGGCGGCTGCGTCTATGTGCTCATCGCCTGGCTGATGACGGCGATCATGATGAAGCACCTCGGCACGCGGCAGATGGCGTCGGTTGAGACGGCGGCGGCGCCGGTGCGCAGGCGCACGCCGTACTACACCTACATCGTGCCGATCTTCCCGGTGCTGATGATCATCGTGGCCAAGTGGGAGATCATCCCGACCTTCCTGCTCAGCATCGTGCTGGCGCTGGCGCTGACCTGGAAGGACCGCAACTTCCAGGGCCACATCAACCTGTTCAACAAGACCTTCTACGACGCCTTCCCCGACATCGCGACCATCGCGGCCCTCTGGACGATCTGCGGCATGATCATCGTGTGCGGACAGATGCCCCAGGTCTCGGCCGCGCTGAAGCCGATCTTCGGCCCGATCCTGCCGCATACGCCGCTGCAGGCCGCCGTCTTCTTCGGGCTGCTGGGCGGCATCGGCAGCATCTATCGAGGACCGCTGGTCGTGATCGGCACGGGTGCGGCGGTGCTGGCGCTGGTGATGGCGAACAAGGAGCTGCCGATTCCGCTGCTCTATTCGCTGTGGCTGGCGCCGACCGTCCTGCAGGGCAGCATGGATCCCACGAACTCGTGGACCCTGTGGACGATCGGCTACACCAAGGTCTCGCACGGCGAGTTCCTGAAGACCGCCTTGCCGTTCGGCTGCCTCATGGTGGCCGTCAACTCGGCCATCGCCTATTTCATGCTCGCGTGAGGGAATGGACAGAAAGACTTATCGCATCGGCATCGACGTCGGCGGCACCTTCACCAAGGCGGTGCTGATCGACAACGCAACCCACGACGTGGTCGACCGCTATTCGGTGCTGACCACCCACGCCGACGAGCGCGGCGTGGCCAAGGGCGTGGTCGAGGTCTTCCGCAACGTGCTCGACCGCTCCAAGGTCGATCCGAAGGACGTGATCTTCCTGGCGCACAGCACCACCCAGGCGACCAATGCCCTGCTCGAGGGCGACGTCGCCGCCGTGGGCGTCATCGGCACGGCGAGCCGGGTCGAGGCGGTGCTGGCGCGCGGCCAGAGCAACATCAAGGAGATCGAACTGGCGCCCGGCCGCTTCCTTCGGCCCGGGCACCGCTTCCTCACGACCGACGCGCTGAGCCCCGACAAGGCGCGGGCCGCGGTCGAGGAACTGAAGGCCGAGGGCGCGCGCGTGATCGTCGCCACCAGCGCCTTCGGCGTCGACGACAATAGCGGCGAGGAGATGCTGCGCACCGCGGCGGTCGACGCGGGCATGGCCGTCACCTGCGGGCACGAGATCTCGAAGCTCTACGGGCTCACGACCCGCACACGCACGGCGGTGATCAACGCCTCGATCCTGCCCAAGATGATCGACACCGCGACCATGACCGAGGCGAGCGTGCGCGAGGCGGGCATCGCGGCCCCGCTGATGATCATGCGCGGCGACGGCGGCGTGATGGACATCCAGGAAATGCGCCGGCGGCCAGCGTCGCGGGCGCGCTGATGCACCTGCGCGTCTCCGACGGCATCTATTTCGAGGTCGGCGGCACCAGCACCAACATCGGCGTGATCCGCAACGGCCGGCCGACCGTGAAGTACGCCAAGGTGGGCGGGCACGAGACCTATGTGAGTTCGCTCGACGTCCGGGTGATCGGCATCGCGGGCGGCAGCATGGTGCGCGTGGCGGATGGTAAGCTTTCTGACGTGGGCCCGCGCAGCGCCCATATCGCGGGGCTTCCCTATGCGGCCTTCGCCGATCCCGCGGTGTTCGAGGGCGCGACGGTGGAGCTGTTCCAGCCCAAGCCCGAGGATCCGGCCGACTATGTGTCGATCCGCACGGCCGACGGATCGCGCTACGCCCTCACCAACACCTGCGCCGCCAATGTGCTGGGCTATGCCAAGCCCGGCCTGCATGCCCACGGCAATCCCGACGCGGCGCGGCGCGCGATGGCGCCGCTCGCGGTCCTGCTCGGCTGTTCGGTGGAAGAGGCGGCGCGGCAGATCCTCGACAAGGCCACGTCCAAGGCAGTGCCCGTGGTCGAGCAGCTGATCGCCGAATACGGCCTCGACCGCGACCAGGCCGTGCTGGTGGGCGAAGGCGGCGGCGCCGGCGCGCTGATCCCCTTCACCGCCGAGCGGATGAAGCTGCAGCATACGATCTCGAAGGACGCGGAGGTGATCTCCTCGATCGGCGTGGCGCTTGCCCTGGTGCGCGAGGTCGTGGAGCGGGTGATCCCCAATCCGCAGCCGGAGGACCTCAAGGCGATCAAGCGCGAGGCGTTCGACGCCGTGGTCCGCTTGGGTGCGGCGGCGGAGAATGTCGAGGTCACGATCGAGGTCAATCCGCACAACCAGCGGGTACGGGCCACTGCGATGGGCGCCTCGGAGATGCGCGCCAAGACCCGCACCAGCGAGGTCGGCGAGGACGAGGCCAAGGCGATCGCCGCGCGCTCGATGAGCCTGCCGGTCGAGGACGTGCATGTGGCGGCTTCGACCGACCGCATGCGGGTGATCCAGGGCATCGTCATCGAGAAGAAATGGAAGTTCCTGACCAGCAAGCGCCACCCGGTGCGCGCCGTCGACCTCGACGGCGTGATCCGCGTGCAGCGCAGCGATGCCAAGGTCCACAGCGCCGAGGCGCGTCACGGCATCGCTTCGCTCAAGAAGTTCTGGGAGGATCAGACGCTCTACAACGGCGACAGCGTCGTCGTGCCCGACATGTTCCTGGTGATCGGTGGGCAGGTCGTCGACCTCACCGGCATGGTCGCCCTCGACCAGGCGCTGGCCGTCGCGAAGAGCGAGTTCGAGGGCCTGGCGCCCGACGTCAATGTCGCCTTCATCGCCGTTGCCGGCGCCCGCCGCTGAAGCTGCGCTGACGGCCGGGCGCGCGGCGGCAGCCGAGCTGCGGACGCAATGTGGCACGAGTGATCCCGCCGAGATCGCCGCGCGGCTCGGCATCGCCGTCGACGAGGTGGAGGGCGACGGCGGCTTCGGCACGGTCGTCGTCTATGCCGACTACATGCCGCGTCCGCCAAGGGTCAGGCTGTTCATGCCTGCGATCGCGGCACTCGACCGGCGGCTCGCGGATTATCCAGAGACTCTTCCCGGCGGGACGCGCCCGGTCTTCCTGGCCCACGAACTCTTCCATCACTGGGAGGAGCTGCACCCCGATCGTGCGCTGCTGCGGCTCTATCGCGACCGCCGCCTGCCCGAACTGGCGGCGGGCGCTTTCGCCCAGGAACTGCTGGGCCTAAAACACCATCCCGAACGGCTCGATCGGCTCACGCCGCCGCGGCCTGCGCCTTCATCGGATGGATCGAGCGGAAGCTGATCGCGAAGCGGTTCCAGGCGTTGATCGTGGCGATCAGCAAGGTGAGCTGCACCAGCTCCTCGGACTCGAACTCGGCGCGGACCTCGTCGTAGACCGCGTCGGGCACGTGGGTCTGCGATACCAGGGTCACCGCCTCGGTCCAGGCGAGCGCCGCGCGCTCGTGCGCGGAATAGAGCGGCGACTCGCGCCAAGCGTCGAGCAGGTAGATCCGCTCCTCGCTCTCGCCGTTTGCGCGGGCGTCGCGGGTGTGCATGTGCAGGCAGAAGGCACAGCCGTTGATCTGCGAGGCGCGAATCTTCACCAGCTCCATAAGTTTCGGATCGAGGCCGCTGCCGGCGACGTGGGCTTCCAGGGCGGCCAGCGCCTTCATCGCGACGGGCGAGGCCTGGTAGGGATTCAATCTCGGCTTCATGATTTCCTCCTTCCTCGAGAGCCCTAGTGTGCGCCGGCGGCGGACACATGGGCGGCCTTCTTGAACAGCAGGGTGGCCAACAGGGCGATCACGAGCGTGGCGCCCAGCAGGTAGAAGGTGTCGGCGAAGGCCATGATGAAGGCCTGCTGCTGGATGCGGCTTCCGATCGCCATCAGTGCCTTGTTGGTTGCCGTCATCGGGTCGGTGACGCCGTGCTGCAGGAAGTACTGCACCAGCTGGTAGAGCCTGGCGCGGGTGGCTTCGTCGAACACCGACACCGACTGGTTCAGGATGTTCGAGTGGAACTGCTCGCGCTTGGTCACGAAGGTCTGCAGGCCCGCGATGCCGATCGCGCCGCCCAGGTTGCGCATCATGTTGAACAGCGCCGAGGCGGAGCCCGCGTTCTCGGGCTCGATGCCGGCCGAGGCGACGGCCGACAGCGGCGCCAGCACGAGGGCCTGGCCCAGCGCACGCACGACGTTGGGCCACAGCAACTGGTCGGCCGCGGTATCGATCGTCATGTAGATGTTCATGAAGTTCGATGCGGCGAACAGGGCGAATCCCAGCCCGATCACGAGGCGCGCGTCGAACTTGCGCATCAGGCGGGGCACCAGCGGGATCAGCACGAGCTGCGGCAGGCCGGTCCAGGCCAGCACCATGCCGATCTGCTCGGCATTGTAGCCCTGGATGCGCGCCAGATAGAGCGGCAGGATGAACACCGATCCGTAGAGCGCGACGCCCAGCAGGAAGGCGGCCAGGTTGCCCAGGCCGAAGTTGCGCCGGCCGAGTAGGCGCAGGTTGAGCAACGGGTTCTTGGCTCGCAGCTCGATCACCAGGAAGGCGGCGAGTGCGACCGCGGCCACGATTATCAGTTTCACGATGAAGGGCGAGCCGAACCAGTCGTCCTTATTGCCTTCCTCGAGCGCAGTCTGCAGGGCGCTGAGGCCGATCGCCATGGTGGCGATGCCCGCCCAGTCGCCGGTGCGCAGCAGGCCGAGCTGCATCGGCTTCTTCTCGAGCGAGAACCACAGCATGCCCAGCATCAGCACTCCGGGCACCAGGTTCACATAGAAGATGTACTGCCAGCCCCAGTTCTCGGTGAGATAGCCGCCGATGGTCGGGCCGATCGCCGGTGCAAAGGTCGCGGAGACGGCGAACAGCGCCATGCCTACCGGCTGCTTGGCCGCGGGCAGCAGCGTCAGGATCAGAGTGAAGGCCAGCGGGATCAGCACGCCGCCCGAGAAGCCCTGGATGGCGCGCAGCACGATCATCTGGCCGAGGTTCTGCGCCAGCGCGCAGGAGGCGGAGAAGATCAGGAAGAGGGCGGCGTTCACCAGGAGGTAACGCCGCACCGAGAAGACACGGGCGAGCCAGCCGCTGAGCGGGATCACCACGATCTCGGCCACGAGATAGGCCGTCGAAATCCAGCCGCCGTCGTCGATGCCGGCGCCGATCGCACCCTGCACGTTGGCGAGCGAGGCGTTGACGATCTGGATGTTCAGGATCGCCATGAAGGCGCCGAGGTTGGCGCCGATGATGGCTATCCAGGTCTTGACCGAAACTGTCTGGACTGGCGCGCTCACAGCCGCCTCCCCGTTCCTAGTTCGTGGCCTTGGTGTCGATGGTCGGCTCGACCGACATGCCCGGACGCAGGAGGCCCGCGAGCTTGTTGTCGTCGATCACGATCTTGACCGGCACACGCTGCACGATCTTGGTGAAGTTGCCGGTCGCGTTGTCGGGCGGCAGCAGCGCGAACTCGAGGCCGCTGGCGGGCGACAGGCTGTCGACATGGCCCCTGATCTTCACGCCCGGGAAGCTGTCGATCTCGACGTCGGCCGGCTGGCCCTGGCGCACGCGGGTGAGCTGCGTCTCCTTGTAGTTGGCCACGACATACACCGCCTGCAGCGGCACCACGGCCATCAGCGGCGTGCCGGCCTGGACATACTGGCCCACGCGGAGCGCGCGTGCGCCCACCGTGCCGTCCACCGGCGCCGTGATGGTCGTGTAGGAAAGGTTGAGCTCGGCCTGGTGCCGGACGGCGCTTGCATGGTCGCGCTGGGCCTCTGCCTTGGCGTGCTCTGTGGTCAGCACGTCGATCTTGCGCTGGGCCACGATCAGGCCGGCGCGCGCGCGGGCGAGCTGGGCGGCGCGCTCACGCATCGTCGTGTCGGCCTGCTGGGCGCGCTGCACGGTGCCGTAACCGGTCTTCTTCAACTGGTCGTAGCGGTCGCTGTCGGCCGTGGCATAGGCGAGCGAGGCCTCGCCCTGGGCGATGTCGGCCTGCTCCTGGTCGATCACGCTCTTCTGCTGCTCGAGCTGCGCGTCGATGTTGCTGAGCGCCGCCTCGGCGGTCTTCACGTCGGCCGTCGCCTGGTCGAGCGCCACCCGGAAGTCGCGGTCGTCGATGCGCGCCAGCACCTGGCCGGCGGCGACCTTCTGGTTGTCCCCGACCAGCACCTCGCCAATGTAACCCGAGATCTTGGGCGCGACCGTCGTGTAGTCGGCCTGGACATAGGCGTTGTCGGTCGAGACCAGGAACCGGCCGATCTTCCAATAG
>Ga0302279_10005005_pt1 | contig 15089 bp, 13 predicted proteins | sample III_Bog_N3_3_FD_194541 | JGI IMG/M metagenome (GOLD analysis project Ga0302279, IMG submission 194541) | Peat permafrost microbial communities from Stordalen Mire near Abisko, Sweden - III_Bog_N3_3 | ecosystem: Environmental > Terrestrial > Soil > Wetlands > Peat | place: Sweden: Abisko...
TGTAAGGAGCATGCCGGACGCTGGAAGGCGGATGCCGGACGCTGGAAGGCGCATGCCGGACGCTGGAAGGTGCATGCCGGACGCTGGAAGGCGCATGCCGGACGCTGGAAGGCGGATGCCGGACGCTGGAAGGCGGATGCCGGACGCTGGAAGGCGCATGCCGGACGCCGTCTTCGAGGAGCCGGGCGCCGGATGGCCCATGACGGACGCTCGGCCGACGTTTGCGCTCGAACGCCTCTCGCCCTTGCCCGACGGGCGGGTCGCCTAGGAGGTCAAGTACCCGAGGGGCGACAAGACCCACCGGACCATGGCCCCCCTCGAATTCATGGCGCGGCTCGCCGCCCTCATCGCGCCGCCGCGGTACCCGCTGGTGCGCTACCACGGCGTGCTCGCCCCACACTCCAAGCTGAGAGCGTCCCTCGTTCCCCGGCCACGCACCGAACCGGCCGCTGGCGGCCAGCGCGGGCCCTCCAAGGAGGGCTGCGCCCGGCACGCGGGCGCGGGGCCGAAGGGTACCGGCACCGTCGTACCGACCACGAGGGAGCTTGGAGTCCCGCTCGCGGAGAGCAGCCCGACCCCGTCGATGTCGCTCGCGCCTCGCGCGGGAACGAAGGGGACCGCGCCGGTCGCGCTGAGCACGAGGGAGCTTGAAGTCCCGCGGCATCCCAACGCTTTCGCTGCGTTGCCCGGCTCGCCGGCGCTCGCGGCGAGCGGCCCTCCCCCGTCGATGGCGCCTGCCCTTGGCACGCTCATCGGCCAGAACCTCATCACCGTGCCACACTGGAACCGGCTTCTCGGCGGCGAGCTCTTGGCGACCTCGCCGCGCGTTCTCTGGGCGACCCTGATGCGACCGTCGTTTGCGATCGACACGCTGGTGTGCCCGGCCTGCGGCGGCCGCCTGCGCCTGCTCAGCACCATCACGGAGCGGGCGACGGTGCGGAAGATCCTCGCGCACCTCGGCATCCCGGCGGAGCCGGTGGTCGTCCCCCGCGCTCATGGCCCCGACTGGCCTGATCCCTGACGCGAGGCTTGAGACCCACCGGACCGCGGCGCGGCGCGGCGCTCCGCGACGATGGCGGAGGTGCGCGTTTGGATGAGCTCAGAGCAGAGGGATTCCAGCGACGGTGGATTCGTGGGCGCGGCGTGGGGCGCATAAGCGGGGTTACGTAGACCGCCAAAAATTGCGCCAGCCACAAACCCGTTTCGGCGACCTATCCGCCGTGTATCCGGTCAGCAGCTCGTACCTGAGCTCGGTCTTCCAGCAGAACGGGCGGTCGTTCCTGGGGGACATCACCGTGGCGTATCCGTAGCGGTAGCCCTGCCTGCTCGCGGCCCCCAATCACCCACCCATCCCGGTGAAGCCGTCCTCCCGCACGTCGACCGGGAAGTCCACGTGCTCGCCCCGTGCGAACCTGACCAGAGCCTCCAGGGCGTCCCGGCAAGACGTTCGACCATCAAAATGGCGGCCAAAATCGTCACTGATTACGATGCTACCCCTCCGGTGCCGCTCCAGAACGAAGCCAACGGCTGCTCCGCCGTCCTGAAAATCAAGGCGGTACCGTTCGTTGCCCAAGGCGGTGATTCCCATCAGCCTGATCGACACTGTATACCTTCTCCCGGCGAGCTTCAGCGGGGGCGATCCGAGCACTACGCTCGCGATCGACGCCCGCCGCCGCCTCTGCCGCAGGATCCGCGGCGCCTCGTCCGCGGCGAACGCCCATTTGGGGAACAGGAACGTGCCGTGGTGCTCGTACACCTCGCTGGGCCTTGCCGGTGAGGGAGTGTACGCTGAAGTGGTCGGGTGCAAGCCGTCGACCGTAAGCTGATAGGGGAAAACTCTCATGCGGGGATCGATGAACCGTCGGGAGGGCTCCTGGGTCGCCGCCGCCCTCCTCCTTCTATAGAAGAGAGCGAAGTCCCTCGGAGCCTCAGCTCCGCGCTCCGGCGGTAACCGCGAACTGCCCCGTGCGCAAGGCGTCGCCAGGATCGCCGCGCGACGGCGGCACGCAGACATGGGCCGGCTCGCGCGCGTCACGGAGGTCACGGAGGGGCTCGCGGCGCTCGCCGACGGACGGCATGCCTCGCGGGTCCGCAACCCGGCGCGTCCGGCCGTGGCGTACGAGCGCGCATGAAACATGCCAAGCCGATTGACCGCGATCTGGGTGCTGTCGCTCATGCTCGCGGTCACGAAGCTCGTGCTCGCGGTCACGAAGCTCGCGCTCGCGGTCATGAAGCTCGTGCCCGCGGTCACGAAGCTCGTGCTCGCGGTCACGCGTTTGGATGAGCTCAGAGCAAGGGATTCAAGCGACGGTGGATTCGTGGGCGCGGCGTGGCGCGCACAAGCGGGGTTACGTAGACCGCCAAAAATTGCGCCAGCCACAAGCCCGTTTCGGCGACCTATCGACCGGACGACCCGACCCACGTTGGCCCCGCCGTTCGCCGCGACCGGACGACCCGACCCACGTTGGCCCCGCCGTTCGCCGCGACGACCCGACCCACGTTCCGTGTCGACCGTGTGGGGCGCCTGGTAGCCGCGCCAGACCTGGAGCCCCTCGTCGAACAGCTCCACCGGGCCCCGCCGTTGGCCCTTGGCCCCGCCGTTGGCCCTTGGCCCCGCCGTTGTCCCCGCCGACCTACGTTGTCCCCGCTGTCCGACCCGACACACGTTGAGCCGCCTGCGTGTTGAGCCGCCTGCGACGTTGAGCCGCCTGCGACGTTGGGACGTTGCGACGTTGGGACGTTGCGACGTTGAGCCGACGTTGAGCCGCCTGCGCCTCAGCCTCAGCCGCCGCCGCGCTGAACATCGACGTTGAGTCGCCTGCGCCTCCGCCTCAGACGCCGCCGCGTTGAACGTCGCCTGCGCCGCCGGCTCCGCCGACACCCGCACAATCACACCGCAGGCACGTCCGAGCGGACGCCGACCCTATGGCACACGCGCATCCACCACGTCCCTTCCGGAAACTGCACGTCCCTCACGAGCTCGCGCCACTGCGCCAGCGCGGCTCGGTACATCGCCCTGAAAGCCCGTACCGCCGCCGCAGCGCGATGCCAGGCCTCCTTGCTCCCGCTCCCGCGGCCAACGGCAAACGTAGGATTAAGCGAGCGCAGCGGCTCGAAACTCGTCGCGCGTTCATACGGCGAGACACTGCCCGCTCGCTCAGCGCCGAGCACATCCCCACCCGCCAGCTCCGCATACGCCTTCGCCTCCTCCCGCGCGACCTCGTCGGCGACCTTGCGACGGAAGCCCTCGGCCTCCCCCGCGCCGAGCCCAGGCGGAAGTGACACCTCCAGGGTCACGTCCCTGGGCCAAGCGGGATTCTTCGGGTCGAGGTACACGCGGGGGCGCTCCGCGCGCAACACCCCGCCGCCGATCTCGTCGACCAGCACCTTGGCGCCCGGCCACTCGTTCGCATGGCGGACGAGCCCTGCCGCGACCGGGTTCGCGAGTGTGTAGGCGATCTTCTCCACGAACGCCGGGCGCGTCATCAGCCGGACCACGCTCGTCGGCTCGTGATCCCACACGGGCCCCTCCCAGGCGCGGAGCACCTTCGTACCCAGCGCGACGATGCGGTGAAAGAACCCGAGGAAGCTCGGCAGCACGCCCCTCTCGTCGGTGACGACGAGGTGGAGATGCGTCGACATGGCGCAGAGGGCGTGAACCTGAATGCCAAAGCGCTGAGCGGAAACGGCCAACGCGTAGAGGATGAGGTTGGTGATCTCCGCATCCGGGCGCAGAAGGAAGTGCCGGCGCAGGACCCGACGCGTGACGAGATAGGTGGCACCAGGCAGGATGGAACGGGGCAAGCTCATGACCACGGCACTGACAAGAGCCGTGCCGGGGTTTCGGGTGCGTGATTTCAATGGATTAGCCCCGCGGAGGGGTGGCGCCGCCAGTTGAGGGGTAGCGGCTGCCAGGTCTCTCGGGTGAATCGGACGCGAGGGTGCGCCTTGCGGCGGGGAACCTCGGCCGGGCCTCGGCCAGGCCTGCCGGCAACGTGGGTCGGGTGTTTTCTCGTCGCGTGCCACGCCGGGGCGTGCAACGGCGCCCTCGGCACGCGCAGGACCTTGTGACGCGATGAGCTGATCGGCGCCTTCGCCCTCACTTCAACCCGTACCGATCCATCTTGTTCAGCAACCCCTGCCGCGACAAACCCAGCCGCTGCGCCGCATGGCTCCGGTTGCCCCCCGTCGCCGCCAGCGCCGCCGCGATCTCGCGCCGCTCCAGCGCCGTGATCTTCTCCTCCAGCGTGGTCCCCTCGGGCGCGCTCGCCGCGCCGTCGCTCCTCGGGGCCACCGGCTGCCGCAACGCCGGCGACAGATCCTCCTCCAGGATCTCCCCCCTCCCCGCCGCCATCACCAGCGCCCGCTGCATCTCGTGGCGCAGCTCGCGGAGGTTGCCCGGCCAGGCCCACCCCTCGAGCCTCCGCAGCGCCCCCGGCGACAGGGTTGCGGCCCCCGCCCGCGGCACCAGCGCCCGGCCCTGGTTGAGGAAGTGCTGCGCCAGCACCGGCAGGTCGCCGACGCGATCGGCGAGCCTCGGGAGCGCCACCTCGATGCCGCGCACGCGCCAGTAGAGGTCGTCCCGGAAGGTCTTGGCGGCCACCATCTCGGCCAGGGGACGGTGCGTGGCGGAGACGATCCGCACGTCCACCGTGACGGCGCGGGAGGCGCCCACCGGGAGCACGTCGCCGGTCTCGAGCACGCGCAGCAGCTTGACCTGGAGCGCGGGGTCCATGTCGCCGAGCTCGTCGAGGAACAGCGTGCCGCCGTCCGCCGCGGCGAAGAGGCCGAGCGCGTCGCCGACGGCGCCGGTGAAGGCGCCGCGCTTGTGGCCGAAGAGGGTCGACTCCAGCAGCGCGGGCGCGAGGGCGCCGCAGTTGATGGCGACGAAGGGCCGGTCCTTGCGGCGGCTGCGGGCGTGGAGGTACCGGGCGAAGACCTCCTTGCCGGTGCCGGACTCGCCGGTGATGAGGATGGGCACGTCGGTGGGGGCGGCGCGCTCGCAGAGGGAGCGCGCCTCGAGGAAGGGGGGCGAGGCGCCGAGGAGCCCGCCCGCCTCGCTCGCCTGCGAGGTGAGCGCGAGCGAAAGCTCGGCCACCCGATCCTCGAGCGCGAGCCGCGCCGCTGCCCGCGCCACCACCGCGAGGAGCACGTCGGGGTCGACCGGCTTGGCGAGGAAATCGTACGCGCCTCGCTGCACCAACTGGAGCGACAGCGGTGTCTCGCCCGCGCCCGAGACGACGATGATCTTGGCGGAGGGCCGCGCGGCGAGGAACCTCTCGGCGAGCGCCGCGCCCGCCTCGGGGCGGCCCGAGGGCGGCAGCATGAGGTCGAGCACCACCAGCCGAGCGGCCGAGGACGCGAAGCGCGCGGCCGCCTCGGGCTCGGTGGCGGCGGGGACGACGTGGTAGCCGTCCCCGGCGAGGAGCTCGCGGTACACGTCGCGGAAGGCGGCGTCGTCGTCGACGAGGAGCAGGGTCTCGGTCATCCGGGGCCTCGATCAGAGCGGGCAGGTGGGCCTGGGGACGCAGGTCGCCGCCCCCGTCGCGGGATCGCCGCAGGCGCCGCCGTCGCAGTCGGCGGAGGCGGTGCAGCCCCCGGGGTACCAGCACCACAGCGCGAAGACCTGGTGGCAGCAGGGGTCTTCGAGGGGCCGGCACACGCCGCCGGGCCCGGCCGAGCAGTCGGCGTCGCGCTGGCAGTGGGCGGCCGCCACGCAGGTGTTGACGAAGAGGCCGAGGTCGCTGGCGAGGGCGCAGATCCCCGCGTCCGCGGCGCAGTCCTCGTCGGTGACGCAGCCGTCCCGGAGGCAGCGGTTCATCGGTCCCACCAGGCCGCCGCAGTAGCCGACCGGCGGAAAGCAGCGCTCGCCCGCGGGGCAGGCGGCGCTGTCGCAGCACCCCATCTCGCCGGGCCCGCACGAGGTGACCGGCTGCGGCGTGAAGCGGCAGACCCGCGCGCCGCCCGGCGTCAGCGCCACGCACAGCCCACCCGGACAGTCGCCGTCGACGGCGCAGTCCGCGGCGCTGGGCAGGGAGCCGCCGGCTCCCGTGGTGCGCGCGCTCGTCGTGCCGCAGCTCGTCGCGAGGGCGAGCGCGGTCGCCGTCAGCGGCCCGGCCCTCATGCCGGGCAGATCGGCCCGCCGTCCTGACAGGAGGCGATCCCCGCCGCGGAGTCCGGCGAGCAGTAGCGGGTGGGGTGCCCGCTGGTGGGGGGGCAGTCGGCGTCGCTGCGGCAGCCCCCGTTGCCGGGATAGACGCAGAAGAGACCGTCGGATGCCACGCAGCACGGGTCCTGGGCGGGGGCGCACATCCCGCCCGCGTGCGCCGTGCAGTCCGTGTCGAGCTTGCAGGAGGCCGCCACGCACGCCCGGATCTCGAGGCCGAAGGTGCCGGCGAGGGCGCAGATCTGGTTGGCGGCGCAGTCGGCGTCCTTGGCGCACTGATCGACGGCGCACTGGTTGTGCGGCGCCATGGCGACGCCCGCGCAGACGGGGACGAGCGGCCCGAGGTAGCAGGCCTCCTTGTCGGGGCAGGGGCTGGTGGCCGGGCAGCACTGGTCGAGGGCGCTGGTGCACGTGGTCGCCGGCGTCAGCGCCACCAGGCAGACGTTGAAGCCGCCCGGCGTGACGGCGACGCACTGCCCGCTGGGACAGTCGGAGCCGCTCATGCAGTCGCCCGAGGTGCTGACCCCGCCGCCGCCCGCGCCCGAGGCCGACGAGGTGGCGCCGCTCGACGCCGCGGTGCTGCCGGAGGCGCTGCCGGACGCGGAGCTGGTGGCACCGCTCGAGAGCTGCAAGCCCCCGCCGGTGCCGCTGGCGCCGCCGCTCCCCGTCCAGGAGCCCGTCGTGCCCGCGGCGCCGCCATAGCCCCCGGCGCCGCTGCCGGTACCGGTGAGGGCGACCGCGGAGCTGCAACCAAGAGAGAGAAATCCACTGAGCAAGCCATAAGTGAGGAGACGCATACCGACCTCCCAGAAGAGCGTAGGACGCCACAAAGGCGCCACCGGATCAAGCGGACCGGGGCGATTGCCTCGCCGACGACGGCCAGCGGGTGACGAAGCGGGCGCCCCCCTCGGTGCGCCGCTCGTACCGGATCGTCCCTCCGTGGCGCTCCACCCAGCGCGCCGCGATCGCCAGGCCGAGCCCGGTGCCCGGGTGCTTCGCGTCCCGCCCTCGGCCGGTGACGAAGGGCTGAAACAGGGTCGCGGTGATCTCGGGCGGCACGCCGGGCCCGTCGTCCTCGACCCGCACCTCGACGGCGCCGTCGACCCACGCTGCCGTCACCCGCACGCGCGCCCCTTCGCGACCGTCGAGGGCGATCGACGCGTTGTGGACGAGCACGGTGGCCACGTCGGTGAACGCGCCGCGGTCAGCCTCGACGAAGAGAGGCCCCTCGCCCTCGAGCACGACCTGGCACGGGGGGGCCCCTTCGCCGAGCACCTGGCCCACGCCGGTGGCCGCCAGCGTCAGCGCTGGCAGCACCTCGATCTCCGACATCTCCAGCGGGCGCGGCTTGCTGTAGCGGAGCAGATCGTCGAGGAAGCGCCGGGCGCGATCGACCTGCGCCCGCAGCGCCGCCACGCTCTCCGGCCGGGCGCCCTGGCGCTCCAGCAGCTTGGCCTGGGCGGCGATGACGCCGAGCGGGTTCCTGATCTCGTGGGCCACCGCACCGGCCAGGCGCCCGATCTCGGCGAGGCGCTCGACCTGGTCGGCCCGCACCTCGGTGCGCTCGACCTGGTCGGCGAGGTCACGGACGCCGATGGGGTTGGCGAAGAGGCGGCGGCCCGCGGTCTCGACGACGATGAGGCGGAACGGGTCGAGCGGCAGCGCGGCGAAGAAGACGATCAGCACCGTCCAGAGGACGCCGCGCCCCTCGTCGGGCGCGAGGTGAGGCAGGAGCCGGAAGAGCACGGTGAGGCCCACCGCGGAGAGCGCGGCGGTGAGCACGGCGTACGCGAGGCCTTGCTCGACGAGGTCGCGGGAGCGGCCCCGCTGTCCGCTGAGGACCGCGTAGGAAGCGAGGCCCACCGACACGAGCAGGAGCGGCGCCGCCAGCCACACGTCGCCGAGGCCGAAGACGCGCAGGCCCACCACGCCTCCGCCGCCCAGCGATCCGAAGACACTGCCGAGGGCGAGCGCCCCGCGGCGGCGGCGCTCGGTGCCGCGGACCTCGAGCGCGGCGAGCGCGAGCCAGACGACGACCCCCACGGAGGCGATCGCGGAGACCACGGCGACCGGCACGAAGAGCGGCCCCGGGGCGCGCGCCCCCGGCGCGTAGAGCGCGCGGGGCCACACCATGCCCAGGATCGCGACCAGGCCTGCGGCGACGTACCCGAGCCCCACCACCCCGCGGCTCCGGCCGCCGGTGAGGTCGGTGCCGGCGTGGACGAACCCCGCCGCCAGGAGCACGCCGGCGGGGACCACCCGCTCCGCGAAGGCCGACGTTTGCGGGCTCTCGAGGAGAATGAGCCCGGTGACCCACAGCGCCAGGAAGAAGCACAGCGCGAGGAGGCCGCGGCGGGTGTCGCGACCGAGGCGGAGGACCGTGGCGAAGACGGTCATGGCGACGGCCCAGAGCGGGTAGAGGGCGAGGGCGGCGAACGTGGTCATGCAGCGGCGAGGGGAGCTATCGGCCGGCGCTCCGCGCGGGGCAAGGCCGGCTTCCGCCCTGCCGCGCCGTGGACCGCCGAGGCTCCCCCCGCGAACCAGGTCTCGGCGAGGCGGCGGAAGCTCCGCTCGGTCTCGCGCTGGAAGAGCGGTCGGAACACCAGCCGGTCGAGGAGCCTCCCGAGCGCGCCCCAGCGGACCGAGTAGGTGTACGAGGTGGAGAAGATCACGGTGCCATCGCCGACGGGCCGGTAGAGCCAGAGCCCGACGCCGCGACGGATGAGCGAGCGCGGGTCGTCCGACCAGAACTCGAAGGTCGACTGCGCCAGGGGCCGGTGCAGCTTGTAGCGGCCCGAGCCGCGCAGGGTGAGGCCCAAGAGGGCGCGCTCGTAGCGCATCTCGGTGCCGGTCTCGACGCGGCTCGCCCCCATCTCGATGCGGCTGAAGCGATGGTCCCAGGTGGGATGGAGGACGTGGTCCTGGGTGAGATCCCAGAGGCGCTCGACGGTGGTGCGGAGCCGGACGGAGACGTGGAGCGGGCGGGGTCGGGCATCGCGCGGCTGCGCCCGCTGCCGGGACAGCGTCCAGGCCTCGGCGGTCGCGACGGCGAGGCAGCCCGCGGCCATCGCTGCGAGCGCCACCCGGAGCGCGAGCGGCGCCGCGGGAGCGCAGGTGACGCCGGTCGGCAGGGACGCCCACGGCCTCGAGCTCACGTAGATCGCGTGCAGGTAGGCGCCGGCGAGGACGCTGAGGACGATGTGCATGAAGTACTCGCCGCCGGGCAGGCCGCCCTGGCTCCGGCGCGACGCGGGCTCCACCGCCACGTCGGCGAGCGCGACGCCCACGTCGGCCACGAAGAGCGCGACGAACACCGGGTACCACGCCCCGCCGAAGCGCACGCTGGGCACGAGCGCCATCTGCAGCGTGTAGACGAGGCCGCGGACGACGTGGATCCACGCCTCGGTGCGGGACTCGGGCCGCCGCGCGAGGCCGCAGCGATAGGTGTGGAAGTACGCGACGTCGAAGGCGCCGAGGAGGGCGATGACGAGGAGGAGCACGGAGGCGGTGAGCATGACGACCGGAAGCCTCGCAAGGGGCGCGCCAGGCGCCACGCGGCGCGATGGCAGCTCCGGCGGTGCCGGCGCCGTCCACGGGATCGCAGGCACTGTCCACGCCGTGGGCAGCGCCGGGGATCGCGCCGCGGCCTGACCGCACTTCCCGCGCGGCACGCCGCTCGCAGTGCGGGGGTGCATGCGCCCCCACCTCCTCGACCTCGCCGTCCACCTCGCGCGCCTCGCCGGCTCGATGCTGGGGCTCGCGCTCGCGGCGCGTGTCGGCAGCGACCTGGGCATGCTGGTCGCTTCCGCGCTCCTCTTCCTGGAGGCGTTCGCCTTCATGCACGACCTCGCCCACGGCGCGCTCCGCCTCCCCCGGCTCATCAACGAGATCGCGCTGGCCCTCTCGGGCGCGATCCTCCTGATGAGCGGCCACGCGCTCCGGCGCACCCACCTCATCCACCACGCGCGCGCGCTCGCCGACGACGACGTGGAGGGGCTCCCGGCGCGCGACAGCTTCCTCCGCGCGCTCGCGGGGGGGCCGGCAGCCGCCGTGGCGCTGCGCCTCCATGCCTTCCGCGGCGCCGGTCGGCGCGGGCGGCGCTGGCAGGCGGCGGAGACCGCGGTGGGCCTCCTGCTCGGCGCCGCGCTCCTCGGCTCGCGCTGCGCGCCGCTGGTGGTCTACGCGCTGGTGGCGATGGCCGCGCAGGCGACCATGAGCGTGTGGGCCGCGCACGTCCCCCACAACGCGCCGGCCTGGCTCACCGGCCTGGCGAAGCGCTTCACCTGGACGGGCTCGCCCACCATGCTGAGCCTCGCGTATCACGCGCAGCACCACGCGCACCCCGAGGTGCCCTGTCGCCACCTCGCGCCGTCCCGAGCGGCACCCGGCGTAATTGGCCGCGCGACGCCGCTCTCTTTGCGCTAAAAGGTCGAGGCGATGACCTTCCAGAACCTCATCCTCGTCCTGCAGAAGTTCTGGGCCGCGCACGGCTGCCTGATCGTCCAACCCTACAACTCGGAGGTCGGGGCCGGCACCTACAACCCGGCGACCTTCCTCCGCGCGCTCGGGCCGGAGCCGTGGAACGTGGCCTTCCTCGAGCCGTCGCGCCGCCCCTCGGACGGCCGCTACGGGGAGAACCCGAACCGCCTGCAGCAGTTCCACCAGTTCCAGGTCATCCTCAAGCCCAGCCCGGCCGACATCCAGGAGCTCTACCTGGAGTCGCTGCGAGCGCTCGGCACCGACCCCCTCCAGCACGATGTCCGCTTCATCGAGGACGACTGGGAGTCGCCCACGCTGGGCGCCTGGGGCCTCGGCTGGCAGGTGTGGCTGGACGGACAGGAGATCTCCCAGTTCACCTACTTCCAGCAGGTCGGCGGCGTCGACTGCCGCCCGGTCTCGGGCGAGCTCACCTACGGCCTCGAACGCATCGCCATGTACCTGCAGGACAAGTCGAGCATCTACGACTGCGTCTACTCCGACACGGGCGCCAAGCCGGTCCTCTACGGCGAGATCTACCAGCGCGCCGAGTGGGAGTGGTCGACCTACAACTTCGAAGAAGCCGACGTGGCCGAGCACTTCGCCGCCTTCGACCACTGCGAGGCCGAGGCCAAGCGCCTCCTCGCCCGCGGGGCCGACAGCGGTCAACACGGAGGGGGGAAGGTCGATCCGACCAAGGCCCTCGTGCTCCCCGCCTACGACTTCGTGGTGAAGGCGGCGCACCGCTTCAACGTGCTCGACGCGCGCGGCGCCATCAGCATCACCGAGCGGCAGCGCTTCATCGGCCGCGTCCGCGGCCTCGCGCGTGCCGTCGCCGAGGCGTACCTGGCGCAGCGCGAGGCGCTCGGCTACCCGCTGCTGCGGCCTCTTGCGGAGCCGGCGCCCGTCGCGGCCGAGTAGCGGCGGCGCTTCACTTCCCGGTGAACACGGCCTTGGCCTTCTCGACGAAGGCCTTCATCCCCGTCCGCTGATCCTCGCTGCCGAAGAGCGCGGCGAAGGCCTGGGCCTCGAGCTCGCAGGCGGCGGGGAGGTCGAGCGCCTCGCCGCGGAGCATCACCCGCTTGGAGGCGGCCACCGCCAGCGGCCCCCTCGACGCGATCTTGTGCGCGGTGTCCCGGGCGCGCGGCAGCAGCTCGGCGCCGGGGTAGACGGCGTTGACGAGGCCCATGGCCAGCGCCTGCTCGGCGGTGATCATGTCGCCGGTGTAGATGAGCTCGCGCGCGCGGGCGGCCCCGACGCGGCGCAGGAGCCGCTGGGTGCCGCCGAAGCCGGGGAGGATGCCCAGGTTGACCTCGGGCTGCCCCAGCTTGGCGCCCTCCGCGGCGTAGATGAAGTCGCAGGCGAGCGCGAGCTCGCAGCCGCCGCCCAGCGCGAACCCGTTCACGGCGGCGATGACCGGGAAGGGGAGCGCCTCGAGCAGGGCGCCGAGCGCGTGCCCGGCGTCGGCGAACCGCTTGGCCTCCGTGGTCGACAGGACGGCCATCTCCGAGATGTCGGCGCCGGCGACGAAGGCCTTGCCGGCGCCCGTGAGGATGGCGCAGCGGACGGGGTCGTCGCTCGCCGCCAGGGTGGCGAAGGCGTGGGTGAGCTCGGCGACGACGCGGGCGTTGAGGGCGTTGAGCTTGTCCGGCCGCTGGATGGTCACGGTCGCGACGGCCGCGATGCGCTCGATGACGACGAACTGGAGTTGGTCCATGGGCCGCTGTTAGCAAGGCCCCCCGCCGAGGGGAAGCGCCCACCTTCCGACGCTCGGCGCCGCGCGCGATCGGGATCGCTCTACGGCAACGCCGCCGTGGGCAGCTCGACCTGGAACATGGTGCCGCGCGGCTCTTGCCGGGCGACGCTGATGCGGCCGCCGTGGCTCTGGACGATGCTGCGCACGATGCTGAGCCCGAGGCCCGTCCCGCTGCCGTCGGTCTTGGTGGTGAAGAACGGCTCGAAGATCCGCTCGCGGTGGTCGGCGTCGATGCCGTGGCCGTCGTCGCTGATGGTGACCGCGACCTCGCCCTCGGTCATCGAGGTCGAGATGCTGAGCAGCCCGCCGCGCTCGCGCATGGCGTGGGCGGCGTTGGTGAAGAGGTTGACGAAGACCTGAGTCAGCTGGCCGGCCACGCCCCGCACCGGCCTCACCTCGCCGAAGTCGCGCTCGATGAGCACCCCGGTCTTCTCCAGCTCGTGCTCGCAGAACACCAGCGCGCGCTCGATGACGGCGTGGATGGCGACGGGGGCGGGCACCTCGCTGGAGGGGCGGGAGTAGGCGGTGAGATCGCGCGAGAAGCGGAGGATGCGCTCGGCGGCCTCGTTGATGCGCGCGAGCCGCTCGACGTCGGCCGGATCGCCGTGGCCGGTGAGCTTGCGGCGGAGGAAGTCGGAGTAGGCGACGATGGTGGTGAGGGGGTTGTTGAGCTCGTGGACGATGCCGGCGGCGATCTGGCCCAGCGAGGCGAGCTTCTCGGACTGGATCACCTGGGCGCGGAGGCCCCGGAGGCGGTGATCCTGAGCGCGCTGGTTCTCCACCAGCGCGGCGAGCATCGGAGCCAGCCGGTCGAGGAGGCGCAACGCGGCGGTCCCGTCGCTGAACCGCGCCGGGTCGTCCGCGGCGGCGTGCAGCGTCGCGCCGTGCTCGGCGAGGAACGGGATCACCTGCTCGAAGCCGAGGTCGGGGAAGAGGCGGGTGGGGTCGGAGTCGATGGGGCGGCGGCGAAGCGCCGGCTCGAGCCGCACCACGATCTGACCGGAGGCTTCGAGGCCGGGCGCCTGGGAGTAAGCCCCTTCGAGACCGGGCTCGAAGGAGCCTCGGGGCAGGGCCGCCCGCGGGATGCACACCCCGAAGGCGGCGTCGTCGCAGAGCTCACGGGCCACGCCGAGCAGCAACGCCAGGCCGTCCGTCAGCGGCGCATCCGCGCGCAGCTGGCACTGGGCCGTCAGCAGGCGGTCGAGCCACTCCCCCGGGATGCCCCCGGTGACCGTGACGCGCTCGGTGCTCAGCACCGAGGGCGCGTCCGAGGGGCGCGGTTCGTTCTTCACACCTTCGGCTGCCATGCGTCGTTACTCGGTCGGTCCAGGGGGTCGCTGCGTCTGGGTGTCGCTCGACCGGTCGAGATCGAGGATCTTGGCCGCGCCCACGTAGGTCTTGGTCTCGTACCGGGTGATCTTGCCGATCTTGCGCACGATGTCGGCCATCCGGTCCGCCTCCTGGAGGATGATCGCCGCGGAGCTCTGCACGCCCTCCGCGTCGGCGGAGCGGCGGCGGATCAGCTCCGCGTAGCCGAGGACGCTGGTGAGCGGCTGGTTGAGCTCGTGCGCGGCGGCGCCCGCCAGCTCCGCGATGAGCGCCTGCTTCTCGCGGGCGCGGAGCTCCTCCTGGGCCTCGACCAGCTGGGCCTCCATGCGGAGGCGCTCGCGGAGATCGGTGAAGACGCCCACGGATCCGACGGGCTCGCCCTTCTCCATGATCAGCGCCGCCGAGGTGAGCACCGGCACCGGCGTGCCGTCCTTGCCGAGGAGATCGGTACGGAAGCTCTCCAGCCGGCCGGGCCCGCCGTGCTCGCGGGCGTGGATGAGCCGCATGATCTGGTGGGCGGTGCCGGGCGGGTGGTAGAGGTCCCGGGCGTTCATGAGCCGCACCACCTCCCGGGCGGTGAAGCCGGTGAGCCTCTCGGCGGCCCGGTTGAAGAGCACGATGCGGCCCTTCATGTCCGCGGAGATGATGGCGTCGACGGAGCTGTCGATGACCCGCTCGAGGAACTCCTTGGTCTTGACCAGCTCCACCTCGGTGGCGCGGTCGACGGTCACGTCGCGGAAGCTCACCAGGATCACGCCGTCCTCCCGCAGGACGCTGCCGAAGCTGACGCTGAGCACGCGCTTCTCGGCGGCGGGCCCGCCCCCGTCCTCGCCGCGGGTGATGCGCAGATCGATCATGTGGGGGAACACCCCGCGGGCGAACCCGGAGCGGATCTCGTCGAGCCGCGCCTTGTCGGCGGCATCGACGAGATCGCCGAAGGTGCACCGGGACAGCCGCTCCTCGGAGCGGCCGGTGATGAGGTGGGCGCGCGGGTTGGAGAAGAGGATCTGCCCGTCGGAGTCGATGACCACGATGCCGTCGGCGGTGGAGTGGAAGAAGTCGGCGTAGCGCTGGAGCGCCTTGAGCCGCTTCTCGGCCTCGAACCGGGCGAAGGTGATCTGCTGGGTCTGATCGCGCATCGACTGGAGGATGCGGGCGTTGCGCAGCGCGATGGCGGTGGCGTTGGCGACGGTGCGCGCGAGCGAGAGCTCGTGCTCGCGCAGCGCCACCGGCTGGCGGCCGCGGAGGAAGAGCACCCCCATGGGCCGGTCCTCGAAGAGGATGGGCAGCAGCGCCAGCGAGCGAAAGCCGTTCGGCGGCATGTCGGGGCGCACCAGGTCGAGGAGCGGGTGCGTCGTGGCG
>Ga0302279_10005011_pt1 | contig 15079 bp, 12 predicted proteins | sample III_Bog_N3_3_FD_194541 | JGI IMG/M metagenome (GOLD analysis project Ga0302279, IMG submission 194541) | Peat permafrost microbial communities from Stordalen Mire near Abisko, Sweden - III_Bog_N3_3 | ecosystem: Environmental > Terrestrial > Soil > Wetlands > Peat | place: Sweden: Abisko...
CGCATCGTCGCGATCCTTGCGAACAATGGCGATCCGGTCGAATTCGGCCAGCCGCTGTTCATCATCGAATAGCCGCCCATGATCGAGAAAATCGTCATCGCGAACCGTGGCGAGATCGCGCTCAGGATCCTGCGCGCCTGTCGCGAGCTCGGCATCAAGACGGTCGCCGTGCATTCGACCGCGGACTTCAACACCAAGCACGTGCTGCTCGCCGACGAGACCGTATGCATAGGCCCGCCCCAGTCGGCGCTGTCCTACCTCAACATGCCCGCGATCATCAGCGCCGCTGAGGTCACCGACGCCGGCGGCATCCATCCCGGCTATGGCTTTCTGTCGGAGAACGCGGACTTCGCCGAGCGCGTCGAGAAGAGCGGCTTCATTTTCGTGGGCCCCCGCGCCGAGACCATCCGCCTGATGGGCGACAAGGTCTCGGCGATCAAGGTCATGAAGGCGTCGGGCGTACCCTGCGTGCCCGGATCGGACGGACCGCTGGGCCCCGACATGGACGAGAACTTCCGCATCGCGAAGTCGATCGGCTATCCGGTGATCATCAAGGCGTCCGGCGGCGGCGGCGGTCGCGGCATGCGCGTCGTGCACACCGACGCCTCGCTCGCCAGCTCGATCAGCGTCACCAAGTCCGAGGCGCTGTCCGCGTTCGGCAACGACCAGGTCTACATGGAGAAATTCCTCGAGAAGCCGCGCCACGTCGAGTTCCAGGTCATCGCCGACAATTACGGCAATGTCGTGCACCTCGGCGAGCGCGACTGCTCGATGCAGCGGCGCCACCAGAAGGTCATCGAGGAAGCGCCGGCGCCCGGACTGACCCCAAAGCAGCGCAAGGTCATGGGCGAGCGCTGTGCCCGTGCCTGTCGCGAAGTCGGCTATCGCAACGCCGGGACCCTCGAGTTCCTCTACCAGGACAACGAGTTCTACTTCATCGAGATGAACACGCGCGTCCAGGTCGAGCACCCCGTCACCGAGCTGGTCACCGGCATCGACATCGTCAAGACACAGCTGCTGATCGCGGCCGGCGAGCCGCTGCCGTTCTCGCAGGGCGACATCCAGATCCGCGGCCACGCGATGGAATGCCGCATCAACGCCGAGGATCCGAAGACCTTCATGCCGTCGCCCGGCCCCATCCGCCTGTGGCACGCCCCCGGCGGCCCGGGCGTGCGCGTCGACAGCCACGTCTATACCGGTTACAACGTGCCGCCATTCTACGACTCGATGATCGGCAAGCTCATCACCTATGGCGACACGCGCGACACGGCGATCGCCCGCATGCGCAACGCGCTGGCCGAGATGGTGGTCGAGGGGATCAAGACCAACATCCCGTTGCACCAGGAAATCCTCACCCACGCCGCATTCAGCCAGGGCGGTACCGACATTCATTACCTGGAACGACGGCTCGGCATCAAGTAGCCTGAACGTAAGCCGCCGCAGGCCGAGCGCAGATGCAGTTCTACGAAATCGAATTCCCGCTCGCCTCGCCGGGCGCGGAGGCGGTGGAGGCGGCGCTCGAAGCCAGCGGCGCGCTGTCGATCACTTTCGTCGACCGCGGCAACGAGCCTGTGCTCGAACCGCAGGTGGGCGAAATGCGCCTGTGGTCCGACACGCTGGTACGCGCCCTGTACGGTGCGACCGGCGATGCGACCCGCGATGCGGCCGGCAGGCTGGGCCAGCTCATCGCAGCGCTCGGGCCGCAGGCCGTGCAGCATGCCCGCGTGCGCGGCGTCGAGGATCAGGCCTGGGAGCGCGCCTGGCTCGCCGACTGGAAGCCGCTGCGCTTCGGCCCACGGCTCTGGGTCTGCCCGACGGAGGCGCCCGCGCCGGAACAGCCGGATGCGATCGTCGTGCGCCTCGACCCGGGGCTGGCCTTCGGCACCGGGACCCATCCGACGACCGCCCTGTGCCTGGAAACGCTTGCCGGGCTTGACCTCGCGGGCCGCAGCGTCATCGACTACGGCTGCGGCTCGGGGCTGCTCGGCATCGCCGCACTGAAGCTGGGCGCGGCCAGCGTGCTCGCCATCGACCTGGACCCGCAGGCACTGCTCGCCAGCGCCGACAATGCCGCGCGCAACGGTGTGGGACGGCAGCTGCGGACGGCGGCACCGGGTGCGCCGCTGGCGCCGGCCGACGTCGTGATGGCAAACATCCTGGCCGGCACACTGATCGACCTGACCGGGACGCTGGCCGCCGCGTGCGCGCCGCGCGCCACCCTGCTGCTCTCGGGCATACTGTCGACGCAGGCCGGGACGGTCGCTGCGGCCTACGCCGCGCACTTCGAGCCCCTGCGCACCACGCACCGCGAGGACTGGTGCTGCCTCGAGGTGCGGCGACGCGACGCCGGGCCGGGCGCCGGGAGTTGATGTACATGTTCACGCAGTGCCCACAGTGCGAGACGGTCTTCAGGCTCACCGCCGACGCGCTCAGCGCCGCGGGCGGCCAGGTTCGCTGCGGCCGCTGCAGCGAAGTCTTCGATGCGCTGAAGCGCCTCACCGAAGAGCCGCGCATGTTCGTGATCGGCGAGTCGACGCTGGAACTGGAGGCGCGGGCCGAACAGATCCTCAGGGGCGCCGATGAACTTCCGGGCGACGGCGCGGATCCTGCGCGCCCGATGGAACTGGCCGAGGAGGACGGGATCGCCAGGCTCGAGGTCCAGGACATCGATCTCGGCGACGTGCTCGATGTACCGCTCGGGGAATTTCCGCCGCCGGCGCAGAAGGCCGACAGCACGCTGGAGTTCACGCTGCCGCCTGATGAGCTGGATCGCATCTTTGTCGGCGCACGCGAAGAGGCGGTGCAGCCCCCGGACATCGCCGCCGCCGTCGCAGCGGACCTGTCCACAGAGGGCGGGACGGAGCAGGACAGCGCCGCGCCGGCGACGGAGCCCGCCGCGATTGCGGCGGACGAGCCGCAGGCGACGCGCGGCGAGCGCATGGCCTGGACGCTGGCGGCGGCACTGCTCGGGCTGGTGCTGGTCGCGCAGGTCGTGCACCGCTACCGGGAACCGCTTGCCGCGAACCCCGCGGTCGGCGGCTGGCTGCGGGCCGTCTATGCGGCCGTCGGCAACCCGATTCCGGCGCCGGCCTCGCTGAACGGCTACCAGCTGCGCCAATGGGGAGCGAGCGGCGACGCAACCGCCAGCGGCGCGCTGCGGGTGCGTGCCAGCATCCAGAACACCAGCGGACAGATGCAGCCGTTTCCGCTGCTGCGCGTAACGCTGGCCGACCGCTTCGGCTCCCACCTCGGGTCGAAGGATTTCGAGCCGACGGACTACCTGGGCCGGCCGGTCACGCGGCTGCTGGCGCCGGGGGAACGCGCGGATGCCACCGTCGACATCCAGGATCCCGGGAAGAGCGCGGAAGGCTTTGAACTCGATGTCTGCCTGCGCAACGCCGACGGCCGGGTCCGCTGTGCCGGCGATAACGCCCCACGCCCATGAGCGCCACCGTGCGCATCGGCCGGCACCTGTTGCGGTCGCGCGCGCTGCTGGCGCCGATGGCCGGCGTCACGGACCGCCCCTTCCGGATGCTGTGCCGGCAGTTCGGCGCCGGACTTGCTGCGAGCGAGATGCTGACCTCCGACATCCGTCTCTGGGACACCGACAAGTCGCGGCGGCGCATGGACCACAGCGGCGAGCCGGGACCGCGCGTCGTGCAGATTGCCGGCTACGATCCCGTCATGATGGCGGAGGCGGCGCGGCGCAACGCCGCCGCCGGCGCCGACATCATCGACATCAATATGGGCTGCCCCGCGAAGAAGGTCTGCAATCGCCTGGCCGGGTCCGCACTGCTGCAGGACGAGGCGCTGGTGGCACGGATCCTCGTCAGCGTGGTCGCTGCGGCCGGCGTGCCGGTGACGCTGAAGACCCGCACCGGCTGGGACCGCGAGCATCGCAACGGCATCCGCATCGCGAGGCTCGCCGAGGACTGCGGCATCCAGGCACTGGCAATCCATGGCCGCACGCGCGCCGACATGTACACGGGCGAGGCCGAACACGAGACCGTGCGCGCGATAAAGGCCAGCGTGCGCATCCCCGTGTTCGCGAACGGCGACATCGACTCTCCGCAGCGCGCAGCCGACGTGCTCGCCCGCACCGGCTGTGACGGAGTCATGATCGGACGTGCGGCACAAGGCCGGCCATGGATTTTCGAGGAAGTCAATTTTTTCCTCGATACGGGGCAGTTGCGGCCGAAGCTTCCGTTACAAAAAGTCCGTGATACGATGCGCGACCATCTCGAAAACCTGTATGCGTTCTATGGCGATGCAACAGGTGTGCGGATGGCAAGAAAACATTTGAGCTGGTATTGCCGGCACACCTCTGAAAGCGACGCGGTGCGTAAACGTCTCATGCAACTGGAGACCACGCAGGAACAGTTGTCGGCGCTGCGGGAACTGGTGAGCTGGCAGTGATGACGCGGAAAAAGCACATAAAGATGGTTGCAAAGAAAAAAACCAGGTCGCGCAGGGATCCGTCGCCGCCGTTCAACGGCCGCGACCTCAAGGTAAACGGCAAGGGCATACCGCTGAGAACTCAGGCGGAGGAAGCGCTGCACGGCTACTTCGACACGCTGAACGGGCACAGCCCGGCCCATCTGTACGCGCTGGTGATGCGCGAGATCGAGGAACCGCTGTTCAAGGTCGTCATGAGCCACGTACAGGGCAACCAGAGCCGCGCGGCGACGATCCTCGGCATCAACCGCGGTACGCTGCGCAAGAAACTCAAAGAGCTCGACATCGGAGAGTAAAGTTGGGAACCGGTCTCACGCCCGTTCGCCGCGCGCTGTTCAGCGTGTCCGACAAGACCGGTGTCGTCGAGCTGGCGCGCGCGCTGCGCGAACGCGGCATCGAACTGCTCTCCACCGGCGGCACGTCGCGTCTGCTCGCCCAGCACGGCATCGCGGCCCGCGAGGTCAGCGACTACACCGGTTTCCCGGAGATCATGGCGGGGCGGGTCAAGACGCTGCATCCGCGTGTCCACGGCGGCCTGCTCGGCCGGCGCGGTGCCGACGAGGCGGTGATGCGCGACCACGGCATCGAGCCGATCGACCTGCTGGTCGTCAACCTGTATCCGTTCGCGGCGACGATCGCGCGGCCGGGCTGCAGCTTCGCGGATGCGGTCGAGAACATCGACGTCGGCGGTCCCGCGATGCTGCGCGCTGCGGCCAAGAATCACGCGTCGGTCACCGTGCTCGTCGATCCGGGCGATTACCGCGCGCTGCTCGATGAGCTGGCAGCCAGCAACGGCGCCACCGGGCTCGCGCTGCGCCAGCGCCTCGCTGCCAAAGCCTTCGCGCACACCGCCCAGTACGATGCGACCGTCGCCGGCTACCTCGCGCAAAGGCTGGGCGACTCCGCGCAGGCGCCGGGCGCCGACCTCAGCCTGTCCTTCCACAAGCGCCTCGACCTGCGCTACGGCGAGAACCCGCACCAGCATGCCGCCTTCTATACCGACCCGGCAGCCAGCGGCGCGTCGGTCAGCAGCGCCGTCCAGCTGCAGGGCAAGGAACTGTCCTACAACAACATCGCCGACGCCGACACGGCGCTGGAGTGCGTGCGGCAGTTCGACGCGCCCGCCTGCGTCATCGTCAAGCACGCGAATCCCTGCGGTGTCGCGGTCGCCGCCACCATCGGCGAGGCCTACGCGCGCGCCTACCTGACGGATCCGACCTCGGCATTCGGCGGCATCATCGCGTTCAACCGGCCGCTGGACGGCGAGTGCGCGCAGGCGATCCTCGCAGCTCAGTTCGTCGAGGTCATCATCGCTCCGGAGGTGACTCCGGCGGCGCTCGCCGTGCTGGCCGCAAAGGATAACGTCCGCGTCCTCAGCGCCGGGGATCTCGCCGCGCCGACCCTGCAGCGCTACGAATACCGCAGCGTGACCGGCGGCCTGCTGGTCCAGACGCGTGACGACGGGCGCATCCGCGGGCGCGACGTGCGCATCGTCACCGCGCGCGCACCATCCGCGGCGGAACTCGATGACCTGATGGTGGCCTGGGACGTCTGCAAATTCGTCAAGTCGAACGCCATCGTCTGCGTCAACGGGCTCGCCACGGTCGGGATCGGCGCCGGCCAGATGAGCCGGGTCATCAGCAGCCGTATTGCCGCGATGAAGGCCAGCGAGGCCGGACTCGGGCTCGCCGGCGCCGCGATGGCCTCCGATGCCTTCCTGCCGTTCCGCGACGGGCTGGATGCCGTCGCCGCGTTCGGTATCCGGGCTGTGATCCAGCCGGGCGGCTCGATGCGCGATGCCGAGGTCATTGCCGCGGCGAACGAGCATGGCATCGCGATGGTCTTCACCGGCATGCGCCATTTCCGCCACTGATGCGGATCCTGGTCATCGGCGGTGGCGGCCGTGAACATGCGCTAGCCTGGAAGTGCGCCCAGTCGGAGCGCGTACGCGAGGTCTTTGTCGCGCCCGGCAACGCCGGTACCGCGCTCGAGCCGAAGCTCGTCAACGTCGCGATCGCCGCCGACGACACGGCCGCGCTGGTCGGGTTTGCGCAACGCGAGGCGATCGACCTCACGATCGTCGGCCCCGAGGGGCCGCTGGTTGCGGGCGTCGTCGACCGGTTCGCGGCGGCGGGGCTCGCCTGCTTCGGGCCGCGACAGTCGGCTGCGCGGCTCGAGGGCTCCAAGGCCTACGCCAAGGATTTCCTGCTCCGCCATGGTATCCCGACCGCGAGTTACCGCACGTTCACGCGCGAGGATTTCGATCCCGCGTACCTCACGGCGCAGCGCCTCCCGGTCGTGATCAAGGCCGATGGCCTCGCCGCCGGCAAGGGCGTCGTGATCTGTGACAGCCATGCGGCGGCCCTCGCCGCGGTGCAGGCCATGTTCGCGGGCGGCCATGGCGGCGCAGGACAGCGCATCGTCGTCGAGGAATTCCTCGCCGGCGAGGAGGTCAGCTTTATCGTGATGGCCAGCGACCAGCAGGTCCTGCCGCTGGCGACCTCGCAGGACCACAAGCGCCGCGACGACGGCGACCTCGGCCCCAACACCGGCGGCATGGGCGCGTATTCGCCGGCGCCGCTCGTGACCCCCGCCCTGCACGAACGGATCATGGCCGAAGTCATCCGGCCGACCTTACGCGGCCTGCGCGAGGACGGCAGCCCCTACACCGGGTTCCTCTATGCGGGCCTGATGGTCGCACCGGACGGCACGCCGAACGTGGTCGAGTTCAATTGCCGCTTCGGCGACCCGGAAGCGCAGCCGGTGCTGATGCGGCTGCAAAGCGACCTGCCGGACCTGTGCCTCGCGGCGCTCGCCGGACGCCTCGACCAGGCCGAGGCATACTGGGACCCGCGCGCGGCGCTCGGCGTCGTCATGGCGGCCGGCGGCTATCCGGACGCTTACCGCAAGGGCGAGCCGATCGCCGGTCTCGCCGCGGCCGCGCGCCTTCCCGGCAAGGTCTTCCATGCCGGCACCGAACTGCAGGGCGACAGCGTCGTGACCGCCGGCGGGCGCGTGCTGTGCGCGGTGGGGCTCGGTGACAGCGTCGTGACCGCGCATGCGCAGGCCTACGCACTCGTACACGCGATCCACTGGAACCTGGTGCAGTACCGTCGCGACATCGGCTGGCGCGCAATCGCGCAGGGACGTCCGACCGGAGTATGAGCGGCGCAGCCAACGGCTCCGCGGGACGCCTGCGCGACATTGCGCGCCGGGTCATGCGCGAGCGCGGGCTGCTGCCGGATTTCACCGCTGCCGGGCAGGCGCAGGCGGACGCGCTGAGGGAGGCGCAGGTGGCGCCGGGTCCCGCGCTGCGCGACCTGCGCTTGCTGCTGTGGGCATCGATCGACAACGACGACTCGCTGGACCTGGACCAGCTGTCGTTCGCCGCTGCGCTGCCCGACGGCGCGGCGCGTGTTCTGGTCGCGATCGCCGATGTGGACGCCGCGGTGCCGCGGGACTCGCCGCTCGATGCGCACGCCGCGCACAACACCGCCTCGGTCTACACTGCTGCACAGGTATTCCCGATGCTGCCGGCGCGACTGTCCACGGATCTCACGTCGCTGTCACAGGACCATGACCGGCTCGCGATCGTCATCGACATGCGGGTCGACGCGGCGGGCCGGATGGACGACTCGACGTTGTATCGCGCGCTGGTGCGCAACCGCGCGAAGCTCGCCTACAACTCTGTCGCCGCGTGGCTGGATGGCGCGGGGCCGATGCCGGCTGCCGTGGGCGCGGTACCCGGCATGGCAGACCAGCTGCGTCTGCAGGACCGCGTGGCCGCGACGCTGAAGGAGCAGCGCCATGCCCGTGGTGCGCTCACGCTCGAGACGCGTGAGGCCCGACCGGTGTTCGCCGCGGGAATCCTGCAGACCCTCACTCCCGACGAGGCGAATCGCGCCAAGGAGCTGATCGAGGACTTCATGATCGCGGCCAATACCGCGACCATGCGCTTCCTCGAGGCGCGGCGGATACCCGCGCTGCGCCGCGTACTGCGGATTCCGGCGCACTGGGAGCGGATCGTCGCAGTTGCGGCATCCTCGGGCGCGCGCCTGCCGGCCGTGCCGAACGCGGCCGCGCTGAATGACTTCCTGGTGGATCGTCGCCGCAGGGAGCCGGAACGCTTCGAGGACCTGTCGCTCACCATCGTCAAGCTGCTCGGGCGCGGCGAATACGTCATGGAGGTACCGGGAACGCCGGACCCGGGGCACTTCGGACTCGCGATCAGCGACTACACGCATTCGACCGCGCCCAATCGCCGCTTCCCCGACCTGCTGACGCAGCGTCTGGTCAAGGCGGCGCTGGCCGCAGCCGCATCGCCATACACCGCTGAGGAGCTGTCCACGCTCGCGGCCCACTGCACCGTCCAGGAAGACAACGCCGCCAGGGTCGAACGCTTTGTCGCGAAGTCGGCCGCCGCACTGTTGCTCGAGGGGCGGATCGGCGCGCGCTTCGACGGCATCGTCACCGGCGCATCGCCGAAGGGCACCTGGGTCAGGATCGGCGCACCGACGACCGAAGGCAGGGTCGTCAGCGGCCAGGACGGGCTCGAGGTGGGCGACCACGTTGGCGTCAGGCTGGTGCGGACGGATGTCGAACAGGGCTTCATCGATTTCGCAAGGGCGGACTGACCATGACCGAAGACAGCAAGCTGGCCTACGAGGACCGCTCGTTCATGAACGGGAACGACGGCAGGCCGCTGCGCATCCTCGCCGAATACCTCGAACCCCTGCAGCGCTTTGCCGCGGCGAACATCCGCGACACGATCGTGTTCTTCGGCTCGGCACGTGCCGCGCCCGACGGGCCGATGGCGCAGTACTACCGCGATGCGCGGGAGCTCGCGCGCCTCATCACGCTGTGGTCGAAGGGCCTGTCGTCGCATGCACATCGCTACGTCATCTGCTCCGGCGGCGGTGGCGGCATCATGGAGGCGGCCAACCGCGGCGCCAGCGATGCTGCCGGCCGCTCGATCGGGCTCAACATCAGCCTGCCGCACGAACAGCACCCGAATCCGTACATCACGCGCTCGCTGTCGCTGGAGTTCCATTACTTCTTCATGCGCAAGCTGTGGTTCGCACACCTCGCGCGGGCGCTCGTGGTGTTTCCGGGCGGCTTCGGCACCCTCGACGAGCTGACCGAGATACTGACCCTGGCACAGACTCGCAAGCTCGAGCGCGCAATTCCGGTCATCCTGTACGGATCGGCCTTCTGGCGCGAGATCATCAACTTCGACGCGCTGGTACGCCACGGCATGATCGCCGCGGAGGACCTGCAGCTGTTCGACTTCGCCGACGAACCCGGCGCGGCGCTGGCGCTGCTCAGGTCGCGGCTGCATCCGGGCGACGATGACGCGCAGCCGGCGTTCGCCCACTCGCGCGGACGCACACCCTAGGCAGCCGCGGACAGCATGCCGCAACCAGTCCCCGATGCTGCGCGGACCGCCTATCTGCAGGCCAACGGCCTGAAGGACCGGGGCGCGTGGCCCGAAGCCCTCGCCGCCTACGACAGGGCGCTCGAGCTGCACCCGGGATACGCGCATGCGCTGTGCAACCGCGGCGCGGTGCTGGCGGCGCTGCAGCGCTACGAGGAGGCGCTCGCCAGCTACGACCGCGCCATTTCTCTGGAACCCGGCGACGACCTCGCGCACTACAACCGCGGTCTCGTATTGCAACAGCGCCGCGACCTGCACGGGGCGCTGGCCGCCTACGATCGCGCGATCGCCCTGAATCCGCAGTCGCTGCTCGCGCAATTCCATCGCGGTGTTGTGCTGCAGAAACTCGGGCGCCTGGATGCGGCACTGGACGCATACGAGTGCACGCTCGGGCTGCAGCCGGGACTGCCCCAGGCGCTGTTCAATCGCGGCAACGTGCTGAAGGACCTCGGGCGCACCGAGGAGGCGCTCGCGAGCTATGACGCCGCGATCGCCGCGCACGGCGACCACGCCGAGGCGCACTCGCACCGCGGCGCCTTGCTGCAGAAACTGGGCCGCCGGGACGAGGCGATGGCTGCGTACCAGCGCGCGATCGCGATCCGGCCGGACTATGCTGAAGCGTATTTCAACCGCGGTACGCTGCAGCGGGAGCTGATGCATTGGCGCGAGGCGCTTGCGGACTACGACCGCTCGCTGGCATTGCGGCCGGACTTCGCGGATGCTCACTACAACAAGTCGCTGACGCTGCTGGTGCTCGGCAACCACGCCGAGGGCTGGCCGCTGTGGGAATGGCGCTGGGCGAATGCGGCCAGGCTCGGCCTCGGCGAGCCGCGCCGCTTCCGCCAGCCGCAGTGGCTCGGGCAGGAGTCCGTCGCCGGCAAGCGCCTGTTGCTGTGGTGCGAGCAGGGGCTCGGCGACACGCTGCAGTTCTGCCGCTATGCCGAACTCGTCGCCGCGCGCGGCGCGCAGGTGACCCTCGAGGTCCAGGCGCCGCTCTGCGGCCTGCTCGCCACGCTGCCTGGCGTGCAGAAAGTCGTGCCGCATGGCGGCGCGCTGCCCGACTTCGACCTGCACTGTTCGCTGATGAGCCTGCCGGCTGCGTTCGGCACGACGCAGAGCACCATCCCGGCGCGCGTGGGTTACCTGCGCAGCGATCCGGCGCTGGCCGCGTTCTGGCGCCAGCGGCTGGGTCCGCGGAGCCGGCCGCGCATCGGCCTCGTGTGGAGCGGCAGCAGCGCCTACGCCAACGACGTCAACCGCAGCGTGCCGCTGGCCGACTGGATCGCCTGGCTGCCGCGCGAATTTGATTATTTCTGCCTGCAGCGCGATATCCGCGAAGCGGACCTGCGCACGCTCGCCGCCAATCCCTGGATCGCGACCTGCGAGGAGGAGTACGCGGGTTTCGATTACACGGCGGCACTGATCGGCGAACTCGATCTCGTCGCCAGCGTCGACACCAGCATAGTCCACCTCGCGGCCGGCCTCGGCCAGCACACCTGGCTGCTGCAGGCCTACAACCCCGACTGGCGCTGGATGCTGGAGCGCGAGGACTCACCGTGGTACCCGACGCTGCGGCTGTTCAGGCAGCCGGCCGCCGGCGACTGGCGCAGCGTCTACCAGCGCATCGCCGAGGAACTGCGTCGCCGCTACAGCCCGCCGCGCCGCCGGTAGCCGCGTCCCACCACTGCAGCCACCGCGATCGCGGACCCGGCGAGCGCCGCGCTGATCCAGCCCCAGCCCGCAAGGCCGACGCCAAGGCGGGAGACCGCCGCCTGCAGCCAGCCGGACGCCATGTCGGAGCCCCGGTACAGCGCCGTGTCGATGAAGTTCTTCGACTGGTAGCGGGCCGCTGCCGGCACCACGGTGTAGCACATGTCGCGCGCGGGCTTGGCAATTCCGAATTCGCCACAGCGCAACACCACGCTGACGACAGTCAGCGTCGCGAGCGTCGGCACGAGTCCGAGCGCCGCGAACGCGACGGACGACAGCGCCGCTGCCGCGACCAGCGCCGCGCCGACACCAAGTCGCCGCGTCACCTGTCCGACAAACAGCAGCTGGATCAGCAGGGCGCCGCCGTTGACCCACAGGTCGCGGCTTGCGAAGAACGCCGTGCGCGCAGCGACCGTGGGATAGGTGACGCCCACGAGCCGCGCCATCTCGATGTAGACGACCATGCCGAGCAGCGACGAGAAGCACACCAGCGCCGCAATCCCCGCGAGAAACGGCGTGCGTCCGATGAGCCACAGACCGCCGAGCGCCGTAACGGCAGGCTCCGCGGCAGCCGGCGCGCCGGTGCGCACGCGTTCGGCAGGCTGCACGGCCGCGAGCGTGCAGAGCGCGGCCAGTGCGCCCGCGAGCAGTGCCGCACTGATCCACACCAGACCGCTGACCGCGACGTGCGCAGCGAGCGAGCGCGCGAGCAGCGGCCCGACGAGGCCGCCGCAGCTGCCGCCGGCACTGATGACCCCGAACAGGCGCCGTCCCTGCGCCTCGTTCCAGACATCGGCCATGCGGCTCCAGAACACCGATACTGCGAACAGGTTGAACACGGTGATCCAGACGTAGAAGGTCCGCGCCCACCACGGGGCGGCCGCGGTACCGTCGTCGCCGCCGAAGGCCAGCGCAAAGATCGCGAGGTTCACGATGAAGAACCCGAACAGCGCCGGCACCAGCCGCGCGCGCGGTACGTGCGCCACGAGCCAGCCGAACAGGGGTGCGAGCCCGAGCATCACGAAGAAAACCGCGCTGCTCAGGTACTTGATGGCATCGGCGCCGAGGCCGGCGGCGAGTGCATCGCGCACCGGGCGCAGGACGTAGTAACAGGCGAGCAGGCAGAAAAAGGCTGCGCCTGACGCGGCCAGCGGCAGTACCTCGGCGCGCGCAAGACCCGCACGTCGCGGCGACGCCACGGCCGCGGCGGAATCCGGAGTGTGGTACTCGGTCATTGACCGTCCGGACAGCGCGGCAGGCTGCCTAGAAGCCGCGCACTTCGCCGCGTGGCACGTATCGCCCCATGCCCTCGCGGCCCAGCCACTGCCGCCCGTCGACGATCAGCGTACCGCGCAGGAACACCTTCTCGACGCGGCCCCGCAGCGTGCGTCCCTCGAGCAGCGTGTAGTCGCAGTTGCCATGCAGGGTGGCGGCACGCACGGTCTGTGTTGCGGCCGGGTCGAACAGCACGACGTCCGCATCGCTGCCGACCGCTATGGTGCCCTTCTTCGGGAACAGCCCGAAGAGCTTTGCCGGCGTCGTCGACGTCAGCTCGACGAAGCGGTTCAGCGACAGCCGCCCCTGCGTCACCCCGATGTCGTACAGGCTGACCAGCCGGGTCTCGATGCCCGGCGCGCCGTTGGGGATCTGCGAAAAATCGTCCTTGCCGCGCATTTTCTGCTGCCGGTAGCCGAGATGGCCTTCCTTCATGCAGAACGGACAGTGGTCGGTCGCGATCACCTGCAGGTCGTCGAAGCGCAGCGCACGCCACAGCCGCTGCTGGTCCGCAGAGCTGCGCAGCGGCGGCGTCATCACGTATCTGGCGACGTCGAGGTCCTCGCTCGCGTAAACGCTGTCATCGAAAAGCAGGTAATGCGGGCAGGTCTCCGCGAACACCGGGATGCCCTCGGCGCGTGCCGTCACGATATGCCGCAGTGCCTGGTCCGAGGAGATATGCACGAAGTAGACCGGCGCCTCAGCCAGCTCGGCGAGCCGGATGCCGCGGTGCGTCGCCTCACCTTCCATGATCGCGGGGCGCGTCAGCGCATGGTATCGCGGCGATGTATGCCCTGCAGCCAGCGCCTCGCGGATCAGGAGTTCGATGACAGTCCCGTTCTCCGCATGCAGTGCGATCATGCCGCCGTCGGCGCCGACCTGGCGCAGCATGCGGAAGATCGACGCATCGTCGGTCATCATGATGCCGGGGTAGGCCATGAACATCTTGAAGCTGGTCGCCCCTTCATGGCGCATCGCATGGCGCACGTCCGCCAATACCTGGTCGTCGACCCGCGTGACGATCACGTGCAGGCCGTAGTCGATGGCCACCTGCGGATCGGCGCTGCTGCGCGCACGCGCAATCGCGGCGAGCGGCGACTCGGTTGCGGTCTGCAGGGCAAAATCGACAATCGTTGTCGTGCCGCCGAATGCGGCGGCGCGCGTGCCGCTCGCAAACGTATCGCAGGTGATCGTGGTGCCGACGACATTCTCGAGGTGAACGTGCGTATCGACGCCGCCCGGCAGGACATACCGCCCCGTCGCATCGACGACGGCAACGTCGGGCCCGACCTGCAACTCACGGCCGATTGTCCTGACAACGCCGCCCTCCATCAGGATGTCGGCCTGGTAATCGTCGACAGCGGTGATGATGCGGCCATTGCGGATCAGTGTGGCGTTCATGGCAGGACCTCCTCCAGGTGGTGGATCAGGCGGTCGATTTCCGTGCCCGTGTTGTAGTGCGCGATCGAGACCCTCACCACGCCACCGCGCTGGCGCAGCCCCAGCGCATCGATCAGCCGCACCGCATAGAAGTCGCCGTGGCGTATGCCTATCCCGCAGCGGTCGACATGGCGCACGATCGTCTCCGGGGCGCGGCCCTCGGCCGTGAAGCTGATCGTCGGCACGCGCCGGCGCGGCACGACGCCGGGCAGGCCGACGATGCGTACGCCGCGCTTCGTGGCAAGGTACGCCAGAAGCCGCCCGGCCAGTGCATCCTCGTGCCGCTCGAAGGCGTCGAAGGCTGCCTGCATGCACTCGCGGGCCGTTCCGGCTGCACCCAGCGCCGCACCGGTATCGGCAAGGTACTCGCCGATGCCGATGCAGCCATACGACAGCTCGTAGTTGACATTGCCGGGTTGCAGCTTGTACGGGATGTTCTCGGGTCCGATGAAATGATGGTTCAGGCCAGGCAGCGACAGGAGCAGCTCGCGCCGGCCCCACAGCACCGCCTGGTGGGGACCGAACACCTTGTAGAAGCTGAATACGTACAGGTCGGCGCCGCTGGCGCGCACGTCGACGAGCCGGTGCGGCGCATAGGCAACGCCATCGACGCAGAGCCGGCCTCCCATCGCATGTACGCGCCCCGCGACTTCCGCGACCGGGTTGATGGTGCCGAGGATGTTCGACGCATGCGTCATCGCGACCCAGCGCGTGCGCGGCCCGAGCAGTGCATCGAGGTCCCCGAGGCGCAGCTCGCCGCTGCCC
>Ga0302279_10005014_pt1 | contig 15074 bp, 7 predicted proteins | sample III_Bog_N3_3_FD_194541 | JGI IMG/M metagenome (GOLD analysis project Ga0302279, IMG submission 194541) | Peat permafrost microbial communities from Stordalen Mire near Abisko, Sweden - III_Bog_N3_3 | ecosystem: Environmental > Terrestrial > Soil > Wetlands > Peat | place: Sweden: Abisko...
GCCACCGTATCCGTCCAGAGGGTGAGGTCGCTGCGATAATCCTCATTGCGGCTGACCGTGAGCAGGCCGAAGACGCTGGCCAGGAGCAGCACGACCGCCAGTTCCACCCGCGGCTCCAGCCAGCGCTGCATAGCCCATATGAACGCGATCACGAGCGGCCCGAGCGCCAGATACATCCGGTGCTCCGCCAGGGTCTGGCTGATCCCGGGCACGAGCGAGGTGGGCGCAAGAATGGAAAAAAAGACGAAGCCCAGGAAACCGGCCACCGGCCAACGCCAGAGAGCGACGAGTGTCAGCACCGCCAATCCGACGACTGCCACGGCCGCGGGCAGCACCTCGCCCAGGCCGTTAAACCAATGGGCGCCGTAGTCAAAGACCAGGGGATGGGGCCAGGCCGCGAGGCGAAGGTAGTGCAGCACGGCCGGAAATTGCGTCAGCAGGTAGTCGCCCCAGGAAACCCCGACTCCGAAGCCGGCCGTGCCCCCGCGCTCGCCGGCGCCGAGCGTCAGCCCGACCACCACCAACCAGGAGGCGGCGAGTCCGAGCAACACCGCGCGATGGCGCCGCCAGGCGGCCGCAAAACTGCCGCTGACAAAGGTGCGGTCATAGAGGAAGACAATCACCGGGGCGGAAACCATGACCTCCTTGGTCGCCATGCCCAAAAAGCAGCTGAGCACCGCCAGCACAGCCCAGCGCCGCTCCGCCGGCGCCTCAGTGTAGCGGATGAACCCGTAGAGGGTCAGGAGGTAAAGCAGCCCCATGAGCGACTCCGCCCGCTGCACGACGTAGCTGACCGCCTCGGTCTGCAGCGGATGCACTGTCCAGAGCAAAGCGACGGAAAAGGCGAAGAGGGTCGAGCGCGGCGGAGTCCGCCGCACCACCCCGAACAAGGCCAGGCCGGCGCCGAGGTGAATCAGCGCATTGGCCAGGTGGTAGCTCCAGGGGTCGACCCCGCTCAGGGCGTAATTGAGCGCGAGAGTAAAGTTGACCAGCGGACGCCCGCCCACAGTCAGGCCGCCCGCGGCCGGCGGGGCCAGGACCCGGCCGAGTTCGCTCAGATGCCGGATGGTGGCGTTGCCGACGATGTCGGCCGTGTCGAGGAAGACGAAACCGTTGGAGAAGGTGTTGGCATAGATGGCCAGAGCGGCGACCGCGATGGCCGCCGCCGCCAGCCTCGAGGCCAGAAGGGGATTTGCCGGGCGAGAGCCCATGACTGCAGCGTGCGGCACCGTCGAAATGATGACAAGTCCCTGGGCTCGGAGGGGCTACGGAGCGAGATGGCGCCGGGCCGCTTCCAGCTGAAAGCGGATGTCCTTGTTGTCGGGATGACGGAGGAGGACCCGCTCATAGCAGTCGACCGCTTCCGCCCATCGGCCGGCCTGGGCCAAAGCGAAGCCCAGATAGGCTTCGGCTTCGGCGTTGCCCGGCTGGTCGCGCAGGGCCTGGTCGAGCTGGGCGATCGCCTCGGCCGGTCGGCCGGCCTCCGCCAGGGCCAGGCCCAGATTGGCCCGCGCCGGAACATACGTGGGCTGGATTTGGAGCACCTCGGCATACTGGCGGATCGCCGCTTCCAGCTGGCCCGCATTGCCCAGCGCATTGCCGAGGCGGTAATGCGGCTCGAGCCGCTCCGGCTTTAGCCGCACCGCCGCCTGATAGTGGCCGATCGCCTCCGGGACGTGTCCGGTCTCCTCCAAGGCCTGGGCCAGGCTGATCTGGGCCTCGAAGCTGGCGGGGTCGAGGCGGGTCGCAGTCGCAAATTCCGCCGTCGCCTCCCGCAGGCGGTGCGAGCGCGCCAGGGCAGACCCTAAGTTGACGTGAATGCCGACCAGTTCGGGATCCAGTCGCGCCACCCTACGGAGCAAGTCGATTCCGCCGGACAGCCGGCCCGTCTGGATCAAGGCCAGGCCCGCGTCGCTACCCGCCTCGGCGTAGTGCTCGACCGCCTCCAGGCCGCCGAACAGCACCGAAACAGCCAGCAGGAGGCTCCCGCCCCAGCGGAGCAGAGCGAGGCCAAGGGGCCGGCCAGCCAGCGCCCGCTCCCCGGCGAGCCAGCCCACCGCGGCCAGCAGTCCCAGAGCGGGAAGAAATTCTTCCTCGTATCGGCTGCAGCTGCCGTAGAACAGGCCCAGGGTGAGGAAGGCCGCGCCTCCCGACCAGGCGACGGCGGCGAGGAAACGGCGCAGGTCCGCCGTTTCGGGCCGGCGGTGCCCCCAAGCCCAGGGCGCTGCCAGGGCCAGGAGCAACACGGGCAGGGCGAGCAAGGCCCCGAAGGGGTCCTCGACCGGAACATGGCCGGCGGGCAGCGGGGGCACCGACGAGCGATGCACGAAGGGGAAATGCCCGTGCCAGCGCACCGGCTGCCACAGGTAGACCCGAAGATTGAACCCCAGGTAGGCCGGGCTGAAGTGCTTGGCCGCGTCCTGCCGGTCGCTGGCCAACTGATAATGCTGGCCGAATTCCAGCGGCTGGCCAAACCGGAGCTGATTATAAAGAAGGAGGGCGCAACCGATTAGGGCGACCGGCCCCAAGGCACAGACCAAATTCCGAGCGAGCGGAGCCAGACGCGGCCGCTCGCCGGTCCAGAAAACCGGCAGCAGGAGAATCAAGGCCCCGCCCAAGAGCGAGGGCCGGGCCCCGAGGGCGAGCCCATAGGCCATGCTCGCGGCTACTAGCCAGCGGCCCCGCTCCGCCGGCCGATGCCAGGCGCACCAAACCGCCACCCAGGTCGCGACGGTGAAGCAATAGCCGCAACTGATCGCCACCTCGTACACTTCGGCGCGGGCGAGCAAAATCGGCCAGCCGGTCCCGAGGCCAAGCAGAAGTCCCCCCAGGGCGAGAGTCGCCAGGCGGCCCCCGGGAAAGTACCGGCGCTGAATGGCGCGCAACAGGCCGAATCCGAGCAGAAATCCAGCGAAACAGAAAATCAACGCCGCTTCCCGGTGATAAAGATAATGCCGAGTCAGGAGTGCCCAGGGTCCGAATAGAACGAGGGCCGGGGTCGGGCCAAAATAGAGGTACAGCTTGCCCCCGTAATAGCTCAGGTCGTGCAGCCCGTTGGGAACGAGCCGGTACGGCGCATTCGCCACGGGATCGAACGGATCCGGCAGATGCGCCAAGCCGGCGGGCACGCCCCGGGCCAGGCTCAGGCGGCCGTAGGCGATTCCGCGCACGAGCAAATTATAATAGGTCTCCCCCCGGCTCGAGCTCAGGTTCTCCAACATGCCCGAGTGCGCCGCGAGCGCGTAGGCCACCAGCACGAGGGCGGCCACCCCGGTCAGGATGAGTGCACGCCAGCGGGAGGACGAGGCCGTAGTCTTCACGGCCGGGACATCGCGCCTGCTCCGGCTGAGATTTCGGCCGCCCGGTCGAATTCCGCCCGGGCTTCCCGGGTTCGCCCGCAGGCCCGGAGGGCCTCCGCCAGATTGTAATGCAAATCCGCGCTGCCCGAGCCCAGGCGCAGCGCCGCCTGATAATGCGCAATCGCCTCGGGGTACCGGCCCGCTTGCGCCAGGGCGTACCCCAGATAGGCGTGCCCCTCGGCATAGGCGGGCTTGGACTGCAGCGCCCGCTCCAGTTCGACAACCGCTTCCGGGATGCGGTGCTGCACCGCCAAGGCCAGGCCGAGGTTGGCCCGCGCCTCGGCATACTCCGGTTGCCGCCGCAGGGCCGCAGTGTATTCGCCCATCGCCTCGGGCAGCCGTCCGGCGTTGGCGAGGGCATTGCCTAGGCGGTAATGCGCCTCCGCCAGATCCGGATCGAGCCGCACCGCTGCGGCATATTCCCCCAGTGCCGCCGCCGACTGGCCGGCCTCGGCCAGCGCCATCCCGAGATAGCAGTGCGTCAGGGCGTCGTTCGGCGACCGCCGGACGGCTTCGCCGTAGGCGACGATCGCCTCCGGCAGATGGCCGGATTGGGCCAGGGCGCTACCCAGATTGCGGCGAGCCTCCAGAAAATCCGGCTGCAGGCGCAGGGCGTCTTGATAGGCGGCGATCGCCTCCGGCAGACGGCCCAAGCTGGCCAGCGCGGTGCCGAGATTGTTGTGGGCCTCAGGATAGCGCGGCTGCAGCCGGATCGACTCCTGATCGTGCTCGAGGGCCGCCGAGGCCCGGCCGGAGCGGACGAGGATCAAGCCCAGGTTGGTCTGGGCGAGCCACGCGGCCGGATTGCGCTGGACCGTGTAGCCCCAGAAATGGGCGTCGTCGCGATAGATGGCCGCCTGATGCCGGCTCGTGAGGCCGAGGCCGGCGCAAGCCGCCATGGCCAGCGCCAGGGCCGCGCCCCGCCAGCCGCCGTGGGTCCGCTCGAGCCAGGCGCCGGCCCCCGCGGCCGCAACCCCGATCAGGCCGAGGGCAGGCAGATAGGCGAAATGGTCCGCCACCCAGGAGATTCGCAGGTAGGCCATGGGGAGAAAACCCAGGACCGGGAGCAAATTCACGGCAAAACAGCCGAGGCCAAATCCGACCGCTCGGCGGGGCCGGGCGCTCAGCCAGGCGGCGAGCGCCAGGACGGCGGCCCAGGGGAGAAACTGGACGAGGCTGGGGGGCACCACCGGCCAGCGCGGATAATTGGGGATCAGGCCGACCGGCCAGAGCAGCTTCCCCGCGTAGAAAACGAGGGCGATGCCGGCCGCCGCGGCGCGGGAGACGAATCCGCCGATGGCCAAATCCGCGCCCACAATCGCATGGCGCTCCTGGAACCAGAGCGTCACCAGGCCGAAGGCAACGCCCAAGGCGAAAAAGGGCGTGGTCGCCCACCAGCCTTCGCGCCCGATCCGGCCCCGCTTCCAGTAGAGGAAAAGAAGGAGTACGACCGGGAACATGACGACCGACGTCTTGCAGCCGAGGGCGAGGAGGAACCAGAATAGCGTGCGCGCGTAGGCGCCGGTCGGGCGGCCGGAGGGTCCGGGCCCGGCCGGGGCCTCCGTCCAGTCGACCCAGCTCAGCATGGCCAGCAGCAGGGGCGGCAGGGACAGGGCGTTTTTCAGCTCGGCGATCCAGGCGACGGATTCCACCGTCAGGGGATGAATCGCGAAAATCAGTCCGCCCAGCCAGGGACCGAGGGCCCCGGGAATCAGGCGCTTCAAGAGGCGCCAGAACAGGAGGGCGCTCGTCAGATGCAGCCCCAGATTGACCAGATGATAGCCCAGCGGAAGGTCGCCCCACAGGTGCCACTCCAGCCATTGCACGGTCGACTTGAGCGGAAAGTAATCGGCCCCTGTCGGTGCGAACCAAATCTTCATCAGGCCCCGTGGGTCGCGCAGGACCGGATTGGCGGCCACCTCCGCCAAGTCGTCCCAGATCCAGTCCCCCCGCAAGGCCGGCCAGAAAACCCAGAGGCCCGCCAGGACGAGGGCGGCCGCCTGGCACCAGGGATAAATTCGGGACTTCATCGCTTCCTATCAACGTCCGGAACGCAGCCGGCGGGCGATCGCGAAGTGCGATTCGGCCTCAGCCGTCCGGCCCAGGGCGCGCAACGCCAGGCCCAGGTTGTCCTCCACGTCCGGATCGGCGGGCGCCAGGCGCAGGGCCTGCTCATAGGCCACGACCGCTTCCGTCAGGCGTCCGGTTCGGGCGAGCGCCACGCCCAAATTGGCGCTGGCTTCGACATAAGCCGGTCGGAGCTGCACCGCCTGCTCGTATTGGCTGACGGCCTCCGGCCAGCGATCAAGGCCAGCCAAAGCGTTGGCTAAATTATAGTGCATTTCGGCCCTGGCCGGCACCAGGCGCAGGGCCGCCTCATAGTGCGGGACCGCATCGGCCAGCTGCCCGGCCTTGGCGAGGGCGACCGCCAGATCGTTCTGGGCCGTCGCATAGCCGGGAGCGAGAGCGACCGCTCGGCCCAATTCGGCGATGGCCTCGTCCAGCCGGCCCGCATCGGCCAAGGCCACGCCCAAATTGGCCCGGGCCTCGGGATAGTCCGCCTTGAGCCCCAGGGCCTGGCGATAGCGCTCGATGGCGGCGGCAAACCGGCCGGTCGCGGCCAGCGCCAGGCCAAGATTGTCATACGCCTCGGCATAGCCGGGGTTCAGCTCCAAGGCGCGATGGAAATGCGCGATCGCCTCCGGCACATCGCCGGCGTCGACCAGCGCGATGCCGAGATTGTTCTGGCTGTAGGGATTGCCCGGCGCCTTGGCCACGGTGTCGCCCCAGAGGGCCACTTCGCTGCGATAGACATGGTTGCGCCGGGCAGTGAGGCCGGCGAAGGCCAGGGCGACCAGCGCCGCCAGAGTGAATTTCAGTCTGGCCTGGTCGGAAGCCATTCCTTCGAGCACGGCGACTAGCGCGACGGCAATCGGCGCCAGAGCGAGGTACATCCGGTGCTCAGCCAGCGTCTGGCTCATCCCCGGGATGAGCGACGTCGGCGCCAGGATGGCGAAAAAGAACACTCCCAGGAAGCCCCAAGCGGACCGCCGCACGAAAGCGACCCCGTAGGCGACAGCCAGGGCGAGGAGCGCGACGGCGGACGGGGCGGCCTGGCCCAGGCCGATCCAATCCACCGTATAATAGAACACGAGCGGGTGGGGCCAGAGGGCCAACCGGATATAGTGGATGACGGCGGAAAACTGGGTCAGGAGGTAGCCGCCCCACGAGACGCTCAGCCCGAAACCGGAAGTGCCGCCGCGATTGCCCCCGGTGGAGAGAACGCAGGCCGCGAGCGGAATCCAGGTAGCAGCGAGGGCTAGGTAGAGGCGCCAACTCCGGCTCCAGGCCGCCCGGAAACTTCCTCCGACAAAGGTCCGGTCGTAGGCCAGGACCAGCACGGGGGCAGAGACCATCACCTCCTTGGTGCCCATGCCCAGAAGGCAGGCGAAAAAAGTCAGCCACGCCCAGCGCCAGTCCTTCCCCGCCCCCCCGACGTGCCGAATAAACCCGTACAAGGTCAGCAAATAGAACAGTCCCATCAGCGATTCCGCGCGCTGGACCGTGTACGTGACCGACTCGGTTTGCAGCGGATGCACCGCCCAGAGGAGGGCCGCCCCCCAGGCCAGAAATTCCGGGCTGCGCGCGCCGACTCGCGCCGCCGTCCGGCGCACAATGCCCCAGAGGGTCAGGGCGGCGGCGAGATGAATCAGGACATTGACCAGGTGGTAGCTCCAGACCCGCGTTCCGCTTAGGGCGTAATTGAGCGCCAGGGAGAGATTGAGGATCGGGCGGCCTTCGACCGTCAGGCCCGGGCTGCGCGACGGCCAGAGGGCCGACCAGAGGGGCCAAAGATGGCGGATCGTCGGATTGTCCCGAATCGCCGCCAGGTCGAGATAGACGAAAGGCGCGGAATAAATTCCCGCATAGGCGGCCAGCACCGCCAGGGCGATGCTCCCGGCGGCGGCGAGTCTCCGGATGCGGCCAGGGATCGACACGGCGCTCACGGGGCGGGCAGGGTTAGCCGGGACCAGGCCTCCCGGGCCACGGGATCAGCCGGGTTGATTCGCAGCGCCTCCGCCAATTGCGCCTGGGCTTCGGCCATCCGGCCAAGTTTCACCAAGGCGAGTCCCAGATTGCAATGGGGTTCCGCCAGTTCCGGCTCCAAGGCGACGGCCGCGGTCAGGGGGGGCACCGCCTCTGCCGGCCGGTCCTCGTGCAACAGGACCACGCCGAGGTTGCTGAGCGCCCGGGTATAATGGGGCGCGAGGGCCACGGCCTGGCGCAACTCGGCCTCCGCCTCCGGGAGCCGGCCGGTTTCAGCCAGGGCGATCCCGAGGTTATTCCGCGCTTCCACATCCCGGGGGGCCAAGCGGAGCGTTTGCTCAAACTCGCCCACCGCCACGGCGGGGTGGCCTTGCTGCATCTCGGCTTTGGCCAGGTTGAAATGAGTCGAGGGATAATCCGGCTCGATCCGGGCAGCCGTGTGATAATGGGCGATGGCCTGGTCCGGCCGGCCTGCCTCCAGCAGCAGATTGCCCAGGTTGAGATGGGCCAGCCAGGCCTGGGGATTGCGGTCGAGGGTCGTCTGATAAAGCGTTCGGACGTCGCGGTAGGACAGGCATTGGCGCCAGGTCAGGACTCCCAGCAGCAGGAGCACCGCCAGGGCCCCCGCCCGGCCGATCCGCGTCGACCAGCCCGGGCCCGCCTCCCAGGCGGCTGCGGCGAAGGCGAAGACCCCCAGGCTGGCCAGGTATTGGAAATGGTCCGCGACAAAGGAAAAGATGAAGGGATAGACATTGAAAAATCCCAGCGCCGGAAAGAGGGAGCCGACGAAGAAGAGGAGTGCGGCCGCCGGGCCCCGGCCGTGCCGGCGCCTCGCCCAGGCGACGGCGAGCAACCCCAGCACGACCGCCAGGGGCCAGACGGCCGAGGCCGTCACCCCCGCCGGCAGGGTCCACCGGGGATAAACAAAAATCAGGGGCGCCGGCCAGAACAGTTTGCCGAGATAGAAGCACGTGATCCGGCCCGCGAGGAGGCAGCGCGCGCCCCAGGTCAGATCGAACCGACCGCCCTGGGCGCCAATGTACGTGCGTTCTACCCAGGCGGTGAGGCCGCCGGCCGCCAGCGCCAAGAGGAACCAGGGGAGGAGCGGCACGACGTCGCGCCGCCAGGACAGCCGTCCGTCCCGCCACCAAAGCACGACCAGGAGCGCCGCCGGCAGGGTGGCCGTCACCGATTTGCTTAAAAGCGCCAGGATGAACAGGAGGGTCGCCAGGAGATAGGTTCCGGTCTGGGTCCGGCCGGCCGGCTTGGCCCAGCGCAGATAGGTCAGGGCGGCCAGCAGATAGAATACGGTCGAGAGGGTGTTTTTCTGCTCCGATATCCAGGCGACCGACTCGACGCCGACGGGATGGAGGGCGAAAAGAAACGCCGCAAACCAGCCCCAGGCACTTCGGCCCGTCAGCCGCCGCAGGCCCAGACCGAACAGTCCGGCGGCCGTCGCGTGCAAGAGCACATTCAGGAGATGATAGCCGAAGGCCGACTGGCCCCAGAGGCGGTGTTCGAGCCAAAAGGCGCTGTGCAGCACCGGATAATATTGCTGGGTCGCACCCAGCTCGAACCAGATCCGGCCCAATCCCGTCCAGGACTGGAGGTCGGCGCGGGTGATATGGGCGTCATCGTCCCAAATCAGGCCGCCGCGCAGCATGGGCAGGTACGCCGCCAGGGTGGCAAGAAAAAGGCCGGCCCAGTTCCCCATCGCCGACGAAGATTTCTGGGAAGCGGTGGCCATGGTTCAGGGCGAGCGGGCGGGCGGGCGGTCCGCCGCCTCGAATTCCGCGGCGGCCTCCCCCATCTCGCCCAGATTCCGCAGGACCAAGGCCAGTTGGTAGTGCACGTCGGCTGCCCCCGGGGCGAGCCGCAGCGCCGCCCGATACTCCGCCACCGCCTCCCGGAGCCGGCCGAGCCGGGCGAGCGCCAGGCCGCAGTAGGCATGCGCCTCGACGGAATCGGGATGGCGTCGGAGCACCGCGGTCAGTTCGACCAAGGCGTCGGTCGGCCGGCCGGCGGTCGCCAGCGCCAGTCCGAGGGCGGTCTGCGCCCCCGGATAGTCCGCCCGCAAGCGCAGGGCCTGGCGGTAATGCGCCATCGCAGCCTCGAGTTGCCCGCCGTTGGCCAGCGTGTTGCCCCATTCGTATTCCGCCTCGGGAAAGTTCGGCCGCAGGCGCAAGGCGGCCTCGTCGTGGGCGGCCGCCTCGCCCGCCCGGCCGACCTTGGCTAAGGCCGCTCCCAAGCCGAGTTCCAGCGCGGCGTCGGCCGGCCGGAGCTGCAGAGCGGCCCGGTAATGGGGGATCGCCGCCTCGTCCCGCCCGGCGCGCACCAGCGTATTGGCTAGATTGACCTGGGCCGCCGGGTAAGCGGGGCTGAGCCGGATCGCAGCTTCGTATTCCTTAACCGCCTCGTCGCTCCGGCCAGCCGCCACCAGCGCGTCCGCCAGATTGGCGTGGATCTCGGGATATTCCGGACTGATCTGGAGGGCGGCCCGGAATTCCGCCACCGCCTCCGCACCGTGGCCCTCGGCCTGGAGCAGGGAGCCCAGGTTGGTGTGGGCCAGCCAGGAGCCGGGATTGCGCGCCAGCGTCACGCGGTAAAGCGTTTCGACGTCGCGGTACATGCGGCACTGCCGCCAGGTCAGCAGGCCGAGGACAAACAATACCGCCACGACGGCCAGGACTGCTCCGCCCCGGAAGAGCCGGCTCCAGCCGGCAGCCACCAGCGCGAAGAAGCCGAGGCTGGCCAAATACTGCCAGTGGTCGGCCACATAGGAAAAGACGAAGGCGTAGACATTGAAAAAGCCCAGCGTGGGAAACAGCGATCCTAGGAAAAAGAGAAAAGCCGCCAACGGCGCCCGATTGCGCCGGGAATAAACCGCCAGTCCCGCCCCGGCGGCGGCGACCGCCAGGGGATAAAAATAGGAGCCGGCTCCGGCCGCCGCCGCGTTCCAGCGCGGATAGATGAAGATGAGGCGAGCCGGCCAGAGGAGGTGGCCCACATAGAACCAGAAGGCATGCCCCGCCACCGCGGCGCGCTGCCCCAAGGTCAGGGCAAAATGGGCGCCCTCGGCCCCGATATAGGTGCGCTCCACCCAGGCGGAAAAAAGACCCATCGTAGCACCCGCCGCCAGCCAGGGCAGGAGCGGAAATACGTCTGCCTTCCACGCCAGCCGCCCCTGCCGCCACCAGAGCGCGAGCAGCAAGGCCGCCGGCAGGGTGGCGGTCACCGACTTGCTCAGGAGCGCCAGGACAAACAGCCCGGAAGCGATCCCGTAAATCGAGCCGGAGCGGGCGGCCCCGGGCTGGGCCCACCGCCCGTAGACGAGAGCGGCCGCCAGGTAAAAGACGGTGGAAAGGGTGTTCTTCTGCTCCGAAATCCAGGCGACCGATTCGACGCCCACCGGGTGCAGGGCGAAGAGGAGCGCGGCCAGCCAGGGCCAGGTCCTTTCGCCGGTCAGCCGACGCAGGACCAGGGCGAAGAGGCAGGCGGCGGTCGCATGCAGGAGCACATTGATCAGGTGATAGCCCAGCGGGGCTTCGCCCCAGAGCCGGTGCTCCAGCCAAAAGGCGCTGTGCAGCACCGGATAATACTGCTCCGTCGCCCCCAGTTGGAACCAGATCCGGCCGAGCCCGGCCAGAGACCGCAGGGCCGGCTTGGTCAAATAATCCGGGTCATTCCAAATCAGGCCGGCGCGAAGCGCCGGAAAGTAGGCGACCAGGACGGCGAGAAACACCCCCGCCGCCAGGAAAGCATCGCGCGGCTGCGGCCGGGGTGAAGCGGCAGGGGTCATGGGCCGGGCGCGGCCAAGGCGCGCAGCCGGTCGAGATTCAGCCGGGCCGCCGCGAAATCCGGTTTGAGGCGGAGGGCCTCCTCGTACTCTCCCGCCGCCTCGCCCAGCCGGCCGGCCAGGGCCAGGGCGTTGCCGAGGTTGAAATGGGCCTCGGCGTAGGCGGGGCGCAGCTTCAGGATGGCCTGATATTGGGCGATGGCCTCGTCGCTGCGGCCCGCGGCCACCAGGGCATTCCCGAGGTTGAGCCGGGTTTCCGCCGAACGGGGGTCGAGCCGGAGGGCCGATTGATACGCCGCGATCGCCTCCGGATACCGCCCGATCCGGGCCAAGACGATTCCCAGATTGTAGTGGGCCGAGGCGTAGTCGGAGTTGAGTTTCAACGCCGCTTCGAAAGCCGCTACCGCCTCATAGAGGCGGCCCAGGTCGGTCAGCGCCACGCCCAGATTGTTGTAGGCTTCGGCAAATACCGGCTTGCCGGCGATCGCCCGTTGAAAAAGCGGGACCGCCTCCTCTGGCCGGCCTTCGGCGCGCAGGACATTGGCCAGATTATTCGACGCTTCGGGATAGTTGGGATTCAGCCGGAGCGCTTCCCGGAATTCGGCGCCGGCCTCCGCCAATTGGCCGTTTTGCTGCAGCAGATCCCCCAGATCGTTGTGCGCATACGGATTGAGCGGACGCTCGGCCACCGTGGCCCGCCACAGCCCCAGTTCGCTCGCATACAGCTCGTTCCGATGCAGGGTGAGGGCGATCAGAGCAAGGGCCGCCAGCCCAACCGAGGCGGCGGCGGAGCGCCGCCTTTTTCCGTCCGGGCCGACCCACCGGACACCCAGCCCGGCCACCAGCACCGCCAGCACGGCCGCGAGGGGCAGATACATTCGATGTTCGGCCATGGTCAGGCGGATGCCCGGCACCAGGCTGGTCGGCGCAAGCCACGCAAAAAAACAGGCTCCGGCAAAACCCAGGCCCTCGCCGCCCAAGGCCCCCGCGCGTTGGTCCGGCGGCCGGCGGAAGAGCAGCCAGAGGCTGCCGAAGGCCAGGACCAGGACACAGACCATGCTGGGTGCAGCCGCCGCGACCGTCACCCAGGCCGCTCCATAGTCGAAAATCTGCGGATGTGGCCAAATGACTAGGCGGAGGTAGTGGAGGACGGCAGGAAACTGGGTCAGGACATAAGTCCCCCAGGACACCCCTAGCCCCAGGCCCTGGGTGCCGCCCCGCTCGCGGTTCGAGGCCACCAGGAGGACCAGCCAAATCCAGGTTGCGGCCAGCCCAAGCAATACCGGCCAATGCCGCCGCCAGGCCGAGCGGAAGGTCCCGCTGCGGAAGGTCCGGTCGTAGAGCAAGACAATCACGGGGGCGGAGGCCATCACCTCTTTCGTGCCCATGCCCAGGAGGCAGCAGGCCACCGCCAGGGCGCCCCACCCGCGCGCGCGCCGGCCGCCGGGCTCGCCCGCCTCTGTGTATCTGATATAACAATACAGAGTCAAAAGGTAAAACAGGCCCATGAGGGACTCCGCCCGCTGGACGATGTAGGTGACCGCTTCCGTCTGCAGCGGATGGACGATCCAGAGGAGGGCGGCGGCGAAGGCGAGCCCGCTCCGGCCCGGCCAAAGGCGCCGCAGAATGCCCCACAAGGTCAGGCCGGCCAGGAGATGGATCAGGAGGTTGACAGCGTGATAGCTCCCCACCGCGGTGCCGCTGAGCGCGTAATTAAGCGCGAGGGAAAGATTGAGCATGGGCCGGCCGGCCACCGTCTGGCCCTGGGCCGATGGCGGGGTGAGGACCGCCCGCAGATCGCCGAGGTGGCGGATGCTGGGATTGTGCAGGATCGAGTCCGGGTCGTCGAAAACGAAGACGCCGGAGAAGCTTCGGCTGTAGGCAAGGAGGCCCGCCGCCACCAGGGCGAGCACAGGCCACCAGGAAAAGCGAGGGGAAGAGGGCGCAGCAGTCGGCATCGGTCAGGGCCGGGGCGGGCGGGCGGCTTCGAATTCGTCGAGGGCGGCGGCGGTTTGGCCGAGGCGGCGCAACGCCACTCCCAGTTGGTAATGGACCTCGCGGTCGGACGGATTCAGGCGCAGGGATGCGCGATATTCCGGCACCGCCTCGGCCAGCCGGCCGGAACGCGCCAGGGCGAGACCGAGGTAGGCGTGGGTCCGAGCCGACTCGGGTTGCGCGCGGGCTGCCTCGCGCAGGAGTGCCACCGCCTCCTCCGTTCGGCCGGCGTAGGCCTCCGCCAAACCGAGCTCACCCCGGGCCTCCGGATAATTCGGGCGCAGGCGCAGCGCCTGTTCATAGTGGTCGATCGCCTCCGGCAGACGCCCCGAGTTGCCCAGTTCGCTCGCCCAGCCGTATTCGGCCTGAGCCCAATTGCCGGCCGCGACCCCAAAGTTCGGACGCAGGCGCAGGGCCGTGCGATATTCGGCGACGGCCTCGCTCCAGCGATGCTGGTAGGCAAGCAGATTGCCGTAATTGGCATGGGACTCCGCAAAATCCGGATTCAAGCGCAGCGCCGTTTGGTAGTGGGCGACGGCCTCCTCCGGCCGGCCCCGGTTGGCGAGCACCACCCCGAGATTCTCCTGGGCAAGCCAGCTCGCCGGGTTGCGCTCCACCGTCGTGCTGAAGAGCGTCTCCATGTCGTGGAAGGACCGACTTTGGCGCCAAGTCAGAACCCCCAAGAGGAGCAGCAGCCCGAGGGCCAGGGGAATCCGAAGTTTCTCGCCAAGCCGGCTCCACCCGCCAGCGACCAGGGCGAAGATTCCCATGCTCGCCAGATATTGGAAATGATCGGCGACGTAGGAGAAGACAAAGGGATAGACGTTGAAAAAGCCCAACGCCGGGAAGAGCGAGCCGAAGAAGAAGAGGAGCGCGGCCAAAGGCCCGCGGGCCCGCCGGCGCGCGAGCCAGGCGCCGGCCAGGAGCAGAACCAGCCCAAGCGGGAAGGCGGCCGACCAGGCCGGCCAGGTCGCCACCGTCCACCGCGGGTAGACGAAGATCAGATGCGCCGGCCACAGGAGCTTGCCGAAGTAGAACCAGCCGATGCGGCCGGCGAGGAGAAACCGTTGACCGAGCGAGAGGGAAAAAGGGGCGCCCTGGGCCCCGATGTAGGTCCGTTCGACCCAGGCGGTAAAAAGCCCGGCCGCGGCGGCAACCGCGAACCACGGCGCCAACGGCAGCCCGTCGCGCTTCCATGACCAGCGTCCGGTTTGCCACCAGAGGCCAACCGCCAGGGCCGCCGGCAGCGTCGCGGTGACGGACTTGCTCAGGACGGCGAGGAGGAACAGCCCGGAAGCCAAGAGATAGGGAGCGAGCGGGCGTTGGCCCGTCGGCGTCGCGTTCCAACGCAGATAGGCGAGGGCCGCCGCCAGGTAGAAAACAGTCGAGAGGGTGTTTTTCTGCTCGGACACCCAGGCGACGGATTCGACGCCCACCGGATGCAAGGCAAAGAGAAAAGCGGCCAGCCACGCCCAGGCCGCGGCCGAAGCCCGCGGCGCGGCCGGCGGAACTTCCGGGGCCGCCCGCCCAGCGGCCAATTGGCACAGGCCCACGGCCAGCAATCCCGCCGCCGTCGCGTGCAAAAGCACATTGAGCAGGTGATAGCCCAGGGGGGAGTCGCCCCACAGGCGATGTTCGAGCCAGAAGGCGCTGTGCAGAACCGGGTAATACTGCTGGGTGGCACCCAGCTCGACCCAGATCCGTTCCAGGCCGTGGAACGAGCGCAGTTCCGGCCGAGTGACATGGCCGTCGTCATCCCAGACAAAGCCGCCGCGCAGGGCCGGCCCGTAGGCGGCCAAGGTGGCGGCGAAGAGCGCCAGCCAAAGCCAGCCGGAGCGCAGGCGGGCAATCAGCGATTAGTTCACGGCCGCTCCGGC
>Ga0302279_10005019_pt1 | contig 15069 bp, 12 predicted proteins | sample III_Bog_N3_3_FD_194541 | JGI IMG/M metagenome (GOLD analysis project Ga0302279, IMG submission 194541) | Peat permafrost microbial communities from Stordalen Mire near Abisko, Sweden - III_Bog_N3_3 | ecosystem: Environmental > Terrestrial > Soil > Wetlands > Peat | place: Sweden: Abisko...
AGGTCACGCACCAGGCGGCGGTGAAGTCCACCAGCACCGGCTTACCCTGCGCCTGCAGCGCCGCCACCTTTTCTGCACTCCAGGGCTCGGCGGCGATGCCGGCAACGGTTTCGGCGGCGGCGGCGCCCTGCTGAGGCGGCGGACCGTAAGGCGCGACGACCAGGACTGCGACGGCGGCGAAGAGCGCCAGCGCCGCCAGGCCGCTCACCACCCAGGCTCTGCGCCCCGACGCGGCCCGCCGCTGGGCCGCGCCCCAGATCCAGGCGGCAAAAGCCAGGGCCACGGCGGCGGCGAACACCGCCGCCAGGCTGGTGCGGTCGGTCTGCGCCCCCAGCACCCAGACCAGCCAGGCGGCGGTGCCGTACATCGGGAACGCCAGCCCTTTGCGCAGCACGTCCATCCATGGACCTGGCCGAGGCAACCTTCGAATCAGCGCCGGGGTGAAGGCCAGGGCGGTGAACGGCAGGGCGAAACCCACCGCCAGGGCGGCGAATACCGCGAGGCCGGTGGCCGGGCTTTGTGTGAGGGCGAAGCCCAGCGCCGGGCCCATGAACGGCGCGGTGCAGGGCGCCGCCACCACCACCGCCAGCGCCCCGGTGAAAGCCGCGCCGATTATCCCGCCCCGGGAGGCCAGCTTGGCGCCCAGCCCCTGGGCCGAGGCGCCGACCTCGAACAGGCCCGACAGGTTCAGCGCCGCCGCCAGGATCACCAGCGCCAGAGCGCCGGTGACCATCGGCGACTGCAGCTCGAAGCCCCAGCCTACCGCCTGACCCGCGGCCCTGGCGGCCATCAGCAGGCCGGCCAGCGCCAGGAAGCTCGCCAGCACGCCGCCGGCGAAGGCCAGGCCCTGTTCGCGGGCGCCCATGGTCTCGCCGCCGTGGCCGGCGAAGGCCGCCGCCTTCATCGACAGGATCGGAAACACGCACGGCATCAGATTGAGGATGATCCCGCCCAGGAAGGCGAACAGCGCCGCCACCGCCAGCCCCATCTTGGCCGGCTCGCTCGGCGCGCCGAGGCCTCCCGATCCTGGCGGCGGCGGTCCCGGCTTGGCGGTGACCTCGAAGGCGGCGCCGTCGGCGGTCTCGATCACCCCCTGGATTTCGGCCGGCGGACCCTTCTGGAAGGCGGCGCCGGCGCTCGCCGCCAGGGTGAAGCCGCTGTCGCCCCGGTCGATCGCCTGCGGCTTGGCCTGGTCGAGGGTCTCGGCGTCATAAGGGTAGAAATACGCCCCGGCCGCCGGATGGCCGGCCAGCGCCGCTCCGGCCAGGGCGATCTTCAGGCTCCCGCCCGTGGACTGATAGGCGGCGGCGATGTCGGCGGCTTTTGGCGCATCCGCCAGGGTCTTGGCGATCGCCGGACCCCATACCGGATCGGCGGTCGCCGCGCCGGCGACCACCGGCAGGTCGAGGGCGACATTCGCGTCCTGCGGCACGCAGACGTCGGCGCAGACCAGCAGCTGCGCCTTGGCGGTCAGGCGCTCCACCTGGCCGGGCCGGGCGTCGGCCGGTATCTCGATCGGGACCGGCAGCAGCACCTGGCCCTCGTAGCCGTAGTTCATCAGCGGTCCGAGCGGCAGGCGTTTGGGCGCGGGCCAGACGATGTCCCCGGCCCGCCAGCCTGCCGGCAGGGTCCAGGCCAGGGTGGTCGCCTCGCCCGCATCGCCTGGATTGCGCCAATAGGTATGCCAGCCGGCGTCGATCTTCTGCACCAGGGCGACATAGACGGTGGAACCGGGCGTCGCGCCGCGCGTCTCGGCGACCAGCTGGGTTTGCACATGCTGCGGGCCGAAGCCCTGCGCCCACGCGCCGCCGGAAAGGCTCGCAAGCCCCAGGGTCAGGGCGAAAACCAGACTGCTCAGGCGCATGCCGGTGCTATAGGGCGCCCGCCCGCTCGGCGCCAACGGTCTGGACGGCGCGGGCGCGACCGGCGATCAGTCTTCAAGGGCCGCGCGCCGGCGATTCGGTCCCGACAGGAGATTTCCATGCCCGCCCGCTTTGACGACATCGAGGTCGGCCAGGTGGTCCCTTTGGGCGCCGCCAAGATCGACGCAGAAAGCCTGGCGCGGTTCGTCGAGGGCTTCGCGCCGGGCTGGGACATCGAGCGCGGGGCGCCGGATTCGATGATCTACGCCCTCTGGTCCAAGCTGGATGCTGAAGCCACCGCCGATTGGCCACAGAGCAAGCGCCTGGGCGTCGACGCCTTGCGCTGGATGCGCAATCCGCCGGCCGGCGAGGTCATCCGCGGGCGCATGACCATCATGGGCAAGGACCCGGTGGGCGACGGCAAGGGCGTGGTGTTCGCCCAACACGACCTGCTCGACGAGGCCGGCCGGCTGGTGTTCTCCTGCCTGACCCGCAGCCTCTACCAGCGCTGACGCAGGTTAGTTGACGCTGGCGGCCGCCGCCTGCGCCTCGGCGTTGCGGGCCATGGTCAGGGTGATCAACCGGTCCCAGCCGCCCAGCGACATCAGGTGCGCATAGATCTGCGCCATGGCCCCGTTGTCGAGCAGGTCCTTGACGGTCTCGATCGGCAGCGCCTTCAACTTTTCTTCCGAGACCGCGAAGTACTCCGCCACCGTCTGCGGCTCGCCCTGGGTGCCGTCCGGGTTCATCGGGGTGTAGGTCGAGCGCTTGGTCTCGAACAGGTCAAGGTCGCGCAGCAGCTTGATGAACGACTCGGTGCGCCGGCCCTCAGTCTCGAAGTCGTTGCAGAACTGGATGCAGCCGTTGGTGTAGTCGGTGGGCTCGCCCTTCTCGTTGAAGAAGGCCAGGTCGTAGTCCTCGCCGAGCATCTTGGCGTCGCGGTCGATGCACACCACCAGCTGCTCGCGCGCCTGGTCTGCGGCCAGCACAAAGGGATAGCGGCGAATGTAGGCGGGGATGTAGCTGCCGATCTCGAAGCCGCCGTCGTCCTTCACGAAAAGGTTCTGGCCGGGTGCGATGCCCAGCACCGCCAGCGGCTGATAGCGCTCGCCGGCGAAGATGATCGGGTAGTTGATCCCCGCGACCGGGAACTCGGTCACCGTCAGCGGCACCACGTGCGACGACGCGGCGAAGCTGAACGGCTTGTCCATCCGACGAAGGCCGAGCTTGCTGTGGGCCTCCTTCGAAAGGGGCTCCGGCTTGGAATAGAACAGCACATTGCCGGCAAGCGTACCGGCGGGCATGGAGGGCGCGGGAGGGATGGCCATGAGTGTCCAAATGCGGGCTTAAGATGACGAGCGGGCGCTTCTAGCCGATCGCTGGGAGGCTCGCAATGCAGCCGCGCGCCCTTGCGCTGGCCCAGGCGGACTGGCTTGAATGAGCGCCATAAACGAGGAGACGCTTTTCATGCCCATCTACTATCCGGACATTCTCGATCAGAAGACCGCCGCCCGCACTTTCACCTATGGCGACAAGGACGTGATGCTCTACGCGCTGGGGGTCGGCCTGGGCGCCGATCCCATGGACGAGAAGGAATTGGCCTTCGTCTATGAGCGCGGGCTGAAGGTCGTGCCCACCGCCGCGACGGTGCTGGCGGCCGGCGGCGGCGGCGGACGCGCGGCCCGGGGCGCGGCCGAGGGGCCTGCCCTGCCCGCCGGCCATCGGCCCAGCCAGATCAATTTCCTGATGGTCGTGCACGGCGAGCAGAAGGTGGAGCTGCACAAGCCGCTGCCCGCCACCGGCACCTTCACCGCCGAGGGCCGCACCGTCGGCGCCTACGACAAGGGCAAGGACAAGGGCGCGGTGATCGTCAACGAGACCGTCTGGACCGACGAGAAGGGCGAGAAGGTCGCCACCCTCACCGGCTCGACCTTCGCCCGCGGCGACGGCGGCTTCGGCGGCCCGTCCGAAGGCGCGCCCGAGCCGCACGCGGTGCCCACCCGCGCGCCTGACCTGTCGGTGGATATCGCCACCCGCGAGGACCAGGCGCTGCTCTATCGGCTGAACGGCGACCGCAACCCGCTGCACTCCGATCCCGACGTCGCCAAGCGCGCCGGTTTTCCACGGCCGATCCTGCACGGTCTTTGCACCTACGGGATCACCTGCCGCGCGGTGCTGCAGGCGATCACGGACTACGACGCCGACCAGATCCTCAGCCACCAGGCCCGCTTCTCCGCGCCGGTGTTCCCGGGCGACGTGATCACTGTCGACCTCTGGAAGGACGGCAAGAACATCTCCTTCGAGGCCCGCGTGAAGGCGCGCAACGCCACGGTGATCAAGAACGGGCTGACCGTGTTGCGGTGATCCAACCCAAGTATCCCTCTCCCCATCTCTCGACGGGGAGAGGTCGGCCGAGCGCGAAGCGATCGGACGGGTGAGGGGGCTTGCCGGCAAGCTGGCGTCGTTAGACGCCAAAGACATCGCACCTGTCACCTCGCGCTGACGCGCGCTCGCCGCTACGCGCCGAGCCCCCTCACCCGCCCGAAGGCTGGCGCCTTCGGTCGACCTCTCCCCGCTGCGCGGGGCGAGGGATACTAGGTGGCCAACCTATCGCGCCCCATCACGAACACCACGTGCCGCCGCAGCGGATGGCCTTCCGCCAGGTTCGGATGGTCGAAATCCCGCGCCGGTGTCCGCGTGAAGCCCAGGCGGCGCATCACCGCCTGGGAGCGGAGATTGGTGTCGGCTGTGAAGGTGACGATCTCGGCGAGGTCGATGTTAGCGAAGCCCCAGGCGACGGCGGCGTTTGCCGCCTCGGTGGCGTAGCCCTGGCCCCAGGCGTCGCGCCTTAGGCGCCAGCCGACCTCGACCTGGCCGCTCATGGGATGGTTCCACTGCATCGGCATCCGGCGAACGCCAGCGCTGCCGACGAGCTGGCTGTCGGCGCGGCGTTCGATGGCCCACATGCCGAAGCCGTCCGCCGCGATGGTGGTGCGGGCCCGATCGAAGGCGGCGTCGGACCCTTCAGGCGTCAGCAGGCCGCCCAGCCAATAGGCGATGTCCGGCTCGGCCATCATGGCGCGCCAGGCCGTCCGATCGGCCTCGGTCCACGGCCGCAAGATCAGCCGCTCGGTTTCGATCACGCCGGCCGCACCGAGGTCAGCGGGCCATAGAGGTCCGGCCGACGGTCGCGGAAGAAGCCCCAGGCTGCCCGGTGCGCGGCCAGGAAGTCCAGGTCCACGGTCGCCGCGATCACGCCCTCCTCGTCGCGTCCCAGCTCGGCCACCAGATCGCCTCGGTGGTCGCTGATGAAGCTGGAGCCGTAGAACCGCTGGCCGCCGCCGGGATAGTCGGCCCAGGGCTCGAAGCCGGTGCGGTTGGCCCCGACCACCGGGATGACGTTCGACACCGCGTGCCCCTGCATCGCCCGTCGCCAGGGCAGGGCGGTGTCCAGCGTCGGATCATGCGGCTCCGAGCCGATGGCGGTGGGATAAAGCAGCGCCTCCGCCCCCATCAGGGTCATCGCCCGGGCCGCTTCCGGGAACCACTGGTCCCAGCAGATGCCGACGCCCAGGCGACCGTGTCGGGTGTCCCAGACCCGAAATCCGGTGTCGCCGGGGCGGAAATAATACTTCTCCTGGTAGCCCGGTCCGTCAGGGATGTGGCTCTTACGGTAGAGCCCCAGTAGCGCGCCATCGGCATCGACCATCACCAGGCTGTTGAAATAGTGCGGCCCCTCGCGCTCGAAGATCGAGATCGGCAGCACCACCCCAAGCTCCGCCGCCAGCGGCGCCAGGGCGGTGACGCAGGGGTGCTCGCGCCAGGGATGCGCCCGCGCAAACCACCGCTCCTCCTGCGAGACGCAGAAATAGGGGCCCTGGAACAGCTCGGGCGGCAGGATGACCTGGGCGCCGCGCCCAGCGGCCTCGCGGATGAAGCCGGCGGTTTTGGCGATGTTGGCGGCCAGATCGTCGCCATAGGACGACTGGATCGCGCCAAGGGTCAGGGTGCGGGCCATCAGGCGAATTCCTCGCAGCTGATGCAGTGGAACGAGCCACCGCCGCTGAGCAGCGCCCTGGAGGAGAGCCCAATCACCTCGCGGTCCGGGAACAGCATCTGCAGCGCCTCCACCGCCAGGGCGCCCGGCCGCTCGTGGTAGACTGGAACCACCACCGCCCGGTTGGCGACGATGAAGTTCATGTGTGAGGCCGGCGCCCAGATACCCTCCGCGCCCGCCACCCGCCCGGGCGACGGAATCCGCCGGACCGTCAACTTGCGGCCGGCCGCGTCGACCGCGCCGGAGAGGGTTTCGGCGGCCTCGTCATAGACACTGGCGTGCGGGTCCTGCAGGCCGAAGCCCACCGGCACGGCGACCACGCCCGGAGCGACGAAGCGGGCCAGATTGTCCACATGGCCATCGGTGTGGTCGTTCAGCAGCCCCCGGCCCAGCCAGATCACCTTGCGCGCGCCCAGGGCGTCTCTCAGCGCCGCTTCCGCCACCGCCTCGGTCCAGCCGCGGTTGCGATTGGGGTTCAGCATGCACTCGCGGGTGGTCAACACGGTGCCTTCGCCGTCGAAATCCAGCGCTCCGCCTTCCAGCACAATGTCGTGGCGCTTGAGGGCGACGCCGGCGGCGGCGGCGATCTGGTCGGCCACGGTCTCGTCGCCGGGCAGCTGGTACTTGCCGCCCCAGCCGTTGAACCGAAAGCCCGCGGCCGTGGTCGGTCCTGCGAAGATCGGTCCGGTGTCGCGCAGCCAGATGTCGCCGAAGTCGCCGGCAACGATCTCGACGCCGTCGACGCCGGACAGCAGCGCTCCGGCGGCCCGTACGGCCTCATCGCCGCGCACCAGCAGCCGCACGCGCTCAGCCCCCGGCCCGGCCAGGGCCCTGGCCAGGGCGGCGACCTCGGCCTGCGCCGGCGCCAGATCTTCCAGCCACAGCTCCGCATGGCTCGGAAATCCGAGCCACAGCGCCCTGTGGGGCGACCATTCGGCGGGGACGGGAGAGTTCATGGCGGGCTTAGATAGGAAGGCTTGGCCAAAGAAAAGGGGGCGGCCCCGAAAGACCGCCCCCCACTCAAAGCGACCGGTCCGGCGCTAGAACTTGTAGCGCACGCCGAACTTCAGCACCCAGGTCGCCACCGGCGGTTCCGCCAGGGTCTGGACGGTGGTGAACTGGTTGGAGTTGGAAGACGTGATCGGCGGTCGGTAGGTATTGTACTGGTAGAAGTTGCCCTGACCGTTGATGCAGGTCGGCATCACGGCGCCGTTCAGTGTTTTTCCGGAGAACTGGCAGTTGATCGCGGTCACGGGCGCGAAGACATAGGGGAACGATACCTGGTTATCGATGCCCCAGTTCTTGTTGAGCAGGTTCATGAAGTTGATGACGTCGATGAACAGCTCGCCCTTGGCCCCGTTCGGGAATCCTCCGGGGATTTCCTGCGACAACTGGATGTCGCCCGACACCACATCAAGCGACCGGAAGGCGTTTCTGGGGGAAATTTCACCGTTGTATTTGATCAGGCCGCTGGAGTGCAGGAAGTTATTGAAGCTATTGATATCGAAGCCGCTTCCGTAGGTGACCTTGGGGTCGCTGTTGGCAGTGATGTTGCCGCTGGCGTCCGCCTTCGGCACATAGAGCAACTGGTGCATGTTGCTGGCCGAGTACTGACCGAACAGTTCGTCGAAGTTCTGGTTCGGATTGGTGGCGCTGCAGGTGCTGCCCGCCGCCGTCGGGCAGAAGGTGTAGCTGAACGGCAGGCCCGCACGGTCATAGAGGAACAACTGGAACTTGGTCTTGTTGTCACCGAAGAACTTGTGGGTGAAATTGATGTTCAGCCGGTTCTCGTAAAGGATCTGATAGTTGGAGGTCGCCAGAGCCGGATGGTTGGGATCGGCCGCGGCGACGGCGATGTAGTTGCTGGTGGCCACCGAGCTGGTGGCGGGCGTTACGTCACGGACGTTCTGGTGCGAGTAGGTGTAGTCGACGTCCAGCCCCCAATCCCAGGACTTGGTGACGCCGATCGCCCAGACGAGGGAATCACCCTTGTTGGTGCTGGAAAGCTCGATGTCCTCGCCCGAGGTGCGGGTGGTCGTCCCGGTGAGCCAAGGGCAGGTGGATATCCCAAGCGCCGCCGCTTGGGCCGCGGTTGTCGCGCCGGTACAGGCGTAGCGGTTCGGATTGAACAGCGGCCGCCCGTCGGGTGCGACATTCGACGGCAGGCCCAGGGTTGTGGCCTCGGCGGATGTCAGGGTGTTCTGTTCCTCCCAGAGGTCTTCCCAGGTGACGGCGGACTGTACCTTGGTCGCCAGCAGGTCGCCGTGGAAGCGCCAGTTCGGCCCCAGGAACCAGCCCAGTCCCTTCAACGTGTCCTTGTAGTCGTTGAAGTCGACCAGTTTGACCACGCTCAGAGAGGCCTTCCACGTGGAGGGCGGCTTGAACTTCGGATCGAGAGCGTTGGTGACGCCGGTTCCCGCCAGGGTGCTGGCGGTGATGTCGGCCTGGACAGACGCGGGGATCGATGAACCGGTGACACCCACCAGCGCCGATGGCCCGGTGGGGACAGCCCCAGGTCCAGTCAGCGCGGACGTCTGGGTCCCACAGCTCGCCGTGTTGCAGGTGTAGGTCCGCGTGCCGGTCAGATTGCCGGAGTTATCGTAGCTGTCGTAGGTATAGACATCCGGGTTGCCACCCGAGAACAGGCCGATCCCGCCGGTGACCGTCAGGCTCGAGTCCGGGCGCCAATTGAACCCGACGCGAGGCATCAGGACGCTCTTCCCGTTGATGGTGAGATTGTTGTTGAAGCCGTATTGCGTGGCGAACCGCGGATTGAGCAGCGGCGAATTTGGCGTGTTGTAGAGTTCCCAGCGCAGGCCAGCCGTGCCCGTCAGATCTGGGGTAATGTGCCATTCGTCTTCACCGTAGAGCGTATTGGTGAAGTTCACGACCGTCTGCGCCGCGGTGTTGGGATTGTTGTTGAAGGCGTTGGTGTAGGTCAGCGAGCAGGCGATGTGAGCGTTGACGTTGTCCATGACATTGCCGGAGGTCAGCGCCGGACCACAGGACGTCGAGAACACATAGGCGCCGGTCGCGCGCTGGACGAAGAGGTCGAACTCGCTGGTCTGCTCCCACTCGTAGCCGCCGGTGAAGACGTTGTCGCCGAGGGTGTAGTGAGCCCGGAACTTGCCCTGCTGGTCGATGACGCCGAGGTTGTTGGCCTGACGCGAGATGTCCGGCCCGAGGTCGACTTCGCCGCCGGAGGCGAAGGTGATCAGAACGTTGGCGAAGGGGGCGCCGACGAGCTTGCTGGGGCTTTCCACGTCTCGGTAGCTATATTCCGCCTCGGTGGAGAAATCCGGCGTCCACCGAGAGGTCAGGTCGGCGGTGTAGGCCGTCATGTCCTGTTCGTAGATGTAGTCGCTGGAGGCGAGGTTCAGCTCTTTCGACGAAACACTGGCGTCCGGCGTGTTGTAGCTGGTGCCGCTGGTCTTCTGGTAGCTGACAAACAGGTGCTGGTTGTCGGTGATGTACCAGTCAACCTTGCCGAAATACTTGGTGTCCTGAACGGGCGCCGTACCGCCGTAGTTCAGCGGGTTATACCCATAGCCGCCCGGGGCGGCCGCGCTGAAGACCGTCTGGATCGCGGTGACATTGGCCTGGGTGACGCCGGTAATGGGATTGGCGCTGGGCACATCCGACGGGCTGAAGGTCGCCGCGCCGATGCCTACGTACTTGTCGTATCCGGCGAAGAAGAACAGCTTGTCCGGGATGATTGGGCCGCCGAGCGTCAGGGACGAGTCCTCATCCTGGAACTTGGTCGTGATCGTGCGGTCCGGGGCGCCCGGATTGAGGTGCAGGGCCTCGAAGCCGATCGAGTGGCCGGAGAACTGGTTGGAGTCGTAGGACCAGCTCGCGGACCCGTGGAAGTCGTTGGTGCCGGACTTGGTGACGACGTTCAGGATGCCGCCTTCGAAGTCACCGTACTGCACATCGTAGGGGGCGATTTCCAGGTTCAGGGCCTGGACGATGTCCAGCGAGAACGGCGAGCGCTGGGTCGGATAGCCATTGTTGTTCAGGCCGAAGTTGTCCGACTGGCGCACCCCGTCGAGGTAGATGGTGTTGAAGTGGTTGTTGGTGCCCGCGATGATCAGGGCGTTGGAGTTGGCCTCGTCGATGGTGACGAAGGGGTTGAACCGGACCAGGTCGTGCAGGTCGCCGGCGAAGGACGGGGCTGCGGCGATGTCGGCGGCGGTGAAGGTGGTGCGCGGGCCGGTGGCGATCTGGGCGTTTTTGACCGCTGCGGTGGCGGTGACGACGATCTCTGAGGTCTGCTGGCCGAGGGGCACATCCAGTTCGTAGGGCGCGCCGATGGCCACCTGGTCGATCTGCGAGGTCGCGGAGACCTTGTCCGTCGCCACCACGGTGACCTTGTAGGGCCCGCCTGGCTGCAGGTTCCGGACCGTGTAGAAGCCGTCACCGCCGGTAGTCACGGTGGTCGACACGCCGTTGCCGACATTGGTCACCGTGACCGTCGCATTTGCGGCGGGCTTGCCGTTCTCGGTCACCTGGCCGGCGACGCCGCCGGTGATTTCTTGAGCATAGGCGGCGCTGGTCGCGGCGAGCGCCAGCACGCTCAGAGCCGCACCCGCGGCGAGCTTGCGTATCAACATGGAATTCCCCTCTCAGCGATGACACCGGGGCCCCACGCACGGCGCTCATCTGCACCCGGTTTAACGTCGCAAGGGGAATGATTGGAGACGAAAATGTAACAGTCCGGCGACGCAGTGACATTCGCCCACAGAAAAATGGCGCCGCAGTGCAAGATTGGGCGCCGGTGTGCTCGTCAGGAGACAGACGATGGGGCGGAAATGCGGCGTCCGTCTGCTTCAGACGGCCGACCCCGACCCCCGATTCAGGCCGCTTCGAATGCGGCCTCGGTCTTGGCGCGGATTTCGTCCAGGGTTACCCCCGCCGCCGGCTCGATCAGTCGCAGCGGCCCGCGACCACGGTTGACCTCGAATACGCCCAGTTCGGTGATCAGCAGGTCGACCACCCCGGCCCCGGTCAGCGGCAGCGAACAGCGGTTGACCAGCTTCGGCGCCCCGGACTTCTCGGAGTGTTCCATCACCACCACCACCCGGCGCACGCCGGCGACCAGGTCCATGGCCCCACCCATGCCCTTGACCACCTTGCCGGGCACCATCCAGTTGGCCAGGTCGCCGTTGCCGGCCACCTGCATGCCGCCCAGGATCGACAGATCGATGTGACCGCCGCGAATCATTCCGAAACTGTCGGCGGACGAGAAATACGACGAGGACGGAAGTTCGGTGATGGTCTGCTTGCCGGCGTTGATCAGGTCGGCGTCCGCTTCGCCTTCGAACGGGAACGGGCCCATGCCCAGCAGGCCGTTCTCGCTCTGCAGCGTCACCTGCATGCCGTCCGGGATATAGTTGGCCACCAGGGTCGGAATACCGATGCCCAGGTTGACGTAGAAGCCGTCCTTAAGCTCCCGGGCCGCCCGGGCGGCCATGTCCTCGCGGGTCCAGGCCATCAGACTTCCTCCCCGGCGGCGGCCGCGACCCTCGGCCGGGTGGTGACCCGCTCGATGCGCTTCTCGAAATGCGCGCCTTCGAAGATCCGGTCGATGAAGATCCCCGGCGTATGAATGTTGTCCGGATCGAGCGAGCCGACCGCGACCAGTTCCTCCACCTCGGCCACCGTCACCTTGCCGGCGGCGGCCATCATCGGATTGAAGTTGCGGGCGGTCTTTCGGTAGACGAGGTTGCCCTCGGCGTCGCCCTTCCAGGCCTTGACGATAGAGAGGTCGGCCTTCAACGCCCGCTCCATCACATAGGTCTCGCCGTCGAACTCGCGGACCTCCTTGCCCTCGGCCACCAGTGTGCCGACGCCGGTCTTGGTGAAGAAGGCCGGAATGCCCGCGCCGCCGGCGCGAATGCGCTCCGCAAGGGTGCCCTGCGGATTGAACTCCAGCTCCAGGTCGCCGGAGAGATAGAGTTGCTCGAACAGTTTGTTCTCGCCCACGTATGACGAGACCATTTTCCTGATCTGGCCGCCCGCGAGCAGGATGCCGAGGCCGAAATCGTCGATCCCGCAGTTATTGGAAATCACCGTCAGGTTCTTCACCCCGTTCGCGCGGATGGCGGCGATCAGGTTCTCGGGGATGCCGCACAGGCCAAAGCCGCCGGCCATGATGGTCATGCCGTCGAACAACAGCCCGTCCAGGGCGGTGACGGCTTCCTTGCGGACCTTGTCGGCCATGGGCTGCTCCCGCACTGCACAATCAGCGCTCCTCTGGCGCCGATGGGCGGCGATTTCAACCGCGCAAAGGTCCCGGCTCGGCGCAATCGCGCAAACGCGCTAGAAGTGGAGCGCAGGAGGCCTCCGACCTTGACTGAAACTCTCGCCCGCAGCGCCATCGCGCCCGTCCCGTTCAGCCTCTACGCCCGGGACTTCGACGGCTTTTCCCAGGCCCTCGGCCGCTCCTTCGCCCGCTACGGCTTCGCGGTGATCTCCGACCACGGCCTGGACCAGGGCCGGATCGACGCCGCCGTCGCCGACGCCAAGGCCTTTTTCGCCCTGCCGGACGAGGTGAAGCGCCGCTACAAGATCGACGGCGTCTCCGGGCAGCGCGGCTACACCCCCTTTGGCGTTGAGACCGCCAAGGGCGCGGCGCACTTCGACCTGAAGGAATTCTGGCACGTCGGCCGCGAGCTGCCGCCCGGGCATCCGTACCGCGCGCGCATGCCGGACAACGTCTGGCCGACCGAGGTTCCGACCTTCCACGCCGACGAACAATGGCTGTTCGACGCCCTGGAGCATCTCGGCGACCAGGTGCTGCGGGCCATCGCCCGCTACCTGAACCTCGACCCGGGCTTCTTCGCCCCCACCACCCACCTCGGCAACAGCGTCCTGCGGCTGCTGCACTATCCGCCCGCGCCTTTCGATGGTCCCAACATCCGCGCCGGCGCGCACGAGGACATCAACACCATCACCCTCTTGCTGGGCGCCGAGGAGGCCGGGCTGGAGGTCAAGGATCGCGACGGCGCCTGGCTGCCGATCAATCCGCCGGCCGGCAGCGTGGTCTGCAACATCGGCGACATGCTCCAGCGGCTGACCAACGACGTGCTGCCGTCGACCACCCACCGGGTGGTCAATCCGCCGCCCGAACGGCGCGGCGTGCCGCGCTATTCGACGCCGTTCTTCCTGCATTTCGCCCCGGACTATCTGATCGAGACCCTGCCCGGCTGCATCACCGCCGATCGGCCAAACCGGTATCCCGTGCCGATCACCGCCAACGACTACCTCGAACAGCGGCTGGAAGAGATCAAGCTGAAGTAAAGAGCGTGAGACCGTTCTCCACCCCCCAGGGCGACCTGGGACAACGTTAATCCCCCACCGGCCGCAGCCCGGCCCCCAACCCCCGGTAGCCCAGCCGTTCGGCATAGGTCCGCGCAAGCTCCGCGTGCGTCAGGTGGCTGGACATGTAGCGCGAAGACGCCATCCACGCGGCCTTCTCCGACAAAGGGCCTTCCTTGGCGAACTCCCCTTCCAGCCAGGCTTCGACGCTGCGCCAGAAGTTGGGCTGGGTCCCGTCGAGGTCGGTGAATCCGTATTCCTCGGCCAGGTCGCCGACGCCGAACGTCGCCCCGGCCTTGCGACGCACTTTCGGGTCGGCCGCCAGAGCGGCGACGGCGCGGCCGACGTAATGCGGCGTCTCGGAGTAGGCGAACTCGGCTTCCTTCTCCACCGCGTCGCGCCAATTGTCCTCGCCAACCCCGAACCGGTCCAGCATCGCTTCCGAGCGCAGGAAGCCTGGCGATAGCGCCAGTGCGGTCACGCCGGTGCGCGCCAGGTCCCAGGCCATGGCGTAGGCGAGGCGATTGATCGAGGACTTCACCCAGTCATAGGCGAGCTGACCGCGATAGCCGGCCCGCGAACCGTCGGTGACCTCGACGATCAGGCCCCGGTTCGCCTCGACCATCATCGGGGCCATGTGCCGCGAGGTGATCAGGTGGCTGAACACCGCCTGGTCGAGCAGCGTGCGGGCGACCGTCATGTCCAGTTTCCAGAACGGCGCGCCCCACTGGGTGATCTCGTCGCCGCCCCAGATGTCGTTGACCAGGATGTCCAGCCGACCGTCTTCCGCGCGGATGCGTGCAGCCAGCGCCTCGACCTCGGCTTCCTGCTGGTGGTCGACCCGCACCGCGACCGCCGCGCCGCCGGCCGCAACGATCAGCTCGGCGGTTTCCTCAATGGTCTCCGGCCGGCCGGGCGTCGCCGGGTGCTCGCGCGTGCTGCGTCCGGAGCACCAGACCTTGGCGCCGGCTGCGGCGAGTTCCCGGGCGATTCCGCGTCCCGCCGCCCGCGTCGCGCCGGCGACCAGCGCCACCTGTCCGGCCAAGGGCTTCGTCATCGTCGTCATCCCCGTGCTTCCAGCTGCAGCCAGGCCGCTTGCGTGGCCAGCCGGTAGTCCTCGCCCCAGGGAGGTCCGAGCGCCGCGCCGATGCTTTTCAGGCGCGCGTCGAGCGCCGCCTCGTCGACGCCGAGGCGCTCGGCCATCCGCTTCGGCAGTTCGCGTTCGGCGAGCCGGCGGACCTCAAGGCCCATGCTCTCGCAGGCGCCGGCGACCACGTCGCGGTAGAACTCGCCCTCGGCGGCGTGCTGGCGCGAATGCACCCGCAGGATTTCGCTGAGATCGTCCGGCAGCTTGCCGGTTCCCGAAGGAACCACGGCGGTGCGGACTGCCAGGCCGTCCGCTTGCAAGTCGGCGATCAGGCCGGAAAGTTCGCGCACTGTGTTGGCCACCGTCGCGCCGCGAACCTTGGCCAGCAACGCCGGCGCCTCTTCGATTGGCCCTTCCGCCGCCTGGTGGTAGACGCCCCGCTCGTCGCCGGCGGCGAACACCACGCGCCGTCGCTCGAGCACCCGCGGCTCGTCGGCCAAGCCGCCCAAGGCGACCACCGCGGTCCAGTAGGTGTGCGGGCGGAAGCCGAGGACCGCGGTCGGTGCGTCGCTGCGTTCCACTGCCGACCCCTTCCTCCGCTGGCGAAGCAGGCTATAGTGGTTCGCTATAAATGAACGGTCGTTTATAATCAATGGCGCGCCGGAAGATCATCAGTGACGAGACCGTCCTGGAGGCGGCGCTGCAGGTGATGGTGCGCAGCGGACCGTCGGATTTCACCCTGG
>Ga0302279_10005020_pt1 | contig 15068 bp, 13 predicted proteins | sample III_Bog_N3_3_FD_194541 | JGI IMG/M metagenome (GOLD analysis project Ga0302279, IMG submission 194541) | Peat permafrost microbial communities from Stordalen Mire near Abisko, Sweden - III_Bog_N3_3 | ecosystem: Environmental > Terrestrial > Soil > Wetlands > Peat | place: Sweden: Abisko...
GCTCGCATTCCCCCCAGAATCGGCTCCCGCCGATTCGCTAGTACGGCCGGACACTCATTCCGGCACGAACTTATGGCCGGCCGTACTAGCTCCGCGGCGCGACCGTCGCCGCACTTGCGAGCCGAAGCCGCACTTGGAAGGTCGAGCCCCCTTCCACGCCGCTGCGCAGCTCCACCTCCCCTCCGTGGGCCTCGACGACCGCCTTCACGAGCGATAGGCCCAGGCCGAGCCCCCGCTCGGCGCGGCTCCGATCGCCACGGAACAGTCGATCCCACACGCGCGACCGGTCTTCTGGCGCGATGCCGACCCCCGTGTCGGCAACTTCGAGGATCCCCCACGCGTCATCGTGCGTGACGGAGACCTCGACGCGGCCCCCTGCGGGCGTGTACTTGATCGCGTTGTCGACGAGGTTCGCGCATACCTGCATGACACGCCTTCGGTCGACGCTGACCTCCGCGCCAGGTGCGAGCCTCGTCACCACGTGGACGCCTCGGTCGTTCGCAACGAGCTCGTAGAGCTCGACGGCCTCCCGGGCGATGCTGGCGAGGTCCTCGCGCCGCCTGTCCAGACGCATGGATCCCGTCTCGGCCTCCGTGATGTCCATGAGCGTCGTGAGCATGCCTAGAACCCGATCGGTCTCTTCGATGGCATCGGCCAGCGCTTCTCCTGCCTTTGCGGCGTCTGGCGGGCTCCGCAGCGCAAGCTCGGCTCCTGCTCGGAGGCGAGTGAGGGGGGTTCTGAGGTCGTGGGCGACGTTGTCCAGCGACTCCCTCATGGCGCGGACGAGCCGCTCGTTCCTGGCCAGCATCCGGTTGAACAACTCTGCCAGCTGGTCGAGGTCGTCCGCGGAGCCGCGCACCGCTACGCGCAAGCCGAGATCGCCCGAGTCGAGGATGCCCTGGGTCGCCCGGGCCAGGTCGCCCAGGGGCCGCAGCGCCCGTCGACTGATGACGAAGGCGCCGCCCATGGCAGAGACGAGGCCGAATCCACCGATGAGCCACAATGCCTCCCGCGCATGTTGCCAGAGGCGTGGAGCATCGTCGTCATGGACGACGACCTCCATCTGGCGTCCCTGGGAGACTTGCGCCACAGCGACGTGCCAGTTCTCCGGAGCTTTGCGCGCCAGCGCGGCCCGGTCCGCGCTGTCGTCCGAAGAGACGGTCAGGAGCACCACGTCCCGCTCATCCGTCACGCGGACCGCAAGATTCGGTTTCGCTCCGCCCTCGGTCGCCACGAGCGCCCGAACCGCGTCCATCCCGCCGGTCTCGAGCGCATTGCGGTACCGATCGAGCGCGCTCTCCGCAGACTTCTGCCCTTCGCGCTCGACCCACGCATGCGTGTGAAGCGCAAAAGCGACTGCGACAGCGACGAACGACCCCAGGGTGACCGCGAGATACCAAAGTGAGAGCCTTGCGCCCAGCGAGCGCCACGCCCGGGTTCCGACCACGCCCCGCATCTCGTCACCCTGGCGAGGCGCGCCGGCGCTGCTACTCCGCGCGGAGGACATAGCCGACCCCGCGAATCGTGTGAACGAGCTTTCGCGGGAAGTCCCTGTCGATCTTCGATCGAAGGCGGCTCACGAGAACGTCCACCACGTTCGTCTGGGGGTCGAAGCCGTAGTCCCAGACGTGCTGCAAGATCATGGTCTTCGAAAGAACGCGTCCAGGATTTCGCATCAGGTACTCGAGCAGAACGAACTCTTTGGCCTGAAGCTCGATGGTCCGGCCGTCGCGCTGTACGCGACGTCCGACCAGATCGAGCGCCAGATCGCAGAACTCGAGGCGAAGCGGGGCGTCCGTCCTCGTCGACGCACGGCGCATCAACGCCGCGACGCGCGCGACGAGCTCCGCGAAGGAGAATGGCTTCGTGAGGTAGTCGTCTGCTCCGGCCTCGAGCCCGCGGACCCGATCCTCGACGTCCGCGCGAGCGCTCAGAACGATCACGGGGGTCGTGACCTTGTCGGCGCGAAGCGCGCGAATGATCGACAGTCCGTCCTTTCCCGGCAACATCAGATCGACGATGGCGACATCGACGCCCGCTTGTCGCGCGAGCTCGCTCCCGGCGTCGCCTGTGCGAGCCCAAGACACCACGTGTCCCTCTTGTTTCAGGCCCTGGCTGACGAAGCTTCCGATCTTCTCGTCGTCTTCGATGAGCACGATGTGCATGCCAAGCGCCTTCCGCCTCGGCTCGCCAAACGCGCGAGTCCTCCCAGGGTCCTTAGCGGCACGCAGGGCCGGCGTCCATCCGTGCGCGGTCCTGGCTCGGGGGCGGTCGCCGGCAAACGCGCCCAGAAGGAGCGCTTGGCGTGACCCGGTAGCAGGCCCGACCCGGAGCTCTGCCTCGGGCCGGCCTCGAGCTCGATCTGGGCCCGTGTCCGTAGCCCACGGCATGGGAGTGGGGCAGCGGATCGAACCTGAAGCGTCACCGGGGCCAGCGCGCCTTGGGCCCCGGCGGGACTTCAGACTCGATCCGCACCTTCACCTCGTCGAGGACGACGTCTACGGCGAGAGATCGCTCTGCGAAGTATCGGCTGCGGCGCTGGCCACCGGCTCCACCAGCGTGATCTGAATCTTGGCCTTGCTCTTCAGATCCTCGAAGAGCTTGGCAGCCGCCTCGTGGCGCTTCTGGCCAGTGAGGAATGCGACGATGTGGGCCTTCTGTTCGTCGAACGAATGGCCTCCCATGCGTACGGAATTCTCGTCGTAAAACTTCTTGGCGTCCGCCTCGCTCGCCTCGGGGATCGACGCCTCCAAATGCTTCTTCAGCCAGGCGTCCTCCGTCGTTCCCTCCTTCTTGGCCTCGACGTCGACCAACCGCCGGACCAGCACCTCGTCGATGGCCTGCTTGCGCAGCCCGAACTTCTCGGACTCGAACTGCCGACTGAGCTGGTTGAGCTGGGGTGAGATCTCGGTGTCGACGTCCTTGACCGTGATCGGCTGGCCATCAAGTGTGGCCACGACCCGCGCGGGGTCCAGATCTGGCTGCGCGGCTCCCGCAGCGTTGACTGCCGCAGGCGCGATCGCGCCGACTGCGGGGGGGTGGTTCTGCTTGGTGCAGCCCGTGGCTGCACCCCCAACGAGCAACAGGGTGACGAGCACGCGTTTCATGGGTTCTCCCAGCTCTGGACGAGCGGCGGTGTGGAGTAGCGACAGACGCCGAGGTCACGGAGGTGTGTCCCGCGGCCGGCAAGGACGAAGATGCAGCCCCAGCCATGCCGCAACCTTTCCCGAGCATTACAGCCAGGCAACGTGCCCCTCGAACACGGCCAACTGCAGCCCAGGTGTTCGCATTCTGCACTTCCATCGGCTCGGCCCTTCGCAAATCGTCGACGCGGCGAGCAGCTCCGCCTGCGGCCTCGAACTTGCTACGGCGACACAGGTGAGAGCACCCGCCGAGGGCATCGATGGGCGGATGAGGTTGCCATGTTGCGAAGCCTGAAAGATCTCGAGCGATACAAGGTCAGCGCCACGGATGGTGACGTCGGGCACGTCGCGAACTTCCTGTTCGACGACCTGGGCTGGGCGGTTCGCTACCTCGTCGTGGACACCGGCGGCTTTCTCGGCGGGCTCCGGGTGCTCATCACACCTGTTGCATTTCGCGAGGCCGACTACTCGGCGAAGCGCTTTCACCTGGCGTTGACGGTCGCGAAGATCAAAAACAGTCCGAGCGTCGACCTGGATCTCCCGGTCTCGCGGCAGTACGAGGCAGAGTACAGCGGGTATTATGGGTATCCCTATTACTGGGGGGACCTGTCACGCTCGGGCCATGACCGGCATTCCGGTGGAACGACGCCCCGAGTGTCCGGCGCCGCGCCAGACCGTTCAGGCCAGCCGCCGAGCGATGCGCACTTGCGGAGCGCCAAGGACGTCACCGGTTACCACATCGAGGCGACGGACGGCTCGGTAGGGCACATCAAGGACTTCCTCGTCGACGACGAGACGTGGAAGATCCGTTACCTCGTGATAGCGACCGCGAACTGGTGGCCCGGCAAGAGCGTTTTGATCGCACCGCAGTGGGCCACCCGCACCAGCTGGGCCGACCGAACCGTGCAAGTGGGCATGAGCCGCGCGGCGATCAAGGGCAGCCCCGAGTGGAGTCCCACGCAGCCGGTCGCGGCTGCCTACGAGGAGGAACTCCATAAGCACTACGCAGGAATTCCCGGGTGGCGCGCTCGAGACCGCGGACTCGCGGCGGCGGACCTCGAGAACCGGACCAACGCCGACGTCGCGCGGCGCGAAGAGGAGCAGGTTCGTGCAGCGGACGCGGCCGTGGTCAGGGACTCCCGCGAGGGCAGAATGCCGTGACCTACTTACCCTGGAGCTTCCTTGAAGGCGACAGCCGGCCCCCCGTCTCAATCTCCGACCCAGGAGACGGAGATGCTCGAGACTTTGCAGCGCGAAACCTTCCACTTCTTCGAGCGCCGATCCAATCTCGACAACGGCCTCATCGCGGACAAGACGCAGCCCGGCTCTCCGGCGAGCATCGCCGCCGTGGGTCTCGGGCTGAGCGCCTACGTCGCCGGCGTCGAGCGCGGCCTCATGCCTCGGGAGACTGCCGTCGCGCGGACGCTCGCGGCGCTCCGGTTCTTTGCGCGCAGTGTCCAGAGCGCAGCGCCGGATGCGAGCGGCTACAAGGGCTTCTACTACCACTTCCTCGACATGGAGACGGGGCGCCGGGCCTGGAGCAGCGAGCTGTCGACCATCGACACGGCGCTCCTCATGGCTGGCGTCCTCACGGCCGGCTGCTACTTCCGGGGCGCTCGCGCCGAAGAGGAGGAGATCCGCGACCTGGCCGACACGCTCTACCGGCGCGTCGACTGGGCCTGGGCCTGCACCAGCAGCGGCACCATCGGCCACGGCTGGACACCCGAGGCGGGTCCTCTCCCGTACGCGTGGGACCGTGCATACAGCGAAGCTTTGCTCCTCTACGTCCTCGCGCTGGGCTCGCCTACGTTTCCCATCCCGGCGGATGGTTACCGGCGCTGGACGTCTACGTTCGAGCTCAAGACCGCGTACGGTATCGAGTACATCTACGCGGGCCCGCTCTTCATCCACCAGCTGTCTCACGTCTGGCTCGACTTTCGAACGATACGAGACGACCAGAACTGCGCCGTGGGGTTCGATTATTTCGAGAACAGCAGACGGGCTACGCTGGTCCATCGCGAGTACGGGATCGCCAACCCGCACGGGTTCAAGCACTACTCCAAGAACGGATGGGGCCTGACGGCGAGCGACGGGCCGGGGCCCCACGTCCGCACCGTGGATGGAGTTCGGCGCACGTTCTTCGGTTACCTCGCGCGTGGAGCGCCGTTCGGTCCCGACGACGGGACGATCTCTCCGTGGGCCGTCGTCGCCTCGCTGCCCTTTGCGCCGGACGTCGTGTGCAGCGCGATCCACCACGCGATCGAGCGGCTGGGGCTGAAGAGCTCGGAGAACGCTGGATTCGACGCCAGCTTCAACCCCACGTTCCCGGAGAAGACCGGTAACCCGAACGGTTGGGTGTCGCCCTGGAAGTTTGGTCTGAACCAGGGGCCGATCGTCCTCATGATCGAGAACCATCTGTCGGGCAGGATCTGGAAACTCTTCCAGGGCAGTCTCTATGTGGTGCGCGGCCTGCGGCGCGCCGGCTTTTCCGGAGGGTGGCTCGATGAAAGCGCGTGAATCCCATGGAACAACCGCGGCAACGTCAGATGCCCTCGTACTCTTCGGCGCCACGGGAGATCTTGCCTACAAGATGATCTTCCCGTCGCTCCAGGCGATGGTCAAAAGTGGTGCGCTCGACGTCCCCGTCATCGGAGTCGCGAAATCGGGATGGACCCTGGAGCAGCTCCGCGCGCGAGCGCGCGAGAGCATCGAGAAAAGCGGAGAGGTGGACCGTGCCGCCTGCGACAAGCTGTGCGCGCTTCTCCAGTACATCGATGGCGACTACGCGAAAAAAAAGACGTTCGAGGCCTTGCGCAAGGCGCTGGGCTCCTCGGCGCGGCCCCTTCATTACCTGGCAATCCCGCCGAGCATGTTCGCGTCCGTCGTGACGCAGCTGGACGAGTCGGGATGTGCGACGGGGGCTCGAATCGTCGTCGAGAAGCCCTTCGGGCGCGACCTTGCGTCGGCGCGGAAGCTCAATCGCCTGATCCTCGGGGTCTTCCGCGAGGCCGAGATTTTTCGAATTGATCACTTTCTCGGGAAGGAACCAATCGAGAATCTCCTCTACTTTCGCTTCAGCAATTCGCTCTTCGAGCCCATCTGGAACCGAAACTTCATCGACAACGTCCAGATCACGATGGCCGAGACGCTTGGCGTCGCCGATCGCGGCGCTCTCTACGAGCAGACCGGCGCCATACGAGACGTCGTCCAGAACCACATGCTCGAGGTCATCGCGTGCCTCGCGCTGGAGTGCCCCGACGTGACCCACCCGGAAGCGCTGCGGGACGCGAGAACGCTGGTCCTCGAAGCGATGCAACCGATCGACCCGCGGGACGTCGTGCGGGGTCAGTTCCGCGGTTACCGGGAGACGCCGAAGGTGGCAGCCGACTCGAAGGTCGAGACGTTCGCTTCGTTGAGGCTGTCGATCGACAGCTGGCGCTGGGCGGGGGTCCCGTTCTACATCCGCGCGGGCAAGCGCCTGCCCGTGGACTGTACGGAGGTCCTCGTCACGCTGAAGCAGCCTCCCCGTTCGGTCTTTGGGGAACCTATGTCGGAGCTGGCGGGCGGGAACACCGTGCGCATACGCCTGGGGCCGGACGTGACGGTTGCCATTGGAATGCGATCGAAGGCGCCCGGCGGAAGGATGGTGGGGCGCGACGCCGAGATGGTCGCTGCGGAGGAGGCCGCAAGCGGGTCTCTGCCGTACGAACGTCTGCTCGGAGACGCGATGAAGGGCGACTTGACGCTCTTCGCGAGCGAACAGGCTGTGGAGGCCGAGTGGCGCGTGGTGGCGCCCATCCTCGGCGATGTGGTCCCGCTTCAGGAGTACGAGCCGGGCACGTGGGGCCCCGTTCAAGCCAATCCGCGGAGCGTGCCTCCGCGCGGATGGCACGATCCGAGACCGACTGCAGGGTAGGCGCTTGGCGGCCGTCAGGACGGTGGCCGAGAACCGAGCACAGGCCCAGGTCGTCATCCATGATGAGTACGTCAGCCATGGCCCCCGGCCTGACTTGCGACGGATTCGAGAGTGCTCGCACGTACCCAACCCTCGAGCCCGTCGGCGCGTTGCACGTAGACGAAGGAGCCGTGCGAGGATCCGAGCGTCACGACGGCGCCAGGAGGGAGGGGGCCTTGCGCCTGCGCGGCCGCGTAGGGAGCGACGAGCGCCACCGCGTCGCCGGCGGTGATGACCGAGAGCGACGAGCGGGATGACACTGCCAGGGCAGCCATGGCGAGGCCGAAGACGCCGCCCGACACCAGCGCGGCACCGCCCAGGAGACCGAAACGCCTCCGGGCGACGACCCCCGCGAGGCCCAAACCCCCGAGCCAGCCGAATACGGTCGCGATTGCGGCCCACTCCGGCGGAGTGACGATACGGAGCATCTGTGAAGGCAGCGGCTCAGGGTCGTGAACGCCGGCGGCGACGAGCGACGAGCGCACGAGCTCTGCGCGCGGAGCGAAGAGCCGGGCCCGCTCGAACGCGAGGATGGCCTTGGGACGGTCGCTGGCGAGGAGAGCGCGTTGACCGTCTTCGACCAGCAGGCGTGCTTGCGCCGCTTCCTCGACGATCATGCCGCGCGCGCCGGCGCCCAGGCCAAGGAGGACGATACCGAGCCCGAGCCCCGCGGCGATCCGGACGGCCAACGTTCGACGAGACGACTTCATGACGCACCTCGCAAGGACTGCTGTACGGAGGAGCACAGAGACTGGAGGTCCGCCCCCTCCATGCCCCCGCGGGCGAAACGCAGGGCCTCGTCCGCGGCGATGACCTCGACCAGGGGATCTCCCTTCGAGCCAAGACGCTCGCGGATGCTGTTCGCGGTGATCTCTTCCGGAGAGAGAGCCCAGCGCTCGGCAAGGCGCATCTCGATGAGCCGGTGGGCCGAGTCGAAGAAGGGCCCGGCGCTCCCCTGGGATGCCGCGCGGGTCATGGTCCTGCGAAGGGTGCGCTCCTTGCGTCGCTTGCCGAGAGCGCGCACGACCGCGGCCGCGAAGACCAGGAGAAGGACTGGCAGCACGCGGATGCCGACCATCCAAGGGCTCACCGTGGGCAAAGCAGCGCGGATTGCGACACTCGGAGGTGCGGGCGGCGGCGGAGCGGCATCTGCGGCGGCGGCGTTCGTCTCCAAAGGCTCGTGCGCCGGCGTGGTCCCCTCGACGGAGACTTGCAGTGGCGAGGTGTCTCGCGTGACGTAGTGCCCGGAGGTCGGGTCGAAGGCCGTAAGCGAGACTGCAGGCACCGTCACGTCACCGCCGCGCAGCGGAACGAGCACTTGCTCGAACACCTTGCGCTCCGGCCGGCGGCCGCTCGCCGGTTCGCGGGTGGCCTTCGGTGGGTACGCCTTCCATGTGTCGGAGCTCGAGACGCCGGGAAGGTCCACGCGATCGAGGTCGCCGGTCCCTTCGACGACGACCCGGAGGGTGACGGGGTCGGAGACGTGGACGTGCGCGGAGGACAGCGACGCCTTGAGGTCGAACCTGCCCACGGCTCCCGAGAACGTGACCGGCTGGCCGGCGGCCGGCAGGTCGAGCACGTCGAGAGTGCGGGCCGACGCCTTGAGTGCGATTGTCTGCTCCACCACGCGTCCGCGAGGCTGTTCGACCATCTGCTCCATCTGCCGGCGCATCTGGTTGAACATGGCGGACCCGAAGGGGTCTCCGCCGAAGGCGGCGAATGGATCGTCCTCGTCTTGCCCTCGAGAAACGTCGCGCGCGACGACGGGCGGAGCAGCCTCGCGGTACTGAATTCGAACAGGCAGATCGACGGACAGATCAAGAGGCCCCGGCCCCGACGGCGTGACCGTTCCTGACCACTTGACCGCGAGCGTGGGCTCTCCGTCGATGATCTCCGTCCCTTGCTTTGGCTGGCGCCCGAGCTCCGACGTCATGATGCCCTTTGATGTCAGCTGCACCGCGCCTTCGAGGGTCACCCCCTCGACGCCGCGGAAGTAGGCGGTGACGGTGACCGGAATCGCCTGCCCGACCCATGGTTTCGCCTGCCCGACGTCCACCCGTAGCGACGCCCGAGGGTGGTGAGGTCGTTGCGCGGCGGCCTGCGGAACGGTGGACCCCGGGTCCACCAGGCCGTGCGGAGGGGCGGAGGCGTGCGCCGGCCCCGTCGCGGCCATCAGGGCGAGCACTCCGATCGTTGCGGAGACTGTTTTCGCGAGTCGCATGGCTCTTACCAATCCTTCTTGGGCGGGTCGTCCGTGGGTACGCCGGCGTCGGTCCCGCGCGCAGCGCCGCGGTGCTCTTCGCCACGAAGCGCCCCGAGCAGCGCGCGTGCGTCGCGGGGTGAAAGCTGGCCGGGCTGGACTCCCGTCTGTCCAGCGTGGTCCGGGGCGCCCGCGGCGGTGCGTCCCTGTTGATCCTTCGGCTCTCCGTTGCCGTCCTGGGGGCTCGCGGGCGGGGCCTTCTCGCCCGATGCCGCCGGTTCGGGCTGTGGCGCCCCGCCCTTCGCATTTCCGTTGGCGTCCTTTCCGGCTTTCCCCTTGTCTCCCTTGTCTCCCTTGTCTCCCTTGTCTCCCTTGTCTCCCTTGTCTCCCTTGTCGCCCTTGTCTCCCTTGTCTCCCTTGTCTCCCTTGTCGCCCTGCTTCTGCTTGTCGTCTTGCTTCTGCTTGTCGTCTTGCTTCTGCTTCTCCTCGAGCTCCGCGAGCTTGCGCTTCACGAAGTCCCGATTGAACGTCGCATCCGCATCCTTGGAATCGAGGGCGAGCGCTCCGTCGTACGAGGCGATCGCCGCCTTCCACTGCTCGATCGTCTGCGGTCGCGCGTCGATCTTGTGCTCGTCGCCCGCGCGGTAGAGTGCGTCTCCTTGGTTGTAGAGGACGTGCTCCTGGAGCTTGGGGTCGGCCGACGCGAGGGATCGCTTGAACGCCGCGATCGCCGCGTCGTACTTCTTGGCGCGGTACGATGCGTCACCCGCGTTGAAGGCGAGCCGCGCGTCCTTGGGGTTCTTCGCGCTCTCGGCCTCGTATTGCGCTGCGGCTTGCTCGAACTCTCCTGCCGCGTACGTCTTCTCGGCACCCGAGATGGACGCTCGAGCGGGGCGCGGCACAAGGAGCAGAACCAAGGCCGCCGCGGCCGCGCCGGCCGGCATGGTCATGCGAGACCTCCGGGCGAGCCCCCGCCACGGAAGGGCAAGCAGGGCGTCGAACAGGAGCGCGAGAAGCGCCAGTCCGAGCGGAGCTTCGAACCTCTCCGAGTAGACACGGTGGGTCCGCGAGGACGCCTCCACGTGCGCGCGGCCGGCCAGCGAGTCGTGGTACAGCCGATCGAGGCCCTGGCCATCGACGCCGAGAGGCCGGTAGGTTCCGTGCGAAGCGTCCGCGATGGCGCGCATCCCGCTCTCGTCCAGCCGCGAGCGCACGGCGTTGCCCGTCTCGTCGTGCACGACGCCGATGACGTGCCCTCGCTCGTCCTTGGCGGGCACGATCTCGCCCTCCGTGGAGCCGACCCCGAGCGTATCGATGGTGATCCCCTCGGCTGCGGCCTTCTTGGCCTCCTCCAGGCCCTGGCCCTCGAGATCCTCGCCGTCGCTGAGGAGCACCATCGCCTTCTCGTGTCCCGGCTCGGTCGCAAGAGCCTCGGTCGCCACGTCGATGGCGCGCCCGATGTTGGTTCCCCCGCGGGCGACGACCGACGTGTCGAGCGCGTCCACGTTCTCGAGGAGCGCGTCATGGTCCAGCGTCATGGGGCTCTCCACGAGCGCGTCTCCGGCGAACGCGACGAGACCTACCCGGTCGCCAGGAAACTTGTCCACGAGATCCTTGATCGCGAGCTTCACCCGTCCGAGGCGTGTCGGCTTCACGTCGTCCGCGTCCATGCTCTTGGACGTGTCGACCACGAGGAGCAGATCGATCCCCTTACGCTCCACCGTCTCCCAGTGCATCCCCTTCTGCGGGCGCGCCAGCGCGCAGAAGCCCATGGCGACGGCGAACGTCGCGATCCCCACGCGCAGCCACCTGCGGAACGGAGACGGGAGCGCCGCGTGGGCGGGACGAAAGCGGGCGCCCGCAAGCAGCGCCAGCGCCCTGGTGCGGAGGCGCTCGGCACGAGCGAGGAGCGCGAACAGGAGCGCGACACTGATCGCTCCGACGAGGAGCCACATGGGGTCTGCGAATCGCATGGTCATTCTCCACGGGGAAGGAAACATCACGGCACCCGCCGAAAACGCGTCGCCGACAGGCCCATCTCGCCAATCAGTGCAAAGAGGCCAGGTATCGCGAACCACGAGAAGCGCTCCGTCTTCTCGGAGAAGCTCTTGAGGGTCCGCGTCGTCTTCTCGAGTCGGTCGATCTCCGCGTACACGTGGCGGAGCGAGTCCGTGTCCGTTGCGCGGTAGAACTTGCCCCCCGTCGCGTCCGCGACTTGCTTCAGCGCCCCTTCGTCCACGTCGACGCGGGCGTTCACGAGCTCTTGGCGTCCCTTCTCGTCGGTGATGGGCACGAGCGCCTCACCCGTGGAGCCGATACCGATGGTGTAGACCTTCACGCCAAGGGCCCTCGCGGCCTCCGCTGCGGCGGCCGGCTGGATCTTCCCGGCGTTGTTCTGGCCATCTGTGAGGAGGACGAGGATCTTCGACTTTGCCTCCTGCGCATCGAGGCGCCGCACACCCATGGCGATCGCCGACCCGATCGCCGTACCGTCGCGCAACTGGGTCGCGCCGAGTCGGTCCAGGCTCTGGAGCACCCAGTCGTGATCGAGCGTCATGGGACTGGCGAGGAACGGCTCTCCCGCGAAGGCGACGAGACCGATGCGGTCGTTCGTGCGGTCCTGCACGAAGCGACTCACCACCTCTTTGGCGGCGTCGATGCGGCTCATGAGGGCGCCGCCGGCGGGCCCGCCGGACGCCATGTCGCGCGCCTGCATGGACCCGCTCACGTCGACGGCGAGCATGACATCGACCCCCGAGGCCTGGACCTGCGAGCTGTGGCGCTCGCTGTTCGGGCGGGCCAGGGCCACGATGAGCAGCCCTGCGCCCACCCAGCGAAGTGCCGGAAGGAAGCGGCCCCAGCGCGTGCGCCTCGTCCTGGCGACCGAGCGGACGAGGTCCGTGCTCGAATAGGCGACCGCGCCGGGCCGCCCTTTGCGCGCGAGCCAGAAGGCGACGAGCGCTAGCGGCAACAGCAACAGGAACGCCGCAGGATGCTCGAAGTGGATCATCTCGAAGGGGCTCATGACGTCACCGGGACTGGGTGGAGCGGGGGAGTCGGGCGTTGCTGCCTGGGCCCGAAGAGCGTCTCTGCGAGCTCGCGCGCCACCGCGGTCTTTGCGAGCAACGCGTCGGCATCGAGGCTCGCCAGAGCGAAGCGTGCGAGATCGCAAGTCTCGAGCAGATCGAGAAGAGCCGGCGCTTCGGCGAGTTGCCCGCCGGCGGCAGACTCGCTCTCTGCGGGGGAAGGTTGCGCCCACGCGCACGCCGCGAGCTCGCTCGTGGTCTTCGGGAGAACGTCGGCTCCGAGCCGCGCCGCAAGCGCTCCTCGCATCGTCTCGGCCACGATGTCCGCCCAGTCATGGGCTCGGCCCGCCCTCGCGTGGGTCTCCGCCGCGAGAAGCGCCTGGAGGGTCCGTTGCAGCGGAGTGAGCTTGGCCGCCCTTCTCTTCTGCCACCAGCGCACGAGGAGAATGACGGCCAGCGCCGCAACGGCGGCGAGGGCGATCGCCAGCGGCCAGTGCCACCAGGCCGGGATGGCCAGCGGAGCTCGGATATCGCGAATGTCTTCGTTCATGACCGCACTCCACGTGATCGAAAGAACCCGACGAGGGGCCCGAGGTACGGACGCAGGGTGTCGACGTCGAGCATGTCCACGTGTGCCCCCCTCGCGAGCCCGCGTATCCGCTCGTCGGTCTCGCGCACAGCGGCCTCGAGCCGCGCTCGCTGTCTCGCGCTTCCCGTGTCGACCTCGACGACCTCGCCCGTCTCGGCGTCCTCGAGCGTGACAAGGCCCACGGCGGGGAGCTGCCGGTCGTGGGTATCTCCTGTACGGATGGCCACGACGTCATGCCGATGCGACAAGACACGGAGCTCCGGCAGGCTGTCATCTGCGCCCTTCGCTCCGAGGAGGAAGTCCGAGAGGACGATGACCACGGTCCGGCGCCGCAGGCGCTCCCGGACCGTACGAAGCGCCAGAGCCAGGTTGGTGCCTCGGCCGCTGGGCTGAAACGTCATGAGCTCCCCCACGACGCGGAGCGCGTGTCCGCGCCCTCGTGCAGGCGGCACGAACTTCTCGACCTTGTCCGTGAACAGGGCGAGGCCCACGCGATGGTCGCTGCGTAACGCGGCGAGAGCGAGGACCCCGGCAATCTCGACCGCCTGCTCCCGCTTCGTGATCGCGCCGGCGCCGAGCCCGCCGGACGCGCTCATGTCGACGACGAAGAGGATGGTGAGCTGCCTCTCCTCGCGGTACCTCTTCACGAAGGTGCGGCCGGTGCGCGCCGTGGCGTTCCAGTCGATCGCGCGAACGTCGTCGCCCGGGGCGTACTCGCGCACCTCGTCGAAGTCCATGCCGCGACCGCGAAACCGCGACTGGACGCCGCCCTGAAAAGAGTCATTGCTCAGGCGGCGCGTGCAGATCTCGATACGACGCATCTTGTCGTGAATGCGCGCATTCAGTGACGTCGCGGCTTCCGGTTTCACGGGGACACCACGGCGTGCAGGACACGTCGGACGATCTCGTCCCCGTCGATCCCCTCGGCCTCGGCGGCGAAGCTCAGGCACAGACGGTGCCGGAGCACGTCCGGCGCCAGCATCTTCACGTCCTCCGGGACGACGTACCCGCGTCCCTGGAGAAACGCCCAGGCGCGCGCCGCGAGCGTGAGGGCGATGGTCCCACGTGGTGACGCGCCGGCGCGCAGAAGCCCCTGGATGGACACGTTTCGGCCAGGGTCGCGGGTCGCGGTGACGATCCGGACGATGTAGTCGCGGACGGCGTCGTCCACGTAGACCTCGTCGACGACGCGACGCGCCGCGGCGATCGTGTCCAGCGGGACGACGGGGGAGACGTCGAGCATCGGCTTGCTCGACGCCATCGAATCCAGGATGGCGCGCTCCTCGGCGACGCTGGGGTACTTGACGATCACCTTGAGCATGAAGCGATCGATCTGCGCTTCGGGCAGCGGGTAGGTGCCCTCTTGCTCCAGCGGATTCTGCGTGGCGAGCACGAGGAACGGATCGGGCAGCGGGAACGACTCGCCACCGAGCGTGACCTGATGCTCCTGCATGGCCTCTAGGAGCGCGCTCTGGACCTTGGCGGGAGCGCGGTTGATCTCGTCGGCCAGCACGAAGTTGGCGAAGACCGGCCCCTGCTTGACCTCGAAGGACGCGGAGTGTGCGTGGTAGATGGTCGTCCCCGTGATGTCGGACGGGAGCATGTCGGGGGTGAACTGGATGCGCGAGAACCGCGCCCCGTGAATGCTTGCCGCGAGCGTCTTGAGCGCGAGGGTCTTCGCGAGGCCCGGAACGCCCTCGAGCAGGATGTGCCCGCCCGTCAGCAGACCGACGAAGAGACGCTCGACGAGGTCCTTCTGCCCCACGATGACGCGACCCACCTCACGGCGGAGCGGCACGACCCAGCGAGAGGCTTCCTCCATCCTGTGCTCGAGCTCGCGGATCTCGCGACCCACGATGGGGGCGGCCGCGCCGGTTACGCCGTTCTTCTTCTGGGTGACTTCGCGTGACATTTCCATGATTGCCGCTCCTGGTTGGGACATGAACGTCGTGCCCGGCAGTCATCTTTGTGGAGCACCGTTGCGCTGACCTTGCGCGACCATGACAACGGTGAAAGGAAGGCTGCCGCGTGACCCTCTGCGGGTTCGCGGGTCTTCCGGGCTCAGCACTAGTACTAGTCGGAACTTCGTTCCGGGTTCCGCTCGGCTTCGCCGAGCCCGGCTGTACTAGCCTGTTCACGGGGGCTCTCGCCCCCA
>Ga0302279_10005021_pt1 | contig 15066 bp, 14 predicted proteins | sample III_Bog_N3_3_FD_194541 | JGI IMG/M metagenome (GOLD analysis project Ga0302279, IMG submission 194541) | Peat permafrost microbial communities from Stordalen Mire near Abisko, Sweden - III_Bog_N3_3 | ecosystem: Environmental > Terrestrial > Soil > Wetlands > Peat | place: Sweden: Abisko...
CATCTCGTAATCGACGCCCAATGCCGTCCAGCGCATGGCCCAGTCGGGGCGCCACTGCATCTTCACATGGCCGCCGGTGACCGGGACTTCGGTCAGCGTCCCATCCTCGTCGCGAAAGGTGATCGACCCGCGATCCACATGCCGCTCCAGTGTCGGGACCTGCAGCACCTTGCCAGTCCTGGGGCTGATCGGCAGGAACGGCGAATAGGTGGCGCGCCGCTCCTCGCCCAGGGATGGCAGCATGATCTTCTGGATGGCGTCGAACCGCTCGAGCGCCAGCAGCAGCGCCTTGTCGAAGGTTCCGTCGCGATAGCAGTCGGTGGAGGAGACGAAGGTGTAGTCAAAGCCGAAGCCGTCGAGGAAGGCGCGCAGGCGGGCGTTGTTGTGATGGCCGAAGCTGGCGTGCTCGCCGTAGGGATCGCGCACCACGGTCAGGGGTTTGTCCAGATCCTCAGCGAGCATCTCGCCGTTGGGCACATTGGGCGGGACCTTCCTCAGGCCGTCCATGTCATCGGAGAAGCTGATCAGCCGCGTGGGGATCACATCGTCGGTCAGGGCGCGGAAGGCCGCTCGGACCATGGTGGTGCGGGCCACTTCGCCGAAGGTGCCGATGTGCGGCAAGCCAGACGGCCCGTAACCGGTTTCCAGCAGCACCGGCGCCATCAGGGCCGGGAAGGTCGCGGCGGCCTCGTCAGTCTTGCCGCTGTTGATCAGGGAAAACGCCAGGTCGCGCTCGGCTTCGGACGCGAGGCGCCGCTTGAGAATGCGCGCCAGCAGATTGCGCGCCTGCTCGAACGGCCAGGACTTGGCGGCGTGGGCGGAGAGGGAAAGGCCTTGGAACATGGGGGAGCGGGTTACAGGAGGCGAGCGGCCGGGGCAACGGCTAGGGCTTGTCGCGCACCCAGCGCAGCTCGCTTACCGTGGACCAGTCGCGGCTGGCGATGACCGCCGCGCGGACGGCGCCGAGGCTTCGGGCGGTGCAGGCGTCGCCGATGACGGTCATGCCGGGCAAGGGCTGGTCGGTGACGTACCGCGGGCTCTCGCCCGGCTTAGCCTGGGGCGGAGGGGGGCCGCACAGGGCGCTCCAGAACGCCACCTGCGTCATCCGGCCCTGCGCGTCGGGGGCCAGGACCGTCAGGCCCGCGTATTGATAGGGCCCAAGTTTGGCGGCGAACCGGTCGCTGGGCGCGCGCCCGCCATGGTCCTGCATCACGCGCGTCTGAATGATCGTGGGCAGGCGGCCGGTCAGCCGATAGGTCATCAGGTCGCGCAGGGAAGACTTGGTCGCGCCGGTAATCCGACCACGCGCAACCACCATCGCGCCGGCGCAGCTGGGCCACGTGTCCACGGGCCGCGCAGAATCGAACGGGCAGGCCTTGTCCACGCCGACCCACAGGCCCGGCCTGAAGGCGGGCGCGCCGTCAGCGTCGTGAACCAGGGGCCGAACGGAATGCACGTCGTTGCATCCGGCCAGGATCAGGACGACGACCGCCGTCAGAGCCTTGCGCATGGGAGCCTCCCCGTTGGCCGACGCTATCACGCGCGTTGGCCGGCCACATAGGCCCTCAGGCCCTCGACCAGGGCGTCGAACGTCAGGCGGCAAGGCGTGCTGGCCTTCAGATCCTCATGCATCACCACCCAGGCCTCGATGCGCAGGGCGAACTGGTCGGGCAGCAGGCGGGTCCAGCCTTCGCGGCGGCCGATGCCGACCTGGCAGCCGCCGATGCCGAAGCCCGCGCGGATGGCGCCCAGCGCCGCCAGGTCGCTGTCCGTGCGCAGCGTATAGGCCTCGCGCGGCGGCAAGCCGAAATCGGCGTTGAGCCGACGGACCAGGGCGGTTTCACGATCAAAGCCGATCAAGGCGTGGCCGGCCATGTCGGCCAGGCTCTGAGGCCGGCCCCGGCGCGACAAGTAACCTTCGGCGGCGAAAAGGCCGATTTCAATTTCGCCGGCCTTGACCGCCACCAGCGACTGCTGGACCGGGCGGGTCATGCGCACGGCGATATCGGCGGCGCGGTGCAGCAAATCGGCCACCTGGTTGCTGGCCTCGACCTCGAAGCTGAGCCGGGGATGGCGCTCGTTCAGGGGCCCGATGATAAAAGGCAGAACCTCGGCGGCGATGACGTCGCTGGCCGAGATGCGCACCGCGCCCGTCGCCTCCTCGCCCTGGCTGGATGCGGCGCGCACCAAGGCCTGGGCGGTGGATCGCAGGGTCTCGGCATAGGGCCTCAAGGCCAGCGCCTTGGCCGTCGCGGATAGGCCGCGCTGGGAGCGCACGAACAGCGGCCCGCCCAGCGCCGCCTCTATGGCCTGGATATGCCGGCCGACAGTCGGCTGGGTGATGCCGAGTTGACGCGCCGCACCCGACAGAGAGCCCTCGTCAAGCACGGCGAGGAAGGAGCGATAGCTATCCCAGTCCGGCGACCTGACCATGCAAAAATGCATAGCATGTCTGTGGTTTTATGGAATTCCGTTTATCTGGCCAGGCGTCATCCTGTTCTCGACTTCAAGCCACCTTTGAACCGGGAGAACTATGATGAGCAACGACAAGACGGCCTTAGTGCTGGGCGCCACCGGCGGCGTGGGCGGCGCGGTCGCCGAGGCCCTGCTGAACAAGGGTTGGCGGGTGCGCGGTCTGAGCCGCCATCCCAAGCCCGCGAACGCGGCGGATCCCATCCAGTGGATCGGCGGCGATGCGATGGACGCCAAGACCGTGGCCGACGCGGCGGCCGGAACTCAGCTGATCGTCCACGCGGTCAACCCGCCGGGCTACAGGGACTGGGACAAGCTGGTCCTGCCCATGACCGACAACACCATCGCCGCCGCCAAGGCCGTCGGCGCACGCATTCTGGCGCCCGGGAACGTTTACAACTTCGGCCCTGACGCCTTTCCAGTGGCCAATGAGGCCTCGCCGCAGCATCCGAACAGCCGCAAGGGCGCGATCCGCGTGGAAATGGAACGGCGCTTGGCCCAGGCCGGTCAGGCAGGGGTTTCGGCCCTGGTGGTCCGCGCCGGCGACTTCTTCGGCGGCCGCAATAACGCCTCCAGCATGTTCGCCCATGGGGTGGTCAAGGCCGGCCAGCCGGTGAAGAGCATCACCATGCCCGTTCAGCCGGGCGCCGGTCATGCCTGGGCCTATCTGCCCGACTTGGCCAAGACCATGGCGATGCTGGCCGAACGCGATGGGCCCGAGGCCTTCGAGACCTATCATTTCGCCGGGCATTTCGATCCGGACGGCGCTCGCATGACTGCCGCGATTCGCGCTGTCACGGGCCGACCGGACCTGCCCGCGCGGCCTTTTCCCTGGTTGGGAGTGGCCATCGCCTCGCCTTTCATGACCACGCTGCGCGAGATGATGGAGATGCGCTATCTGTGGCGCGAGACCCTGCGGCTCGACAATTCCAAGCTCGTCGCCGCCTTGGGATCGGAGCCTCACACCCCTTGGGAGGACGCCGTGCGCGCCGCCCTGATCGGACTGGGCTGCCTTGCGCCGGTCGCGGCCGCGCGCGCCAAGGCCGCCTGAAGGCCAAGGCCGCGCTGGCTCGTCGCGTGTGGCGTGATAGACCCTGTCCTGACTGACTTGATTCAGATCAGCCAGGATAAACAGGGTCGTCGCTTTATGTTGAGAGCCCTTCCTATTCACTCACGTTGAACCAACATGAGTGGGAAGGGCTCCAGCATGGCCGGCCCCTTTCGGAGACCGCCCGTGAAGCGTCTGATCGTCTGCCTCGCCGCCCTGGTCCTCTCGTCAGCATCCCTTCCAGCGCGCGCGGCCGAGGCCACGGGCGCCGCCGTCAGCCTTCCGCCGATCAAATTCACCACCCGCATCCTGCCCAACGGTCTGAAGGTCCTGTCGGTGGTCGACCGCGCGACGCCCAACGTCACGGTTCAGGTGTGGTACGGGGTCGGCGCCAAGGACGATCCGGCCGGCCGGTCAGGTTTCGCGCATCTGTTCGAACACATGATGTTCAAGGCCACGCGCGACATGCCGGCCGAGGAAATGGACCGCTTGACCGAGGACGTGGGCGGCATGAACAACGCCTCCACCTGGGACGACCTGACCGACTATTTCGAGGTGGTCCCGGCGAACCATCTCGAGACTCTCCTGTGGGCCGAAGCCGAGCGGATGAGTTCGCTCGACGTGGACGACGCCAACTTCAAGTCGGAGCGGGCGGTGGTCGAGGAGGAGCTGCGCCAGCGGGTCCTGGCCGATCCCTATGGCCGCTTCACGCAATTGGCGATCCCGCAGGCCTCGTTCCAGATTCATCCGTACCGGCGCCCGCCTATCGGCAGCATCGCAGACCTGGATTCGGCTACGATCAACGACGTGAAGGCCTTCCACGCCACCTACTATAGACCCGACAACGCCGTGCTGATCGTGGCGGGCAACTTCGATCCCGCCGCTTTGAACGCATGGGTGGACCGCTATTTTGGCCCGATCCAGCCGCCCAAGGCGGTCTTGCCGCGCGTTACGGTCAAGGATCCCCCGCGAAAGGGACCCAAGACCGTCACCGTCTATGGCCCCAACGTGCCTCTCCCGGCGGTGGCCATCACCTGGCAGGCGCCGGCCGCGGCCGATGCCGACGCGCCGGCCCTGACCTTGCTGGACGCCTTGCTCAGCAACGGCGACGCCTCGCGCCTCTATCAGTCGCTGGTCTATCGCGGCCAGATGGCCCAGCAGGTTTTTTCCTCCGCCGACCTGCGTCAGCAGCCCGGGCTCTTCTACGTGGGCGCGATCCTGGCCGACGGAAAAACCCCTCAGATGGGCGAGGCGGCGCTGCTGGGTGAGATCGCGAAGATCAAGGCCAAACCGGTGGGGGCGGCCGAACTGGACCGCGCCAAGACCCTACTCATCGCCCAGACCCTGCGCGCGCGCGAAACCCTAGATGGGCGCGGGTTTGCCTTGGGTCAGGCGTATTGGATCGAGGGGAGCGCGGCCCGGGCCAACGACGATGTGGCCAAGCTGCAGGCGGTCACCGCCGCGGACATTCAGCGGGTGGCGAGCAAGTACCTGCCGGTCAACCGCCGGGTGGTGATCCGCTATCAATCCGACAGTCTGCGTCCGCCGGGGGCGCCGGATGTGGGCGACGGCGGCTCGGCCAAGGTGGTCGCGCGCGCGCTGACCCCCGTGCAAGCCCCGCCGCCGCCCTCCGAGCCCAAGACGCCCCCCGCGCCGGGCGCCGCCGTGCAGACCGTGCTGCCGACTCCAGCCGAACGGACCCTACCGAACGGCCTGAGGGTGATCGTGGCGCGATCCAGCGCCCTGCCCCTGGTCAACGCAACGATCACCGTGGCGGCGGGGGGAGCCGTCGACCCGCCCGGCAAGGCGGGACTGGCGGATGTGACGGCGACCCTCATGACCCAGGGCGCGGGCGCGCGCACGGCTAGCCAGATGGCCGCCGATATCGAGGCCCTGGGCGGCGAGCTCAGCGCCGGGGCGACCTGGGACGGATCCAGCGCCGGGGTGAGCGTCACGCCCGCCAAGCTGGAGCCCGCTCTCGCCATCCTGGCCGACGCCGTGCGCCGTCCCGCCTTCGCCCAGGACGAACTTGACCGCCTGCGCAAGCGCACCTTGGATTCCCTGAAGGTCTCTCTCAACGAGCCGAGCTTTCTGGCGCGCTCCCTCGCGGCGGAGTCGGTGTTCGCCGGAGGACCATACGGACACGTGCTGGACGGTGATCCCACCTCCTTGGCCTCGATCAGCCGCGCTGACGTGCTCGCCCTGCATCAAACCTGGTATCGGCCGGACAACGCGATCCTGACCCTCACCGGCGACATCACGCCCGACGCCGGCTTCGCCCTCGCTGAAAAGCTGTTCGGCGACTGGAACAGGCCGGACGCGCCCTTGCCCTCCCTCGCGGTGTCGCAGCCGTCCTACCGGCCCCGGGTGATCGTGATCGACCTGCCGGGAACCGGCCAGGCGGCGGTGAGCGTCAGTCTGCCCGCCATCGCCCGCTCCGATCCTCGGTTTTATGTGGCCAGCGTGGCCAACGGCGTGCTCGGCGGCGGCTATTCGGCCCGGCTGAACCAGGAAGTGCGGGTCAAGCGCGGGCTCAGCTATGGCGCCGGTTCGGCCATCGATCCGCGGCGAGGGGTGGGACCGCTCGCCGCGCTCGCCCAGACCAAGAACGAGTCGGCGGCCGAGGTGGTGGATTTGATGTTGGCGGAGCTGGGCAAGCTGGGCGCCGCGCCGGCCGAACCGACGGAGTTGGAGGCGCGCAAGGCCGCCCTGGTCGGGGCTTTCGGCCGTCGGATCGAGACGACGGCGGGCCTGTCGGGCTATCTGGCGGGTCTGGCTCTGCAGGGTGTGGATCTGGGCGACCTGACGCATTACTCGCCATCGGTGGACGCAGTCACCGCCGACCAAGTAGAGGGCTTCGCCAAGGCCGCCCTGGACCCGTCGCAGGCTACGGTGGTGGTGGCCGGCGACGCCAAGCTGTTCGAGACCAAGCTGCGCCAACGCTTCCCCGATCTGCAGGTGATTGCCGCGTCGGCGCTGGACTTGGACCGCCCGGGACTGAAGTGAGCCTCAATCCCCGCACCACAGCTGAACCACACGCAGGTCGCGCCTAAGGGCGTCGGCGGCGCGGCCGTAGTTGTCGGTCGTGATCGGTTCGCCGTCTGGCTGGGTGACCGGCGCGACCTTCGCCATAGCCATGGCCTGACGCACCGTCGATACGGGAGCCGCGTAAAGCCGGCCGCGGCGCGGCGACTGTTCGATCAGCACGCCTTGCACCCGGCCCATGCCGTCGAACACTGGCGCGCCCTCCATCCCGTCCAACCGGCCGATCAGTCCGTCCGTGCGACCGATCTCGACCCAAGCGAGATCGGGCTGGGCCAGGTCTCCGCGCCGGTGATCGCCCAGGTAGCTCTCGCCCAGCAGACGGACGGCCGCCTCGCCGGGCGACCCCTGCGGAAAGCCCGCGATGAAGCTGTCTTCGCCCGATCGCGCGCCCGGCGCGAGCGGCAACGGCGGCTCGCCGCCGTCGGTGCTCAGCAGCGCCAGCTGTCCGCCCGGCGCAGTGACGGCTTTGGCCTCGGCGCCTCGCCCGGCCGCGACGATGATGGCGATCCGGCCGCAGTCCTTGATCGCGCTTTGCGCGGTCAGCCAAAAGCCTGCCTCGCCGATGGAGAAGGCCGTGGCGAAGCGCCCGCCTATAGCGGGGATTTTCACGATCCTGGCGGCGTTGAAGGGCGACAAGGGCGACAAGGGCGTCGCCTCCTCGCCGGGCAGGGGCGGAGGCGGGGCCGGGGCGTCCGCGTTCAGGCGCCGCGTGTCGGCGGCCAGCACCAGGGCGGCCAGGACGACGATATAGATCAGCCAGTCGGGTAGCTTGGCGAGGCGGCGCACCGTTCTAGCCGGCGACCGCGGCCGCCAGAATGATGGCGACGGCCAGTTTGGCGGCCGCGAGCAGGGAGCCGGCGGAAACGTCGCCTTCCTGCACCCGCTGGGGCAAGCCGGCCAACACCGCGTCCACCAAGCGGAACGCGATCAAGGCGGTCAGGGCCGTGGCCGCGCCCCACAGGCCCATTTCCGTCAGACTGGTTGAGGTCAGCATGACCACCGCCAGCGGCCCGGCCAAGGCCAGCAGCACGCCGCCGAACGAAATGGCCGCCGCGGGATTGCCCTCGCGAATGTGGCCAATCTCGTGGGCGGGCGACAGCATGGCGTGCAAGGTGGCCGCGATGATGAGGATCAGAAGGGTGAGCAGGGCGTGCAGCAGCACATTGGGAAAGCCGTTGACGAAGGCCTGGATCTGGACGGTCATGCGCGGCTCCGGCGGAAAGGCCCTAAATTGAATATGCAGAGCGCGACGGGCGGCGAAACCTGCGCCCACTTTCGCCCTGTCACGCTCTGATGCCCTTGGGCTGTAGCACAGCGCGAGGAGCGCCAGCTAGGCTGGGCCGTCTGACGCTTGGCGCCGAAGGACGCTTGCCCGCGCCTTTTCACTGTCGGACTTGAGCTGGCCGCAGGCGGCGAGGATGTCGCGCCCGCGCGGCGTGCGGATGGGCGACGCGTAGCCGGCCCGGTTGATGACCTCGGCGAAGGCCTCGATCGTCGACCAGTCCGAACAGGCGTAGCGGCTGCCCGGCCAGGGGTTGAACGGGATCAGATTGATCTTGGCGGGGATGCCCTTGAGCAGGCGAACCAGGGCCTTGGCCTCGGCCGGACTGTCGTTGACGCCCTTGAGCATCACATATTCGAACGTCACCCGCCGGGCGTTGGACAGGCCGGGATAGGCCTTCACCGCCTCCAGCAGCTCGGCGATGGGATAGCGCTTGTTGAGCGGCACGAGTTCGTTGCGCAGGTCGTCGTTGGTCGCGTGCAGCGAAATGGCCAGCATGGCCTGGGTCAACTCACCCGCGCGGGGGATCTCCGGGACCACGCCGGAGGTCGACAGGGTGATCCTGCGCCGGGAAATGGCCAGGCCCTCGTTATCGGACACCACGTCGATGGCGCCGGCGACGTTCTCCAGATTGTAGAGCGGCTCGCCCATGCCCATGAACACGATGTTGGACAGCTGGCGCTCGCCCTGGGGCGAGGGCCATTCGCCCAGGTCGTCGCGTGCGATCTGCACCTGGGCGATGATCTCGCCCGCCGTCAGGTTGCGCACCAGGGGCTGGGTGCCGGTGTGGCAGAACGTGCAGTTCAGGGTGCAGCCGACTTGGCTGGACACGCACAGCGCCCCAGCGCGACCCACGCCCGGAATGAACACCGTCTCCGCCTCGATGCCCGGCGCGAAGCGGATCAACCATTTGCGCGAACCGTCGCGGCTGATCTGACGCTCGACCACTTCGGGCCGGGCCAAGGTGAAATGCTCCGCCAGCAGCGGCCGGTCCGCCTTGGCGATGTCGCTCATGGCGGAAAAATCAGTCACGCCGAAATTATGCACCCAGCGCCAGATCTGGGCTGCGCGCATCTTCGCCTTGGCCGGATCGCACGCGGCCGACGCCACCAGCGCCGCCTTGAGCTGCTCGCGCGACAGCCCTGACAAGTTCAGAGGCCCCGCCGCCGCGTCGGCGCCGATCGAGGGCGCCGCGCGTTTAAGATCGAGGGTGACGCCCAAGACCGAACCTTCCCGTGTGACGATGGCGTTGTCCTAGCAGATGGTAGGCTTTGCGACAAAAGGCCAGACCGAAGGAGATCGCCATGACCTACCTGCTGTACTATTGGCCCGGCATTCAGGGCCGGGGCGAGTTCGTTCGGCTGGCCCTGGAGGAAGCCGGGGCCGCCTATGTCGACGTGGCGCGTGGGCGCGAGGAAGATGGTCAGGGCGTGCGCGCCCTGATGGCCTTGCTCAAGGACCGGGAAGGCGCGCCGGCGCCCTTCGCGCCGCCGGTCCTAAAAGATGGCGAGATCGTCATTCCACATGTGGCCAATATCCTGATGTACCTCGGACCCAGGCTTGGCCTGGCGCCCGGCCATGAGGGACAAAGGCACGTGCTCAACGGCCTGCAGCTGACCATCACCGACCTCGTGGCCGAGGTGCATGACACGCACCACCCCATCGCCAATTCCCTCTATTACGAGGACCAGAAGCCTGAGGCCAAAAGGCGCTCGGCCGACTTTCTCAGCCATCGCGCTCCCAAGTTCCTGAGCTATTTCGAGGATGTGCTGGCGCGCAATCCGGATGGGCCCGCCCATGCCTTCGGCGCTGGCCTGACCTATGTGGATCTGTCGCTGTTCCAGGCGATCGAAGGCCTGACCTACGCCTTTCCCAGGGCGATGGCCGGTTTCGCCGAGCGCTATCCGAACCTCGCCGTCCTGCGGTCGGCGGTCGCCCAACGCCCCAATATCGCGGCCTATCTTCGTTCGGACCGGCGGCGCCGATTCAACGAAAACGGCATTTTCCGCCATTATCCGGAACTGGATCAGTCAACCTAATCAGCAGGCCACGCGAACCTGTCCGTCCGGTCTGATTGCCGCCAACGCCATGAATTCCGTGTTGAACGGCGTGACCACTGAGCCCCGGTGGTCCACGGCGATGAGGCCGCCCCGCCCGCCCAGCGCCTTGACATCATCCAGCACCGCCCACGCGGCCGGCTCTAGGTCTTGACCCGCAAGACGCGTTCGATGCGCCAGCTGCGAGGCGGCCGAAGTGCGGATGAAGGCCTCGCCCAGGCCGGTGCAGGACACCGCCACGCCATCATCGGCCCAGGTCCCGGACCCGATCAACGGACTGTCGCCCACCCGACCCCAAAGCTTGTCGTTCACCCCCGCCGTGGACGTCGCCGCGGCCATCCGGCCGTCGCCGTCCAGGGCCACGCAGCCGACTGTGCCGTGGGCGGGGTCATGGGCGCCTGCGCCGACGAACCAGGCCGCCTCGTCCTCGATCTCGGCCAAACCCCGGGCGCGGGCGAAATCGGCCGCGCCCTGGCCAGCCAGCAGCACATGGGGCGCGCCGGCCATGATCTCGCGGGCGACGCAGATAGGGCTCTGAAACCCCTGTAGCGCCGCCACGGCCCCGGCCTGCCGGCAAGTCCCGTCCATCAGTGATGCGTCGAGCTCGTATAGTCCGGCGCTGTTCGGCCGCGCGCCGCGCCCGGCCATGAACAGGCCGCAAAGCTCCAGGGCCTGAACCGCCTCAACGACCACCTCCAGCGCCGCGCGACCCCGCGCCAGATCCTCCCAGGCGCGGCTGGCGAGATCGGCCAGGAACAGGCGCTCGCGGTCATAGTCCAGCCTCGCGCGACGGCCCGCCCCGCCGTGCAGGGCGAGCGCGACGGGCCCCGTCAATGCGACGGCGCGGGCCGCACGATAGCCGGGCCCAGGTTGGTCAGGGCTTCGTGGGCGTCGATGGCGTTGGCGGGTTTGGCGCCCTTGCCCATGTGAATCTCGGCGGAGGCCTTGAAGCGGGTGATCTGCCGGACGTCATAGCTGTCGGCCCAGAATGGTCCGCCGATCCATGGGTCGTAACCGCGCCAGCCGAAGCCCGGACCGTAGTAATTCCAGTATGGCCGCCAGCCCCATCCGTAGCGAAAGCCTGGCCCTGTCGCGTAGAACGGATCGACCTGATAGTCGGTCTTCTTGTCGGTGGCCCGGTGTGTGTCGAAGAACCAGTCGTCGCCCTGGGCCACGGTCAACTCGGCGGCGCGATAGAGCAGATAACGCTCGACCGTGTCGCGCGAGGTCAGGCTGTTGCCCGAGAACGTGACCTGCCAAAGATCGTCGTTGACCTTCTCTTCGCTGTAGCCTCCGGCGTAGGCCGCTGCGGGATTAAGCGGTTGATAGGGCGTTGGGGTCTCGCAGGCCGTCAGGATCGCGCCCAGCCCCGTCACGGCCGCGAGGGTCAAAATCAGGCGTTTCATGGATCAGCCTCCCAAAAGCCGTCGTTCAGGCTCCCAGACAAACCTGAATTTGCGGCTATTTTCGGCCTTAAGGCGGGCCGGGTCCAGTGCAGCCTTCAGTGAAGCTTGGCGTCGAACTGAGCGATGGTCAGCTTGGCTGGCGTTATGAAGCCTCCGCCGCCTATGGAGACCGAGTGGATCACCGCGTCGATCTCGCGCCGCCAGAAGTCGAGGAACCGATGTATGCGCGGAAAGTTCGGCGCCTCATCCACGGTCTGCCAGAGAAAGCTCTGCAACAGGCTCGGGTGAGCGGGCATGTAATAAAGCACTTCGGCCGTGGTCAGCCGACGACCCTGAAGCTGCTGATAGAAATCCTGATCGACATTTGCGTCACGCATGGTTTCAACCTCCGACTTGATTGACCTCCCTGACCCCATCCTTCATGGGTTTGTCACAGGAGGCAACTGCCGAGGTTGATAATTAGTTCATAAAATTCCGTCTGTTAGCAGCATGTGGTCGTGGCTGCTCACAGGCCTCGGGTCAGGATCAGAAGGGCGGCGGCCAGAAACACCGTCGCCACCGTCACGCTAAATCCCCGGCGAAAGCCCGGTCGCTCCATTCGCGCGGCCAGGGCGGCGCCGCCGAGTCCGTAGCTAATGTTGGAAATCACATCCAGCGTCACGGTCGCGGCGGCGAACATTAGGAACTGGGGCGCCAGGGGGCGGGCGAAATCCAGAAATGGCGGCAGCACGCCGCCGAAAAACAGCAGGATCTTGGGATTAGCGACCTGCACCATGAAGCCATCGCGCAGGGCGGACCGTTCGGGGTGGACCTTGGCGTGGCCCATCCCGCCCTGCGCACCAAAGCCGGACCGAAGAGCGCTTAGCGCCAACCAGATCAGATACAGGGCGCAGACCGCGATCAAGATCCGCACCGCTTGAGGATAGGCCTTGGCCAGGGCGCCGAGGCCCAACGCCGCGGCCAGATACCACAGCAAGGTCGCGGCGTTCATGCCCAGGACGCCCAGCAGCACCGCCCGCCGTCCCCGGCTCATGCCGTTGGCCACCGCGAACAGGTTGGACGGCCCCGGGCTGGCCGCCATGATCGCCATGGCGAGTAGGAAACCGCCATAGCGGGCAGGGTCGACGGGCAGGCTCACCGCAACAGGACCATGGCGCGTCTACAACGGTTTGCTGTCCCGTCGGTCGCGCTTGGCCGCCACGCGCAGGCGAAGGGCGTTGAGTTTGATGAAGCCGGCCGCGTCGCGGTGGTCATAGGCCACCTTGCCTTCCTCGAACGTGACCAACTCCTGATCATACAGAGAATACGGGCTCTGGCGGCCGATCACCGTGACATTGCCCTTGTACAGCTTCACCGTCACCCGGCCGGTGACCAATTCCTGGCTCTTGTCGATCAGTGTCTGCAGCATCACGCGCTCAGGCGAGAACCAGAAGCCGTTGTAGATCAGGGAGGCGTAACGCGGCATCAGGTCGTCCTTCAGGTGACCGGCGCCGCGGTCGAGCGTGATGGATTCGATGCCCCGGTGCGCCACCAGCAGGATCGAGCCGCCCGGCGTCTCATAGACCCCACGCGATTTCATGCCGACGAAGCGGTTCTCCACCAGGTCCAGCCGTCCCACGCCGTTGTCGTGACCCAGCTGGTTCAGCTTGGTGAGCAGCGTCGCCGGCGACAGCTTCACGCCGTCGATGGCGACCGGATCGCCGTGCTCGAAGTCCAGGGTGAACACGGTGGCCTTATCGGGCGCGTCCTCTGGGGCGATCGTGCGCTGATAAACGAACTCCGGCGCCTCGATGGACGGGTCTTCCAGCACCTTGCCCTCGGAGGAGGAGTGCAGAAGGTTAGCGTCCACCGAGAAAGGCGCTTCGCCGCGCTTGTCCTTGGCGATGGGAATCTGGTTCTCCTCGGCGAAGGCGATCAGCTGCTCGCGGCTGGCGAAATTCCATTCGCGCCAGGGCGCGATGACCCGGATATCGGGCTCCAGGGCGTAGTAGCCCAGCTCGAAGCGGACCTGATCGTTGCCCTTGCCGGTGGCGCCGTGACAGACCGCGTCGGCGCCCACCTTGCGGGCGATGTCGATCTGGGTTTTGGCGATCAAGGGGCGGGCGATAGAGGTGCCCAGCAGATACTGGCCCTCATAAACCGTGTTGGCGCGGAACATCGGGAATACGTAATCGCGCACGAACTCCTCGCGCAGATCCTCGATGAAGATGTTTTCCGGCTTGATGCCGAGCAGCAGCGCCTTCTTGCGCGCCGGCTCCAGTTCCTCGCCCTGACCCAGGTCCGCCGTGAACGTGACGACCTCGCAGTGATAGGTCTGCTGCAGCCACTTAAGGATGATCGAGGTGTCCAGCCCCCCCGAATAGGCCAGGACGACTTTCTTGACAGGCGCGGCGTCGACCATGGGACGATCCTTCACAGGCGGCGGAAAAGCTGCGCGCCTTTAAGGGCGGATCGGGGTTTGGGGCAAGGGGGGAGTTGGGGAAGGGGTTCCGCTCAGCGGGCGTCTGGGAGAACAAACAAAAGACAACGCCATCCTCGGGCTGGCCACGCCGGCGCCCCGAGGATCACCTTTCCATGAATTGCCGGCGCGACGTTTCGGCTAAGCCTCAACCCCCGCTTCGCTCAGCCAATCGAGGATCTTCTGCTTGGGCATGGCGCCGACCTTCATCGAGGCCATCTGGCCGTCGCGGAACAGCATCAGGGTCGGGATGCCGCGCACGCCATAGCGGGAGGGCACGCCGGGGCTGTCTTCGATGTTGACCTTGGCAACGGTCACCTTGCCCGCCAGCTCTTCGGAGATCTGGTCAAGCGCTGGGGCGATCTGCTTGCAGGGGCCGCACCACTCGGCCCAGAAATCCACCAGAACGGGCTGGCCGGACTTGAGCACGTCCTGCTCGAAGGATTGATCGGTCACCTTGACGGTGCTCATGGGTCTTGCTCCTCAGTCTAGGTCAGCGATGTAAGGCGAGGCAGATCAACTATCAACGGCCTGGGCGAGTCCCGCCAGGACCTTGGCTCTCAAGTTTTCTGGCACGGCCATCAGCTTGGGTCCATCCGTCCACACCAGCGCCGCCTCGATCTGGCGCTCGGGGAAGATGGACTGGAGCACGGCGCCATAGACCGCCATCTGCCGCAGATAGGCGGGATCGGCGTCCTCGATGCGGTCCGGCGAGGGCCGGTTGGTCTTGAAATCCACCACCAGCACGCGGTCCTTTTCGATCAGCAGACGGTCCACCCGACCGGCGACGGCGCCGGTGGGGCCCAGACCCGGCGCGCGGCCGGCGATAGCGGCCTCCGCGCGCGAGCCCGGCCCGAACACCGCGGCGAAGCGGTCGTCGGTTAGAACGCCCAGGGCCGCGGCGACGATCTCGGCGCGCTGGTCCCCGGTCAGGCCCGGTTCGCGCGAGAGCAGACGGGCCGCGGCGTCCTCCCGCTCGCCATCCGCCAAGTCCGGCAGACGCTGCAGCAGGCGGTGGATCAAGTCGCCGCGCCGGAACCGGCCCAGCCCGCCGCTGGCCTGGAGCGGCGAGGGCGCGGATCCGGCGTCGCCCGCCTCCTCGCCCAGGCGCGAGGGCGAGGCGAAGCGCTGAAGGGTTTCGGCGGAGGCCGGCCGCGCGGCCCAGGGGGGCAGGGGGGTGTCCTGCATGAGGACTTCGTCCTCGGGCGGCGCGATGTGGGGGTCGGGGCCGAAGCGTCGCACCTCCATGCCCGTTCGCTGGACGGTGCGCACTTGGGGGGCGACCAGGGGATGATCCA
>Ga0302279_10005022_pt1 | contig 15065 bp, 11 predicted proteins | sample III_Bog_N3_3_FD_194541 | JGI IMG/M metagenome (GOLD analysis project Ga0302279, IMG submission 194541) | Peat permafrost microbial communities from Stordalen Mire near Abisko, Sweden - III_Bog_N3_3 | ecosystem: Environmental > Terrestrial > Soil > Wetlands > Peat | place: Sweden: Abisko...
GCGCTCGACGATCATCAGCTTGTCGGCAACCGAGAAGCTGATCCCCTCCCCCTGGGTTCCATCCCGGAGTGTGGTGTCGTAGATGCGTATGTCTGACTCGGCCATGGGAGTGCGCCTGTTAAACGGCGCGAGAGTCTATGAAGCCACGTATTGCCGCTGCGTCAGCCACAATCTTGTGCCTGACGAGCGGCAGCGCCTTGAGCTCCTCGAGCGAGGACTCGGTCGGCTCCAGGCCGATCGCGGCCATGATGGCCTCCGGGAACTTGGCGGGGCTCGCGGTCGCGAGGACGACGGACGGCTTCGACGGGTCGAGGTCCTTGAAGCCGCAGGCCGTGTGCGGGTCCACGATGTAGCCGTGCTCCTTATGGACCTCTCGGATGATCCCGGTGATCTCTGCGTCCGTGCACTTGGACGAGGTGAAGACCCCGGGCTTGAATCCGGGCAGGCTCCAGACGCCCCTGGACCTGATGCCCTCCATCGCCTCGCGGACCCTGGAGGCGTTGCCGTCCAGGCTGTAGTAGATGAAGCGCTCGAAGTTCGAGGCCACCTGGATGTCCATCGACGGCGCGAGGCTCGGGTGGACCTCGCCCACGCGGTACTCCCCGGTCGTGAAGAAGCGGTGGAGGATGTCGTTCTGGTTCGTGGCCACCCGGAAGCCGTGGATCGGCACCCCCATCTTCTGGAGCATCCAGCCCGCGAGCACGTTCCCGAAGTTGCCGGTGGGCACGACGAACTCCGCCCTCGACTGCTGGTCCTCGGGCAGCCGCAGCCAGGCGCTCAGGTAATAGACGCACTGGGCCAGGACGCGGGCGATGTTGATGGAATTGACCGCCGAGAGCCGGTGGCGCGCCTTGTAGGCCGCGTCCCCGAAGATCTCCTTCAGGACCGACTGCGCGTCGTCGAAGGAGCCGCTGACGGCGAGCGCATGCACGTTCGGGGCCCCGGTGCAGGCCATCTGGCGCTCCTGGAGCGGCGAGACGCGCCCGTCCGGATAAAGGATGAAGATCGCGACCCCGGGCTTTCCCATGAGGCCGTGGATCGCCGCGGCCCCCGTGTCGCCGGAGGTGGCGCCAAGGACGTTGATCGTCTCGCCCCGGAGCCGGCACTGCCGCTCGTAGAGGTTGCCCAGGAGCTGGAGTGCCACGTCCTTGAAGGCGAGCGTCGGGCCGTGGAAGAGCTCGAGGACATGAAGGTTGGCGGAGAGCCTGCGGAGGGGCGCGACCTCGGGCCGGTCGAAGCCCGAGTAGGACCTGCGGATGATCTCGGCCATCTCGCCCTCGGGGATGTCGGTCGCAAACCTGGCGAAGAAGTAGCCGCAGAGTTCCGTGTACGAGAGACCCTTCAGCCCTGGAAGGTCGCCCGAAAGGTCCGGGAGCGCCTCCGGCACGAACAGCCCCCCGTCGGGCGCCAGGCCGGTGGCCACGGCGTCCGAGAACCCAAGGGAGGGACTCCCGCCTCGCGTCGAGACGTAGCGCATGACCGCGCCGCCTTACACCTTGTCGAGTCCGAAGGCAGCGTGGGCCACGCGGACGGCCTCGTCGGCGCGGTCCTGGTCCACCACCACGGAAATCTTGATCTCGGACGTGCTGATGAGGTCGATGTTGATGCCCGCGTCCGCCAGCGCCTGGAAGAGCGTCGCGGCGACGCCGCTGTGGGTCTTCATGCCGACGCCGACGACGGACAGCTTCGCGATGTGCTCATGGACGGCCACCTGGCCGCCCCCGATGTCGTCCAGCACGGGCTCGAGCGCCTTGACGGCGCGCACCGTGTCGGCCTGCGGGACCGTGAACGTGAGGTTGGCGATGCCCTGGCGGCCGACGTTCTGGACGATCATGTCCACGATCACGTTGGCGTCGGCAAGGCCCCGGTTTGTCGAGGATGTTGCTCACGATGACCTTTGCCTGGTCCTTGTCGGCGGCGATGCCGCGGACGACGACCTGTTCCATGTAGGCGACTTCTTCTTTCACGATTGTTCCTGGATTGTGGTTGAACGAGGACCGGACTTCAAAGACGACGCCGTACTTCTTGGCGAACTCTACCGAGCGTGACTGCATCACCTTTGAACCGGAGGACGCAAGCTCCAGCATCTCGTCGTACGAGATCTCGGGCAGTTTCTTCGCGTTCTTCACGACGCGCGGGTCCGCGGTGTAGACCCCGTCGACGTCCGTGTAGATCTCGCAGCGGTCGGCCTTGAGGGCCGCGGCCAGCGCAACGGCTGTCAGGTCCGAACCCCCGCGCCCGAGGGTCGTTATCTGGCCCTCCTCGTCGATCCCCTGGAAGCCGGCGACGATGACCACCCTGCCCTCGTTGAGGTCCTTTATGACGGGCTTGGGGTTCACCATCTTGATCTTGGCCTTGGTATGGGCCTTGTCGGTGAAGATTCCCGCCTGGGCGCCCGTGTAGCTGACAGCTGGGACCGACATGCCGTGGAGCGCCATCGCCATGAGCGCGATCGTCTCCTGCTCGCCGATCGAGAGGAGCTGGTCCAGCTCGCGGGTGCTGGGGTCGGCGCAGAGCGCCTTGGCGCGCGCGATGAGCTCGTTCGTGACGCCCGCGCGGGCGGACAGGACGACGACAACCTCGTTGCCGTCGTCTCGGGCCGCCTTGATGCGGCCGGCCACGTTCCTGATGCGGTCGACGTCGCCTACCGAGGTTCCGCCGTATTTCTGTACGATTCTGGGCATGATTGTTTGCTGGGGTTTTGAACGGGTTCGCCTAGTCCCCGAGGTCGCCGATGCGAAGAAGGAGGGGCGCCTCCCGGACGCTCCCGAGGGAGGACAGGGCGCGCAGCGCGACGCGCATCGAACGCTCGTCGCTCTCGTGGGTCGTCAGCACAAGCGAGGCCAGCCCGGGGGTTTCCGACGGGCTCTGGATGACGCTCGCGATGCTCATGCGGTTCTTGGCCATGATGGTGGCTACGCGCGCGAGCACACCGGGTTGGTCGGCCACCGTCAACCTGACGTAGTAGCGGCCGAGCACGCGCTCCGGCGGCGCCAGCCTCGTTCCCTTTGACGAGGGAAGCGCGTCCTCGCCCATGAGATGCGCGCCCTTGCCGTGGATCAGCAGCGAGACCGCGTCGGCGATGTCGCTGATGACGGCGCTCGCCGTGGCATCCTGGCCCGCGCCGCGGCCGATGTAGACCGTCGTCCCGACGACGTCGCCCGTGACCGAGATCGCGTTGAAGACGCCGTTCACCCGCGCGAGGACGCTGTCCTCCGGCAGGAGCGTCGGGTGGACCCGGACGCAGATTTCGTTGCTCTCCAGGTCCCGGGTGATGATCCCGAGGAGCTTGATCCCGTAGCCGAGGGCGGCCGCGTTCTTGAAGTCGGCCGGCGTGATGCGCTCGATGCCCTCGACGATCATCTGCTCGGGCCTCACCCACACGCCGTGGGCCAGCCAGGCGAGGACGGAGGCCTTGTGCGCCGTGTCCCATCCCTCGACGTCGAGCGACTCCTGCTCCTCGGCGTAGCCGAGGGCCTTCGCCTCCTTGAGCACCGCGGCGTACGGGGTGTCCAGCTCCTCCATCTGGGTCAGGATGTAGTTGCAGGTGCCGTTCAGGATTCCGTAGATGCGCGGGAAGCGGTTGGCGACCAGGCCCTCCCGGACCGCCTTGATGATCGGGATGCCCCCGGCGACGCTGGCCTCGAAGAGGAAGTGGCCCCCGTGCCTGCGGGCGGCGGCGAAGATCTCCGCGCCGTGGGCGCAGATGAGGGCCTTGTTCGCCGAGACGACGATCTTGCCGCCTTTCAGGGCCTCGAGCGTCACCTGCCGGGCGATCGTCGTGCCGCCCATGAGTTCGCACAGGATGTGGATGTCCGGGTCGCGGGCTATGGAGAGCGGGTCCGTTGTGAGCCTGGAGGCCGGGATCTTGACGGCGCGCTTCTTCGTGAGGCTGCGGACGGCCGCGCGCTTCAGGACGATGCGGGCGCCGAGCCTCGTCTCGAGCTCAGCCTGGAGGCGGCCGAAGTGCTTCCAGACCCCCTGGCCCACGGTGCCCATGCCGCAGACGCCGATATTGAGGACGCGCGGCGTCTTCATGCCTTCGACTCCTTGGCCTTTTCCATCCGCTTCTCGGTTCCGTTCATGAGCCGGGCGATGTTGGCGCGGTGGCGGATGACGACAAAGAGGGCCACGGACGTGGCGACTGCAAGGGCCAGCGAGTCCCTGTGGAAGAAGAGCACCGCGACCGGCAGCGTTAGCGCCGCGGCGATCGAGGCCATCGACACGAACCTCGATGCCAGGAAGACCACCAGCCAGACGATGGCCGAGACGAGGACGACGTTCGGCATGAGGACGGCGAGGCCGCCGGCGGCGGTGGCCACGCCCTTGCCGCCCCGAAACCGCGTGAAGCACGAGAACGAGTGGCCAAGGAGCGCGAAGCCGAGCCCCACGTAGCCCAGGACACCCGGCACGCTGAAGCCCTCGACGGCGCTCCAGGTGATGAGGAGCGGCCAGCCCGCCGCGAGGCAGCCCTTGAGGAGGTCGAGGACCAGAACCAGGTTGCCCGGACCGGTGCCCAGCGTGCGGCGCACGTTGGTGGCCCCGGAGCTCTTGCTGCCCACCGTGAAGATGTCGACGCCCTTGGATTTCGCCACCACGTAGCCGAACGGCAGCGATCCAAGGACATAGCCCGCCACGGCCGCCACGACGAGCGGAACGATGAGGGCTCCCTGGTCAGCGGCAGCGTCCATGGTTTCCTAGAGCTCGACGAACTTCGCGAGCCGGATGGCCTTGTGGCCCTTGAGCTCCCTGCGCACGGCGTCGCTCGGCTCGTGGTCGAGGTTGATGACGACCAGGGCGGACTGGCCCGGCTCCTGGCGGCTGAGCGACATGTTGGCGATATTCACGTTGTCCTTGCCGAGCAGGGTGCCGATGTAGCCGATCATGCCGGGCTCGTCGCTGTTCTCGATGATGAGGAGCTTGCCGGCCGCGGATACCTCGACCCCGCGGGCGTTGATGGAGACGATCCTGGGGCTGCTGGCCTTGCCGATCAGCGTGCCCGCGGTGCTGGCGGTCTCGCCGGAGCTGTTGAAGGCCTCGACCTGGATGAGCTCCGTATAGTCGGCCTCGCCGGTCGACTTCACGACCTCGTAGCGGATGCCGAGCCGCTCCAGGTAGAACGGCGCGTTAACGAAGTTGACGCCGTTGCCGCTCACGCGCTTCAGCCAGCCGCCGAGGATCGAGCGCGTGATCGCATTCGCATCCATGTCGACGATCTTGCCCCAGTAGGTGATCTTTAGGGACGTGACCTCCTTGGGCGAGATCTGCTGGAGCAGCGTGCCGAGCTTGGCGCCGAGGTCTAGGTAGGGCCTAAGGACGGAGAGCGTCGCGGCGTCGAGCGTCGGCATGTTGACGGCGTTGCGGATCACCCCGCCGTTCAGCACGTCGGCGATCTGCTCGGCCACCTCGACGCCCACGGCGTCCTGCGCCTCGACGGTCGAGGCCCCGAGGTGCGGGGTGAGGGTGACGTTGGGAAGCTTCCGCAGCTCGCTGTCGGCCGCCAGGGGCTCCTCCTCGTAGACGTCGAGTCCCGCCGCGGCCACCTGGCCGGACTTCAGACCCGCGATGAGCGCCGACTCCTTGATGATGCCGCCGCGGGCGCAGTTGAAGAGGCGCACCCCCTTCTTGCACTTCGCGAGCGCGGCCTCGTCGATCATGTAGTGGGTGTCGTCCGTCAGCGGCATGTGCACCGTGATGTAGTCGGACTGGGCCAGCAGCTCGTCCATCGAGACCGAGTCGATCTGCATGGCCTTGGCCCGGCTGGGCGCCAGGTAAGGGTCGAACGCGACGACCCGCATGCCGAAGGCCTGTGCGCGGCGGGCCACCTCGCCGCCGATGCGGCCCAGGCCCACGATCCCGAGCGTCTTCTTGAAGAGCTCGATGCCGGAGAAGGTCTTCCTGTCCCACTGGCCGGCCTTCATCGAGGCGGCGGCCTGGGGCACCGGGCGGGCGCCGCAGAGGATGTGCGTGAAGGTGAGTTCCGCCGTGGCGATCGTGTTGCCGGAGGGCGTGTTCATGACGATGACGCCGCGCTCGGTGGCGGCGTCCACGTCGACATTGTCCACGCCGACACCGGCGCGCCCGACCACCTTGAGGAGGGGGGCGGCTGCAAGGACCTCGGCCGTGATCTTGGACTCCGAGCGCACGGCTATCGCGTGCACGTCCTTCACGAGCTCAAGCAGCTTCTCCGGAGAGGAGCCGTAGGCCTCAACGACTTCTAGGCCCGGCTGTTTCTTCAGCCAGGCGACACCCTTTGATGATATCTTATCTGCGACGAGGACTTTCATGTGGGCAAAATGCGTGTGATCGAAATCCCCGGCGGCCCCCCTAGCAAGTAAAAGCGGCGCCTTTGCGCCGTATGACTCGGAAGCGCATCCATTTGGGATTCCAAGCGTCTGCTTAGGTGTGGCCTCCAGCCGCCTGCTCGGAAGGGTTTGAGCTTTGAGCCAAAACCTCTATTATCAGGCCCTTTACGCCCCTAAGTAATCATGTGGATTGTCCGTCTCGCACTTCGCCGCCCCTACACCTTCACGGTGATGGCGCTGCTTATCGTGGTCCTGGGGCTCCTCTCGGCCCTCAAGATGGCCAAGGACATCTTCCCGCCGATCGACATCCCGGTGGTCGTCGTCATCTGGCAGTACAACGGCCTGACCCCGGACGAGATGGCAAAGCGGGTGGTGACGATCAGCGAGCGCGCGATGACGACCACCGTGAACGACATCGAGCACATGGAGTCGCAGTCGTTCCTCGGCGTCGGGGTCATCAAGGTGTACTTCCAGCCGGGCACGAGCATCGACGCGGCCGTGGCCCAGGTGACGTCGATCAACCAGACAATCATAAGGATCCTGCCGCCTGGAGGCACCCCGCCCCTCATCGTCCGCTTCAACGCCTCGAACGTGCCGATCCTCCAGCTGGGCCTGGGATCAAAGACCCTCTCGGAGCAGCGCCTCTATGACCTGGGCCTGAACTTCCTTCGCGTGCAACTGGCCGTCGTGCAGGGGGCCTCGGTGCCGCTGCCCATGGGCGGCAAGGTGCGCGAGGTCATGATCGACCTGGACCTGAAGGCCCTGCAGTCGAAGGGCCTGACGCCTGCGGACGTGAACACAGCCCTTTCCGCGCAGAACCTCACGCTGCCCTCCGGCACGGCGAAGATCGGCGACCGGGAGTATAACATCCTCACCAACAGCAGCCCGTCGGTCCTGGCCGATATCGGCGACCTGCCGGTCAAGGTCGTGAACGGCGCTATGGTCTACATCCATGACGTGGGCCAGGTCAGGGACGGCTTCGCGCCCCAGACGAACATCGTGCGCCAGGACGGGACCCGCGGCGCCCTCTCGACCATCCTGAAGAGCGGCTCCGCCTCGACGCTCGATATCATCGACCGGGTGAAGAAGCTCCTTCCCCAGATCGCCTCCACGCTCCCGCCGGAGCTGGAGCTCCACGCCGAGTTCGACCAGTCCGTCTTCGTCCGTGCCGCCCTCTCGGGCGTCATCAAGGAGGCCGTGATAGCCGCGGCGCTCACGGCCGCGATGATCCTCCTCTTCCTCGGCACCTGGCGCAACACCCTGGTCGTCGCCCTCTCGATCCCGCTCTCCATCTTCTGCTCGATCATCTGCCTCTACGCGCTTGGCCAGACGATAAACGCCATGACGCTCGGCGGCCTGGCGCTCGCGGTCGGCATCCTGGTCGACGACGCGACGGTCGAGATCGAGAACATCGACCGTAACCTGCACATGCACAAGCCGCTCGTGAAGGCCATCCTCGACGGCGCGCAGCAGATCGCGGTGCCCGCCTTCGTCTCGACGCTGTGCATCTGCATCGTCTTCGTGCCGATCTTCTTCCTGGAGGGCACGGCCAAGTTCCTCTTTGGGCCGCTGGCGATGGCGGTCATGTTCGCGATGCTGGCCTCCTACTTCCTCTCGAGGACCGTGGTGCCGACGTTCGTGCACTACCTCCTCCTCGGGAAACCCGTCATGCACGATGACGGCACGGGCCGCTCCGAGGTGAAGGGCGACATCTTCTGGAGGGTGCACGTGGGCTTCAACCGGCACTTCGAGAGGTTTCGCGCGGGCTACGTTCGGGTCCTCGACCAGGCGCTCAACCGCAGGCGCACCGTCCTTGTCGTCATGATGGCCGTCGTCGCCGCCAGCGCCGGCGCCTCCTATTTTCTGGGCAGGGACTTCTTCCCGCTCGTCGACGCCGGCCAGTTCCGCCTTCACGTCAGGGCCCCGGACGGGACGAGGATCGAGGAGACCGAGCACTACTTCACCCAGGCCGAGGACATCATCCGCAGTGTCATACCGGCCGACGAGATGGAGACCATCATCGACAATATCGGGCTGCCGAACGGCAGCACCGGCCTGGCCTTCAGCGACACGGCGACCGTCGGGCCCGGGGACGGGGAGATCCTCGTGGCCCTGAAGGCAAAGAAGCATGGCTCGACCTGGGCCTACGTGCGCGAGATCCGCAGCCGGCTCAACCGGGAGATGCCCTACTGCACCTTCTTCACGCAGCCCTCCGACATCGTGGGCCAGATCCTGAACTTTGGGCTGCCGGCCCCGATCGACCTCCAGATCGCGGGACAGGACCGCGCCGGCAACTACAAGCTGATCCAGGAACTCGCCGCCCGCGTGGCCAAGATCCCCGGGGCCGTCGACGTCCACGTGCACCAGGTGGTGAACGCCCCGGCGCTCATGGTGAACGTCGACCGCACCCGCGCCCAGCAGATCGGCCTCACCCAGGGCAACGTGGCCAACAACGTCCTGATCGCCCTTTCCGGCACGGCGCAGATCGCCCCGACCTACTGGCTGAGCCCCCAGGGCGTCCAGTACCTGGTCGCGGCCCAGGTGCCGCAGTACAAGATAGACTCGATCGACGCCATTCGCTCTCTGCCCGTGGGAATAGAGGGCCCCTCCAGCACGCCGGAGAACCTGGGCAACGTGGCCACGATCGAGAGGACGACGAGCCAGCAGGTCGTCGGCCACTACAACGTGCAGCCGGTCTACGACGTCTACGCGAACGTCGACGGCACCGACCTGGGCTCGGTTGCGTCCGCCGTCCGCCGGATCATGCCCGAGTTCGAGAAGCAGCTTCCCCGAGGCAGCACCCTTCGCCTGCGGGGGCAGGTGCAGAGCATGGACTCCTCGTTCCTCGGGCTCGGCATTGGCGTCATCTTCGCCATCCTCCTCGTCTACCTCCTCATGGTGGTGAACTTCCAGTCCTGGCTCGACCCCTTCATCATCATCATGGCGCTCCCCGGCGCCCTGTGCGGCGTCATCTGGATGCTCTTCCTGACGAGGACGACGCTCAGCGTCCCGTCCCTCATGGGAGCCATCATGAGCGTCGGCGTGGCCACCTCGAACTCGATCCTTCTCATCACCTTCGCAAATGACCTCCGCATCGAGGGCAAGGACGCGCGCGAGGCGGCTCTCGAGGCCGGCCATACCCGCCTTCGCCCCGTCCTCATGACGGCCTTGGCGATGATCATCGGCATGCTGCCGATGTCGCTCGGCCTCGGCGAGGGCGGCGAACAGAACGCGCCGCTCGGCCGCGCCGTGATCGGCGGGCTCCTGGTTGCCACGGCCGCCACCCTCCTCTTCGTCCCCGTCGTCTACGCCACCCTCAGGAAGAAGGCCGGGCACACGCCCGAGGAGGAGCTCGACGCGGAACTGCGCGAGCCGGCGTGAGCCGGGCGGACGCTCAAACCACCGAAACTTTCGACAACATGAAGCTCACCCGAATCGCCCTCGTCACCCTTGCGGTCGCCGCCCTGGTCTTCTTCGCGGGGATCCTTCCGCGGATGCGCGCCTCGGCCGCCCTGGCGGCCCGCGACGCGGCGTCGGCCCGCCCGGTCGTGAACGTGATCGTCGCCGCCAAGGCGACCGTGCCGGTGGAGACGACGCTGCCGGCGGCGATCGAGGCGCAGCAGGACACGCCGCTTTACGCTCGCACCACGGGCTACATCCAGAAGTGGACGGCCGACATTGGAGACAGGGTCAAGGCGGGCCAGGTCCTGGCGACCATCGAGACCCCGGACCTGGACCAGGAGCTCAACCAGGGGCTGGCCACGCTTGCCCAGGCCAAGGCCAATCTCGAGATCGCCCGGATAAGCGCCGATCGCTGGAAGGAATTGGGAGCCCAGAACGCGGTCGCGCAGCAGGACGTCGACCAGAAGACGGCCGATTACGCCGCCGGCCAGGCGGCCGTCCAGGCGGCGCAGGCCAACGTGGACCGGCTGACGCAGCTGAAGGATTTCCAGCAGGTGACATCGCCCTACGACGGGGTCGTGACGGTCAGGAACGCCCAGGTCGGGGCCCTTATTAACGCCGGCGCCGGCACCGAGATCTTCCACGTCGCCCAGACGGACGTCCTCCGCGTCTTTGTGCGGGTCCCCCAGTCTTTCGTCCGCTCGGTGAAGGTCGGCCTCGCGGCCGAGATCCACGTGCCGGAGTTCCCGGGGAGGACCTTCCATGGGACCGTGGCGCGCTATGCCGGGTCGCTGGACAGCGCCTCGCGCACGCTCCTGACCGAGGTTCGCCTTGAGAACAGCGACGGCGCCCTTTTCCCGGGGATGTTCGGCGAGGTGCACTTTGCCTTCACGGCGGCGCAGCCGGCAATCCTGCTTCCCTCGAATGCAGCCATCATAAGCGCCGCGGGCACGCAGGTCGCGACCGTGGACGCCTCCGACCACATCCACCTGGTGAGCGTGAAGCTGGGCCGGGACTTCGGCGCGCAGGTCGAGGTGCTGGACGGCCTTGAGCCGGGCGCGCATGTCGTCGCCAAGCCGAGCGACTCCCTCTCCGAGGGGCTTGAGGTGTCGCCCTTGATCCAGGAAGAGGCGAAGCTGTGACCGGGATTCGCCCACGTTTGCTCCGGGACCTTGGCGCCGGGTTGGTCCTCCTTGCCGGCGGCTGCGCCGTCGGCCCCGACTACAAGCGCCCGGACGTGCCGACACCGGACACCTATTCCGAGCTTGGGCCGTGGAAGGTCGCGGAGCCGAAGGATGCCCTGCCCAAGGCCGAGTGGTGGACGGTGTTCGGCGATCCGACTCTGAACGCGCTCGAGGCCCAGGCCGTGAAGGCGAGCCCCACCCTGCGGGCGGCCTACGCCCGGTTTGACGAGGCCTTGGCCGCGGCACATATCGCCGACGGCAGCCTCTACCCCACGGTCGGCGTCAACGCCTCCGCCTACCGCGAGCGCTTCTCGGCCAACCGCCAGACCGAATTCCCCGCGACCCGGTTTGCCTACACGGCCGACAACTTCGACCTGCCGCTCGATCTCTCCTATGAGCTCGACCTCTTCGGCGGCATCCGGCGCTCGGCCGAGAGCGCGCAGGACCTTGCCCAGGCCCAGGGCGCGACGTACCAGAACGTTCTCCTGACGCTCGAGGCCGGCGTCGCGCAGAACTACTTCACGCTCCGCTCGCTGGCGGCGCAGAAGGACCTCCTCGACCGCAATGTCGCGCTCCTCAAGGACGCGCTGACCCTCGTGCGCAAGCTGAGGAAGGGCGGCGCCAACAGCGACCTCGACGTCTACCAGGCCGAGACTGAGCTTGCGACGGTCGAGAGCAGCGCCGTCGCCAACGACCGCGCGATTGCCGAGCAGCAGCACGCCCTGGCCGTCCTGGTCGGCCAGAACCCGGAGGAGTTCAGGGTCGACGCCCCTTCGGCACCCTACCGTACGCCCGTTGTGCCCGTGGGACTCCCGAGCGAGCTCCTGGAACGCCGCCCCGACGTTGCCGCAGCCGAGCGCACGCTCGCCGCCGCGAATGCCCGGATCGGCGTCGCCAAGGCCGCGTTCTTCCCTTCGATCGGGCTCACGGCCTTCGCGGGCGCGAACAGCGACGACCTAAGCAAGCTCCTCACCTGGAGCAGCCGCGAATGGGCCGCCGGTCCCCAGGTCTCGCTTCCCCTCTTCAACGGCGGTGCCAACTACGCCAACCTGCGGGAGGCACGCGCCGCCTACGACGAGGCGCAGGCCAACTACCGCCAGCAGGTCCTGGTCGCCTTCCATGAGGTGGAGGACGGATTGTCCGACCTAAGGCTCCTGGCGCACCAGACCGAGATCCTTGAGCGGGCGTCGGATTCCGCGGCCAAGGCGACGAAGCTCTCGATCATCCGCTACAAGGCGGGCCTCGTGAGCTACATTGAGGTCATCGACAGCCAGAGGACCGAGCTCGCGAGCGAACTATCCCTCACCCAGGCCCGAACAGATCGTCTTTCCGCGACAGTCCTCCTCGTCCGCGCCTTGGGCGGCGGTTGGTGATACCTCCAAAATGCGCCACTTTGGCGCCCCTTCCGAGGCGGGATGCATTCGCGCGGGTTCACACAGCGCGAAATCGGATAAGAATCGCGCATAATGTCGATAATCGGGCCATTGTGGAACGATTCGTGGTACAAGCTGTCGGCAAAACAAGGTGAATTCCCAGATTGAAGTGGTTCCGACGAGCCGCGACCTGCGTTTCGACACGCTAAGGGGACTCTTCCTTGTCTGCATGGTGATCAATCACCTGCCGACCGAGATCAGGACCTTCACCGACCAGTCGATCGGCATCTTCTCGGCGGCCGAGGGATTCGTTTTCCTATCCGGGCTGCTTGCCGGCTGGGTCTACACCCGCAAATACCGGACCAAAGGCAATGACGGCCTCTGGGCGGCCTCAACCGACCGCGCCCGCTCGATCTACCGCTGGCACGTCGGTTCGCTCCTCCTGGCGTTCGTCGCCGTCCAGGCCACCGAGCACATCCTCGGCTACTGCGCGCCGACGGTGCCCAGGCTCTTCTTCGAGCATCCCCTCGAGTCACTTGGGCTCGGCGCCACGCTTCTTTACCAGCCGGGGCTTCTGGACCTCCTTCCGATGTACTGCGGGTTCGTCCTGCTTCTGCCCACGGTCATCAAGGCCCTTGAAGCGGGCCGCCAGACGCTTGTCCTTTCGGTGAGCGCGGCAGTCTGGCTCGCGGTCCAGTTCGCGCCCCCGATCGACGGTGCGCCCCTCTACCCGATCAACACTGGCAGCTTCAATCTCCTCGCCTGGCAGATGCTCTTCATTGCCGGGGTCGCTATCGGGCATGCCCGCATAAGCGGCCGCGCGCAGATGAAGAAGCCCAACCCGCTTGTCTTCGCCTCCTGCGTCGCCCTCACGGTCTACGGGATCGGCGTCCGCCACTACCAGTGGCCTTCCTTCTGGTCTGTCAGGGTCTACGGGATGTTCCTTAACAAGCCGGCCTTGGGCCTGCTGCGCCTTGCCGACTTCGGCGCGGTGGCCTACCTGGTCGCCGCGATGGGTGCACGCTTCCCCAAGACCCTCTCCTGGCGCCCGCTGGCCTTCCTGGGCCGGCACTCGCTGGCCGTCGTCGCCATGCAGAGCGTCGCGATCACGATCCTCCTGCAGTTCCCCCTCTTTGAGACCACGCTCTCCCGGACCGCAACGGCCGTGGGCCTGATCGCCGCGCTTTACGCCGGCGCCGCCATAAAGGAGCGCTACTTCGACACGCACGCCGAGCCCATCCCAGTCGGGGCTCGCCAACCTGCTGCACGGAGAATAATCGGTCCTGATGACGCAAGAGCGGCTTGAGAAGCAGGTCCAGTTCATCCTCGAGGTAGACAAGCTTAAGGAGATTTTCCGGCAGACGGTGTGCACGCAGAGCCGCCGCGCCGAGAACGACGCCGAGCATTCCTGGCACCTCTGCCTCGCGATCATCGTGCTGGCCGAGCATGCGAACGGCGGGAAGCTGGACGTGCTGAAGGTGCTCAAGATGGCGATCCTCCACGATCTGGTTGAGATCGATGCCGGCGACACCTTCGCCTACGACACCGCCCGGATGGTCGACCAGCACGCGCGGGAGGCCAGGGCCGCCGACAGGATATTCGGGATGCTGCCCGAGGACCAGGCCCTTGAGTTCCGCTCGCTCTGGGACGAGTTCGAGGAGCGGGTGACGCCGGAGGCCAGGTTTGCGGCGGCAATCGACCGGTTCCAGCCGGTCCTGCTCAACACGAGCACCGAGGGATCCGCGTGGAAACGCCACGGCGTCACCGCCGACCGCGTGCGCGCCAGGAATGGCCACATCGCCGAGGGATCCGCGGCACTCTGGGAAAAGACGTCCGCGATGATCCAGGGCGCCGTCGACGCGGGACACCTCGGCGCAGGGCCGGCCACCCCTTAGCTCAGGTCTCGTATCGAACCAAACTCCGGGTCGAAGAGCCGGCGATAGGTCCGCACGATCATGCCGTCCGTGAGCCCGGCCAGCCAGTCGCAGATCTGCCGCGCCTTGGCCCTCTTGTCCTTCGCGCCATCGACCAGCTTGCCGACGGCCGGCGGCAGGATGCGCACGACCCTGGGGCCCGGCTCGACGTAGTTGCGCCAGCACGAGTCCCAGAGGTCGAAGAGCACCTTCCTCGCCTTGTGCTCCATCTGCTGCAGCTGCGGGCTCTCGAAGATGATGTCGTTGGCGAGGCCCTTGTAGAAGAGCGCCTGCCTCTCGGCCTCGGGCGAGACGACGAGCTCGTAGCGGTAGCGGTTGGTCTTCGCCGCCATGAAGTTCTCGCGCTCGCGCAGGCGGCAGGAGGTGATGAAGGAGCCGATCCTGGCCGAGAAGATCCCCTCGAGACGCCCGTTCCGGATCGCGGAGCGCAGCTCGTCCAGGAGCCGCAGCCCCACCGGGTCCAGGGCCTTCGTGTCCGCCCAGGCCTCGATCCGGTCGATGGAGAGGAAGCCCGTCTTGACGCCGTCCACGATGTCGTTGAGCGAGTACGCCGCGTCGTCGGCCCAGTCCATGATCTGGCACTCCACGCTCTTGAAGCCGTTCAGCGTTTCGCCGGGCGCGAGCGCCTTCGGGATTTTCAATCCCCCGAAGACGAAGCCGAGCACGTCCTTCTGCGTGTCGTAGAGGAAGTGGTTCTGGGGCGGCTTCTTGAACTGGCCGAAGAGCGTCTTGTACTTGAGGACGCCGTCCATGAGGGCGCGCGTCGGCTGCATGCCCCTCACCCCGGCGCTGTCCTGGTACATGGTCTCCATGAGGAGGTGGAGCGTCTGGGCGTTCCCCTCGAACCCGCCCCACCCGACCATGAGC
>Ga0302279_10005030_pt1 | contig 15052 bp, 15 predicted proteins | sample III_Bog_N3_3_FD_194541 | JGI IMG/M metagenome (GOLD analysis project Ga0302279, IMG submission 194541) | Peat permafrost microbial communities from Stordalen Mire near Abisko, Sweden - III_Bog_N3_3 | ecosystem: Environmental > Terrestrial > Soil > Wetlands > Peat | place: Sweden: Abisko...
AAGAAGGGTGTGCTCAGCGACGCCGAGGCCAAGGAGATCACGGCCCAGGTCGCGAAGGACGAGGGCGCGACGGATGTCGAGACGAGCGGCGACAAGTACATCCAGAAGCTCGTCCTCTCGGGCCGCTTCCAGACCCAGTACGTCGGCCTCGGCACCAGCATCGACGGCACTGCCGTCAAGCCGGTCTCTACCGAGCACTTCCTCATTCGCCGCATCTATGTCGGCGTGTCCGCCTTCTTCGGCGACGGCCTGAGCGGCGTCGTCAACTACGACCTCGCGAACGCCTCGTTCGACAAGGCCTACGTCGAGTGGAAGCAGAGCTCCCTCTTCGCCATCCAGGCCGGCTTCAACAAGGCCCCCTTCGGCTACGAGGAGCTGACCTCCAGCGGCAACCTGCGCGCCATCGAGCGCTCGCCGATCACCCGCTTCATCGACGAGCCGAACAACGGCCGCCGTCTCGGCGCCTCGAGCTACCGCACCGGCCTCTTCGCCACGGGCTCCGACAACGGCTTCTTCTACACGGTCGCGCTGACGAACCCCGAGCGCAACGAGTACAGCGGTGACTCCACAAACACGGCGGTCCTCATCAACGCCCAGGGCGGCGTCGGCACGACTGGCACCTCCGTCACCAACAAGCCCGCCTACTATGGCACTTTCGGCTACGGCGGCACGATCGGCGACGGCGCCATGAAGACGGTCTACAAGTTCGGCTATGAGACCGGCTACCTGCCCGACCAGGGCGGCCCGGGCGCCACGCTCGGCAACGGCCAGAATATCATCCTCAACGGAGCCTTTGGCGACGTGACGGTCGCTGGGTTCAACCTCGAGGGTGAGTACGAAAAGGCCCAGGACGACAGCGGCGTAGCAATCCACCACAATGCGGACCCCGACGGATACTGGGTCCAGGGCGCCTACAAGTTCTTGCCCCAGTGGGAAGGCGTTGTTCGCTACAGCTACGTTGACTCTGACGGCCGTGGCGTCGCCCTCTCGGACGGCATCCGCTCGGCCCCCAGCGGCGGCACGATGAACACCATGAACGAGTGGTACTTCGGCGGCAACTGGTACATCAAGGGCAACGACGTCAAGCTTCAGGCCGGCTACATCCACGGCGAGTCCAACAACACGGTCAAGGGCGGCCCCGCCCACGCCGAGACGGATGGCGTTCGCAGCCAGGTGCAGGTTAACTTCTGATAGCACCCTAAATTCTGATCCAAAAGAACACCTTGAAAAAATTATTCACCCTCTGCGCCCTTGCGGCGCTGAGCGCGACGGGGGCCTCGGCCCAAATGCTCATCAACGGCGCGGGCGCCACGTTCCCGCAGCAGATCTACACGAAGTGGTTCTCCGAGTACCAGAAGGTGGATCCCTCCGTGAGCTTCAACTACCAGGGCATCGGCTCCGGCGGCGGCCAGAAGCAGATCCTCGCCGAGACGGTCGACTTCGGCGCCTCCGACGGCCCGATGTCCGATGAGAACCTCGCGAAGGCGCCGAGGCAGCTCTGGCACATCCCGACGGTCGCCGGCGCTGTCGCCGTCAGCTACAACCTGGAGGGCAACCCCCAGTTGAACCTCGACGGCCCGACCCTCGCGGGGATCTTCCTTGGGACGATCACCAAGTGGAACGACCCGGCGATCGCCGCCCTCAACGCGGACGCCAAGCTGCCGGACGTCGACATCGTCGTCGTCCACCGCTCGGACGGCTCGGGCACGAGCTTCATCTTCACGGACTACCTCAGCCACGTGAGCCCGGACTGGAAGAGCAAGGTCGGCAAGGGCGTCTCGGTCAGCTGGCCCGTCGGCCTGGGTGGCAAGGGCAACGCCGGCGTCGCCGGCCAGGTCAAGCAGACCCCCGGCGCCATCGGCTACGTGGAGCTCGCCTACGCGCACCAGAACAAGCTGCCGTTCGCGAACATGAAGAATGCCGCGGGCATCTTCATCACCCCCACGGTTGACTCCGTCACCGCCGCGCTCGCCTCGGCCACGATCCCGGACGACTTCAGGTTCTCGATGGTCAACGCCCCAGGCACGACGGCATACCCGATCGCGGGGACCACCTGGCTGCTCGTCTATGCCGAGCAGAAGGACCACGCCAAGGGCGAGAAGCTGGTGCAGTTCCTTAAGTGGGCCTACGCCAACGGCGAGCAGCTCGCCCCGAGCCTAGACTACGCCCCGCTGCCGGACGCGGTTCTGAAGCGCGCCCTTGAAAGGGTGCAGTCGATCAAATACTAACTGGGTCAATGGGAGACGGGCGTGGGTGAACCCACGCCCGTCTGCATTTTTCAATGAGCCAAGCGTCGACCACTTCCGAGTTACTTCCCGAGCCGGGTTCCCGGGCGCCCGACATCGCTTTCAAGTGGCTCGCGTCCCTCGCCGCGATGACGATCGTCGTCTTGATCGTCCTCGTTGGCTGGCAGCTCTACGCCGGATCGCGGATGTCGATCGCTAAGTTCGGCGCCGGGTTCCTCTGGAGCCAGGAATGGGATCCTGTCCAGGACAAGTACGGCGCGCTGCCTTTCATCTTCGGGACCCTCGTCTCGTCCCTATTGGCGCTCCTGATTGCCGTGCCGCTCGGCGTCGCGACTGCGCTTTTCCTGACGGAGCTGGCGCCCATGAAGCTGCGCCAGCCGATCATCATGGCCATCGAGATGCTGGCCGCTGTCCCCAGCGTCATCTTCGGCCTCTGGGGCATCTTTATCCTCATTCCCTGGCTTCGGGACCACCTGTTCGTGTGGCTCAAGCACACGCTCGGCTTTCTCCCGCTGTTCCAGGGTCCGATCTACGGCGTCAGCATGCTTGCCGCCGGAATCATCATCGCGATCATGATCCTGCCGATCATCACGTCGATCTCGCGCGAGATCCTGAGGTCGGTGCCGAATCTCCAGCGCGAGGCGGCCTACGCCCTTGGGGCGACGCGCTGGGAAGTGCTGAAGATCGCCGTCCTGAGCTACGCCCGCAGGGGCCTTTTCGGCGCCGCCATCCTCGGCCTCGGCCGGGCGCTCGGTGAAACCATGGCCGTCACGATGGTGATCGGCAACCGCCCCCAGATCGCGGCGTCGCTCTTCGCCCCGGGGTACACTCTGGCCAGCGTGATCGCCAACGAGTTCGCCGAGGCAACGAGCGACCTGTACCTCAACTCGCTCTTTGAACTCGGGCTCGTGCTGCTCGCGGTGACCATCTGCGTCAACATACTTGCCCAGATCATGCTGAAGAGCATGACGGGAAGCGGCCCGATCAAGGTGAACTGAACCGTGGAAGCCTCGCCCTACCTCCCGACAGCAGCGGTGGCCCGCTTCCGCAAGGCGAAGAGCACGGCCGTGACGGTCGTCCTCGTCATCTGCGCGGGCCTGGTGATAGCGCCGCTCTTCCTCGTGATCTATTTCCTGCTCGTCCAGGGCTGGAGCTCGATCGACCTGAATTTCTTCACGCAGCTGCCGAAGCCCACCGGCGAGATGGGCGGGGGCATGGCCAACGCGATCGTGGGCACGATCGAGCTCCTTGCCATGGCGGCTGTCGTCGGCGTGCCTCTTGGGATCTTCGGCGGCATCTATCTGGCCGAGTACGGCTCCGACCGCGCCAATGACTGGCTGCGGTTCGCGGCGGATGTGCTGAACGGCGTCCCCTCGATCGTGTGGGGCATGGTCGTCTACCTGATGCTCGTTGTCCCCTTCAAGACGTTCTCGGCCTATGCCGGCGGCGTCGCCCTTGGCCTCATGATGGTGCCGCTCGTCATGCGGACCACGGAGGAGGTCCTGATCCTCGTGCCCCAGAGCTACCGGGAGGCGGCGCTGGCCCTCGGCGTCGCCCGCTGGAAGGTGATCATGGTGATCGTCGTCCGCACGGCCTTGAAGGGCATAGCGACGGGTGTGATCGTGGCCCTGGCCAGGATCGCCGGCGAGACGGCGCCGCTTCTCTTCACGGCCCTGGGCAACAACTTCTGGAACCACAATCTCAAGGAGCCGATCGCGGCGCTTCCCCTCCAGATCTTTGCCTATGCCATCTCCCCCTATGACGACTGGCACCGCCAGGCCTGGGCGGGCGCCCTTGTCCTCATGGGATTGATCCTCGCCCTCAATATTTCGGTCCGCGTAATGTCGCGCGACCGCAACCGAACTCATTGAACGCCATGTCCACACTTCCCGAAGCGCCCACGGGTCAGAAGCCGTCCGACCCGATCAGGATCTCGTCGACGCCGTCATCAGCGCCCGTCGCATCCCTGCCGGCAGCCTCCGAGGAAGTCGCCTTTGACATCAAGAATTTCAGCATGTGGTACGGCCAGAGGCAGGCCCTGAATGACGTCACGATACGGATTCCGGCGAAGAAGGTGACGGCGATCATCGGGCCCAGCGGCTGCGGCAAGTCGACCTTCCTTCGCGCGCTGAACCGCATGCACGAGCTGACCCCGGGAACCAGGATCGAGGGCTCGCTGAAGCACTTCGGCAGCGACCTTTACGGCCCGGGCGTCGAGGCGGTCTCGATCCGGCGCCGGGTCGGCATGGTCTTCCAGAAGTCCAATCCCTTCCCGACAATGTCGATCGCCGAGAACGTCCTCGTGGGCCTGCGGTTGAACGGGATCAAGGACAAGGCCGTCCTGCATGGACGCCTTGAGGATTCCCTCAAGATGGCGGCCCTCTGGGACGAGGTGAAGGACAGCCTGAACCGTCCCGGCACGAGTCTCTCCGGCGGCCAGCAGCAGCGCCTCTGCATCGCCCGCTCTCTCGCGGTCCAGCCCGAGACGCTCCTCATGGACGAGCCCTGCTCTGCGCTCGACCCGATCGCTACCGCGAAGATCGAGGAGCTGATCCAGACCCTGCGCTCCTCCTACACCGTCGTGATCGTCACCCACAACATGCAGCAGGCGGCCCGCTGCTCGGACCGCACCGCCTTCTTCTACATGGGCAAGCTGATCGAGTTTGACGACACGAGGAAGATCTTCACGAACCCAGGCAACCCCCAGACCGAGGCCTATGTCTCCGGCCGGTTCGGCTGAGCAACCCGTCCCCTGACATGACCCACTACAACGAAGAGATGAACAGGCTCAAGGAGAGCCTGCTCGCGATGGCCAGCCACGCGGAGTCGGCGCTCACGCGCGCGATGCGCGCCCTGGTGGAGCGTGACGACCTGCTGGCGCAGTCAGTCCAGGACGACGACAACATAATAGACCAGTTCGAGGTCGAGATCGACGACATCGCGATCCACCTGCTCGCCAAGGCCCCGGTCGCCACAGACCTGCGGCTGACGACCGTGGCCATGAAGATTTCCCAGAACCTCGAGCGCGTCGGGGACTCGGCGGTCACAATCGCCCGGCGTGCCATCGACCTCGACACCGAGCCGCAGCTCAAGCCCTACGTCGACCTGCCCCGCATGGCGACGATGTCGCTGGAGATGCTGCGCGACGCCATCTCCGCCTTCATCAACCGCGACCCGGACAAGGCGAGGGCCGTTGTCCCGCGCGACGCCGAGGTGGACTCCCTGAACAAGCAGCTCCACCGGGAGCTCTCGAGCTTCATGGTCGAGAGGCCGGCGAACATCACGCGCTGCCTGAACCTCATGGTGATCTCCAAGTGCCTCGAGCGAATCGCGGACCACGCGACCAACATCGCGGAAGACGTGGTGTACCTCTACGAGGCCATCGATATTCGGCACTCCGGCGGCAAGAAGGGCTATGAAGACAAAAATACTGGTAGTTGACGACGAGCCCGACGCACTCGAGGTGCTCGGCTTCAAGCTCCGCGAGGCGGGCTATACCCCGATCTTCGCCAAGGACGGCGCGCGCGCCATAGCGATCACCAGGGACGAGAGGCCGGACTTGATCGTCCTGGACCTGATGCTCCCCGAGGTGGACGGTCTGGAGGTCTGCAAGATCCTGCGCCGCGACGCCGCGACCGCCTCAATCCCGGTCATCATGCTGACGGCGCGAGCCGCCGAAATGGACCGGGTCCTGGGCCTTGAGCTCGGCGCCGACGACTACGTGACGAAGCCCTTCAGCCCGAGGGAGCTCGTGATCCGCATCAAGAAGCTTCTGGCTCGCTCGAAGTCGGGCGACGAACAGGGAAGCCACCTGCGCATCGGCGACATCCAGATCGACGTTCCGCGCCACGTGGTCCAGGTGGGAACCAAGGGCATCACGCTCACGGCCACGGAGTTCAGGCTGCTGGAGATCCTCGCCCGCAGGCGCGGCCGCGTTCAGTCAAGGGACAGGCTTCTGCAGGACGTGTGGGGCTACGAGAACCCCATCGACAGCAGGACGGTGGACACCCACATGCGCAGGCTGCGCGAGAAACTGGGCGACTCCGCCCAGCTCCTCGAGACCGTCCGCGGGGTGGGGTACCGCTTCGCCGCGGAGTCCTGACGCTCCTGATGGAAGCGGGATTCTTCGTACTGCTCATCCTGGCGGTGGTGCTGGGCTCGGGCTGGCGCCTAGAGCGCAAGCGCCGCCTCGGCGACGAGGAGCGCGCCAGGCGAGACCTTGCCGAGCAGCGCTCCAAGCGCGACGCCGAGCTGCGCGAGCAGTCGCTCAGGACCGCGGCCCTCTTTGACCGGATGGTCGAGGGGCTGATCGTGGTCGATGCGGGTGGCCGGATCCGCCTGGCCAACCGCGCCGCCGAGGTCCTCTTCGGGTTTGATGGCAGGGCACCTGGGAAATCGATACTGGAGGCAACGCGGCACCACGAGGTGGCCGCGGTCGTCGCGCGACTCGACCGCGAGGCCGAGGTCCTGGGCCACGAGCTGCGCATCGACTTCTCGGCGGGGCCGCGGTTCCTCCAGGTCAACGCCCTTGCGCTGCGGGACGGCGGTGGTGCCAGCGACGGTGCCATACTCGTGTTCCACGACCTGACGCGGCTGCGCCAGCTCGAGGGTGTCCGCCAGGAGTTCGTCGCGAACGTCAGCCATGAGCTGAGGACGCCCCTCTCGCTGATCAAGAGCGCCACCGAGACGCTCCTAGACGGAGCCAAGGACGACGCCGCTGCGCTTGCACGCTTCCTCCAGATCATCGACAAGCACGCCAACCGCCTGGCGCTCCTGATCGACGACCTTCTCCTCCTCTCGACGCTTGATTCGGGCGGCCTTCGCCTGAATCGCCAGCCGCTGCCCTTCAAGTCGACGGTCCAGGACGCGATGGACGACCTTCAGCCTCGAGCGCTGGCCCGAGACGTGGCCCTCGTGAACAATGTGCCCGCCGCTCTCGTGGTCCTCGCCGACAGCGACCGGATCCGCCAGGTGGTCTCCAACCTGATCGACAATGCCATCAAGTACGGAAAGGCCGGTGGGACGACGACCGTATCAGGCGCCAATCTTCCCGAGGGGAAGGTTGAGATCCGGGTTACCGATGACGGTCCTGGCATCCCGAGGGAATCCCAGGAGCGGATTTTCGAGAGGTTCTACCGGGTCGACAAGGCGCGGTCCCGGGAGCAGGGCGGCACCGGGCTTGGCCTCGCGATCGTGAAGCACGTTGTCCAGGCGCATGGCGGCGAGGTGCGGATCGAAAGCGAGTCGGGCAACGGGTGCAGCTTCGTCATCACGCTCCCGGCGCTGCCGAACCCGCAGTCGGCCTAGGTTCAGGCTGCCCGGGAAATCCAGACGAACACGGCCCCAAGGAGGGCCGTGATCGGGAGCGTCAGGACCCAGGCCCAGACGATCCGCTCGACGACGCCCCACTTGACGGCGCTCAGCCGCTTGGTGGCCCCGACGCCCATGATGGAGGTCGAGATCACGTGGGTCGTGGACACCGGCACGCCGAAGGCGGAGGCGGCGCAGATGACGCAAGCCGCGCTCGTCTCGGCGGCGAATCCCTGGACGGGCGCCAGCTTCACGAGCTTGTGGCCCATCGTGTGGATGATCCGCATCCCACCACCCGCGGTCCCCGCGGCCATGGTCACGGCGCAGGTGATGACAATCCAGAGAGGCACCGTGTTGAAGACCGGTATGCGCAGGAACGACGCCCATGCCGGGACATGCTCGAACAGCCCGTCATGCGTGGCCTTGAAGAGGGCAAGGGTCAGGATTCCCATCGTCTTCTGGGCATCGTTTGAGCCGTGGCTGAAGCCCATGAAGCCGGCGCTGGCGATCTGGGCCTTGCCGAATATCGCAGAGACGATCCTGGGCCGCACGCGGCTGAAGCAGATCATGATGAGGCTCATGAGGAGCATGCCGCCCACGAAGCCGGCGATTGGCGAGGCGAGCATCGGCAGGACCACCTTGGGCCAAAGCCCGGTTGACCACCGAAGAACCGCCCAGTTGCCGCCCGAGCCCGCGAGCGTCGCCCCGCAGAGGCCGCCGACGATGGCGTGCGAGGAGCTTGACGGCAGCCCGACCCACCAGGTCACGAGGCCCCAGATAATGGCCGACAGGAGCGCGCAGAGGATGACCGTCATCGTCACCGCGTTCGTGTCGACCAGGCCCGTGCCGATGGTCTTCGCGACCGCAGTGCCCGCAAGCGCGCCGAGGAGGTTCCAAAAGGCCGCCCAGGCAACGGCCACGCGGGGGGTCAGGACCTTCGTCGACACCACGGTCGCGATGGCATTCGCGGTGTCGTGGAAGCCGTTGATGTAGGTGAAGGAGAGCGACGCCAGGACCACGAAGACGAAAAGCGTCATGGGCGCTCCAGCTCAGGAATGCTTGAGCGCCACTTGGACGACGATGTTGCCGGCGTTGCGGCAGCGGTCGACGGCCTGCTCCACCATCTCGAAAAGCTTCTGGAGGATGACGAGCTCCTTGGCGTCGCAGGGCCCGTTGTACAGGCCGCGCAGCTGCTCAAGCATGACCTTGTCCGCCTCTCCCTCGGCGTACTGGAGCTTGTCGTTTGCCTCGCGGATGGACTCGAGCGTCGTGCCCTTGCGCAGCTGCTTCACCATGAACACCAGGGCGCCGGCGGCCTGGCTCATGAGCTCGGCCTGGCGGCTGAACATCTCGTGGGGGATGCGCCCCGGGTAGATCGCCAGCCGCTCCACGATCTTCTCCACTTGCTTCGGTATCCTGTAGAGGGCCACCGAGAGCCCCTCGAGGTCCTCGCGGTCCAGCGGGGTGACAAAGGTGCGGCTCAGCTCCTCGGTCATCATGTGGCGGATGCGCTTCTCCTTGCGCCGGGCCTGGATGAAGTCGTCGAGGCCCGCGGGCTGCTTGCCCTCATCTATCTGGCTCAGGAACTTAGAAAAGAGGTCGACGCTGACCTTTGCCTCCTCCGCCCCGGCCTCAAGAAGATCGAAGAACACATCGTTTGTCCCGATCAGCTTCTTGAGAAAATTCATACCCGATTGTTACAATCATGTTACGGCCTAGGCGAAGCAAAATCGCCCGTCCAAGGCGTCAGCGGATGCCGCGCAGGCGTAGCCAGAGCAGACCGAGATCCTCGTGCACGCCGAGCGTGCTGCGCTCCAGGGACTCGCTGTCGATCCTGACGTCGGACCATCTGTAGCGGCCGTCGGAGCGGGCCGCGAAATCCGCGGGGCAGGGGACAAAGTTGACGCCGGCATTCCGGAACAGGGCCGCGGCCCGCGGCATGTGCCAGGCTGAGGTGACAACAGCCGTCTTCGCACCGGTGGCGATCGCGGCCACGGCCACGGCCTCCTCCTCCGTGTCCTTGGCCGTCTCGAGGAGGATGAGCCTTTTCTCATCCGCCCCAAGTGACAGCGCCGCTGATGCAAGCACGCTCGCGTGCGTCCTGCCGTAGGGACGCCCGGGCCCGCTCACGATGAGCTTCGAGTTGGGAAGCACCCTCATGAGCCTCACGCCCTCGACGATCCTGGCCAGGCCTGCGGTGGAGAGCTCGCCAGTGGCGGAGACGCCGGCCAAGTCCGAATGGCCGCTGCCGAGGACCGCGATGTAGGTGCAGCCGGCGATCGACGCGGGAAGCGCCTGTCCCGGCGTCACCTCGGGGATGGCGGCGTAGCGCGCCTCGAGCGGGTGGGTAAGGAGCGTGCTGGCGATGTTACTGGAGAGGATGAGGAGGATGAGCGTCGCGACGCAGACCAGCCAAACGCCTGCGGCCCGGCGCCTGGTAAACACCAGGAAGATGAGGCCGATCACCAGCAGCGCCACGCACAGCGGCAACGGCATCAGCCAGAACGAGACTACCTTTTTCAGCCAGAACATGTCCGGCTCTCAGCTCTGGGGCTTCAGTTGCGCCACGATGGCGCCGAAGGCGGCCGTCCGCTTGAGCCCCTGCAGGTCGGGGTCGTGGGACATCCACTCAAAGTCGCGGTATCCGAGGCCGATCGCCTGCTTGAGCGAGCGCAGCGCGTCGGCGTTGCGTTTGCTGAGCGCCAGGCTGCAGGCGAGGTTGTAGTGCGCGGTCGCGTTCGACGGCTGCAGCCTCACGAGCTTGCGGTCCATCTTCAGACCGTCGGCGATCCGCCCCTGCTTGGTGTAGAGGCCCCCGAGGATCTCGATCACCTCGACGCACTGGGAGTCGTGGTGAAGGACGGCTTCGAAGAAGCCGATCTCGAAGGCGGTGTCGCGCGCGTCGTCTGACATCGGTCTGGGGTTCTCCCTCAAGATTTCCTTGGGCACGTTCCGGTGTCCCTGAGTGTGTTGCAGCGGGCGCTCACCTGGAGGCGCTGCGACACGGGTGAAAGCCCCAGCTTGGACGACACCGTGCTGCCGTACCATTCCATGAAGGGGGCGCTGATCTCGAAGATGCGGTCGCAGTCGATGCAGACGACCTGGGCTATCTGCGTGTTCTGCTGCAGGTTCGGCATGTAGAACTTCTCGCCGCTGCCTATGTCGATCTCCCGCAGGAGGGCGCTGCGGATCATGATCGGAAGGGTCCTGTACACCGTGGCCCGGGAGACAGAATCGTCGATCCCGCGGGCGAACTCGAGGAGCTGCTCGGCCGTGAAGTGCTCCTTCCGGGCGAGTGCCGCGTCGAAAATGGCCAACCTCTGGCTGGTAACCCGAAACCCTGCTTGGGCGAGGAACTTCCTGAATGTTTCCCGGGCCGTGGGGATGCTCACGATTGAAATGTCGCCTGCGCGGGTAGGCGGTGTCAATGCGATCCCTCCGGGGCAAGCAAAGGGGGTTGCGCGCCCGCTTGCCAGCGAACTCAATCGCGATCCCTTACCCCATGATCGTTGGCGTGCATCCCCTGGCGGGCTTCGACAAGATCCTGCACTACAACGTGCCGGAGAACCTTATCGCGCAGGCCAAGGTCGGCTCGCTGGTGCGGGTACCCGTGGGCCGCACCATGCGCCTGGGGGTGGTGGGCATCATTGGCCCCCCTGCGGACTTCCCGATAGACAGGCTCAAGTCGATCGCGGCCGTTGTCTACCCGTTCCCGGCCCTGACCCCCGACCTCCTGGAGTTGGCGCTCTGGATGGCGACCTATTATGCGGCGCCCATGGACGCGGTCATCGAGACGATGATCCCCGTTGCGGTGCGAAGCGGGGCTTCGGTGAAGCAGCAGGGATTCATCCGGGTCTCCGGCAAGCTCTCGAAGGAGGACCTCGCCGCGCTCGCGCGCAAGGCTCCCGCCCAGGCCAAGCTCTATTCCTTCGTCGAGTCGCAGATCCGCCCCCAGCCCAAGAGCCTCATCCTTTCCAGGACCGGGGCCTCGGCCGCCTCCGTGGCCGCGCTCGTGAAGCGGGGTCTCCTCAGGGAGGTCATGACCCGCGTGGAGAGGGATGCCTATGCCGACACGGAGGGCCACGGCGAACTCGTGGCCTCGCAGCCGCACAAGCTAAACGCAGAGCAGGCCGCGGCCGTCGCGGCGCTCCACGAGTCTCTCTCGAAGCGCAAGTTCGGCGTCTCCCTCCTCCACGGCGTCACCGGGTCGGGCAAGACGGAGGTCTACCTGAGGGCCATCCAGGCGGCCCTGAAAACCGGGGGTGGCGTGATTCTCCTGGTGCCCGAGGTGGCCCTGACGCCCCAGACCGTGGCGAGGCTCCGGTCCCGCCTCGAGGCCATCGCCCCGGGTCACCGCTGTGTCGTCTGGCACAGCCACCTGAGCGAGGGCGAGCGACTCGACGGCTGGCTGGCGCTGGCCTCGGGCGAGGTGCGGATCGCCGTGGGAGCCCGCTCGGCCGTCTTCGCGCCTGTGAAGGACCTGAAGCTCATCGTCGTGGACGAGGAGCACGAGCCGGCCTACAAGCAGGACGAGATCCCTCGCTACAATGGCCGCGACGTCGCGGTAATGAGGGCGCGCCTCTGCGGAGCCCACTGCGTCCTCGGCTCCGCGACCCCCTCCCTCGAGAGCCACGCGAACGCTGTCGCGGGCCGTTATGCGCTCCTGGAGCTCAAGGAGCGCGTGGACTTCAGGAGCCTTCCGTCGTTCACGATCGTCGACATGAGGATCGAGGTGACCCGCCAGCGCGGTGCCACCGCCCTCTCGCGTGTGCTCGTCGACGCGATGCAGTCGCGCTTCGCGAAGGGCGAGCAGACGATCCTCTTCATCAACCGGCGCGGGTACTCGTCCTCCATGCAGTGCCGCAAGTGCGGCGCCGTCGAGGAGTGCCCCCACTGCAGCGTCTCGATGACCTACCACAGGACGGACGAGACGCTGCGCTGCCATCTGTGCGGCGAGGAGAGGCCGGCGCCGCTGAGATGCTCGGTGTGCGGCGCGCCTGACATCCGCTGGAGGGGACTCGGGACCCAGAGGGTCGAGGAGGCGGTCCGAAGGGCGCTCCCGCGGGCCAAGATCGAGCGCATGGACACCGACACGATGGGCCGCAAGAACCGGTTCCGGGAGATCCTGGGCGAGTTCCGCAAGGGAAAGATCGATGTCCTCGTGGGGACGCAGATGATCGGCAAGGGCCTCGATTTCCCGAACGTGACCTTGGTCGGCATCGTGGACGCAGACCTGTCGATGCACATCCCGGACTTCCGTGCCAACGAGAGGACGTTCCAGCTTCTGGTCCAGGTCGCCGGGCGCTCGGGCAGGGGAGACCGGGCCGGCGAGGTGGTCGTGCAGACGTTCTCCCCGCAGGCCGAGGCCGTGCAGTTCGCGAGGCAGGCCGACTTCAACGGCTTCGCGGCCTCCGAACTCGAGATACGCAGGCAGTTCGGCTACCCGCCGAAGCGCCACCTGATCCGCCACCTGTTCCGCGGGCCGAACCCCGACAAGCTCAAGTTCTTCACCGAGCAGTGGGCGAAGAGGGTCAAGGAGGCCATGGGCGACCGGGTGGAGCTCAGGGGTCCGGCCCCCGCCCCGATTGAGAAGATTCGCGACGAATACCGCTGGCAGCTCTGGTACTTCACGACCAGCGTCACCAAGGTCATAGGCGACCTCTCCAGGCTTCGCTCTGAGTTTGATTGGCCGGCCGGCATCAGCCAAATCCTTGATGTCGACCCCATGAATCTCGTCTGATAATCCAAACACCATGCTCATCCACTCCGTATATTTCTGGCTCAAGGCCGGGCTCACGCCCGCCGAGCACGCGCATTTCGTCTCCGAGGTGAAGAAGCTGTCCGCCATCGGCAGCGTCTCAAAGATCTACGTCGGCGGCCCGGCGAAGATCGCAGAGAGGGCCGTGACGGACCGCAGCTTCGACATCGCGCTGACGATCGTCTTCGCGGACGGCCCGGCCCACGACGCCTACCAGGTCGACCCTATCCACCTGGCCTTCGTCAGCGGCAACAAGGAGACCTGGACCAAGGTCCAGATCTACGACTCGGAGGAGTGACCCTGGGCCTCGGCTTTCTTGAAGAGGTAGTGGCTCACGATCCACTCCTCCCCGCGCCGGAAACCCCACAGCTCGGCGCAGCTCATGTAGAAGACCCGCCAGTACGCCCACCACTTGGTGGCGTGCTTCTCGCCGTAGGTGGCCCTGAAGAGGGGCATGATCTCGTCGCGGTTGCGGTCCATGTTCTCGAGCCAGTGCTCGGCCGTCTTCTGGTAGTGCGAGCCGTTGACCTTCCAGTCCGAGACGAGCGAAAGGCGCTCCTGGAACTGCATGAGGAGCTCGTGGGACGGCATCTGGCCCCCGGTGAAAAAGTAGCGCGCCATCCAGTCGGAGTCGTCCTTGGCCACGAAGTGGTAGGCCAGGGCCTTGTGCGTGAAGATGTGCACGAACAAAAGGCCGCCGGGCTTGAGCCAGCGCGCCACGCCGGCCATGAGCGCCTGGTAGTTCTTCATGTGCTCGAACATCTCGACGGAGACGACCCTGTCGAAGCCGCCGGCATTGATGTCGAACGAGTTCATGTCGCAGGTGATGATCCTGAGGTTCTTGAAGCCGCGCTTGCGGGCCTCCGAGTCGATGAACTCCTTCTGCGTCCTTGAGTTCGAGACGCCCGTGATCCTGGAGTTCGGGAAGTGCTCGGCCATGTAGAGCGAGAACGACCCCCAGCCGCAGCCGAGTTCCAGGATGTCCTGGCCGTCGGCAATGCGGGCGCGCTCGACGTAGAGCGCGAGCATGGCCTCCTCGGCCTGGTCGAGCGTCTCGTTGCCGGTCGGGTAGAGGCAGCCCGAGTATTTCAGGCGCTTGCCGAGGCACCGCAGGAAGAACGCCGTCGGCACTTCATAGTGCTCCTCGTTCGCGGCCCTCGTGTCCTCAGCTATCGGGCGGTGCTTGAGGTCATGAACGTACTGCTCAAGCGGCACGCGCGGCTTGTCGCCGTCCGACTCCTCCCTGATACGCTGGGCGAGGAGCCGGCGGATGCCGATGCGAACGAGCCAGTCGGGGAGGATGTTCTTCTCTAGGAGGGCGTCAATCATGCGCGGGATTTCTTTGGGGGCAGCGGCACGAAGGCGCTCGTTCGCTCCTGGTAGCGGCGGTATAGGTCGCCCTTGGAGCGAACGGACTGCTCCTCCGTCGCTGGTATACCTGTTACGCGCAGGAGGAGGAAGAGGATGCACGCCGGGCTGAGGATGGACACCCATCCCCAGTTCGAGGCCGAGGCGAAGAGGAAGTAGGACACCCAGATGAGCCACTCGAAGAAGTAGTTCGGGTGCCTGCTGTACCTCCAGAGGCCGACGTCGCACACGTTGCCGCGGTTGGCGGGGGACTTCTTGAACCAGGAAAGCTGGGCGTCCGAGAGCGCCTCGCCGCTTATGGCGATGAGCCAGAGGACGCACCCGGCCCATTCCAGCGGCTTCACGCCGACGGCCGGGTTGGTGCATGAGG
>Ga0302279_10005033_pt1 | contig 15042 bp, 15 predicted proteins | sample III_Bog_N3_3_FD_194541 | JGI IMG/M metagenome (GOLD analysis project Ga0302279, IMG submission 194541) | Peat permafrost microbial communities from Stordalen Mire near Abisko, Sweden - III_Bog_N3_3 | ecosystem: Environmental > Terrestrial > Soil > Wetlands > Peat | place: Sweden: Abisko...
CGCCGATGCGTTTCAGCAGCAGGTTCAGCGCAACCGGGAATGCGCCGACGGTGCCCTCGCCGAGGCGGTCGTCGGTGACGTAGCGCAACCCCAGCGCATGCCGCGCCGCCACGCCGTGCCCGGCCAGATCGGCGCCGTCGAGCACGACGCGCCCGGCATCGGCGCCGCACTGCCCGGCCAGAATTTCCGCAAGCTGCGTCTGCCCGTTGCCGTCGATGCCAGCGATGCCGAGGATTTCGCCGGCGGCCACGGTGAAGGCGACGCCGTCCAGCACGCCAGCCAGCCTGAGACCGGAAACGGACAGTACTTCGCTCCCCCTCCCCTTGTGGGCTTGGGCCGCGAAGTGGACCGAGGTTGGGAGAGGGGGCTTCTGCTCGCCGTCGCCAAACATCGCCGCCAACACCTGCTCGCGCGCATCCCCGCCCCACGGCGGCGCAAACCGTCCGGCGACGCGGCCGTAGCGCAGCACGGTGATGCGGTCGGCAACCGCCAGCGCTTCGTCCAGCTTGTGAGTGATGAACAGCACCGCCGCCCCGGACGCGGTGGCGTGGCGCAGCAGGCCGAGCAGCGTCGCGACATGTTCGGGCGGCAGCATCGCCGTCGGTTCGTCCAGCACCAGCACGCGATTGCCGTGCGCGACCGCGCGCACGATCTCGACCACCTGTTGCGCGCCGAGCGACAGCAGCCCGGCCCGCGTGTTCGGGTCGATGCCTGCGCCGAACCCGCCGCACAGGCCGGCAAACCGCGCCGCCGCCGCACGCCGGTCCGGCCGGCGCAGCCCGCGCCCGTCGCCGAGGACAAAATTCTCCGCCACCGTCAGCGTCGGGATCAGCAACGGGTGCTGCGGCACCGCGCCGATGCCGCGCGCCCGCGCCGCGCGTGGACTGTCCAGCACGACCGGCGCGCCATCGAGCAGAATCTCGCCAGCGTCCGGCCGCAGCGTGCCCGCCAGCAGCGACAGCAGCGTCGACTTGCCGGCGCCGTTCTCGCCCAGCAGCACATGCACCTCGCCCGCGTGCAGCGCGAAATCCACCGCGTCGAGCGCCTGCACGCCGGGGAAGTTTTTCCCGACCCGCCGCAATTCCAGGCAGGCGCTTGCCGGTCCTGTCACGGGCGCCGCCGCGCCAAAACCTACTTGCCGGCCTCGACCGACGACATGGCCGAGCGCACCTTCGCCGGGTCGAACGTTTGCTCCACCTTCAGCCGGCCGGCGATGATGTCTGCCTGCGCCGCCATCAACTCGGTCCAGACGTTTTCGGGAATGTGCGGCGTCTTCAGCAGGCGGATCGAATTGCTGCCCAGGCTGAGGTGATAGTCGTGGGTGCCGAACGTGTCGGCCTTGATGTCCTGCACCATCTGCTCGAACACCGGCGCGTAGTCCCACACGACGGAACTGAGCAGGCTGCCGTGGTCGATGCTGCTCTTGTCGCCGATCACGTCGATGAACCAGATTTTGCCGCCGTCGGCCGGCTTGGCGGTCTCCACCGCCTGCAACATGCCGAACGAGGCGCCGTTGCCCTGGCCGAAGATCACGTCGGCACCGGCGGCAATCGCCGCCTCGGTGACCCGCTTGGCCCCGGCGGCGTCGGCGTAGGCGGCCGGGCCGATCACCGCGTAGCGAATCTTGATCCCGGGCTGTGCCGCCTTGGCGCCCTGGGCGAACCCGTAGGACTGCGAATTCCACGCCGGCGGCTCGCCGGACACCACAACGGCGACGGTGCCGGTCTTGGTCGTGCGCGCCGCCAGGATGCCGGCGAGGAACGCGCCCTCGTGCCCGCTCAGCGTGTAGTCGGCGACAAGGCCGGGCAGCAGGCTTTTCGGGTTGTCGGTCACCGCGACACGGGTATGCGTCTCGGCGGCGATTTCCGGGGCGGCGGTGTTGTAGCCGCTGGCGTGCGCGATGATCAGGCCGGTCTTGTCGTCCGCCAGTTCGCGCAGCGTGGCGCGCACGTCGCCGTAGCCGAGGCCCTGGGCAAGCGTGAATTTCAGGCCGAATTTCTTGGCCACCGCCTCGGCGGCCGTCGCCCCCTGCTGGTTCCAGCCGAAATCGTTGGCCTCCTCCGGCGTCATGATGGCAAGCGAGGTGATGTCGGCGGCGTGGGCGCCGGCGGCGAGCAGCGGCGCTCCCAGGACGACCGACGCGGCCAGACGGACGAACCAGGGGCGCATCGCGAGTCCTCCTCAACACCGATCACGGAATGCCGATACGAATGGCTTTCATCCGCACGCTGGCTGCCCTTACACGCGCGCGCAACGGTGTGAAAGGGGCAGTGCTCCTGACCGGCCTGTGTCTGGCGCTGCCGGCCGGCCGCGCCGCCGGCACCGGTTCGGGCGTGAAGCTGAACGTGACCATCGGCAATGCGACCGGCGCAGTTCTGCAATGTCAGGCGCTCGCGGCTCACTGGTACAGTCTGCCGCTACGGGAGGTGCCGCCGGGCGGCAGCGTCGTGATGCAGTTCACCTTTGTGCCGGCGCGCGGCGAGGTCACGGCGGAGCCAGAGAGCACGCTGCCCATCGAGGTGCTGTATTGCGGCCGCGCCGGTGCCGCCTGGGCGACGCGCAGCGAGATCGACCTGCGCGGCGCCGCCGCCCAAGCGTCGGACGGCACTGTGCGGATCATCTGCGCGGACCAGGGCGAGGCGCTCGCGTGCGGCGCGGCACCGTAGCGGTCAGCCGACAATGCCTTCGATTTCGGCGAGCAGCGCCCGCAATTCCGCCGCCGCGACGGATTTGGGCGCGGTCTCGGTGATGCCCAGGCCCTGCGCGAAGGCGATGGCGAAGCCGGTGCGGTTGCCCAGCGTCGCCGCCAGCAGCAGCGCGCCGCGCCTGCGGATCTCCGCCTCCACCGTCTGCCGCAGTTTGCCGGTGGCCGGCGCGCGGTTCAGCACCAGCCGCGCCGCCCGCTTCTCGTCGGCCGCCAGCTTCAGCGTGCCTTCCGCCGCCCACAGGTCGGGCGGGCTCGGCTGCACCGGGATCAGCACCAGATCGGCCACTCGCACCGCCAGTTTCGCGTCGGTGTCGATCTGCGGCGGGCTGTCGACGATCAACACATCGTGGCTCTGCCGCAACCGGTCGAGTTCGCCCGACAGGCGCCAGCCGGAGACGTCGGACAGGTGGATCTTTTCCGCGTTGCCGCGTTGCGCCCGCAGCGCGTGCCAGCGCGCGAGGCTGTGCTGCGGGTCGATGTCGAGCAGCGCCACCCGCCGGCGCGGCGCCAGTGCCGCGGCGAGATTGGCCGCCAGTGTCGTCTTGCCGGCGCCGCCTTTCTGCTGCGCCACCGTGATCACCACCGCCATGCCAGATCGCTCCGCTGCGTTGCGGCAATGCTAGGGCTGCGCGCCGCGTCGCGGAAAGCGCTTGCATGTGTATGATCGCGTGTCATCCGGACTCGCCGCCATGCCGACGCCGCTCGAACTGCTCTCCCCCGCCGAGATGGGCCGCGCCGACCGCGCGGCGGTGGCGCTCGGTCGGCCAGTGGCGTGGCTGATGGAAAACGCCGGCCGCGCCGTCGCCCGCGCGGTGCGGCAGCGGTTCGCGCCGTGCCGCGTGCTGGTGCTGTGCGGCCCCGGCAACAACGGCGGCGACGGGTTTGTCGCCGCGCGCCATCTGGAGCAGGCGGGCTGGCCGGTGGCGACGGCCTCGCTCGCGCCGCCCGTGGGGGACGCCATCCCGGCCGCCGCGCGGTGGCGCGGTCCGCGCGTCGCATTTGTGGCGGACGAGGTGCGGCGCGCCGATCTGGTGATCGACGCGGTGTTCGGCGCCGGCCTCACGCGCGATCTGGCGCCCGAGGTGGCCGACGTGCTGCGCGCCGCGCGCACGCTGGTGGCAGTCGATGTGCCGAGCGGGCTGGACGGCGCCACCGGGCAGGCGCGCGGCGAGGCGCCGACGGCGGCGCTGACCGTCACCTTCTTCCGCCGCAAGCCCGGCCATCTGCTGCTGCCCGGCCGCGCCCTGTGCGGCGAGGTGGTGCTGGCCGATATCGGCATGCAGGACGCGGTGCTGGCGCAGGTTCAGGTCGGCACCTGGCAAAACGCGCCCGGCCTCTGGCCGCTCGCCTTGCCCTTGGAAAACACGCAAAAATTCGCGCGCGGCGATGTCACCGTGCTGGGTGGTGCCATGCCCGGTGCCGCGCGGCTGGCGGCGCTGGCGGCGCGGCGGGCGGGTGCGGGCATCGTCACCATCGCCGCCGCCGATCCGCTCGGCGTCTATCGCGGCGGCGAGCCGGGCACGATCGTCGACGAGCGCCCACTCGCGGTGCTGCTGACCGATCCGCGCCGCACCACCTTCGTCTGCGGCCCCGGCCTCGACCCGGCGGCGGCGCGGGCGTCGTTGCCGACCATCGTCGCGGCCGGGCGGCGCGTGGTGGCGGACGCCGCCGTGTTTTCCGCGTTTGCCGGCGAGCCGGAGGGGTTGCGCGGCGCGAGTGTTTTGACCCCGCACGAGGGCGAGTTTGCCCGCGTGTTCGGGCCGGTGGGCGCGGACAAGCTGGCGGCGGCGCGGGCGGCGGCGGCGCGGTGCGGCTGCGTTGTGCTGCTGAAGGGTGCCGATACCGTGATCGCGGCACCGGACGGGCGGGCGGCGATCAACGCCTCGGCGCCGCGCTGGCTTGCCACCGCCGGATCGGGCGATACGCTGGCGGGCGTGATCGCGGCATTGCTGGCGCAGGGCATGGCGCCGTGGCATGCCGCCTGCGCCGGCGCGTGGCTGCACGGCCGCGCCGGCACGCTGGCCGGGCCGCACCTGATCGCCGAGGATCTGGCCGGCGCCCTGCCGCGCGCCTGCGCCGACGCCATGACCGAGAGTGAGGGCCGAACTGGCATGACCGCATGAGCACGCCGGGCGGCAACGCCGCCTCCCTGGTGCAGATCCTCAGCACCGACCTGGTCGGCATCACCCGTGGCCGTAGCATGGCGGCCGACGACGTCGGCACCTGGCAGTCGCAGGGCGTCGGCTACGTGCCGGCCAATATCGCGCTCGACCCGTTCGGCACCATTGCCACGCCGAACCCCTGGGGGCCGATCGGCGACCTGCGGCTGAAGCCCGACATGTCCACCGAGGTCAACCTCGACGACATTCCCGGCCGCCCCGGCCTGCATTTCGTGCTCTCCGACCTCGTGCAACTCGACGGCTCGCCGTGGTCCTGCTGCCCGCGCGAGTTCTTGCGCAACGCGCTGGCCGATCTGGCCGAGACCGGGCTGCGACTGGTGGCGACGTTCGAGCACGAGTTCACGCTGACCGACGGCACGGTGCGCGCGGGCCCCGCCTATTCGTTGCAGGCGCATCGCCGGCGCGAGCCGTTCCTCGGCGCGCTGTACGCGGCACTCCGCGTCGCCCGCGTCGAGCCGGAGACGATGCTGCCGGAAGCCGGCGCCAACCAGTTCGAGTTCACCGCCGCCTCGGTGCGCGGCGTCGCCGTCGCCGACCGCGCGGTGATCGCGCGCGAGGTGACGCGTGAACTGGCCGACGCGTTCGGCTTCAATGCCTGCTTCAGCCCGCAGCCGCAGGCCGATGGCGCCAGCAACGGCGTGCATATCCATTTCAGCCTGCGCGACGCGGCCGGCCTGCCGGTCAGCTACGACCCGGACGGGCCTTGCGGCATCTCGGCGACGGCGGGCGCCTTCGCCGCCGGCATTCTGCGGCATCTGCCGGCGCTGGTGGCGATCACCGCGCCCTCGCCGGTGTCGTATCTGCGCCTCGTGCCGGGGCGCTGGAGCGCCGCCTACGCCTGCCTCGGCGCGCATAACCGGGAGGCGGCGCTGCGCGTCTGCAACGCGCATGCGAGCTTCGGCGACGCGGCGCGTGGCTTTCACATCGAATACCGGCCGGCCGACGCGACGGCGAACCCGTATCTGGCGCTCGGCGCGCTGGTCCGCGCCGGCCTCGCGGGCTTGCGCGCGCACCTGGAAACGCCGCCGCTGGTCAACACCGACCCGGCGAAGCTGAGCGAGGCTGACCGGGCGGCGATGGGGGTCGTGCGCCTGCCGGCGACGCTGGCCAAGGCGTTGCAGGCGCTGGCGGCGGATGCCGAGGCGCGCAGCTGGTTCCCGCCGGACCTGTTGCAGGCGCTGATCAGCGTGAAGGCGCGCGAGGCCGCACTGGCCGCCAACGACGCGCCCGACGAACTCTGCCGCCGCTACGCCGCCGTCTATTGAAGGATTCCCGGCCCGCATGACGCCGCCCGATCCGCCCGCCGTCACTGTCGTCAACGAGGCCGGCGCCTCGCCCATCGTGCTGCTGTGCGAGCACGCCGCCAATTTCATCCCGGCGCGCTACGCCCGGCTCGGGCTGACCGAGGCCGACCTTGAGCGTCACATCGCCTACGACATCGGCGCCGCTGCCGTGGCGCGCCAGTTGGCCGCGCAACTCGATGCGGTGCTGCTGCTGTCCGGCTATTCGCGGCTGCTGATCGACTGCAACCGGCCGCTCGCGGCGTCGAGCAGCATCCCGCCGCGCAGCGAGGATACCGACATCCCCGGCAATGTCGGCCTCGACGCGGCCGAGCGGGCGATGCGCTGTGCTTCGCGCCGTTCCGCACCACGGTCGCCGACCGGCTGGACGCGCGGCTGCAGGCGGGGCGGCCGACGATCCTGATCGGCATGCACAGTTTTACCCCGGTCTATCTCGGCGTCGCCCGCATCTGGCACGCGGGATTCCTGTATGCGCGCGCGGAAAAACTCGGCCGCGCGCTGAGCGACGGGCTGCGCGCCGACGACCCCGCCCTGGTGGTCGGCGACAACGAGCCATACAGCATCACCGACGAAGGCGACTACACCGTGCCGGTGCAGGGCGACGCGCGCGGCATCCCGACGGCGCTGATCGAGGTGCGGCAGGACCTGATCGCGGCGGCGGACGGGCAGCACGCATGGGCCCGGCGGCTCGGCGCCGTGCTCGGCCGCGTCGCCGCCGATCCGCCCGCGGTCGCGCAGGGCTGAGGGGGGCACCGATGACCGCGGAAGCCCTGGCGTCGGTGCTGGTGGCGCTGGATCGCGACCAGGAGTTCCTGCTCGACCTGACGCAGCAACTGGTGCGCATCCCGACCGTCAACCCGAAGCTGCAAACCAGCGTCGAGCTCAACCATGAGGCCGACCTGCAATACTATTTGCGCATGGTGCTGGACGGCTTCGGCATGCCGACGCAAACGCACGACGTGTTTCCCGGCCAGCCGAATCTGGTCGGCTCGCTGCCCGGCAACGATGCGCGCAGCCTGATCCTGGCGAGCCACGTCGATGTCCGCCCGCCCGGCGAGCGCGCGGCGTGGAGCGTCGATCCGTTCGGCGGCGAGATCCGCGCGCGCCGGCTGTACGGGCGCGGCGCGCTCGGCGCCAAATCCGGCCTTGCCGCGTCCGTCGCGGTGGCGCGGGCGCTCCGCCGGTCGGGCGTGGCGCTGGCCGGTCGGCTCGACATCCATGCCGTCGTCGACGGCGAGGACGGCGGCTTCGGCGCGCGCGACCTGCTGGCGCGCGGGCATCGCGCGGCCGCCCTGGTCGAGGTGGCGCCGACCGCGCAGGCGCTGCTGCCGGCCGCCTGCGGGCAGGATTGGGGGCGCGTGACGTTTCGCGGCCGGTCGGCGCCGGCGATGCAGCGCTATCGCGGCATCTTCCCGCAGGCGGCCGGTGCGGACCGGCCGGAAACCGGCGTCAACGCGCTGGAAATCGCCACACGGTTCGTGCTCGCGATGCAGCACCTGGAGCGCGACTGGACAACGCGCCGGCCGCCGCACCCGCTGCTGCCGGCGGGCATCAACACCATCCATCCCGGCGTGCTGGCAAGCGGCGTCGGGCTGGGCGCGGACGGGTTTCCGCGCAACCTCGGCGAGCCGGCGACGACGCCGGACGCCGCCGTGCTCGATGTCGTGCTGACCTGCCTGCCGAACGAGCTCCAGGCCGAGTTGCGCGAGGATTTCGAGGCGTTCGTCGCGGCGTTCGCGCAGCAGGACGGCTGGCTGCGCGAGCATCCGCCGGGCGTGCGCTGGGGCCTGTATGGCCGGCATTTGCCGCCGCTGCACACGCCGGCCGACCACAAGCTCAGCCGCGCCGTCATCGACAGCCGGGCTGCCCGCAAACTGCCAACCGAGATCAGGGGATTCGTCGGCGCGTGCAGCGCCGCGCACTATGCCGGCGCCGGCATTCCGGGGGTGCTGTTCGGCCCCGGCGGCGGCGCGCTGCACGAGGCGGACGAATATGTGGACATCGAGTCGCTCAAACTCACCGCGCAGATCCTGGCCGAGGTGGCGCTGCGCTGGTGCGGCGTGGTGTAACGCGATTCGGTCGGGCTACGCCCCGACCAGCCCGCGCGCGTATTCGCCGGGATCGAACGGGCGCAAATCGCCGGCCTGCTCGCCGACGCCGATGAAGTGTACCGGCAGGCCGAATTCCTCGGCCAGCGCCACCACGATGCCGCCGCGCGCGCTGCCATCGAGCTTGGTGACCACGAGGCCGGTGATCGCGACCATGTCCTTGAACACGTCCACCTGGGCCAACGCGTTCTGCCCGGTGGTCGCGTCCAGCACCAGCAGCACCGAATGCGGTGCGGACTCGTCCTGCTTCTTCAGCACGCGGATGATCTTTTGCAGTTCTTCCATCAGCGCGGTCTTGTTGTGCAGCCGCCCGGCGGTGTCGATCAGCAGCACGTCGGCGCGCTCGGCCTTCGCGCGGGTCAGCGCATCGTAGGCGAGGCCGGCGGAATCGGTGTTGGGCGGCCCGGAAATCACCGCGGCCCCGGTGCGCTCGCCCCAGATCTGCAACTGCTCGACGGCGGCGGCGCGGAAGGTGTCGCCCGCGACCAGCAGCGGGCGCAGCCCCTGCTCGCGATATTGCTGCGCCAGCTTGCCGATGGTCGTGGTCTTGCCGGTGCCGTTGACGCCGACCATCAGCACGACATGCGGCCGCTTGCCGCGATCCAACACCAGCGGCCTCGCCACCGGTGCGAGAATCTCGGCGATCTCGCCGGCCAGTGCTTGCTTGACGTCGTCGTCGGTGACTTCGCTGCCGAAGCGGGTGCGGCGGAAGGCGGCGATGATGCGGGCGGCAACGGCGGTGCCGAGGTCGGCGGCGACCAGCACATCCTCCAGATCCTGCAACGCCGCGTCGTCGAGCTTGCGCCGCGTGAACACCGCGCCGATCGAGCCCGAAAGCTTCGCGGTGCTGCGCGACAAGCCCTGCGTGACGCGGGACAGGAAACCGAGCGCCATCAGGCCGCCTCCGCCAAAAGTCCGTCGTCGTGGGCTGCGACAATGCGTGCGCGCAGCAGCGTGCCGGGTGCCGCGGCGATGCGCACCGGGGCAAAATGTTCGGTGTGGCCGTGGCCATCGGTCTCGGCCAGCACCGAGGCGTCGCGGCCGACCTGGGTGGCGTAGAAGGCTTTTGCGTTCGCCGCCCCCGCCGCGCGCAACTGCGCCGCGCGCTCGCGCCGCACCGCGACCGGCACGGCGGGCATTTTCGCCGCCGGCGTGCCGGGCCGCTCGCTGTACGGAAACACGTGCAAGAACGGAATTTCTGCCTGTGCGACGAAATCCAGCGTTTCAGCAAACATCTCGTCGGTCTCGGTGGGAAAGCCAGAAATAAGGTCGGCACCGATGGCGATGCCGGGGCGCGCCGCCCGCGCCCGCGCAATCACCGCCAACGCGTCGGCGCGAAGATGCCGCCGGCGCATGCGCTTGAGAATCAGGTCCGAGCCGGCCTGCACGGAAAGGTGCAGATGCGGCAGCAGCCGCGCCTCGTCGGCGATCAGCCGCCACAGATCGTCGTCGATGGCGGCCGGGTCGAGCGAGGACAGCCGCAGGCGCGGCAACTCCGGCACCAGCGCCAGCAGGCGCCGCACCATCTGGCCGAGCGCGGGCGCGCCGGGCAGATCCGGACCGTAGCTGGCGATGTCGACGCCGGTCAGCACCACCTCGTTGAAGCCGTGCGCCACCAACGCGCGCACCTGTGCCACGATGGCGCCGATCGGCACGCTGCGGTTCGGGCCACGGCCGAACGGGATCACGCAGAACGTGCAGCGATGGTCGCAGCCCTGCTGCACCTGCACGAAGGCGCGCGCCCGGCCGGCGAATTCGGTGACCAGATGCGCCGCCGTCTCGCGCGCCGCCATGATGTTTTGCACCGCCGAGCCGGCGCCCGGCGCCCAACTCTCCGCTTGCAGCTTTTCCACATTGCCGAGCACGCGGCTGACGCCCGGCAGGCTCGCCCAGGAATCCGGCGAAATCTGCGCCGCACAGCCGGTGACGACGATGTTGGCCGCCGGGTTCTCGCGGTGCGCGCGGCGGATCGCCTGCCGCGCCTGCCGTTCCGCCTCCGCCGTCACCGCGCAGGTGTTGACGATGATGGTGTCGGTGAGCGTGGCGGCGTGGCCGCGCATCACCTCGCTCTCGTAGGTGTTCAGCCGGCAGCCGAAGGTGAGCACCTGGACCGTCATGCCGGATAGGCCGCGAGGTCGATGCAGCCGCGGTACGAGAGCACGGTCGGGCCGGTCATCAGCACATGGCCGTCGGCGCGCCATTCGATCTCAAGCTCGCCGCCATCGACGACGACGATGGCGCGCCGCCCGGTCAGGCCGCGCCGCGCCGCGTTGACCAGCGTGGCGCAGGCGCCGGAACCGCAGGCCAGCGTCAGCCCGGCGGTCCGCTCCCAGACGCGCACGCGGATGCGGTCGGGCGCGAGTATCTGGGCAAAGCCGATATTTGCCCGCTCCGGAAAGATCTCCGCATGTTCCAGGCTCGGTCCAAGTGCCGCCACGTCAACGGTAGAGAAGTCGGGGACGAAAAAGGTCGCGTGCGGGTTGCCCATCGAGCAGGCGGCCGGGTCGCGCACCGGACCCCGCGCCAGATCGACATGCAGCGTGTCCGCCGGCCCCGCCAGCGGCACGTCCTGCCAGCCCAGCCGCGCCGGGCCCATGTCGACGCGGATGCGGCCATCCGGCAGCACGTCGGCGGGCAGCAGGCCGGAAATGGTCTCGATCACCTGATGCCGCAGCCCGGTCTGCTCGTGCAGCAGGCGGACGACGCAGCGGGTGGCGTTGCCGCAGGCGCCGGCCTCGCCGCCGTCCGGGTTGCGGATGCGCATGAACGCGTCGGCGGCGGAGTTTTGCGGCGGCGGCTCGATGACGATGAACTGGTCGCAGCCGACGCCGGTGCGCCGGTCGGCAATCGCCGCCGCGCGCGCCGCCGTCAGGCCAAGCGCGCCCGCCCGCTCGTCGAACACGACGAAGTCGTTTCCGCAACCGTGCATCTTGAGGAACGGGGCCAGCATGGTCGGGGTTATATGGGGTGCGGGCCGGGGGGCAAAGACCCGCCGACCGCGTGAGGCGCATGCGCCCGACGCGGCCGGCGGGCGGTGCCGTGCCGCCGGCAGCTACAGGTAGTAGCCGACGCCGCAGATCAGGCCGTTCACCTTGGTATAGTAGGTATGTTTCGGCACCGGCCCAGGGATGCCGGGCCGCGGCCACATATAGGCGATCTCGCTGACGATGCCGTCCTGCGCGGTGCGCAGGATCTGCAGCCCGAACTGCTTGCCGTTCTTGTCGGCCTCGGTGGTCAGGTTCTCGCCCAGCCGGGTCGGGTGGGCGACCACGGTGCCGTTCGGCACGGCGCAGAACACATACAGGTCGCGGTCGCGGAACCCGTCCTCGCCCTTGATGAATTTGGTCAGTGCCGCCGGCTTGTCGGCCTTGATGGCAACGACCGCGCGGTCGAGCATCGCCTTGGCGTCCGCCGCCGAGCCGGTTTCGGCGGCCTGTGCGCCGCAAGCGGGCAGAGCGAGTGCCAATACGGCTGTGGCGGCCAGCAGCAGCCTGCGTCTGGGCGTCATGTCGTCCTCCTCTATTGCTTCATTCCTTGACAACGAGTTTGGACCGGGCGTCGCACGGATGCAAAGCCTGCGTCGCGCCGGGCGGCGCGCGGCTTGCGCCCGCCTCGCCCCATCGCTATAAGCCGCCCCCTTGTCTGTGCGCCGGGCCTGTAGGGCATGCCCGGCCACGACGCTTGCGCCCGGCGGTTGTGCCGGCGGCGCGAGGCCCAGCCATAAGGAGACAAAAATGCCCAAGCTGAAGACCAAATCGTCGGTCAAAAAGCGCTTCAAGATCACCGGCACCGGCAAGGTGCTGGCCGGTCCCGGCAACAAGCGCCATGGCCTGATCAACCGCTCGCAGAAGATGAAGCGGCAGAACCGCGGCAGCCAGACGCTCACCCACGCCGATGGGCTGACGGTGAAGCAATGGGCGCCGTACGGGCTCGGTTGAGAAGGATCTAGCAAATGGCACGAGTCAAACGCGGCACCACCACGCACGCCCGCCACAAGAAAGTCCTCGACGCGTCGAAGGGCTTCGTCGGCCGGTCGTCCACCAATTACCGCATCGCGCTGGAGCGGCTGGAAAAGTCGCTGCAATACGCCTATCGCGACCGCCGGGTGAAGAAGCGCGAGTTCCGCTCGCTGTGGATCCAGCGCATCAACGCCGCCGTGCGTGAGCACGGGCTGACCTATTCCCGATTTATCGCCGGCCTCGCCCGCGCCGGGATCGAGATCGACCGCAAAGTGCTCGCGGCGATCGCCTACGACGACCCGACCAGCTTCGGCGAGATCGTCAAGAAGGTGCAGGCCGCCCTGGCCTGATCGGTTTTCTCCGGAATCTCCGATCGAACCGCAAAGGGCTGCCCGCACGGGGCAGCCCTTTTTCGTGAACGGACCGAGCGATGAAACGGCTCCCGTACCTCCCTCGTCATCCCCGCGAAAGCGGGGATCCACGCCGACAACGTCAGCGCGGCCATTGGACTCCCGCTTTCGCGGGAGTGACGAAGGGCGGTGGCCAAACTCACACCCGTAAGTCGGACGCATCGACATGAGCGACGATCTTGAAAACCTGAAACAACGCTTTTTGGCGGAAGTCGAAGCTGCGTCGGACCTGCGCGCCTGGGACGCGGCGCGTGTCGGCGGCCTTGGCAAGAACGGCACTCTCACCGCGCTGCTCAAAGAACTCGGCCGCATGCCACCTGAGCAAAAGCAGGAGCGAGGTGCTGCGCTCAACCGCCTGAGGGACGAATTTGCCGCTGCGATCGAGACAAAGCGTGTCGAACTCGCCAACGCGGAGTTGGAAGCAAAGCTGGCCGCCGAGCGCATGGACGTCACCCTGCCGCCGCGCCCGCGCGCCGTCGGGCTGATCCACCCGATCAGCCGCACCATTGAGGAAATGGCGGCAATCTTCGGCGCCATGGGTTTTGCAATCGCCGAAGGCCCGGACATCGAAAGCGACTGGCACAATTTCGGCGCGCTCAACATTCCGGCACACCATCCCGCCCGCGCCGACCACGACACGTTCTACCTGCCGCCAGCCGCGCCAGGGGCGCCGCCCCCGGTGCTGCGTACGCATACCTCGCCGGTGCAGGTCCGCACCATGCTGGCGCGCGGCCTGCCGCTGCGCGTGGTGGTGCCCGGCCGCACCTACCGCGCCGACCACGACGCGACGCATTCGCCGATGTTCCACCAGATCGAAGGGCTGGCGCTCGGCCGCGACCTGACGCTCGGCCACCTGAAGGGCTGCCTGATCGACTTTCTCCGGACTTTCTTCGGCATCTCTTCACTCCCCGTGCGGTTCCGCTCCAGCTATTTCCCGTTCACCGAACCTTCGATGGAAGTGGACATCGGCTGGAACCGCAAGACCGGCGAACTCGGCGGCGGCGGCGACTGGCTGGAGATTCTCGGCAGCGGCATGGTGCATCCGAAGGTGCTGGCCAACGCCGGCATCGACCCGTCGGAATGGCAGGGTTTTGCCTTCGGCATGGGGGTGGAGCGGGTGACCATGCTCAAGCACGGCATCCCCGATCTGCGCCCGTTCTACGAAAGCGACATCCGCTGGCTGCGCCATTACGGGTTTGTCCCGTTGGCGCCGGCCGTGCTGCACGAGGGGGTGTAAAACCATGAAATTCTCGCTTTCGTGGCTGAAGACGCACCTCGAGACCTCGGCGACGCTGCCGGAAATCACCGACGCGCTGACCCGCATCGGCCTGGAGCTGGAAAGCGTCCACGACCCCGCCGCGGCACTGGCGCCGTTCCGCATCGCGTCCGTCGTCGAGGCGGTGCAGCACCCCAACGCCGACCGCCTGCGCGCCTGCAAGGTCGATCCCGGCGACGGCAAGCTGGTGTCCGTCGTGTGCGGCGCGCCGAATGCGCGCGCCGGCATGAAGGCGGTTTTTGCCCCGCCCGGCAGTTTCATCCCCGGCACCGGCATCACGCTGAAAGTGGGCGAAATCCGCGGCGTGCAGAGCGCCGGCATGCTGTTGTCGCTGCGCGAACTGGGTCTGGGCGAGGACCACGACGGCATTCTCGACCTTCCGACCGACGCGCCGGTCGGCGTGCCGTATTCCGTCTGGGCCGGCCTCGACGACCCGGTGATCGACATCAGCGTGACGCCGAACCGGGGCGATGCGCTGTCGGTGCGCGGGGTCGCGCGCGATCTGGCCGCCGCCGGCCTCGGCACGCTGAAGCCGTGGGCGCCGCCGACGATTGCCTCGACCTTCCCCAGCCCGGTGCGCTGGGTGGTGAACGACGCAAAAACCTGTCCGTGGATTCTTGGGCGCACCGTGCGCGGCGTGCGCAACGGGCCGTCGCCAAAATGGCTGGCCGACCGGCTGGCCTCGATCGGGCTGCGGCCGATCAACGCGCTGGTCGATGTCACCAATTTTTTCACGTTCGACCTGGGCCGGCCGCTGCATGTCTTTGATGCGGACAAGATCGCCGGCCCCGTCCTCACCCTGCGCCCCGGCGCCGGCGAGACGTTCCGTGCGTTGAACGGCAAGGATTACACGGTCACGCCGCAGGACTGCGCCATCGCCGACGCGGCCGGCGTGCAGTCGCTCGCCGGCGTGATCGGCGGCGCGGCGACCGGCTGCGACGAGACCACGACAAGCGTGTTCATCGAATGCGCGCTGTTCGACCCGGTGCGGGTGGCGCTGACCGGCCGGCGCCATCAGATCACCTCGGACGCGCGGCAACGTTTTGAGCGCGGTATCGATTCTGCCCTGATGCCGGCGGCCATCGAAGCCGCGACGCAAAT
>Ga0302279_10005036_pt1 | contig 15037 bp, 12 predicted proteins | sample III_Bog_N3_3_FD_194541 | JGI IMG/M metagenome (GOLD analysis project Ga0302279, IMG submission 194541) | Peat permafrost microbial communities from Stordalen Mire near Abisko, Sweden - III_Bog_N3_3 | ecosystem: Environmental > Terrestrial > Soil > Wetlands > Peat | place: Sweden: Abisko...
GCAGGGCAAGCTCAAGGTGACCGGCCCGGCCCCGCGAGGTCGCACCGGCACGACGGTCACCTTCAGCCCGGACCCCTCCATTTTCGAAGAGGTCGAGTTCCGCGCCCAGACGGTCCTCGAACGTCTCCAGATCATGGCCTTTTTGAATCGCGGGCTGGAGATCCGATTCGTCGACGAGCGTCCCGGGCGAGCGGCCAAAGAGACCTTCAAGTACAACGGCGGGATCGTCGATTACGTGCGCCACCTCAACAACACCAAAGAGTCGCTCTTTCGAAAGGTCGGCTTCTACGAGCAGAGCGAGGACAGCCAGGAGGTCGAGGTGGCCTTCCAGTGGAACACGGGTTACTACGAGAGCATCTACTCCTTCGCGAACGGCATCTCGACCATCGAAGGTGGCATGCACGAAGAGGGCTTCCGCAAGGCCATCACCAACGTCATGAACCGCTACGCCCGCAAGCGCAATCTCCTCAAAGAAAAAGAGGAGAACCTCAAGGGCGAGGACATCCGCGAGGGGCTGACCGCCATCGTCTCGGTCAAGCTGCGCGACCCGCAGTTCGAAGGACAGACCAAGGGCAAGCTCGGCAACGTCTCGATGCGCTCCTTGGTCGAGCGGGCGACGAACGAGCGATTGGCTGACTGGCTCGAGGAGAACCCGCGCGAAGGCGGCCAGATCGTCGCCAAGGCCATCTCCGCCTCGCGCGCTCGCATGGCGGCCCAGGGCGCGCGCGACCTCACCCGACGTAAGAACGCCCTCGACGGGGCGGGCCTGCCCGGCAAGCTCGTTGACTGTTCAAGCAACGAACCCCGCGAGTGTGAACTCTTCATCGTCGAGGGCAACTCGGCCGGTGGTTCGGCCAAGGACGCGCGCAACCCGCGCAACCAGGCGATCTTGCCGATTCGAGGCAAGATCCTCAACGTCGAGAAGGCTCGCTCGGACAAAATCCTTCGTAACACCGAGATCCAAGCCCTCGTCTCGGCGATCGGCGCGGGGGTCGAGGGCGAGTTCGACCTGTCGAAGATTCGCTACGACAAGATCATCTTGTTGGCCGACGCCGACGTCGACGGCAGTCACATCCGCACCTTGTTGCTGACGTTCTTCTTTCGTCAGATGACCGAACTGGTGAACAACGGACACGTCTACGTGGCCCAGCCGCCGCTCTATTCGACGCTGGTGGGCAAGGAGAAGGTCTACCTCCGCGACGACGCGGCCAAGGCGATCTTCTTAGAAGAGCACCCCGACCACAAGAACGACTTCCAACGCTTGAAGGGACTCGGCGAGATGGACTTCGACGAACTGCGCGACACGACCATGGACGCGACCAAGCGCGCGCTCCTGCAGATCACCGTCGAGCAAGCGGCCTTGGCGGACGAGGTCTGTTCGATTCTCATGGGCGACGACGTCCCCCAGCGCCGACACTTCATCCAAACGAACGCCAAAGACGTTCGATTCCTGGACATCTAGGAGCACCGTGGCACCCGCGAAACGAGGATCAGATTCGGGCGCCGGCGCCGGCGCCCCGCCGCCGAGCGACGAGGTCGTTGGTTACATCGAGCCCATCGAGATCAACCTCGAGATGGAGCGCTCCTTCCTCGAGTACTCGATGTCGGTCATCGTCTCTCGCGCCCTACCCGACGTGCGCGACGGGCTGAAGCCCGTGCACCGGCGCATCCTCTACTCCATGTTCGACCAGGGACTGCGACCCGACCGACCCTTCGCCAAGTGCGCCAAGGTCGTCGGCGACGTCATGGGCACGTACCACCCCCACGGTGATAGCGCGATCTACGACGCGATGGTGCGCATGGTCGTGGACTTCTCGATGCGCCATCCCCTCATTAGTGGTCACGGCAACTTCGGCGGGACCGGACCCGACGAGGGCGCGGCCGCCATGCGCTACACCGAGTGTCGCCTGGCGCCCTTGGCGCTGGAGATGCTGGATTCGATCGACGAAGAGACGGTCGACTTCGAGGCCAACTACGACAACTCCACCCAACAGCCCGTCGTCTTGCCGTCGCGCTTTCCCAACCTGTTGGTGAACGGCTCCCAGGGCATCGCCGTGGGCATGGCGACGAAGATCCCCCCGCACAACCTGGGCGAGGTGATCGACGCGACGCTGCACCTTTTAGCCAACCCCGAGGCGACGCCCGACGACCTCATGGCCTTCGTCAAAGGTCCCGACTTCCCGACCCGCGCCCAGATCCTCGGTCGCCAGGGCATCCTCGACGCCTACCGCACGGGCCGAGGTTCGATCAAACTCCGCGCGGTCGCCGAGATCGAAGAGGGCGCGCGCGACACCCGCATCGTGGTGAGCGAGTTCCCCTACGAGGTCTCGGTGGAGTCCATCGAGGAGAAGATCTACGACCTGGTCAAGAGCGGCGAGCTCGAAGGGATCGCCGGCGTACAGAACGACTCCGCGGGTCGCCAGGCGCGTCTCGTGATCCGCTTGAAGCGCGACGCCAACGCGAACGTGGTGCTCAACAAGCTCTATAAGAACACCGCGCTGCAGACGAGTTTCGCGGTGAACATGTTGGCGCTCGTCGACGGCGTGCCGCGCACCCTCAATCTGGCCCAGGCCCTCACGCACTACATCGCACACCAGGTCGACGTGGTCACCCGCCGCACCGCCTATCGACTGCGCAAGGCCGAGGCGCGAGCGCACATCGTCGAGGGCCTCTTAAAGGCCATCGACATGCTCGATCTGGTGATCGCGACGATCCGCGGCTCGGACGATCGCGCGGCGGCCCGCGCGGCTCTCATGGCCAGCCCCTTCGACTTCAGCGAGGAGCAGGCGAATCACATCTTGGACATGACGCTCGGTCGACTGACCCGCCTCGGTCGTAGCGAGCTCGAAGAGGAGATGGCCAAGTTACGCGAGACCATCGCCGAACTCCAGTCGATCCTGGCCGACGACGTCAAGCTGCGTGGGGTGATCGCCTCGGAGCTCAGCGCGCTGCGCGACAAGTACGCCGAGGAGCGTTTCACGCAGATTGTGAATGACCCGGGCGAACTCGGCGTCGAGGACCTCATCCAGGACGAGGAGATCGTCCTCACGTTGACCCGCGCCGGCTACGTGAAGTCGGTCGCGGCCGACGCCTTTCGCACGCAGGGCCGCGGCGGGCGCGGGGTCCAGGGCGCCAAGTTGCGCGACGAGGACTTCGTCGACCAGATCATCCACACCACGTCGCTCGCGCACCTCTTGTTGTTCTCCAATCGTGGCCGGGTCTTTCGCCTGCGGGGCCACGAGATCCCCCTCAAGGAGCGCACCGCCAAGGGCACGGCGGTGGTGAACCTCTTGAACCTCCAGCCCAACGAGTCGATCCAGGCGATCGTCACCACCGACGACTTCCCCGAGGACAAGTTCCTCATGTTCGCCACGGCGCAGGGCACCGTCAAGAAAACCGCCTTCAGCGAGTACGACAAGTCACGTCGCGAGGGCTGGATCGCGATCAACCTGCGCGAGGGCGACGAGGTCGTGCGCGTGGTGGCGACCAGCGGCGAGGACGACCTGATGATGGTCAGTTACCGTGGCGTGGCGATTCGATTTAGCGAGAGCGAAGTGCGAGAGATGGGTCGAGACGCCACGGGCGTGCGCGGCATCCGCCTCAAGGCGGATGACCGGGCCATCTCGCTCGACGTCGTGCGTCCCGACGCCGACCTCTTCGTCGTCACCGACACCGGGTTCGGCAAGCGCGTCAAAACGGAACGGTTCAACCGCCAGGGCCGCGGCGGCCAGGGCGTGCGCGCGATCAAGTTGACCGCCGCGCGCGGATTCGTCGTGGCCGCCTTCATGGTGCACTTGGACGACGACGTGCTCCTCGCCTCGACCGGCGGCGTCTTGATTCGCACCTCGGTGCGCGAGGTCTCCTCACAGGGTCGCGACGCGACCGGCGTGCGAGTGATGAACCTCGACGAGGGCCACGCCGTGGCGGCCGTCGCGGTGGTGCCGAGCGAGAGCGACGACTAAGCGCCCAGTTTGGCCCAGGCTCGATCGAGGACGTCGACGATCTTCTCAGCCCCCTGGGCGCCGAGCACCATGAACTTGTTATCGACTAAGAAGGCCGGCACGCCGGTGATGCCGAGTTCTTCGGCCGAGCGTTCGTCGGCGCGCACGTCACTCGCGAAGGCCTCGGTCTCCCAGAGCAGCGGCGCGTCGAGGACCCCGACCTCCTCGGCCAAGGTGTTGAGCTGGTCGTGGTCGCTGACTAAGAGCCCCTCGCCGAAGTAGGCGCGAAAGAGTCGTTCGCTCATCACGTCACTCTTGCCCTGGGTGGCGCTGAGCGCGATGAGGCGATGCGCGTCGAAGGTGTTCGTGGGCTTGGCGAGGTCGAAGGACATCGCGACACCGAGCGACTTCGCCTGGGCGGTCAAGTTGGCGTGGAGTTCGTGGGACCGCTCAACGGAGATCCCGTACTTGCGCGCGACCAATTCGGCGAGGGAGACGTCGTAGTCGCTTCGCGCGTGCGCGTCGAGTTCGAAGGCGTGGTGGTTGACCACGACCGCATCGGCGTGCGCAAAGTCCGCCAAGGCCAGCTCGAGTTGGCGAGAGCCGAGATAGCAAAAGGGACAGACCACGTCGCTCCAGACGTCGATGCTCAAGGTGGTGGCCATAGTTAAATCGTGACACAGATCCGCGGGCTCGCGAACGCCGATCGCCGAGCCGTACCGTGATTGACCCGCGCGGCCGGTAAGGTGACCAACCGCATCGCTAACTCGCCCGAAGGACCCTCATCATCACTCTCCGCCCACTCCCTGCGTCCCTCGGCCGCCACCGGTGGCCCGACTTTGCCACGTCGAGGGGACGCTAGTGCTCATCGTTCGCGACCTCGGGATCGAGATCGGTCCGCGACGCCTGCTCGAACCGGTGTCCTTCACCGTCGGCAACGGCGAGAAGGTGGGTCTCGTCGGGCGCAACGGCGCGGGCAAGTCGACGCTGCTATCGGTGTTGTTGGGCGCCCACCCCGAGCACCTGCGCATCACCGGCTCGGTGGCGCACCAGGGCACCCTCGCTCACCTACCCCAAGAGCCCGTCCCCGGCGGCCTGGGGGTTGAGCCCATCGGGCTCTCCCACGTGCTCTCGGCCCGCGGCATCGACTCGCTCGACGCCGACATGCAACACGCCCGCCACGCCCTGGCCGCCGATCCGACCGACGAGACGATCTCGCGCTTCACCTCACTGGAAGAAGAGTTCCGCGAGCGCGGGGGGTACGAGGCCGAATCCGAGGTGGCCCGACTCGCCGACGGCCTCGGTCTCAAAGAGGACCTCCTGCTCGAGGACCTCTCCTCGCTCTCGGGGGGTCAGCGCCGACGGGTCGACTTGATGCGCGTGCTCTACGAGCAGCCCGAGACGATGGTGCTCGACGAACCCACCAATCACCTCGACAAGGCCGCCAAGCGTTGGCTCTTCGACGAACTCGAGGCGTTCCGCGGGACCGTGCTGGTGATCAGCCACGACCTGCCACTCCTCGACCGTTCGATCGACCGCGTGCTCGCGCTGCGCGACGGTCAGCTGCGCGAGTACAAGGGGAACTACACCAAGTTCTTGGCGCTCGAGGAGGAGCGGCGGCTCTCGGAAGAGAAGATCGCGGCGCACCAGGACGCCAAGATCGACCAGTTCACCAAGCTCGCGGACTCCATGCGCGGCCAGACCGAGAAACGGGCCCGGCTCGCCAAGGTGCTGGACCGTCGGGTGGAGAAGTTAAAGGACACGCGCATCGAGGTGACCAAGAAGGAGAAGAAGGTCACCTTCCGTCTCCCGGCGCCGCCGCGCAGCGGGGACGTACCGATGACCGTCGAGCACCTTCGGGTGACCTACGGGGCGCTCGAGGTGCTGCGCGAGGTCAACTTCATCACCCGCCGCGGCGACCGGATCGTCATCGTCGGTCGTAACGGGGCGGGTAAGTCGTCCCTCCTGCGCTGCCTGGCCGGCAGTCAACTCGCCCAAGGTGGCGTCGTCAAGTTCGGGGCCAACGTGATCGTCGGGTACTTCGCCCAGGAGAACGAGCAGCTCGACTTCGACAAGACGGTGCTCGAGAACCTGGAGAACTCCACGGTCGAGTCCGACGTACAGCGCCGCTCGATGCTCGGCGCCTTCGGGCTCAAGGGCTCGGCCGCGCACCAGATGCCCGCGACGCTCTCGGGCGGCGAGCGGGCGAAGCTCGCCCTGGCGATCCTGGCCTCCTCCAAGGCGAATCTGTTGTTGCTCGACGAACCGACCAACAACCTCGACCCGGCGAGTGTGGAGGCGCTCGGGGAGATGATGCGCCAGTGGAAGGGCACGATGGTGGCGGTCAGTCACGAGCGCGGCTTCGTCGAGGCGCTCGAGCCGACCCACGCCGTGTTGTTGCCCGAGGAGTACTTCGACCTCTGGGACGAGGAGTACATGGACCTCATCGAGCAGCGCTAGAAGAGGTGGCGCTCCGAGGCCCAGTTCGAGAGCTGGTGTCGATTGGAGAGCTGTAGTTTGCGCAGCACCGACGAGACGTGGCTCTCGACGGTCTTGGGGGAGATCGCGAGCTCCGTCGCGACGTCGCGGTAGGAGTAACCCCGCGCGATGAGCCGCAGCACCTGGCGCTCACGGGGTGTCAAAAGGTCGAGGTCGGGGTCGACGTCGGCCGCTTCGAGGTGCGTGCCCTCGAGGGAGAAGGCGTCGAGCACGAAACCCGCCAAGCGCGGGGAGAAGACCGCGTCGCCCGCCGCGACCCGGTAGATCGCGTCGAGCAGGTCGGGTCCCGAGATGTTCTTGGTCACGTAGCCGCGCGCGCCCGCCCGGATCACCGCGATCACGTCTTCTGCGGCGTCCGAGACCGACAGCGCCAAGACCCGAACCTCGGGGCATCGTCCATTCAGCGCGCGTAACACCGCGACGCCACCGCCGTCGGGCATGTGCACGTCGAGCAGCACGACGTCGGGCGTGCGCTCGAGGATCATCTCGGCGGCGGCGGCGACCTCATCGGCCTCCCCGACGATCTCGACCGATCCGGCGAGCTCGCTTCGGATACCGGCGCGTATCAACTCGTGGTCGTCCACCAGAAAGACGCGAGGTTGGCCCACTTAGGGCGTCCGCGGAAGGAACAGCTCGACCTCGGTGCCCTTACCGGGAGAGCTCTTGATCGTCACCCGACCACCGTGTTGTTCCACCCGTTGGCGAATGGACAGCTCGATCCCGCGTCGGTCGGCGGGCACGGCGTCGACGTCGAAGCCGCGTCCCTGATCTCGAACGAAGAGCGACACGGCCACAGGCTCGACCTCGGCGTAGATCGACACCGTCGGCGCCCCCGACCACTGGGCGGCGTTGATGGCGGCCTCGCGACCGGCGGCTACGAGTGCGGCGATGTTGTCGTTCAGCTCGAGGTCCCCGACGGTCACGAGTTCGACCTTGACGCCCCAGTCGTTCTCGACCTGTGCCTCCATCTCGCGCAGCTGCGCGACGTAGGTGCGTGCCTGTTCCGGGGAGCTGGCGTGCGCCGGGTCGAAGAGCCACGCACGAAGTTCACGCTCCTGGTTGCGCGCCAGCCGAGTGACGGCTTCGGCGTCGCCCGCGGCGCGCTCGATCAGCGTGAGGGTCTGTAAGACCGAGTCGTGGAGGTGCGCGGCGACGTTGGCCCGCTCTTCGACGCGTACGCGCTCACGACGTTCGCCCGAGAGGTCACTCAGCGTCGTGAGCCACCACGGCGCGAGACCCACGGCGACGCCCGCGAGCAGAATCAACGTGCCGACCAACGCGGGCGACGCGACGTACCAGGCACCACCGAAGTGGCGAAGGATCCGTAGTCCGGCGAAGACCAGTATCGCGCCGAGGATCACGCGAAGGTAGAAGCTGCGCTTCGACCGCTTGCCGGGGACGCCCGCGAGTGGGGTGGACTTGGCGAGTTCTTCGAGGTGACGACGTTCGTCCGGCGACGCCCCGCGCCACACGCCCACCGCCCCGACGAGACTGAGCCAGATGGGCAAGGTGAAGGCCCCGAGGCTCGGGGCCCCGAGTGCTTGGAGGAGCAGGCCGAGCACGATGATCGCGACGAGTCCAACGAGTACCCGGCGAAGTTGGCGCCGGGGTCCTAAGAGTCGCTGGGCGATCGCCTCGGACTCGTCGGCCCGTGGCAGGCAGAGCCAGAGCACCACGTAGAGCAACAGTCCGAGGCCGGCGACCAACGCGGTCAGTGAAAAGAGGACGCGCACCGTTCGTTCGCGCACCCCGAGACGAATCGCGAGACCGCCGCAGACGCCGCCCAAGATCGCGTTCTCGACGCCTCGTCGGTACGGGCGATGGGGCGTCCCAATGACCGGACGCGGTGGGGTAGTGGTGTTCACGTCGCTCCTCTCGGGTCGGTGACGGTACGCACTCATTGTCCCACTCGGGTGCGTCGATTGCTCTAGGGGAAAACCCCGAGCCACGGCGGCGGATCGGGGCCCGGGCGAGGGTATCTCCCGATGGGCGAGACAACGGGCGAACCCTAGGTTGAACGACATGGACGAACCGACGAATATCGACACCGGCGAGCATCACGACGACGCCGCGCCACCCACGGAAGAGCGAACGGAACGCTCTACTCTGCACCGCAGCAGGACCAAGCACGTCTTCGGCGGGGTCTGTGGTGGCCTGGGCGAACGCTTCGACATCGACGCCAACATCGTGCGGGTCGTCTTCGTCGTGCTGTCCATCGTCTACGGCCTCGGCGTCGTGGTGTACCTCGCCATGTGGGCGTTAATTCCGCGGGCGCCGTCGCTCGAGGGTGACGAGGTTGTCGCCGAGGTCGAGCCCCGCCCACGGAGTCGTTGGCTGCGGATCGTGACGCCCTTGAGTGTCGTCGTACTGCTGTTGTTAGTCATAGTGCTCTTCGTTCACGCGGGCCGTGGGAACCACGGTCCCTCACTCGCCGGACTCCACTTCGCGAAGGGTCTGGTCGTCCTGTGGCTCATCTTCTTGTTATTCCTCGCGATCATCTCGTTGCGCTCACCACATCGCGACTTCTCCTTTCGGCGATTCTTCGCGTGGATGATTCTCGGTGTTACCAGTGCCCTGACCCTGCTGGTGGGCGCGTTCTTGATCCTGATCCAGGTGATCGGCGTCCCGCTCGAGGGGGGCAGCGGCGTCAAGGGGTGGACGCCCACGTCCATCGCGCAGGTGCAGCATTCGTACCACGGGGCCTTCGGCGAGTCGACGCTGAACCTCACCGAGGTGCCCTTCGGTGCGGGGACGTGGTCCATCACCGCGACCCAGGGTTTCGGAACGCTGATCGTCGACGTCCCCGCCGACGTCGTCGTGGGACTGCGTACGCACGTGGGCATAGGTGCGGTGAATGGAAGCTACGTCGTGGTGCGGGGTCCCGTCGCCTCGTCGCACCGTGGCGTCACGCGACTCGACTTGAATCTTCAGGTGGGTATCGGCAGCATCGAGATTCGCCGCGACGTGCGGTGACCTGCGCGGAACTAGAACTTGAGGTCGGACGGGCTGACGACGGCGCTGTCCGATCCGACGTGCACGTAGCTGGGGTCGACGGCCAATTCACTCCAGGTACCCGAAGAGACGGTGCCGTTCGCGCCGGTCACCTCGCCGTGGTAGTCGTAGACCGGCAGAAACCAGAGCGCGCCGCTCGTGAGTTGGTAGGTGGCGAGGGAGATGGTGTCACCGGTGAGCGCGGCGCTCACGATGGGGGGGCCCGCCGTGGTCGTACCCGTCGACGAGCCACCAGAGGAACTTCCCGAGGAACCGCCCGAGGAGGTGCCCGCGCCGCTCGAGGACGCGGAGGAGGTGGCGGCGTACTTCGCGCGCTGCGCGGCGTTGAGCGCGGCCACGCCCGCGAGGGGGCTCTGGAGCGGGTAGTTCGCCGCGGGACCCACCCGCAGGGCCGGGCCTGAGGCGTTGAGCACGTGGTTCTGAGCGTTCACCGAGAAGTTGACGCTTTGGTCGGTGGCGACACCGTCGACGACCACGTCGTAGGTGACGTCGGCGGTGCTCACCGAGACGGGACCACCGCTCGCGTTCGTCTCGGAGATGGTGGACGTGCCGAACTCCGGTGAGGCGACCTGGTAGCCAAAGCCCAATTCGCTGAGGTAGCGCGTGACGTCGCCGGCCAACGTGGCGTCGCTCGGCACGGGGACCGACGCCGAGTCCGACGCGGTCGCCGGCGCGACGGCGGGGGAAGAGGACGAGTAGTACCACTGGGGCACGCCGCTGTTCTCGTAGTCGAGGGAGGCGCCCGAAGGGTCGCTGACGGTCCAGTCGCTGCCGTCGCCGTTGGTGTTGACCGGCGTGCCCGAGACGCCAAAGACCGCGGCGACGCGCGTCGCTTCGCGGGCACCACTGGCGGGGACCGTCAGTGGGTACGAGGGACTCGAGGGAGCGGTGGCCGCAATGGCGCTGCTCGCGTGGAAGTCGAACTGCTCGTAGACCTGCATCGCGCCGACGGTCGTGCTCGCGCTCGGGGCGAACTTTGCGTGGGTCTGGGCGAGGGCGAGGGCCGGGAGCGTGGACGTCGCTCCTTCGACGATGGCGAGCGATCCCGCGACCACCAACGATCCAGCCACCAGGAAGCTCGCGAGTTTGAGCTCCAGATTCTGCCACCAGCCCCGCGTGGCGTGCTGAGGTTGGGCGGTGATCCTCGTGATGAGCGTCTCGAGGTCCCGGTGCTGGTAGGGCTGTGCGGCCGCGGGGTCGAGCGCGGTCAGTCGGTCATTTAGGTCACTCATCGCGCTCCTTTCTCCTCTTTCTTGGTCTCTGTCACGATTCCCCGAAAACTTTCAGCTGACTTCGGCGGTGTTGAGCAGATCGCGGAAACGCCGCTGCGCCCTCGACAGGCGCACTGCCGCCGCGTTGGTGCTAATCACCAGGTAGGCGCCAATCTCGTGGGTGTCGAGTCCGTCCCACGCGTTCAAGAGCAGCACCTCTCGGTCGTCGTCGCTCAGTGAGGCGAGGGCGTCGCGCACGCTGGCGTCGGCGATGAAAGTGTCTTCGGCCGAGGGCTCGTTGGACGGCGGGCGCAGAGTCGATTCGAACGCCGAGCGTCGGTTCTTCGAACGTCGAGCGTTACGCAACACGTTGCGCGCGACCCCGAGCATCCAGGGCAACTCGCCGTCTTCGGGGACGCTGTCGAGCCGTCGCCAGACGACCAGCAACGTCTCTTCGACGAGGTCGTCGAGGTCGGCGTTCGAGAGGGGGTAGAGGCGTCGGCGAAGGTAGTTGCCCACGGCCGTCGAGTGTTCGCGCGCCAGGCGTGCGAAGCGATCCTCGTCTCTAGAGCCCATGACCCTCTTCTGTCCGCCGACGCCCGATTCTTACCGGAGGCGCTACCTCACCGCGCAAGGAGCGACGACTCTTGGTCGGGGGTCAACCAGTGCTGGGGCCAAGGGCGCTCACCCCACCACTCGAGGACGTCGTCGACGCTGTCGACGAGTGGTCGCAGGTCGAGCCCTAACGACAGCGCCAACGCGCTGTCGAGCCGCGTCAGGTTCTCGGGCGCGTGTCCGCCCCACAGCGGGAACTTCCCCTCGAGGCCCGCGGCTCGAATCTCCTCGGCGCTGACCTCGTGGAGGGTGGTCCCTTCCGGTGCGAGGTGCGCCGCCAGCTCGGCGATGACGTCGTAATACCGGGTCCCACCCGAGGGACCCGCGACGTGGACGGCGCCCGCCACACGATCCTCGGCGGCTCGGACGACGAAGTTCGCCAGGTCGCGCGCATCGATGTACTGCAGTGACCCCTCGAGGGGGCCGGGCACCGCGACCTCGCCGCCCCGGCGGACCCGCTCGACCCAGTAGGGGAAGCGCAACGTCGCGTCGTGCGCGCCGATCACGTAGGTCGGGCGCACCATCGTCGAGTCCTCGCCGAACCGGCGCCACCCGGCTCGCTCGCTCTCGGCCTTGAGGGGACCGTAGGTGCCCCCGGTGATCGGAGCGTCGGGGTCGACGCCGCCCTCGGGCCAGAGGGTGGTGGTCGCTTCGGTGGCGCCAGGTGCTGAGGGTTCCTCGTACGCCGAGATCGAGGAGATCTGTATGTACTGGCCGCCCTTTGACGTGAGCACGTCGGCGAGGCGATCGACGTCACTCGGACGATAGGCAATGGCGTCGACGGTGGCGTCGAAGGATCGGCCCTCGAGCGCGGAGAGATCGCCCTGGCGATCCCCGACCAGGTGTTCGACCGCTTCGGGGAGGTCGCTCGGTGTCACGCCACGATTGATCACGGTGACCTGGTGGCCGTGGTGCCAGGCGGACCAGGCGATGGCGCGACCGACGAAGGACGTACCGCCCACCACCAGTATCTTCATCGCGTCTCCTTTGACCTCAACACGCTATTCGCCCTAGGCGTCGATGACCGAGACCGCCCGGCGACGTCGAGCGGGCTGGAATAGTGTGCAACCAGTTTCGTCGTCGCCGAATCGGTACCGCCGTGGTGGCGCCCCTACTGAGGAGGTTCCCATGCCCATCGTCCGGGGAGTCACGAGAAAGTTCCTACCGCGTTGGTTCCTGGCGCTCTCGCTGGTGGGCCTCGTCGGGGTAACGACGGGCGTCGCCGGCGGACCCGACGGCCTAGGCGCTTCACTCGCCGCTGCCGCCAGCACGCGGTCGACGGGCTGTGGGACCACGTCGCCCGGCACGACCACGCTGAGTCTCCAGGTCAACGGTTTCACCCGGACGGTCTTCGTCCACATCCCCTTCGGCTCGAATAATTTGACACCATTCGCCCTGGTCCTCAACCTGCACGGCAGCGGCGTCACCGCCGTCGATCAGTCGGAGTTCTCCGAAATGGATCTCACCTCCGACACCGATCACTTCATCGTGGCCTATCCCCAGGGCCTCATCCCCGACGGGAGCGGCTTTGACTGGAACGTGCCGGGAGTGGAGCTCACCGGAGGGCGCAGCGTCCCGGCTGGTTCGGCGAATGACGTCAGTTTTCTCACCAAGCTCGTCGGGATCCTCGAGGGCAAGTACTGCGTGAACCCCAAGGAGGTCTACGCCACGGGCTTCTCGGGCGGCGCACGTATGGTCAGTCAGCTGGCCTGTGACGATTCGAAGATCTTCGCCGCCGTCGCGCCGGTGAGTGGTTTGCGACGTCCGACGCCGTGTCCGACCTCGCGGGCCGTCCCGGTCATCGCGTTTCACGGCTCGGCCGACGAGGTCGACCCCTTCGCCGGTCACGGCGAGTCGTACTGGACGTACTCGGTGAGCGCCGCCGCGAAGGATTGGGCGAAGCAGGATAAGTGCTCCACCAAGGCGGCCGACTCGACGCCGGTCGCCGGCGTGAAGCTCACTACGTATGGTCACTGCAAGAGTGGGGCCGAGGTCGAGCTCTACGAAGTTCTCGGCGAAGGCCACGAATGGCCGGGAGGACCGACGTTGCCCGCGAGCCTGGTGTCCGAGCTCGGTCCTCAATCCAACGCCATCAGCGCCAACGCGTTGATGTGGTCGTTCTTCCAGGCCCACCCGCTGCCGTGAGTGCGCCGGTGCCGGACGCATCGATACGAGTTAGAGGAATCCGATTCGTGAGAACGGCCAGATGCGGATGAAGGCCTTACCAATGATGCTCGAGTGCGGGATGGTGCCCCAGTAGCGGCTGTCGCACGAGTCGTCCTCGTTATCGCCCATCATGAAGTAGTGGTTCGCGGGCACCGTGACGTTGCCGATCGCCCGTCCGATGGGCTCGGTGTGCGTCCAGGGTTGGAGTAGCGGCGAGCCGTTGACGTAGATCGTGTTGCCCTTGGAGGTGAGGTGGTCTCCCGGTAGCCCGATGACGCGCTTGACGAGGTCGGCCACGTCGTCACCGCACTGGGTACGCACCTCGGCCGGGGCCTTAAAGACCAGAATGTCACCGCGGTGGATGGTGCCGAGTTCCACGCTCAACTTCGAGACCACGATGCGGTCGCCAATCTGCAGGGTCGGCTCCATGGATCCCGAGGGGATGAAGAACGTTTGGAAGACGAACGTGCGAACGAGCAGCGAGACGAGTACGGCGGCGACGATGATGAGGATCCACTCGACGACCGAACGACTCCGTGAACGCACGCGGGGCGCGACAACCTCAGTCGAGTTCGGCGAATCTTCCGGGAGGGACACCCGTTCAACAGTACTGGTCGCCAGAGAGGGGACTGACTGGCCGACCTCCTCTTCAATCGCTGCGCGTTGTCGCCGTAGCATCGCTGTCGTGAATCACCAAGAATGTTGTGACGCCCTCGCGGTCGAAGTGGAACGATTCGCCGCAGCGTTGGAGGTCGCGAATAGCGAACTTCGCGTGCCGTCGTGCCCCGATTGGTCAGTCGAGGAGTTAGCCCAGCACCTCGGGACCATTCATCGATGGGCCGAACGTTTGGTGGCCACGCGCGCCCCCGAGCGGGTTGACGCGACCGCGATGGATCTCGATCTCGGCCCCGTCGATGCGGCGTGGCTGCGACGCGGCGGCGAGTCGTTGGCGGCGACGCTGCGAAACGCACACCCGCAGGAGCCGATGTGGGCGTGGGGCGTCGATCAACACGTGGGCTTTTGGTCGCGACGCCAACTTCACGAAACGCTCGTTCACCGGATCGATCTCGAACTCGCGATGGGGGTCGCGTGGAACGTCGAACCCGCCATCGCCTGCGACGCCATCGACGAATTGTTTGAGAATCTGGCCGCCGCCGCACGGTTCTCCCCTCGAGTACGCGAGCTACGTGGTGACGGGGAGGTCGTGCGCTTCGCCGCGACCGACTACCCGGCGTCGTGGACCGTACAGCTGCTGCCCGAACGCTTCTCGTTCACGGTGAGTTCCCCGACACCCCACGCGGAACTCGCTGGTCCAGTGGCGGACCTTCTGGGTGTCCTCTACCGTCGACAACCGCTTGAGGCGAGTGATCTTCGACTCTCGGGACAGCGGCCCTTGGTCGACCTCTGGCTTTCGAACTCCGCGCTCGAGTAGGAACGGGCGCCTCGACGTCGTTCGCGACCCGTCGGTCGCCCGACGCGGAAGGCGGGGTGCGCGAGTTACTGTCCGCACCGTGGCAATCTGGTGCGTGCCCTCCGAGCGAGCGGTCAGGTGTCGCGGATTGGCGGACAGTGAGGGCAGAACGTCGTGGGCGC
>Ga0302279_10005041_pt1 | contig 15026 bp, 10 predicted proteins | sample III_Bog_N3_3_FD_194541 | JGI IMG/M metagenome (GOLD analysis project Ga0302279, IMG submission 194541) | Peat permafrost microbial communities from Stordalen Mire near Abisko, Sweden - III_Bog_N3_3 | ecosystem: Environmental > Terrestrial > Soil > Wetlands > Peat | place: Sweden: Abisko...
TTTTCATGAGGGTGGCCATCAGGGCGTCGCGGCGCCGGTAGGCTATGCCGTCGGCGTTGTCCAGCACCCGGCGCCAGGCGAAGACCGCGCCCACGGCCAGGGCGAGAAAGATGGGCGTGGCCAGACCCATGCGGTCAAGAAACCAGCACGCCGCAAACGCCGCCGCGCCAACCGCCAGCACGCACAGCTGCACCAGCAGGCTGAGCAGGGCGTTGGCCTGCGATCCGCGCTGGCGCGAGATCCGCCCCGGATTGACGCGGTAGGGCATCTTGAGGGAAAAGATGTTGCCGGCGGCCAGGTTGCAGGGCAAGGCGAACAGGAGCCAGGCCGCGGTGGCCGCAATCACGGCTGGATCGGGAACTCCCAGCCGCAGGCAGGCCAGCACCCCCGCCACCAGCGCCACCACGCAGAAGAGGAACGAATGGAACAGGTTTTTTGCCAGCAACACTGTGCGCATGGGCGTGGGAGAAAGAAAGTACAACTGAATGCCCGCTCCCTCGGTACCAAGGTTGTTATAGAAGATCTGCGTGAAGCCCAGCTGTGCGTAGACCATGCAAATGGGCAGGCTGAGCGGGAACACCGGCGTCTGGCCGCCGTTTTTGATGAACACCCCGGAGAAGACCAGCACCAGCAGCAGCGGCGCGCCGATGGCGTAGAGCAGCGGCAAGGTGCGCAGCAGCGAGCGCACGTCCTTCTCGATGACCGCGGCGATGGGCCCGGAGCCGACAAGACTCCTGCCGGCCGCCTTCTCTTCATAGCCGGCGGCCGCGCCAGCGCGGACGCGGCCTGAGCCCGTCTTCACGCGCGCAGGCGCCGAGCCAAGATTCTCGCCGCGGTACTCGGCCTTGAGCCGCAGCGCCAGCAGGCCGCCCACCAGAAGCGCATACAGCCCCAACGTGTCCAGGGAAGTGAGACTGCCCAGCGAATCCCGTTCCACGCCCTGGCGCAGCGCCTGCGCCGCCAGCCCTGGGGGAAGCCATTGCTGCACCGCGTCAGCCTGCTTCAGCAGCGGTTCATAACGCGTTTCAGCTTCGCGCAACTGCTCCGCCCGCTCCTCGGGGCCCTTGTGCCGCTGGTGGCGCTTCTGGTAGAGGGCCGGGTTCATCAGCTGCAGGCTCAGCAGCCCCACCATGAACAACCCACCCAGAATCTCGCGTGTTTTGCGCTGCGCCAGCCAGCGGTCGATCCACGCAAACACGGCGCGCACCAGCAGGATGTTGAAGACCGCGAAGACCGCCAGCGACAGCGTGGTCCAGCCCAGCAGCGCGGGCCGCGCCGCCGCCACGCCGATCCAGATGCCGAGGCAGGCCAGGCCACCGAGAATGGTGGAAATATCAAGCAGGCCGAAGACCAGATAGAGCAGCATGTACGACCCGAAGCGCACCGGAAAGCGCAGCAGAATTCCCAGATCGAACTGCTCCTGAAACGAAGCCAGCATGATGGGAATGGCTTGCCACAGGAAGGCCAGCACCCAGAATAGGATCGGCAGCAGACGCCACTTGCCGCCCGAGACGAGGAAGTAGGTTGTGAAACCCATGCCCGAGCCCAGGCCGAGGCCCATCAGCCCGTAAATCAGATAGGAGACGGTGCGGGCGCCCAGCTCCAGGGCGCCCGCGTTCGAGCGCAGGCCGTTCGAGAACATGCGCCAGCGCAGCCGCGCCAGCGCCCCATATTGCGCCACCGCCAGGCGCCCCAGCACGCCGCCGCCAAGGCCGATCATGCCTGCGCCGCCTGCGTTCGCCCCGCCTAAGTCAGCCACGTCAGCTCCTGCGCACTCTCCTGCTGGCCGCCGACGATCGACAGGAATATCTGTTCGAGCGTCAGGCGCTGCTCTCCTTCCGCGCCGGGCAGAGTAGAGGCCACCCCTGCACGGAGTGCCTCCAGCGACCCGTTGGCCACCAGCCGTCCCTGGCTGATAATAGCCACATGGCTGCACAGCCGCTCCACAATTTCGAGCACGTGCGTGGTGAGAAAGATGGTTGCCCCGCGATGAATCATGCCCTGCAGCATGGCCTTCAGCATGCCGGCCGCAATGGCGTCCACGCCCTCGAACGGCTCATCGAGAAACAGCACCTTGGGCCCGTGAATGACCGCCGCAGCCAGGGCCAGCTTCTTCTGCATACCGTGCGAGAAGTCGGTCACCAGCTTTTTGTTCTCGTTGGCCAGCTGCATGAACTCGAGCAGCTCCTGGGTGCGCTGGTTGGTTGTCTCCCGGTCAAGGCCATACATGCGGCCGACAAAGTGCAGGTACTCGGTGGCCGTCAGACGGCCCAGCAGCGCCATCCCCTCCGGCACCACGCCGATCTGGCGCTTCAACTCCAGCGCTCCGGCGCCAAAGGGCTGGCCCAGAATTTCCACCGTCCCCGCCGTCGGTTCCAGCAGGCCGGTGAGCATCTTGATGGTGGTCGACTTGCCTGCTCCGTTGGGCCCGAGAAACCCGAAAAACTGTCCCGGAGCCACGCTGAAGGTCACATCGTCAACCGCCGTTAGCGCGCCGAAGCGCCGCGTCAGGCCGTGGGTTTGAATCGCCGCGGTATCCATGCTGGCCAAGCATAACAAGATTTGGTTGGGGCAACAAAGGGGCTCTGCCTGGACCCGTCTGTTTAGGCTAGTATTGGGGCACGCTGGCCAAATGCGGCTGCGCAAGGGTGAAGCGAAAGGAAGTCGGCCGTGGGAAAAGAAAGGTTGCTGGTTGGACTGTTGTGCATTGTCAGTTTCTGCGGCGGATGCCGCAGCCAAACAAACCAGTCTCCCAGGCCCGATGGAATGCCCATTTCAAATAACAGCAGCTCGGCCCAAATCTACGCTGCAAACGTTGATGGAGAGTCAAAAATTTACGTGCAGCCCCCGGGCTCCGGAACTGCGCACCGCCTCACGAGCCGCACGCGTGGATGGGAAGAGTTCCCTGCTCTCTCGCGAAGCGGCTCACTGGTTGCGTACGCCCTGTCGGACGGACCGGAGGCGAAATCGGAAGTGTGGATTTCGCAGATCAACGGGAGCCGCGCGCATCGGGTTTCAACTCCAGAACAGGATGCGTTCATGCCTGTTTTCGGGGCGGATGACCATACACTGCTCTTTGCAATCTCTCGCTTTACCGGTCACTACTCACCCATCGCACGGCCCCGTCGTCATGAGTTCGACATAATGAAGACTATCGTCGATCCCGACGCTCCAATTGCAAGCGTAGCTCCAATCGAATTGACCCAGCAGCATTTCTTCGACCTGCGTTCTCTTTCCGTATCCCCCGATGGAGAGAGATTCCTTCTCAGCACTTCCGGCTATCCGATCGGATCCCTGATTGAAGAATTCGATGTTGCAAAGCCTCTCCAGATCAAGCGAATCTTTCAGCCCCATGTGCCTGGCGAGCCCTCCACAGGAGCTTCTTTCGGCCAGGCGGCTTACGTAGGCGATGGAATGCAGATCGTCTTTACGGCGGCGGCGGAGGGGAAGGACGGCAACTTCGACTACAGCGTCTACCAAATGAGCGACGTCACGGGAGGGGAGCTTGTCACGCTGGCGCAGCATACCGGAATGATTGATGACCTGACCGTGGGGAATGACGGGACCATCTATGTCACGGCCGGTGGAAAACGACTCTCCCTTGTTGGGCAGGCACATTTGCTGCGGTAGGAGATCTTCCCGCGTGAGTTCGTCGAACGGGTCGGCCTAGCTTTGGCTCGGCTCTTCCGCGCCCTTCCCCTCAACCGCCGAGCGGATCGTTATCCCGATCCGTCACGTCGACGAGCGCCGCCAGCCGCTCGGCCAGCTCAGGCGTCCAGCAACCCTCCGGCGCACGCCAGCCCCAGTTGCCCGCGCCCACGGCCGGAGTGTTCATCCGCGCCTCGGAGCCGAGCTCGAGCAGATCCTGCGCCGGCGCAATCGCCAGCTCGGCCACGCTGGCCTCGGTTGCGCGGATGAGCGGCCAGACCGGCTTACCCTTCACCGGCCCCACATACGCCTCGACCGCCGCGCGCGTGGTGGCATTGGCCGTCGACCACCAGCCCTGCGTGGTGTCGTTGTCGTGCGTTCCGGTATAGGCCACCGTGGCAGGAGTGAACTGGTGCGGCAAGTGCCCATGCGCCTCCCAGCCGTCAAACCCGAACTGCAGCACCTTCATGCCGGGCAGGCCGAGTTCGAGGCGCAGCGCGTCGACTTCCGGCGTAATGACGCCCAGGTCTTCGGCAATCAGCGGCATTGGCCCCAGCGCGGCCTGGAGCGCGCGAAACAGCGCAAGGCCCGGCGCCTTGACCCATTCGCCGTTGATGGCCGTTTCTTCTTCAGCCGGTATCGCCCAGAAGGCCTCGAAGCCTCGGAAGTGATCGAGACGCACCAGATCGTAGAGCGAGCAAGCCCGCCGCATCCGCTCGATCCACCAATCGAAGCCGCTCGCCGCCAGTACGTCCCAGCGATAGAGCGGATTGCCCCAGCGCTGGCCGGTCGGAGAGAAGTAATCCGGCGGGACTCCGGCAATGCGGACCGGCTTCAATTCTTCGTCCAGCTCGAACAACTCCGGATGCACCCACACATCGGACGAGTCCATATTCACGAAGATCGCCACGTCGCCCAGGATGCGGATTGCATGCGTGGCCGCTGCCGCCCGCAGCGCATTCCACTGCCGGGCAAACGCAAATTGCAGCACCTGCTCCGCGGCCAGCGCGCGCCCATGCTTCTCGGCAATCCGCGCCAGCGCCTCCGGCTGTCTTGTCCGCACCGGCTCCGGCCACGCCGTCCACGCACCGGTATTGAACTCCCGGCGCAGGACAGCATAGAACGCATAGTCGACCAGCCACGCCGCCTCGGCCTGGCAAAACGCTTCGAACTCCGCCCATTGCTTTCTGAGGCGTGGATCATGCGCGGCGCGTTCGAGAAAGTTCCCCGCCGCCTCATGCAGCAGCGGGAGCTTCCGCTCTTCCACCTTTTCAAAATCTACGGCCCCTGAGGCTCCGGCGAGGCCGGCGATGCGCTCGTCCTCGATCCATCCCCAGTCGCACAGAAGCTCAAGGCTGATCAAGAATGGATTGCCTGCGAATGCCGACGAGCCGGCATAGGGCGAGTTGCCGTACCCCGTTGGGCAAAGCGGCAGCACCTGCCACACATGCTGTTTGGCCGAGGCGAGAAAGTCCACGAACGCATGGGCCGCCGGCCCCAGGTCGCCGATGCCACCATAGGAAGCGAGCGAGCTCACATGCAGAAGTACGCCGGAGGAACGGGAGAATTCCATCTCTCCATTATCGTTTGAACCATGCCCATTGGTCGATGCGACACCTCCTGCGCGACTATAATCCCTGTGATCCGCAAGCTAAGCTGCGATTCGTTCCAGATCGACTCAAGGAGCCACTCCCTTGCACATCCACGCCGTTCGTCCCGCTTCCTTCGCACTTTTTTCTATCGCAGCACTCCTGGCTCCCATAGCCGTCTCTGCCGAATCCGCCCCGCCCGCACCCGTGGTCCTGACCTCCGGCTGGCAGATGCAGGACGCAAGCAAAGTCCCGCAGACCGGCGCGGAAGCCTCGGCCGCAAACTTCAACACGGCAGGCTGGTACGTGGCCACCGTACCCGGCACCGTGCTCACCACGCTGGTGAACAACAAGGTCTACCCCGAGCCGCTCTATGGCGAAAACAACCGTCCCGAGATCATTCCCGAAGGCCTGGCTCGCACTTCCTGGTGGTATCGCACCCGCTTCAGCGTTCCCAAGGCTTACAAGGGCCAGCGCATCTGGCTCAACTTCGACGGCATCAACTACGCGTCCACCGTGTGGGTGAACGGCGCGCAGGTGGGCACAACGCGCGGCGCATTCGCCCGCGGCATCTTCGACATCACCGCCAGCGTCGCGCCGGGCAAGCAGGCCGTGCTCGCAGTGCTGGTGGAGCCGCAGCCACACCCCGGCGTCTCTCACGAGCACACCCTGCGCGACGGCGTGGGCCCCAACGGCGGCGAGTCCGCCATCGACGGCCCCACTTTTCTGTGCACCCTCGGCTGGGACTGGACTCCCGCCATCCGCGACCGCGACGCCGGCATCTGGCAAAAAGTCTTTCTTTCCGCCACCGGCCCCGTCGTGGTGAAGGACCCGCTGGTCACCACCGACCTGCCGCTGCCGCGCACCGACTCAGCCGACATCGGCGTGCAGGCCCGGGTAGAGAACGCGACCGACCAGCCGGTGACCGGCGAGCTCGATGGCAGCATCGGCGACTCGGGCACCGTGACGTTTGGCCAACCCGTCACGCTCGCCGCGCACGGCTTCCAGGTTGTGAGCTTCGATGCAAAGACCACACCGGCGCTGCACATGGTCCACCCTCGCCTGTGGTGGCCGAACGGCTACGGTCCGCAAAGCCTCTACACGCTGCACCTGAAATTTACGGCGGACAAAAAAATCTCCGACGCGCAGGATGTGAGCTTTGGCGTCCGCAAGATCAGCTATGTTCTGCCCGGCGCGGACACTCTGGCCATCTCCGTCAACGGTGTACCCATCTTCATCCGCGGCGGCAACTGGGGCCTGGATGAAGCCCTCAAGCGCATTCCCCGCGAGCGCCTGGAGACGGAGATTCGCCTGCACAAACTGGCCAATCTCAACCTCATCCGCAACTGGGTGGGGCAGTCGACCGGCGAGGACTTCTACGAGCTGTGCGACAAGTACGGCATCCTTGTCTGGGACGAGTTCTTCCAGCCCAATCCAGGCGACGGACCCGACCCCACCGATCTCGCCACGTACATCGCCAACGTGCGCGAGAAGATTCTGCGCTTCCGCAATCATCCGGCCATCATGCTGTGGTGCGCGCGCAACGAGGGCTTTCCGCCGGCGGAGATCGACGCCGCTCTGCGCAAGCTGCTGGCCGAGCTCGAACCCACGCGCCGTTACCAGCCCAGTTCGACCGACGGCCCCGGCGTGCGCTCGCATGGGCCGTACTCCTGGCGCACGCCGCGCGCGTTCTACACCATCACCGACGACTACTTCAAGACCGAGACCGGCTCGGTCTCCGTGCCCACACTCGAGTCCATTCACGGCATGATGCCGAAGAAGGATTGGGAGAGCATCAATGACGACTGGGCCGAGCACGACTTCGCCAAGGGCAACTCTGGCGCCGAGGATTACCCCGGCGAGCTCGCCGCCCGCTACGGCAGCGTGGCCAACCTGGCCGACTTCGTGCGCAAGGCGCAACTGATGAACTACGAGTCCTACCGCGCCATGTACGAAGGCCGCAACGCGCAGATGTTCCATCCAACGACAGCCGTCATCACCTGGATGAGCAACCCCGCGCAGCCCAGCTTCGTGTGGCAGCTCTACCACTACGACCTGGAGCCCTTCGCCTCGCTGTTCGCCGTCCAGCACGCCAATGAACTGGTGCACATCCAGTTCAACGAAGCCACCGGCGAACTTCAGGTCATCAACAATCTTCCTGAGACCGTGACCGGCGCGGTTGCGCGCGTCTCGCTCTACAACCTGGACGGCACGGTGGCCGGGACCCACGAGGTGCCGGTGACGGCTCCAGGCTCGGCAGTGACCGGCCTCGGCGCGGTTGAGTTTCCGTCCTCGATGACCCAAGTCCACTTCATCAAGCTCGATCTCGACGACGCGCAGGGCAAGCCGATCTCCTCGAACTTCTACTGGCACGCGGCAGCCGAGCATCCCGACGACTTCACCGCTCTCGGCCAGCTGCCACTGGTCACGCTCGATGCAAAGGTCGCACGCAGCCTCGATCCCAATGGCCAGCAGGTGGTCACGGTGACGCTGCACAACTCCACCAAGAGCATCGCCCTCATGACACATTTGCAGTTGCGCAATTCCAGTAGCGGCGAGCGCATTCTGCCCGTCTTCGCCAGCGACAACTATATTTCGCTGGTCCCCGATGAGACGCGCACCATCACCCTCACCGCCGCGGCCGGCGACTTTGTCGATCCAGGTGCGCAGGTTGTCGTCGACGGCTGGAATGTGACGGTCGCGCCTGCCTCGCACAAAGGAGTGTCCATTGCGCCAAACGTGGATGCCCAGCCGGATCACTCTCCCACGACCGGGCTGCCTTACCAGACCGTCGGGCTGCGGTGAGGTAACTTCTTCGCAGACGCAACAAGGCCCGCAACCATCGCGATTGCGGGCCTTGCTGTTGCGGCCTGTTGCGGCCGAGGCTACATGCCTGGAATCTGCGGCGCCTGCTGCGCCTTGGCGTTCATGCGAATCCGATTGCCCTTCTTGTACTCGGCCATAATGTTACCCAAGAAGACGCTGAAGGCTTCAGAGCGGCGCTGCTCCAGGATCTGGTCGCGCGTCGAGTCCAGATTCTTCGCCATCTCGTCCGCCGTGGGCTCCTGCTTGTCCAGGATCTTGGCCACCACGCCGGTGCGCTGCGCGTTGATCGGGCCGCTGATGGCGCCCACCGCCAGGTCCAGCAGTTGCGGAGCCACCTGCGTGATCTGCCCCAGGTCGGGAACCTGCCCATCCGGTCCCACCAGGTCGCTGGTCTTCACCGTCGCGCCCATCTCCTTGGCCGCCTTGGCCAGGTCGTGCTCGGCCTGCGCCTTGTCGGCCAGCGCCTTGGTCTTGGCAGCAAGCAGCAGCGGCAGCTGCTCCTCGCGGAAATCGTCCAGCACATGCGTCTTCCAGTCGGCAAAGGCAGGCGCATGCGCCGGCTGAATGCCTGTCACCTGGAAGACCGCGTAGCCTTCGCCAGTCGGCGCCGACTGCGGAGGATCGCCCTGCTTGGCGTCAAAGGCGTGGGAGATCACCTGCGAACCGTCGGGCAGCGCGGCAATCACGCCCTGCTTGCCCACCGGAGGCGTGCTCACCACCTCCAGCTTGTGCGCCGCGGCGGTCTTCTCCAGGCCGTTCTTGATCGCCTCGGAGGTCAGCGCATGCGCATAGTTTTCTTCCGCGGACGCCGCCTTCTGGCGCAGCAGCGTTGCCTGAATCGTGGGCAGCACCTCGCTGATGTCCTGGGCGTGCGCCGGCTTGCGCTCTTCCACTTGCACAATGTGGTAGCCGAACTGGCTCTTCACAACCTGCGTGTCGCCGATCTTCTGCGAGAAGATGGCCTTGTCGAACTCTGGAACCATGGTGCCATGCTGCGCAAAGGGCAGTTCGCCGCCCGAGTCCTTGCTGCCGGGGTCGTCGGAGTTCTTCTTCGCCAGGTCGGCAAAGTTCGCTCCACCCTGGATCTGCTTCAGAATCTCCTGCGCCTTGGCCTTGGCCGCGGCATCGGCCTTGGGGTCCGCGTTCGCATCAACCTTGATCAGGATGTGCCGCGAGCGGGCCTGCTCCGGCGTCTCGTACTCGCTCTGGTGCGCGTCGAAGTAGGCTTTGATCTCCTGCTGCGTGGGCTGCGGCACGCCGCCGGGAATCTCATTGGGCGTAAATGCGAAGTAGGTGATCTGCCGCTCTTCGGGAACCGCCTGGTTGTAGCGGGCCGCGTTCTTCGAGAAAAACGCCTGTAGGTCGCTGTCGGAAGGATTGATCCCCTTGCGGATATCGTCCGAGGAGATCACCGCGTAGTCGAACTTGATCTTGATGTTGTTCTTGACGTAGTCGTCACGCACTTCCTTGTCGCTCACCGTCACGCCGCCGGTGATGAGCGCCTGCAAGCGGCGAATGGCGATGTCGTGGCGCACGTCCTCTTCAAACTCCGGCACCGACATGTTGAAGCGGTTGGCCACCAGCGCCGTATACTGGTCGTCGCCGATGAACTTGCCGCCGGGAAACAAGACCGCGCCGGCCGTGCCGGTTTGCAGATACTGGCGCACGTCGTCCGAAGTGGCGCGGATTCCCAGTTTTTCCGCCTCCACCAGCAGAACCTCCTGCTGGATCAGCTGCTGGCCCACGCGCTGCTCAAACAGGTTCAGGATCACCGGGTTGTCCGGGTAGCGCTGCTGCGCCAGCTGCGCCCGCGCCATCTTGTCCACTCTCTCCTGGCTCACCGTCGAGCCCGAAGACAGCAGCTTGTTGTACCAGTGGGGGTAGACGACGGCATAGGTATCGGCGGCGGCGGCGCCCTGGCCGGTTAGGCCGGGGATCAGGTACACGACCATCGAAATCGAGGCCATCCCAATGATGACCACAAAAAATGCCTTGACGACACGGCTGTCTCTTTGCAGGAAACGAATCATGGAGGTACTTGGACCTTCTACTCTCTACGCGCGGACAGGGGCAGCCCTCGCCGCTCGATGAGGCCAATCTGGCCTGGGTCGCGGGGTGGGCATCTCCCTGGGGATGCGCAATTATCGCGCAATTCTCGACTGACGCGATTCTCTGCCATTATAGACGAACCCCTGCGGTGGGGCAGACGCGCAGGTGCGCCAAGAGGTTCCGGGTCTCCCACCCTTCGCCAGAAAGAAGGCGAAGGATGGGGCACCCAACTGGGTGGCTGGGTCAGGAGTGGGTCGCCCGCCTGCACTCACTATTCCCTGTTCCCTGTTCCCTGCCCTTTACCGCCAGTAGTAAGCCCCGCCCACCATATAATAGGGGCGGTAGTACACCGGGCCATAGCCATAGGGGTAAGCCCCGGCATACTGCGCACCGTAGCCGTACGGTCCGCGCCGGTAAAGGCTCGGGCCGCCCTGATAGAGCCCCTGCGCCAGCCGCGCCGCTTCCTGCGCGTTCACCGGCGTCACCGTCAGCGGCGTCTTCAGGTGGAAGGTGACCAGCGCCTCGGCCGGAATCCAGACCTGCGGTCCGGAAGAGGCCGCGGAAGCTCCAACCCCCGCCGCCACGCCCGCGCCGGCGCCGATGGCGCAGCCCACGCCGCGGCCCACCGCACAGCCAATGATGGTGCCCAGAATTCCGCCGCCCACTGCGTTGCCGACTGTCTGGCCGGTCTTACTTGGGCCCTTGACCTTGAACTGGTCGGAATCGAGCGGGTAGCTCTGCCCGCCCAGGTCCAGCGACGTGAGCCGCAGCGCCAGCTCTGAGCTGCCGCCCAGGTCGCCCGAGCCTACATGCTTGGCTTCGGAGACCACCCCATGGACCGTTGCGCCCCTGGGCAGAGCCAGGACGCCGCCTACCGCCACGTCACGGATCACGGTAAACTCGACCGGCTGCCCATCCTTGGAATGCTTGCTGTCCAGCCCCTCGCTGGTGCGCAGCTGCAGCAGCGTTCCCTGCGCAATGGTCACCGGTCCCGTAGGTTGCTGATAAACAGGGCCCTGAGGCGGAGGGGGCGCCTGCGCATACTGGCCTTGCTGAGGATACTGGCGCTGCGGAGGATAGCCTTGGGGAGGATACGGGGGCGCGTACCGCGGCCGCACCGGAGGATAGGCCGGCGGAGGAGGCGCCTGTCCCTGCGCCTGATCCTGATCTTGACCCTGGCTGGGCGGCGGCAACGGACCATCATTGGGCGCCGGAGGCGCCTGCGCGCCTGCTTCTTCCGGCTGGCTGTCGGCCGGCTGCTGCGCACCGGGGTCGGCGGCCTGCGCATCCTGCGGATTGCCCACCTTCAGACCGTTGTTGACCTTGGTCACGCCCGCCACATGGCCGGCGATCGACTCGGCCAGTTCGCTGGATGCGTCGCTGGCAACCGTTCCGGTCAGCGTCACTTCGCCCTGAATGGTTGCGGCGGTAATCATGTCGTTCTTCAGCGCCTTGGAAGCATCGAGCGCATGCACCACGTCCATCTCGATCTGCCCGTCGGTGCGCTGCCCGCCAGCCGTAGCGGCATCCTGGGCAACCACAACCGCCGTTGACAGAACCGCCAGCGCGGCCCACGCCATAATCTGCGGAAAGACTCTTTTCACGAATGAGCGACACATCTTTAAATTTCTCCTCTGCCTGAGGTGCTGTTCCCTGCTTCACCCATCTGGAACGCTGCCCAGTTTCGGTGGCGTCATACCTTTAGACGGGCTTGCACGGGAGCCGTCACTGGTGTAAACCCCGACCCCGGAAAAAAGTTCCGCACCATCGCATGGAGCAGACGCTCGCTGTCGGCTCGCAGAAGATTTCCGCCAGATGCGAGGGGACGTGAATGCGAGGCAAGAGGCTCCCTGCCGGCCGCGGCCACATGTATGCAGGATGCAGAACACCCCGGCCTGGAACCATGATGCACCATAATCTTCCGCCTTGCTCCCCGCACTGCAACAAATGGGCGCTCCGGGCATCCAGCCAGAAAAAGGAGTTTGGAAAGATGGCAGAACGCTTGAAGTATGGCAAGGCATTTCCCAAAGGAATCCACGCCCAGTTGAACCTGGGCAAGGTCATCGCCGCCAGCGGGTTGGAGCCCTCGCTCCTCGAGCTGGTCAAGACCCGAGCATCGCAGCTCAACGGCTGCGCCTACTGTATCGATATGCACACCAAGGATGCCCGCACCCTGGCCAAGACCGAGCAGCGCCTCTACGCCCTGACCGCATGGAGCGAGACGCCGTTCTTCACGCCCCGCGAGCGCGCCGCCCTGGCCTGGACCGAAGCGCTCACCAACGTCCAGCAGGGCCACGTCCCCGATGAGGTCTACCAGCAGGCTCGCCGCGAGTTCGACGAAGCCGAGCTGACAAAACTTACCCTGGCGATCACCCAGATCAACGCCTGGAACCGCATCGCCCTGGCCTTCAGCGCCGGGCCTGGGACCTACCAGCCCGCCGCTCACCTGATCGCCTGAACCACGCCCTAGACCATCCTTGGGGGACGGCTTCGCTTCAGGGGTCGATCTCGCCCGAAGAGATCACCGATCGCGAGCGGGGCTAGGCACCTGCATTCCGCCCAGACGCCTTGGTAATGTTTACCGTGAATTAATCTCCGGATTGGCCGTATGGCTTGCTGGTCAACCGCCCGGAGCTCAAAAAATCAGAAAGCGCAGAAGTCGATTGACCCCGATCCGCAAGCCCAGGTCGATCCCTTTCGCATGAGTACCGGCACAAGCGCAAGCACCTGCATCGTTAGCGTTCGCTTCTAACCGTAAGGACAGAATCTGGACGCATAAAGGGGTTACCGTCAGCTAACGGTGGTCCGTTCTGTATGTTCACAAGGAACGGGTCAAACCAGACATCCAGGCGGTGGCCGGATAGCAAATATCGACAACTTGTCTCCAGCGCAAGAGAGCGATCAAGTACGGCAACACTTCATAGACGTGTTGGGACATTTCCGGATGACGGCCTCTTGACAGATGCGAAATTGGGCTTGACCCTGCACTTTCTGAAGTTGCCGGCTGCAGCATGGGCGCGATTCTGCCCGGGATCGCAGACAAGCTGGATTTTATTCAAAGTCAAGACGGCAGGTTCACTTTAGGGAAGTACGTTGGGGCTGAAAGACAATCGGTAAAGCGCCGATAGTCACGATGAATCGATAGAATCCTGTTTGTTCTGGGAACCGATAGGCCTATTCCCTTGGCGGTCTACGCCATTGTCCGAACAAGGCGGTTCAATCGAAAGGATTTCAATGAAAATTTCTGCGAAGCTCCTCGGGATTTCACTGGGGAGCGTGGTGATTGTTAGCGGTCTTGTCATGTCGCTCTTGGTGGAACTCAATTCTGTTTCAACGGGGTACAACAATATTCTGCGAGGCCCGGTCCGAGACGCCGAGTCGGCCCAGCAGACTCAAGTCGACTTCAAGCTACAGGTCCAGGAGTGGAAGGACATCCTCCTCCGCGGACAAAACCCCGGCGACCTGGCAACGTACACGGGTCAGTTTCACGCGCAAGAGGCCAAGGTCAATGCAGAGGCTCAGACGCTTGCCGGCGGGGCCGGAGACCCGGCGACCAAACAGTTGCTCAAAGATTTCCTGGCCGCTGACGCGTCCCTCAGCGGGAAGTACCAAGCAGCCTACGCCGTCTATTTGAAAGAGAAATTCGGCTTCAAGACGGCCGACAAACTGGTGCGTGGGCAGGACCGTCCTACGGCCGCTCTCTTGGATAAGGTGGTCGCGCAGCTCAATGCGCGTCTAGTCACCATGGCTGCCGCCCGCCGGGCCGAAACGATTCGCCGCCTCATCACCATCCTGGTCGTGGTGGGCCTGCTTCTCGTCGTGGATTCCATCGTGTACTGCGGCGTTTTGCTTGGAGTCCTGAAGCGCCTGGGCCAGCTCAAGGCAGTCTCGGACCGCTTGGCCAACGCAGACATCGAGGGGCTCTCCGTTGACATCTCGGGCAATGACGAGATCGGCGAGATCGGCGAGAGCATGAAGGGTGTCGCAGCCGCGATCGAGGAACTGTTGGCTGTTGCCGCGCATTAACTATAGCGGAACCAGAGTTGCTGTATCCCGGAAGCACGCCCTCAAGGCGGCTTTTTTCTTCAAGAGAAAGCCGCCTTGGAGACAATCTTGAAGGCTACAGGCACTCTGGTTCCGCTCTGGGGCGGCCTGAAACAAGGAGAATCAAGATGGGGATGATACTGAAAAGCCGATTTGAACAGGTGGGCCACGAATTGGGTGCGCAGGGGCGCATGAAATTGGCCATGCTGACCAAGATATCCTCAATCAAAGCCGCGGAGATTGAGGATTCTGCCGACAATCTGAAGCTGGTCGACGATGCCATCGCGCAGCTTCGCAGGGGAATGTAACACCAGAGCAAATGACGGGCGTTTGCCAGGCTCCGGGACACTTGGAGAGACAAAGCCACAGGTCAGGCAATGTTTTGGCCGTATGTTTGCAAACCGTCAGTTACTGGTTGACTCTCCCTGCAAAGCGCACAGGAAATCCCGCTGGCGGGAGTCCATCCGCGGCCAGAGCAACGATGGTCTACTTCTCCGCCCCATGGCATTTCTTGTACTTCTTACCGCTCCCGCAGGGGCATGGGTCGTTGCGTCCCACCTTCTCGCCGGTGCGTCGCTGCGCGGGTTGGCTGGCGTCGCCGGCGCCGGCAAACTGGGCTGCCTCCAGCTCGCGTTGCTTCTTGCGCTGGAACTCCTTCTCAAGTGCGTCGATGGTCGTGGAAGCTTGCCGCGTGGGAATCGAAATCTCGCGTGGCGCTGCCTCCAGCGTGGGCGGTTTGGCGGCGCTGGCCACCGGAGGCGCCGGCGGCACCTCGCGGCGCGGCTCCGGCGCGGCATTCACCGGCTGGCCGTCGGGGCCCAGAATCTGCATCCGGAACAGGAAGCGCACCGTGTCTTCGTGGAACTTCTG
>Ga0302279_10005042_pt1 | contig 15022 bp, 14 predicted proteins | sample III_Bog_N3_3_FD_194541 | JGI IMG/M metagenome (GOLD analysis project Ga0302279, IMG submission 194541) | Peat permafrost microbial communities from Stordalen Mire near Abisko, Sweden - III_Bog_N3_3 | ecosystem: Environmental > Terrestrial > Soil > Wetlands > Peat | place: Sweden: Abisko...
GCCCGGTGGTGGCGCCTTCGGGCACCATCACCAAAGCCGAGGTGGCCATGGAGAACCCGAAGCCGTCCAGAGTGACGACGGTGCCCCCTTGCCCACCAGAGGACTGAAGGACGTGATGGATAGTCCCGGGGTGGGGAGGACCGTGAAGGGTATGGGGGTGCTGGTCCGGTGCCCGCCTGAACTGACGGTAATGGGACCTGTGGCCGCCCCGGCCGGAACGGTGGTAGTGATCCGGTGGGGATCCAGGACCCGGGCCGGGGACTCGACTCCGTTGAAGACCACGTGCGGCGCACCCCCGAGGCCGGAAACCACCAGGATGACCGGAGTACCCTCGGGCCCCGAGGAAGATTCCATTCTGTTGAAGGCCTCATTCTCGGCGAAAGCTTCGGGGGCATCCAGGACCTCTTCCAGGATGCCCAGAAGCTCGGGAATGACCGGCTCCGGCTGGTCCATGGCGGCGTTGAGCGCCTTGAGGTATATTGTATTTTCATTAAATTTGAGTTGCTGGATGATCTGGCCCGGAACCGTGGCGCGCCCTTGTCATCAGTGCCGCGATGGGGTGGGAAGATGCTCCGGTGAAGGTTGCGAGGGGCCATGAGCCGTCTTTCAATACCTAAAAATTTATGGCACGAATTTCTGAACGATTTATATATAACGAAGCTTCCCTGGGGTGCCCGATGTTGCGAAAATGCATATCCTCCCTTCTGCACCACTCATTTGGCCCCTTGCTTCTGTTCAACGGTTTGGCCGGAGCGGCCGTGGCCCATGCCGGGAACTCCATCGGCCTGCTCTACGCGCACCCGGCCATCGTGGCCCAGGTGGGCACGGTGGGCAGCGCGTCCACCCCGGACAAAGTGGAACTTTCCATCGACGGCGTGGACATCCCGCTTCCCTTTCTAGGAGATGAGAACTTCGTCACCTTCTCCATTGCCCCGGCACTGCCCGCGGGATTCAGCCTGAACGCCCACACCGGCACCATTTCGGCCGTCAGCGCGCCCGTGGCCGTGCTCAAGGCGACCAAATACACCACCACCGTCGCGGTCTTCGGCAATAAAACCAAGGCCACGGCAACCGTGACGATTACGGTCGATGCCGTGGCGCCCTCCAACCTGACCTACCATGTCAACCCCGCGGTCTTCACCAAGGGCGTGGCGATTGCCCCGGACAGTCCGGCCAGCAGCGGCGGCGCGGTGGTTTCCTATGCCGTCTCCCCGGCCCTGCCGGCGGGCCTGGCCCTGAACACGACCAGCGGCGTCATCAGCGGGACCCCCACCGCCGTGACCGCCGCGGCCAGCTACACGGTGACGGCCGCCAATTCGGGCGGCAGCACCCCGGTGAGCCTGGCCATCACCGTGAACGACCAGCCTCCGGGCTCCCTGAGCTATGCCAGCCCCACCTTGAGCACCGTCCAGGGCACCCCGGCGACGGACGCCCCGACCGTCGCCGGCGGGGGCGCGGTGACCACCTGGTCGGCGACGACCACCCAGGGCCCGCTGCCGGCATGGCTGACCCTGGACGGCAGCGGCAACCTGACGGTCACGGCCGACGCTCCGGTGACCTCCAGCCTGGCGGTCACGGTGACGGCCGGCGATTCCGGCGGCTCGGTCTCGGCCACGGTCATCATCCAGGTGACGCCAGCCGGTCTGCCGACCCTCGCCATCAACGCGCTGCCCACCTACCTGTACCCCGGCCAGACCCTCACCGCCAGCATCAACGGCCAGGCCGCCCCGGGTGAAACCTTCACCTGGACCACCAGCAACGGCGCCATCACGCTCCAGGGGACCAGCGCCACCGTCACGGCCGCCGTCCCGGGGAGCCTGACCCTCACCTGCGTCGGCGGCAACGGCACCCTCACATCCAACACCGCCGCGGTCAGCGCCACCGTGCTGCCCACACCCCAGGCGGAGATCTTCGCCCAGCCCAGGGTGCACCCGGGCGACGTCTTCAGTGCCACCCTGCCGGCGCCTTTCGTCGTGGACTGGAGCTTGAGCTTACTCAACTCTCCCTTCTCCTCCACCCTGGACAGCCTCCAGGTCACCGCGGGCCCGGTCGGGGCTCTGACGTTCCAAGCCGGGCTGACTGACGTGGCCGGAACGGCGGCGGTTCCCGGCAACGCCAGCGTCAACGTGGTGCAGGGCGACTTCGCCAACCCGGGCGGCGTGACCGGCAACCAGGGCTTCGCCACCGCGGTGACGCTGTACACCGGGCGGGTGCTGGTGGTGGGCGACACCCAGGCGGCCGGCATCTTCGACCCCGTCAGCAACACCTGGAAACGCGCGGCGGCCCCGCCGGTCTACGGCATGGCCCACACCGAGACCCTGCTGGGCGACGGCACGGTGCTGGTGGCGGGCGGATATTCGACCGCGATCTATGGCCGTCCCTCCGCGGCCATCTACGACCCGGCCTCCGACAGCTGGACAGCGACCCAGTCGATGAACACCGGGCGCTGGGGCCACGCGGCGACCCTCCTGAACAGCGGGATGGTCCTGGTGGTGGGCGGGCAGGACGGGGATGGCTATCAGTTATGGAGCCCGGAACTCTACAATCCCGGGGCCCGCGCCTGGACCGCCCTGAAAAGCCTGGCGGCCCAGCCCGCCACCGCTTTCCCTACGGCGACCCTGATGGCCGATGGCCGGGTGCTGATCGCGGGCGGGTTTGACAATGTTGGCAACGGCATCGGCAGCACGGCGATCTACAATCCCAATCTCGCGCAACCGACCATGACCTCGGCCGGCTCGTTCGGCCCGGCCCGCGGCGGGCATTCCGCGACCCTGCTCCCGGACGGCTCGGTGCTGGTCGCGGGCGGGACCTCCAGCCAGTACGGTCCGGTTTCCACCACCCTTACCGAAAGGTATGTTCCCACCGGTCCCCAAACCGGCTGGCATACCGCCGCGCCCCTCAACCAGGCCCGGGATTCCCATGGCGCCGCCGCGTTCGGCGCCGGCGTCCTGGTCATGGGTGGAGAAGACGTCACGGGCGCAATCAACAATAACATCAGCTATCCGACGACATCCGAGTACTACAATCCGGGCCAAGGCCCCGGGAACCAGGACAGCTGGACCGTCACGGGGAATCTCCAGCTGCCGCGGACGCAGCCATACACCGTGGCCTTGCCCGACGGCAGGGTGCTGGTGGGCGCCGGCTTCAGCAATTACTTTATCGATTTCCTTGCCAACGGCAGTAATTTGAACGACATGAGCAGTGCCGAGATCTACAGCGGGAGCACTAGCGCCGGCACCTGGATCTCGCCCTGGACCGGCACGGCCACGGCGCGCTACGGCCACACCGCGACCCTGCTCAATGACGGCACCGTGCTCATGGCCGGGGGCGTCGACGAGACCCAGGCGGCAACCACCAGCGCACAACGTTATGACCCCGTGGCCCAGACCTGGACCACCGTCAATCCCCTGAACAACGCCAGGTCCGCCCACACCGCCACCCTGCTGCCGGACGGAACCGTGCTGGTGGCGGGGGGCGGGAATGCCATTCCGCCCTTCGGCACCGTCCAGAGCTCGGAACTTTTCAGTCCCAATGGCGCTTCCGGATCCTGGGGCCCCGCGATAGGCATGGTGGCCCCAAGGGTTGGACATTCGGCCAACGTGATCACGGACAGAGGCCTTCAAGTGGTGATGGCCGCTGGCGGCCTGGATGCCAATGGCAACGCCCAAGCAAGTATTGAGTTCTTCAATGAAAGCGGCCCCTATTGGGAGGCTATCTCATTTGCCAGCATGACGCAGGCGCGGGCCTTCCATACCGCCACCACCCTGCAGGATGGTTCCGTGCTCGTGGCGGGAGGCAGTTACAGTTCCGATGCCCTTGCGTCCGCCGAATGGTACGATCCGTCTCAAGAAACCTGGACCTCGGTCGCGCCCCTCAACCAGACGCGCAGCAGCCACACGGCGAGCCTCCTGTACGACGGCACGGTACTGGTGGTGGGAGGATTCTCGAGCTCCATCGGCGGCTATGTGGGCACGCCGGCCAGCGTCACCGGCACGACCGAGATCTACAAAGCGGGCACCTGGACCTATGCCGCTCCTCTCCTGCAGGCCAGGGCCGACCATACCGCGACGGTGATCAACAACGGCACCCAGGTACTGGTGACGGGCGGGGTCGACGGCAATGGCAACCCCATCGCCGAGGCCGAGGTCTACGACTACGCTTCGAACTCCTGGAGCAACGCGGGCAACCTGCCCGGCGGGATTATGGGGCTGGATTCCGCCCGCTATCTGCACACGGCCACGCTGCTCCAGGACGGCCAGACGGTGCTGGTGTTCGGAGGTTTCTACCCCCAGGCCAACCTGGAAATCTGGAAATGACTGGGAGGCTGACTACGGGCGCGATGGGGGGACCCGTACGATTATGTAGCCATGTTCCTAACCGTCCCCGGAGCGCTTCACGGCCAGGCAGCGGTTCACCAGCGCCACCGGCAGCTGGCTGGGCAGCACGTCCAGGGCCAGGATGCCACGCGGATCCAGGTGAGCGAAGGCCTGCCGGCGCTGGGCCAGGTAGTCGTCGATGGCGCCGGCGCGGAGCGCCTGGTCGAAGTGCTCGACCGGCTCCTGCCGGGCCCGGTCCAGGTCCGGTTCGCGCAGGCTGCCGAGGAGGCGGGGTTCGGCTCCATCGTCAAGGTTGGGGGGAAGAAGGTCTTCCAGCCGGACGTGGTGATCCACGACCTGCGCCGGACCTTCAACACGGTGTGCGCCGAACTGGGTTATCCGCCGCAGGTCTTTGAGGCCCTGCTCGGGCACAAGGTGGCCGGGATGGCGGGGGTATACACGCGCCTGAGCCCGGCAGGCGGAATCCTGGCGGAGGCAAGCCAGGCCACGGCGGATTGGATCGCTGCGGCCTTGGATGGGCGACAGCCCAAGCTCGGGGAGAAGATCAAGGCCCTTCAGCCCGCTTCCGAACCCGAGGTCAAGGAAGCCACGGCATGACTTGAGCCTTGGCTCTGGTGCTTGGGGTGGCTGTCATGCCTGGCCCTTTCGTTTGCCCGTCAGGCGTTGCACTTCCCGGTCGAAGTCCGAGACATACTCCGCGTCCTGCCGCTGGCGGAACACCTCGTATTCCTGCTCGGCCTTGAGCACATTGCCGTGGGGTGCCTGCTTCCAGGTTGTGAGGCCCATGTGGGGCTTGGTCGCGTCGGCAAGGCTGTGGATGGTCTCCGCTGCCGTCTTGCCGGTGATCGCCCAGTGCAGCTTGTTCTGGACGGCGGCGAAGAAAGTCTTGGTGACGGGGGCGTCCTTGTCGTAGTCCACCGCAAGGGCATAGATGTCGGTGATCTTCTGGTAGAAGCGACGTTCACTGGCGCGGATCTCACGGATGCGTTCCAGGAGTTCGTCGAAGTAGTCCTTGCCGAAGACCTTGGTGCCTTGCTTAAGCCGCTCATCATCCAGGGCGAAGCCCTTGGTGATGAACTCCTTCAGGGTCCGGGTTGCCCAGATGCGGAACTGCGTGGCCTGGAAGCTGTTCACCCGGTAGCCTACGGCGATGATGGCATCCAGGTTGTAGAACTCGACCTGGCGAAGGACCTCCCGGCCACCCTCCTGACGAACCATTTCCATTTTGGAAACAGTTGCCTCCCGGTCCAGTTCCCCCGATTCGAAGATGTTCTTCAGGTGCTTGGCAATGGCTGGCACCCCCACGCCAAACAGCTCGGCCAGGGTCTTCTGTGCCAACCAGACGGTCTCTCCTTGAAAGCAGACGGTGACGTTCACGGCCCCGTTTGGGGCCTTGTAAAGCAAGAAGTTTCCTTGATCGACCACGTGGCACCGAGAAAAAAGCGTCCAGAGGGGGTGTGCTTCAGGCGTTGGGGAAAAGTCCCTCCATCATCGTAGCCTCCAGGGCAGCCGAGAACATCAGATCGCGCGGACTGGATGGTTGGCGATGGGAATCCGTGTTTCTGAAATTCGGTGGGAACCGTGGGAATCTTATGGAACCCATTCGAAGTCAGGCAATAACGGGGTTCCCAGTCCTTTCCTGGCTGTGGGAATGTGGGAACCGCGAGCGGAACCTAACCCTCCTTCTGCCGTTGCCGGAACTCCGCGTTCTGCGGGAACCCAGGGCTATTCCTCCATCTCCTGATCCGAAAGCGCACCCAGATCTTCGGCCATCTCCGCTTCGATTTCCTCGATGCTGGGAAGGCTTCCGCGCATGTCCTCCGGAAGCTGCTGGGTAAGCTGAGTCTCCCACTGGGACACGCTGATGGGCTGTCGGCTGCCGGCCAGAGCGTATTCCACCAGGACCCGGTTCTTGGTGCGCACCAGCAAGAGGCTGATGGTCGGCTTGTCATCGGGGTGCGTGAGGAGCTTGTCCACGGCGTGCATGTACACGCCCAACGGGGCGCCGTCTCCGGGTTCGAAGGGGCGGGCCTTCAACTCGATCGCCACATAGCAGCGCAGCTTGGCGTACCGGCTGGTGGTGGAAGGCTGCTTGTGACCCAGGATAGTCTGCACCATGAAGGCGGGCAGGATGGCGCCGGCCCTCGCTCCCACCGTGTGGCGCAGGCCATGCAGGCGGGCCTCGGGGATGCCGGCTGCCTTGCGCACACATATCCAGGCGTGGGTCAGCGTGACAGGGCTGATAGAGCAGGCCTCCTTCGCACCCGGGAAGACGAAGGCGCTCAGCCGGGAGCCGGCCAGTTCGGCGAGGATGTTCTCCGCCGCGGGGTCCGCGCCCTTTTCGACGTCGCCGATGATGCGCCGGGCTTCGGACCTGGCTTGCTCGACGCTGGTGGCGGGCCAGGTTCCGAGGGTGATCCATTTCCGCTCGCCGGAATGGGGCCGGTAGCGCAGGCGCCAGGTTTTGCGCAGCTTGCCTCCGGACGTTACCGGAGGCAGGACCTCCACATGCAGGCCCTGGACGACGGAATCCGCAAGGCGGGTGCGCTTCCCGTCGGGTTCGAACTGGAGGTTTTTCAAGAGGCGCTGGTCGAGTTTTTTGGCCATTAGGGTGCCCGGGAAAGCGATCAGGTTACCCGTTCCCGTATCCCGGTGGTATCCCGATTAGGCCTGACTTGAAATCAGGTGACGGTGCGAGCCGTTCGGGGGTTCGAATCCCTCTCTCTACTGGGTTCCAGGGGCATAGGGTGGGGGTTTCCTGGCACCGGGATCAGGGCTTCCGGGATCTCAGCCGGAGGATCTCCCCATCCGCCGCGAAGGTGCCGAAACCCCGGTGGTGCAGGGTTCGAGGCTGGCGCTTGGCCCGGTCGATCCAGGCCTTGACCACCTCGAGCACGAACAGATTGTACTTCCGGACCCAGGCGGTGTCGGTCACCTTGCACTCCAGGTTGGCGTAGCAATCCGGAAGGAGCGGTGCGGCTACCCGCGCCGCGGGTTTCCAGGCGAGGTCCAGGACCGCGAACTTGTCCACCTCCCGGCCGGACAGGTTGCCGATCTTCACTGCCAAGGCGGCCTGGTCGACCGTGGGAATGGCGATCACGCACTCCCCGGTCTTCCTCAGGGCCTCGAAACTATGGTTGGCGCCGCTGACGAGGCATCCGATCAGCGGCGGGTCGAATTCCATCATCATGTGCCAGGACAGGGTCATGACGTTTGGACGGCCCTGCAGGGCGGTGGTCAGGAGCACCACCGGCCCGGGCTCGATGAGCCGGTAGACCTGAGATAGCGGAAGGTCCCGGAGCATGGGGGCTCCTGATGAATGAATACATTCATGGGCAATGGTAGGACGAATCTGCCGGAGTTGATGATTTTCCGCCTTCCTCGCCCGGCTCTGCATGGTGCTCGGAATCTCCACTTGCCACGGCAACCCGGCGCCCTAAATTAGCTGGGAGGATGGCGTCGTTCCTGAGATTAGCTGGACCATCCGGAGGAAGGGCCCATGACTCCGTCCACCAACACCATCCAGCTGCACCGGGTGCTGCGGGCGTCGCCGGAACGCATCTATCGCGCCTTCCTCGATCCCGAGGCCATGGCCAAATGGCTGCCGCCCCACGGCTTCACCGGCAAGGTGCACCATCTCGACGCCCGGGTCGGCGGCACCTACGCGATGACGTTCACCAACTTCAGCACCGGCTCCAGCCACGGGTTCGGCGGGGAGTATCTTGAACTTGTGCCGTCCGAACGGATCCGGCACACGGAGCGGTTCGACGACCCGAACCTTCCCGGGGAGATGGAGACCACCATCTGTCTCCGGCCGGTGGCCTGCGGCACGGAGCTGACCATCGTGCAGGAGGGGATCCCCGCGGTCATTCCCACCGAGATGTGCCAGCTCGGCTGGCAGGACTCCCTGGCCTTGCTGGCGCAGCTGGTAGAGCCGGAGATTCCGGACTGAACCGGCACCAGGAATCGCCGCCGTGGGGCGCCCGCCTGGTCTGGGTCATCCGCCGAATGGCGGACGCCAAGCCGGTGCCCACTGAACCGGGGGATGACGGCTCCCTCCCCCCTGATCCGGGACCTGCGGAGCAGGCAGGATGGCGCCGGCGTCCAGACCCTGGCTGGGGAGCCCGGAAGCCCCTGGTCGATGCCAGAAAGCCTGTCCGGGCCAGGCAGATGGTGGGTGGCCGCTAAGCCAGGATGCGCCGCGAGGCCGTGATCACCGTCTGGGACAACTGCTCCAGGCGCGGCGATTGCACCTTCCAGGAATGCCAGAAGAGGCCGACGTCGATGGGATCGTCCGGGGCCAAATCGACCAGCTCGCTCTGGGCAAGTTGCTCGCCAGCCTGGAGATCCGGCACCATGCCCCAGCCGAACCCCAGCAGGATGGCCTGCATGAACGGCCCGGAAGCGGGAACGTACTGGCAGGGGTAGGAGCCGGGCGAGAGCCGGAACTTCCGCTCCAGGAAGTCGGCCTGAAGCCTGTCCTTGCGGTTGAACACCATCACCGGCGCCCGCCGGGCCGCCTCGGCCGTCATGCCATGGGGGAACCAGCGGCCCCGGTAGGCGGGCGCGGCCAGGGCCCGATAGCGCATGCTGCCGAGCGGTTCGGCCACGCAACCGCGCATCGGGCGCGGCTCGGTGGAAACGCATCCCAGGGCCAGCCCGGCTTCGAGCAGCGCGTAGGTATGGTCCTGGTCGTCCACGATCAGGTCGATCAGCACCCGTTCCCGGTTCAGGAAGCCGCCCAGCGCCGGGAGGAACCAGGTCGCCAACGAATCGGCGTTGACCGCGATGGCCACCGAAAGCGGGGCGGCCTGCTCGGCGGCGGTTTCGGCCAGGAATTCGGCATCCAGCAGCGCGGCCCGGACCAGGTAGCGCAGCAGCCGTTGCCCGGCGCGGGTCGCGCGGCAGGGCCGGCTCCGCACCACCAGCGGCTGGCCGAGTTGCTCTTCCAGGGCGCGCACCCGCTGGGACACGGCCGATGCGGTCAGGTGCAGGCGGGCTGCGGCCTGCTCGAAACTGCCGGTGTCGGTCACGGCCAGTAAAGCCTCTGCGTGCTTCCTGTCCAATATCAAACTGGGCTCCTGTTTATAAATTAAGAAAAATTAATGATATTTGAAAAACATTAACATTGCTTTGTTCTGCCTTCCTCGGTCGCGACAATGAAAGTTGTCGCTCGCGAAAGGAACGTCATGCCCATGTTGCCCGCCTACTTGCAGGGTCTCGGTCTGGGGGCCGGCCTCATCATCGCCATTGGCGCGCAGAACGCCCATGTGCTCCGGATGGGACTCAAACGTCAGCACGTCGCACTGACGGTTGCCGTGTGCATCCTGTGTGATGTGCTGCTGATCGCCGCCGGGGTCGCCGGCATGGGGGCGGTGATCGGGCGGAACCCGGCCTTGCTTGCCCTGGTTCGGTGGGGCGGGGCTGGTTTTCTCGCATGGTACGGCGTGCGCGCCTGGCGTGCGGCATGGATGAGCGGCACCCTCGCGGTCGAAGGGGGGGGTGCCAAGCTCGAACCGCGCCAGGCGCTCAGCATGGTGCTGGCGCTGTCGCTGCTCAATCCGCATGTGTACCTGGATACGGTGGTCCTGCTCGGTTCCATCGGCGGCCAGCAGGCAGGCCATGGCAAGCTTTGGTTCGCGGCGGGAGCGATGAGCGCCTCCGTGGCATGGTTCCTCTCCCTGGGGTTCGGCGCCCGGGTGCTGTCGCCCCTCTTCAGCCGGCCCATGGCGTGGCGGGCGCTGGACGGGATGATCGGGACGGTGATGCTGGTGCTGGCGGGAACGTTGGTTTTCGCTTCGCAGCTTGCCACAGGGTGAAGCGATGGGCCCGATTCACTCCTTGATGTGCTTTTCCGCGCAGGCCCAGTCCACGACCGCCATCACCGCGGGCCACACTTCCGGCAGGGCGGTGCGGATGGGGTCCATGCGCTGGAGGACCTGGCTCCGGCTGATGCCGTGGTGCTTCCAGGAGCCGCCGCCGTTCTCCGCGTTCAAGAGCAGCGGTTGCAGGCGGTCCAGGGCGTTGGCGTAGCGGGACTCCGGCGTGGTTCCGGCCTCGAACTCGTCCCACAGGGCCCGGAACTCCGCGTCCTGCCCGGGTGGCAGCATCCCGAAGAGCCGGTCCGCCGCCCGCTCCTCCCGTGCCTGTTTGGTGGCGTTCGCCGCCTCGTCGAAGGCGAAGGTGTCGCCGGCGTCGATCTCGATGACATCGTGGATGAGCAACATCCTCAGCACCTTGAGCAGGTCCACCGGCTCGGCGGCATAGCCGGTCAGCACGCTGGCCATGAGCGCCAGGTGCCAGGAATGCTCGGCGCTGTTCTCGCGGCGTGCGCCGCTGGCGATGTCGGTCTGGCGCAGGACCCCCTTGAGCCGGTCGGCCTCCACCAGAAAGGCGAGCTGATGCATCAGGGGTTGACCGTCCATGCGTTTCCTCCACAGGTTTCGACCATGATATCCCGCTCAAAAGATCCCTGGATCGGGTGCGGGTCGCCGGTAGCGCCCGGAGTCGACAGGAACGGTCGCATCCGGGGGAGCGGAACGGTATCGCTCGGCCGACCCTCGGCGATGGCGCACTCGGGCATGTCCGGCACGTGGGCCTGGAGGTTCTCGCTGGCTGCCAGGAACCACCTGGCCCCTTCAGTGCATCCAGGGGGTTCGGGCGTCTTCGCTCTTCCTCTCGACCCCGGACCAGCCGAACATCGCCTCCACCCGCTGGCGCAGCGTGTCGGACCACAAGAACAGCCGCTACTACTACGAATCGGCCCGGAGCCTCGGCTTGTTCTGGGTGGATCTGGCCGACCTGGATTTCAAGGACGGGGCGCCCGTCCGGCGGCTGGACCTGGTTCATGGGGCCATATACGCGGGCAACGCCGCGGCGAGGTTCCAGCCCGCCGAGCCGTTCCCGTTCCAATCGGCAGGGAACTGATCCCGCCGTCTACCAGAGTCCCAGCAGGCGGTCGATCCACGTTCGGGCCCGGCGCCGCTCCTCCAGCACCGGTTCCCAGGAATCGGCCTTGATCAGTTCGGACCGGGCCGGGATGGGCACCTCCAGGCGGTCGATATGGATCTGGGGCGGGCTTTCAGTCTGCCCCTGCCGGGTCAAGGTCTGGATGCGCACGCTGGTGGCCGGGCTGCGCGGGACGATTTGGGGATAGGCGTTCACCAGCAACCACACGGCCTCGGAATCGTTGAAGACCGTCACCGGGGGAGCCTGGCCCGGGGCCGGGAGGACGATGAACAGGTTCAGCAAAAGGTTTCGGGTTTGGAGCATGGGGTCCTCCGGCCGGGTCGTCCGTGAGCCGCACGCTGGTCATGCGTCGATCCGGAGTTCCAAGTGTCGTGCTCCGGACCCCGGGAAGGTTTCGCACCCTTCACCCGCTCTCCGACGCGCGCAATGTTCCGTACGCCACCCTGAAGGAATGGGTGAGCACCTACAAGGCCCTCCACCCTGAGCTCATTCCAAACCAGGTTCAAAGGGGGGGCGTGACCTTGGTTTGGTGTGGAACCCGGGCTATGGGTCAAAATGCCTGCGGGCATACCTCAGCATTCTGCTCACGCTGAGCAGCCATTGGCCGTGCAGGTGCCGCATCAAGGGTGTACCGGGCAGGGCGGAACCGCCATCCAGGCCCTCGCCCAGTTCGCGCCAAACCTGGTCGAGGGAATACCCGGCGGGCAGCTGGGCGACGACCTCGGCCAGCCGTTCGCCCATGCGCTGGAGGATCCGGCCGGCCTGGTCGAGGGTGATCAGGCCGGCCCGGTGGCGTTCGAGAAGGTGGCACTGGTACTCGCCGCAGACTTGAGGGCGCGCCTGGGCGTAGATCAGGCAGCGGCCCTCCCGGAGGAGCGGGCAGGGCAGCCGGAACCCCAATCCCTGGCCGCAGGGTTCCACCCTCAGGCCCAGCGACTGGACCAGATCCCGTTCCTGCGGCGCGACCGCGACGTACGGGTGCAGCACGCCATTGCAGCACAAGCCGCAGGCGAGGCAGAGGGCAGATCCGGCCGAGCCGGAGGCTTCGGGCGGGGCCGAAGGGGTGGGTGGAGTATTCATGTTTGGAGGCCACTGGATGGGTCGCGGTCGATGGAAGCTTGCCTCCTGAGGATAGCCGCCCGGCGGCCTCGCCATGCTCAAGGAGCGCCGCAGGGGAGGTGACGGCGCCACGGGTCAGCTCGTGGTCCAGGGACACGGTGATTTCAATCTTGCCACTACCCCCTCCGGAGCCGATCCTGAAGCTCGGTATTTACAATTTTAATAGTTAGTAAATCGAGCTCGCGGGACACGCGCGTCGGCATGGGGAGGCGCCTTCACGCGCAGCCCGATTTACGGTCTTGGACAAGCCCGAAGCGGCAGGGGGCCGGCGCGATCGGGCTATGGGTTTTTCGAAGCCGGACGGTGGATGGGATGGAACCGGACTACTCCGTTGGTGCCGGTGATGGCCGCTAATCTTTGCTTTTGAAGCTGGACCCGAGGCTGGTCATTCTGGTGGAGACAGACCCCGGTCCACCGACCAGGGATAGGCAGGCAGGGGTCGAACAGTCTGGGCGTTGTGGGGACGATCAGCATGGTCCGTCCCCAGGCGGTGCGCGGATGGAGGCCGGCAGGGGCGTCCTGCGGAGCGCACCGCCGCACACCGGACAGGTCCGGGATGCCTGTTCCAGCCGTTCGAGGTCGGAGGGTTCCGTCCTTGGCTTCTTGCAGACCCCGACGAAGGCCCTGGCCCGCTGCAGGAGTCCGCCGGAGCGGACCGAACCATAGAGCCCCGCGTGGCGGATCTTGTGGAACCCCGGAGGCAGGACGTGCTGGACCAGGCGGTGGAGGAATTCCACCGGGTGGACCGTGGTGGACTTGCCATTCTTGGTGGAGAACGTGACGCGGTCGTCGGTGACGTCCAGGAGTCGGGAGTTGGCGATGCCGACCCGGTGGGTGTAGCGGGACAAGTATTGAGTCACATGACTGGAGTGCCGGAATGGCTTCTTGGCGTAGACCACCCAGGACATCTCGCTGACCGTGGCCATCCGGACAGCGTAGAGATCCTTGGGGAGGCCCGGGAAGGCACCCTTCTTTTGGAGCGCGCTGAGCGCGTGGAGCATCTTGGCGCGGAACACCTTGCCCATCATGTGGACGGGGAACAGGTATTTCTTCCCGCTGGGTACCATGCCGCTGCCGTCCAAAGCCAGGCCTCCGGCGGTGGCCAGCACGTGGAGGTGGGGGTGGAAGCCCAACTCCCGGGTCCAGGTGTGCAGCACCAGCATCAGGCCCGGGGTGGCCTTCAGCCTGGTCCGGAACAGTTTCAGAAGGGTCTTGGTCACGGCGCGGAAGAAGGCGCCGTAGAACTTGGCCGGATACTGCTTGGCCAGGAACCTCAGTTCCGCCGGGAGGGTGAACACTAGGTGGAAGTGCGGCAGGTCCAGGAGGCGCTCGGTCTCCTTGGCGAGCCAACGCTCCTGGGCCAGGGCCTGGCACTTGGGGCAGTGCCGGTCCCGGCAGGAGTTGTAGCTGATCTGTTCGAAATCACCGTGCTCGCAAACCTCCTTGTGTCCGCCGAGGGCGGCGGTACGGCACTGGCCGATCGCCGTGAGGACGCGGCGCTGCTGCCGGTTCAATGGATACCGGGCTTCCAGGGCGGTGCGATGGAGGCGGACGAGGTCGGCGATGTCGAAGCGGGGTCTGGTGAACCCCACCGGTTCAGTCCGGCAGATCCTCAAGTGGGCTGCGCACGGCGGCGATCTGGCTCGGGACCACCTGGGTATATATCTGCGTGGACCGGATGCTGCCGTGCCCCAGGACCACCTGGATCTTGCGCAGGTCGGTGCCGCTCTCTAGAAGGTGGGTGGCGAAGGCGTGGCGCAGCAGATGAGGGTTCACGACCTTGCCGATGGCCGAAACAGCCGAGGCGCACAACAGAGCCCGCCGGGCGGTCTCCAGGGTGATGGGCTTGCCCGACTTGGAGGCGAACAACCAGGGCTTCGGCGGCTGCTCGTGCTTGTAGTAGGCCCGGAGCAGACCGTAGAGCTTGCCGCTCATGGGCACCAACCGGTCCTTGCCGCCCTTGCCGTTGCGGACATGGATCACCTGCTGGATGGCGTCGATGTCACAGGTCTCCAGCAGGCTGGCCTCTGTGATCCGCAGGCCGGTCGCGTAGATCAGAGTGAAGAACATGCGGTACTTGGCATTGGTGAAGCCGTCCAGGAGCCGCTGGATCTCAACCCGGGCCAGGATCGAGGGGAGTGGCACCTTGGCCTTGGGAATGGTGATCCAGGCGACCTTCTCCGGCTGGCCCAGGGTCCGGGCATACAGGAATTTCAGGGCGGCGTAATGCTGCCCAAGCCGGGATGCGCCTATGGCCTGCTGGCGGAGGACATCCACCCAGCGGCGGACGTGCTCCTGACTGGCTTCGCCAAGGTCGCAGCCCAGGAACTCCTCGAATCGCCGGGCCGAAGCGACGTAGGACTGGATGGTGCCGGTGGCGCGATTCGCCATCCGGAGATCGCCGGCAAACCGGGATAGAGCTACACTGACTGCCATTGCAGTCCTCCTTGAATGTGGGGCAGGTGCTCGTTACACCGCCACTTTCAAGGAGACTGCAAGCCGTAGATTCCGCAAGAATTATTGGGCGATCAGGCTGGACGGGCGCAGGTCACCCCTGCCGCGAAAGCGGCTTCGTCCAAGCTGACCGAGGCCGGATT
>Ga0302279_10005047_pt1 | contig 14998 bp, 15 predicted proteins | sample III_Bog_N3_3_FD_194541 | JGI IMG/M metagenome (GOLD analysis project Ga0302279, IMG submission 194541) | Peat permafrost microbial communities from Stordalen Mire near Abisko, Sweden - III_Bog_N3_3 | ecosystem: Environmental > Terrestrial > Soil > Wetlands > Peat | place: Sweden: Abisko...
CCTCCTCTCCCGGCATCATCACGGTGAAGGTGCTCCCTCCTCCGGATACGATTCCACCCACGATCCGGGGTCGGTCGCCGTCCCGGGACACGACCTGTCTCTGGGCGGATTCCATCCAGACTGTGCGATGGACGGTGACGGACGCGGGTGGTCTGGACAGCGTGGCCCTGGGCGGATTCCCGGCCACGCCCGGCGCGAACGGCGTGGTGTCCAGAGCGGAGACCTTGTCCGTTTCCGCACCTCTGGTGGTGCGCCTGTACGCCCGCGACACGTCGGGAAATGTCAGCATCGACAGCGTGGTGCTGACCCGCGGGGCGAAGCCCGCCTCCATCGCCCGGCTGTCCCCCCTTTCGGACACCTCGGTGCCCTACATGGATTCCGCGGTCGCGGTCTCCTGGACGGTGACCCCGAACCTGAAGCTCGCGTCCATCCTCGTGGATGGCGCGAAGGCCGCCGTCTCCAAGGGCACCACCTACTCGTGGAACGTGGACCTTTCCGTCGGCCGCAACGTCGAGCGCCTGGTGGCCACGGACACGTCCGGAAACACCAGCGTCGACAGCCTGGTCCTGACGCGACGCGACACCACCGGCCCGACCGTGGCGGCGCGTTCTCCCTCCCGGGACACCACCTACCAATGGGCGGATTCTGCGTTGGTGGTGCGGTGGGTGGTGGATTCCGCGGGGGCTCCGGATTCTGTGTGGTGGAACGACACCATCGTCACCCTCCTGAGAGGGCTCGTTTCCAGGGTCGACACCCTCCCCGTCGGTGCCGACACCATCCGGTTGCGGGTGAAGAACGGCCTGGGCAAGACCACCGTCGACACCCTGGTCCTTTCGCGCGGTCCCTACTCCATCCCCTGGAACAGTCAGGTCGCCACGTACGGAGAGATGACGGACTCCCGCGACGGCAAGGTGTACCGCACGGACACCATCGGGAAGCAGGTCTGGATGGCCGAGAACCTGGACTACGCGGCGGACAGTTCCTGGTGCCCGGCCAACTCCATCGATTCCTGCGCGACCTGGGGGAGGCTCTACGACTGGACCGGGGCCGCCGGACTCCAACCGGCGTTCGCGGACAGCCTTCTTCCACCTTCCGGAACCGTGCTCCAGTCGACCGGAGTCTGTCCTTCCGGCTGGCATCTGCCGAGCCAGGCGGAGTGGTCCACCCTCCTGATGACGGTCTCCGATTCCAGCCTGAAGTCCAGGTTGGGCTGGGCCAAGAACGGCAACAGCGGCGATTCCTGGGGATTCCGGGGACTTCCCGCGGGATCCCGCGACACCTCGGGGGCGTTCTCCACTGTGGGGCTTTCCGGGGTGTTCTGGACCTCCACCGAGACCGCGGCGACGCAAGCCGACGCCACGGGCCTCGTCTACAACTCCGCCCAGGCGACCACCTCGGCTTCCGGCAAGGGGAACGCCTACAGCGTGAGGTGCATCTCGAACTGAGGGATCCCGGTTCCGCACCGCCGGAGCGGGAGCCGCGAGTCGGTCGGTCCTACGCCATCTCCTCCCAGTCCTCGGGGTCGGTTTCCCGGAGGAAGGCCAGGAGATCCTCGGGCGAAGACAGCAACTTCTCCAATTCGCGCACCGCGGACAGTTCCCGGCGCGCGATGTCCTTGGACTTGCGCAGGAGCTGTTCCACCAGGACGTCGTTTTCGAGGAGCTCCATCCAGTCGACCGCCCCCTGCGGAAGGCCGCCGTGTCGGAGCGCGCGCCGACGTTCGTGCAGCCGCTTGCGGGCGGCCTCGAGTTCCGCGATGCAGGCCTTCAGCGAAGCCTCGTCCACGGAATTCGCCTTGGTTTCTTCGCTGCCGTGGGCGTGCAAGAGGCGCAACAGCGCCCCCAGGTCGCGTTCCTGCCAGGCGCGGGTGAGGGCCTGCATCAAGCCGGTGCGGCGGATCCGCTCCTCGTCGTCGCGGGTCTTGTCGGGGTGCAGCTCGCGCGCCAGGCTCCGGTAGATGTCCTTGGCGGTGCCCTCGGGGTCGGCGACCCGTCTCGCCGTCCGCGCCGAGGACGGGGAAGCGTCCGCGGAACCGATTTCATGTTCCACCCGGGTGTCTTCCGGTGCCGTTTCGGCTGGATCGAAGGCCGCCCATCGATCGCGGACGCTTCGCATGTCCTTGCCGAACCTCTCCTCCAGGTCCCGGGCCAGGAACAGCACCAGCGCGACGCCCTTCTCCAGGAGCCGTTTCTGTCGCTTTCCGGCGGGCAGGTTCGCTTCGATGCGGGAGATCAATTGGGTGCGTCGCGCCTCGATCTCGTCCACGATCGGCGCCTCGGCCGATTCGAACCTCGCGATCAGCGTCGGGACCCCCTCCTCCAATCGCCGGACCTCGGCTTCCAGCCGTTCCGTCTCGGCCAGCAGGTCCCCGACCCGGTCGGAAAGCGACCGCTTTCCTCCTGCCGGCGGGGATTTCCCCGAGTTCGCGTAAGGCTCCAAGGCCGAGTGGTCGGGCATGGTCCGGGTCAGATAGAAAAGACGGACTCCACCGGCGTCGGGCTTCCCTCAGAGGAGGATCGCCGCGGCGGGGTCTTCGTCCTTCGTCACCAGCCGCCCGCCCAAGAGGCCCTGGGGCCCTTCCAGCTCCGCCACCTTCGCCAGCCTTCGACGGAATCTGTCCCCGCCGTCGAAACGGGCCCCCAGGAAGGCCTTGACGAGATCCCAGGCCAGCGCCGGTCCCACGACCTGTCCGCCCAGGCACAGGATGTTCATGTCGTCGTCCTCCACGCCCTGGTGGGCGGAATAGGAGTCGCCGATCAAGGCGGCGCGGACACCGGGAATCTTGTTGGCCACGATGCACGCGCCCACGCCGCTTCCGCAGATGGCCAAGCCCCGGACCACCTCGGTTCGGGCCACGGCCCGGGCCAGCGGCACAACGAAATCGGGGTAGTCGTCGCCCACCACCAGACTCTCGGCACCGAAATCGACCACCTCGCATCCGGCCGAGCGAAGCGCCGCCACCAGTTGGCCTTTCAACTCGAATCCGCCGTGGTCGGCGGCGATCCCGACGCGGTTCATGCCTCCACCCGACTGTCGCCCGTCATGCAGGCCAGCAGCGTTTCGACCACCTTCCGCGTCTCCCCCGGTCCCTGGACCTGGATCGAAACCACTCCGGCCTCGATGGCCGGGTAGTCGTTTCCGCCCGGAAACAGCGCGTCCCCCACGTAGATCATCTCCGGGATGGAGATCGCAAGGATGTCGCGCAACTTGCGGATCCCGTAGGCTTTGTCGATCCCCGGCTTGGTGACGTCGATGGAGGTCGAACCGCCCAGCCGAACGGAGAATCCGGGTATCGAGGCGTCCAGGAACGTCTTCATCCTCTTTCGCTTGGCGAAGTCCGGGTCCCATGTCCTCTTCTCCTCCAGCGGGGCTTGCTGGCCCAACGCCGAATAGGTGATCTGGCTGCCCCGGTCCTCGACCACCTCTCCCCACACCTTTTCCGGATGGAATCCCGAAGCCGCCAGGGCCTTGCCCAGCGCATCGACGATGGTCTCCTTTTCGGACGGGGAGAAGTCTTCCGAGTAGATCTTGCGCCAGTTCCCGTCGTACCTGTAGAACTTGGTTCCGCAGGTGGGCAGGAGCGAGAGGTGGGCGAACCGGTCGCCCATGGGCAGATTCGACAGGATCTGTTTCTCGAACTGGGGCCAATCGCCGCCGGAGATGATGGCGACCTTCGCGACCTCCAGCAACCGGCCCAGCAGCTCCGCCATCCCGGGATCGATCGCCGACTTGCTTTCGGCCAAGGTGCCGTCGAGATCGAACACGACGAGTTTCTTCATGGTTCCTTCCGGCATCCGTTCCGCCTCATGCGGCGGAATGGAGCTTCGCATCGTGGAAGTACTCGCGCACCTTCGCCGCGATCTGGTGGTCGGACAGCTTGTCGGTGGTCTCCACCGCCGCGATCCTCCCGCCGAGCTGGGCATGGTCCAGGCGCTTCTTGAATTCCCCTTTCGCCTCGCCCGGCCCGAAGATCAGGATGGCGTCGGCGTCCCGCACCGCGGCGACGACCTCGTCGTAGTACCTGTCCAGGTGGACGGTGAACTCGCGCTGCTGGCTGTCCGTGGCCTTGACCTTCCTGTCCTCGTGGTGGCCTGTGGGCGCCGCGATGGTGGGGTCGTGTCCGGGATGCTTCTCCACGCTGGAGGAGATCTCGGTCATTTCCTCGCCGCTCGCCGTGATGGAGACGATCACCGCCTGGCGATGGTCGATCCACAATCCCACTGCTTTCTTCATCTGGTCCTCCTTCGATGCGTTGAATTCCAACCCTGCCCGCGTCGACACGTTCAGGTCCTGCCCTGCGCGACGGCAAGGTCGTGCATGTCCATCGACTCGGCGTGGGTGCCGCCGATGATCTCGCGGGCGTTGCCGGTCTCCTGCGCGCTCCCGTGGGCGATCAGCAGGAATTTCCCGACGCCCAGCGCCGTCTGGTAGCGCAGGATGCTGTCGTGGGGGATGCCCAGGCTGTAGAGTCCGGCACCCAGCGCGCTCAGACCTCCAACCACCACGGCGCCTTCCAGCGCGCCCACGATCCAGGCGACCAGGGGTCCCGCCACGACCAGCGGCCCGATGCCGGGAACGAAGAACGCGGCGGAGCCGAAGAGCAGTCCCCAGATCCCGCCCCAGAACGCGCCGAGCTTTCCCCAGTACATCATCCGTTCGCCGGCGTTGTAGTAGCCCACGACGTGCTCGTCGGTCTGGTATTCGCGTCCCACGATGGAGAGCTTCTTCATGTCGAAGCCCGCGTTCTGCAGTTCCTTCACGGCCGATTCGGCCTCCACGTGGGATGCGTAGATCGCCACCACGGCGTTGTCCTTGTTCATGCGTTCTTCTCCTTCGATTTCGATTTCGCGCCCGGTGCGGGCGCGGCTCCGGCGAGTTCCGGCAAGATCGCGCCGGGCCCGCCCCACTTCCAATCCCGGATTTCCGGCAGGTCCTGTCCGTACTTGTCGATGTAGAGCTTGTGCTCGATCAGCTTCGCCTGGAGCTGCAGCTTCAGGTGGGTGCCCTTGGCACCCGTTCCCGGAAGCCTGTCGATGGTGTCCATCACCAGGTGGAAGCGGTCCAGCTCGTTGAGGACCGTCATGTCGAAGGGGGTGGTGATGGTGCCCTCCTCCTTGTATCCGCGCACGTGGAAGTTGTCGTGGTTGGGACGGCGGTAGGTGAGCCGGTGGATCAGCCACGGATAGGCGTGGAAGGCGAAGATGACGTGCTTGTCGGCGGTGAACAGGTCCTCGAAATCCTTGTCGGTCAATCCGTGGGGGTGTTCGGACTGGGGCTGCAGGCGCATCAGGTCCACCACGTTCACCAGCCGGATGTTCACGTCGGGAAGGTGCTGGCGCAGGATGGAGACCGCCGCGAGGGTCTCCAGGGTGGGGACGTCTCCGCAACAGGCCATCACCACGTCCGGTTCCGCGTCCTGGTCTCCGCTGGCCCACGACCAGACCCCGATGCCGGCGGTGCAGTGCTCCACGGCCTCGGTCATCGTGAGCCATTGCGGGGCGGGATGCTTGCCCGCGATCACGAGGTTGACGTAGTGGCGGCTGCGCAGGCAGTGGTCCATCACCGAGAGCAGGCAGTTCGCGTCGGGCGGAAGGTAGACGCGGACGATTTCCGCCTTCTTGTTCACCACGTGGTCGATGAAACCCGGATCCTGGTGCGTGAACCCGTTGTGGTCCTGCCTCCACACGTGCGAGGCCAGGAGGTAGTTCAGCGAGGAGATCTTCCGCCTCCAGGGCAGACCCGAGGTGACCTTCAGCCATTTGGCGTGCTGGTTGAACATGGAATCCACGATGTGGATGAAGGCCTCGTAGCAGTTGAAGAGCCCGTGCCGTCCGGTGAGCAGGTAGCCTTCCAGCCAACCCTCGCACTGGTGCTCGCTCAGCATCTCCATCACGCGCCCGGTGGGCGCCAGGAATTCGTCGTCGGGGACGGTGGCGGCGTCCCATTGCCGCTCGGTCACCTCGAACAGGGATTCCAGGCCGTTGGAAAGGGTTTCGTCGGGCCCGAAGACGCGGAAGTTCCGCTGTCCTCCGTTTCGCTTGACCACTTCGCGGAGGAACTTCCCCAGCACGTGCGTGTCGCCGATGCCCGGGGCGCCGGGCGCCGGGACGTCGGCGGCGAAATCGCGGAAGTCGGGCATCCGGAGGTCCCGGAGCAGGATTCCGCCGTTGGCGTGGGGGTTCGAGCCCATGCGGCGTTCGCCCACGGGAGCGAGGTCCGCCAGATCCTGTCTCAGCCGTCCCGCCGCGTCGAACAGCTCCGCGGGGCGGTAGCTCAGGAGCCAGTCTTCCAGGATCTTCAGGTGTCCGGGATGGGTGGCGGGGTCGGAGACGGGGACCTGGTGGGCGCGGAATGTGCCCTCGATCTTCAAGCCGTCCACCACCTTCGGACCCGTCCATCCCTTTCGGGGATTCCAGGACGATCATGGGCCATCGCGGGCGGGTGAGGTCCCCGTCCACGCGGGCCGCGCGCTGGATCTCGCGGATCCGTTCCACCACCACGTCCAGGGTCTGTGCCATGGCTTCGTGCATGGGCCCGCTCTCGTGCCCGCTGACGTAGTAGGGCGTCCAGCCGTAGCCCCGCAGAAGCTGGTCCAGCTCGTCGCGCGTGATGCGGGCGAGGACGGTCGGATTGGAGATCTTGTAGCCGTTGAGGTGCAGGATGGGCAGGACCGCGCCGTCGGTGGCGGGGTCCAGGAACTTGTTGGAGTGCCAGGAAGTGGCCAGCGGCCCCGTCTCGGCTTCGCCGTCGCCCACGACGCAGGCCACGACCAGATCCGGATTGTCGAAGACGGCCCCGAAGGAATGGCTGAGCGAGTAGCCCAGCTCGCCGCCTTCGTGGATGGAGCCCGGAGTTTCCGGGGAGGCGTGGCTGGGGATCCCCCCGGGGAACGAGAACTGGAGGAAGAGCTTCTGCAGTCCGGCCTCGTCCTGGGAGATGTCCGGATAGATTTCGCTGTAGGTGCCCTCCAGGTAGGTGTTCCCCACGACCGCGGGCCCCCCGTGCCCGGGGCCCGACACGTAGATCATGTCGAGGTCGTACTTCACGATGACGCGGTTCAGGTGCGCGTAGATGAAGTTCTGGCCCGGCGTCGTGCCCCAATGCCCCAGGAGCATGTGCTTCACGTCCGATAGCTCCAGCGGGCGCTTCAGCAGGGGATTGTCGAACAGGTAGATCTGGCCCACCGAGAGGTAGTTCGCCGCGCGCCAGTAGGCGTCGAGCTTCCCCAGCATCTCCTCCGATAGAGTCTTCGTTTCCATGTTGCGATCCCCGTCGTGGTCCTTGTTGAGCGACTTCGGCCGATCGGGAGGGTGGCGATATTCCCGCTCCCTCCCCGCGGCCGACATTCGACGCCGGAGCTCCGGTGGCGGAGTCCGGCGGCATCTCGCTAGTAGGTGTGCTTCACGCCCGCGAGTTCCTCGTCCCAGTAGCCCTTGCGGTGGTAGTGCTCGTGCAGGAGGGTTTCGTATCCGCGCTCCAGGAGCGAGGTGTCGGAATAGGCCGGCGATTTGCGGATCTCATCCCTGGTCAGGAGGACGAAGACCTTGGCGTCGATCCAGCTGATGCGGTCGATCCACATCGGCGATATCAGGACCTTCTCGCCCGGCCACCAGTTCCTCGTGGCCACGACCATGTAGCGGATGGTCCAGGCGTCGTCGTCCAGGACGAAATCCTCGACGTGGCCGATCTCGCCGTCGCTGGCCTGGATGGTGTGGCCGGTCACGTCCTCGCTCGAGCGCAGGTGCCTGTCGCCTTCGTCCTGCTCGCGCCGGACGCGGTTCCAGTGTTCGCGGGCCTCCGAGGCGTAGGAGAAGGATCCCCACGCGTACGGGCCGTCCCAGTAGGAGGGCCAGCCGTAGTAGGCGTAGTAGGAGTCCTCGAACTGCCTGGACACGGGCTTGTCGGTGTCCAGGGAAGGGCTGTTCTCGATCTGGCTCTTGGTCAGGTTGACGGAAATCATCTCGTCTTCCCTGTCCACCGATCCGACCGCGTAGGGCGAGATCAGCACCTGCTTGCCCACCAGCCAGTTGCCGGTGTCCACCACCATGTAGCGGACCGTCCAGTGCTTGTCGTCGAAGTAGAACTCCTTGACGGTTCCGATCTCCCCGTCCAGCGCCTGGAGCCTGTACCCCTTGAGCGTCTTGATCTTTTCCAGCATTCGCATACCCCGTTTCCGTTCGCTTCAGTTTCTTCCCGCCAGCGTGCGACGCACCGTCGCGGCGATCACGCTTTCCTCGTCCGTGCGCACCATCCTCGTCGCGACCTTCGTCGACGCCGCGGAGATCAGGCCTTCGTTCGCGGAATTCATCCGTGGGTCGAGTTCGATCCCCAGGAATCCGAGTCCCTTGCAGATCCGCTCCCGGATCAGCGGGGCGTTCTCGCCCACGCCTCCCGAGAACACCAGGGCGTCCAGCCCTCCCAGCACCGCGGCGAAGGCACCGATCCACTTCCCGACCTGGTAGCAGAAGAGGTCGACGGCTTCGGCGGCGCGCATGTCCTGCGTTTCGCGTCCCAGCAGGTCCCGCATGTCCGAACTCGTCTCCGACACGCCGAGCAGTCCGGACCGGAAATTGACCATCTCGTTCCAGCCCTTGGCGTCCATGCCTTCCGTGCGCTGCAAATATCCGACCAGCCCCGGGTCCAGGTCGCCGGACCGCGTCCCCATGGGGATGCCTCCCGCCGGGGTGAACCCCATGCTGGTGTCCACGGACCTCCCGTCCCGCACGGCGACCAGGCTCGCGCCGCTGCCCAGGTGGGCCAGGATCGCCCGACCCTTGGTCGCGGCGGGTTCGCCCATCCCGCGAAGCTGGTGGAGGATGGATTCATAGGAGAGACCGTGGAACCCGTACCTGCGCACTCCCTGTTCCCCGTAGCTGCGGGGAATGGGGAGGATCTGCGCCACGCGCGGCATGTCGTGGTGGAAGGCCGTGTCGAAGCAAGCCACCTGGGGAAGGTCCGGAAAACGGTGGTGGATGGCCTCGGCAAGCAGGATTTCCTCGGGAAGATGGTCCGGATCGAAGGGCCCCATTTTCCGGAGATCGTCGAGCAACCGGGTCGTGATCCGCTGCGGTTCCCAATGGGCGGGTCCGCCGTGCACCACCCGGTGGCCCGCCGCGGACAGGACGTCGCGTCCCCCGTGCTCCTCGATCCAATCCATCAGGATCCCCACCGCCGCCTTGTGGTCCGGCGCCGCCACGGCCCGATTCTCGCCGGAGTCTCCGCCCTTCGTGCGCAGGACCGATCCCGGCATCCCGATCCTCTCCAGCGATCCCGAGAGGATCCGTCCGGGATCGTCGTCGTCGTCGAACAGCGCGAACTTGATGCTCGAGGACCCGCCGTTGATGGCGAGAAGCTGCTTGCCGGAAAGCGTCACGACTTCCTTCCGCGACCGGCCGAGGCGTCGGGGCGGAATAGGCGTTCCGAGCTCATCCCGGCTCCCTGGATTCCGGCGCCAAGGTCCTCTCGACCGTTTCGTGGCCGATGCCCGCGGCCTTGTCGGCCTTGTCCTGTCCGATGCCCATGGTCAGCGCGGCCAGTCCGGCCATGCCTCCCAGTTGCATGGTCTCCACGGCCGAACTGGGCACGATCACGATGGTCGAATTCTCCTTCAGTCCCTCGTAGAGCATGTTCATGGCGCGCAGGTGCAGCGCGACGGGATTGTCGATGTAGGTCTTGGCGGCCTCGCCGAACTTCTCTGCGACCTGTCGCTCCGAATCGCCCAGGATCACGCGGGCCTGGCGTTCCCGTTCCGCCTGGGCCTGCATGGACATGGCGTTCTCCAGGGCCTGGGGAATGAGCACGTCCTTGACTTCCACGGAGATGACGTTGATGCCCCACGGCTCGGTGCGTTCGTCGATGATCTTCTGCAGCTGCCTGCTGATGACGTCGCGGCCTTCCAGCATGTCGGACAGCATGGTCTTCCCGATCACGTCGCGCAGCGCCGTTTGGGAAGCCCAGCTGATGGCGCTCTGGTAGTCGGCCACGTCCAGCGCCGCCTTCTTCGGGTCCAGGACCTTCCAGAAGAGCACCGCGTCCACGTCGACGGGGACAGTGTCCTTGGTCAGGGTCTTCTCCGCCTTGAACGCCGCGGTGATGACGCGGGTGTCGATCCAGTACGGGATCTCGTCGATGACGGGGACGATGAAGAACAGCCCCGGTCCGCGCAGGGCCTCGAACTTGCCCAGGCGCAGCACCACCGCCTTCTCCCACTGGTCGGCGACCTTGACGGACAGGGAGACGACGAAGGCGACCAGGAAGGCCAGGCCGTAGCAAAGCGTCGTCGAGATGTCGGGCGTCAGGCCCCGCGAGGCGAACACGATGCACGCGCCGACCGCGAACACCACGATGAACACGAGTCCCGAGAAGGACATGGTTTTGCTCATTTTCTCTTCCTTGGATGTTTTGGCGCGGACCGCGGAGGATTCCGCGGATCGGATGCGGGGAGGGCTCGCGAGGGGATGGTGGACGACGGGACCCTGCCGCCGTCGCCGGGAGAACGGATCAAGACATGCGCGTCGATTGCATGGGCGCCCTCAGGGCTGCACTGCGCGTTCTCCGGAGTCCGTGGACCCGGGCACCGGTCCCGTGTCCGCCCATCGCGTTCTTCGACATTCTCCGCTCCTCGGATGCGCTGCGTTCGAAGGCAACATCCAAAATTCGTCCCCGATCGTTTTTCCGGGCGATCGGAGGAGGAGCGGATTTCCCCGCGGAGGCGTCGTCGGCGGGGACTATTTCGCGGGGGAGGCGAAGGCCGCGATCGATGACGGAATCCGGCAGAGGTCCATGAACCTCAACGCCGTCGCGCGGCCGTCCCGGGACAGGACGGCCTCGCGCGTGACCGGGCCGAAGATCCCGTCGCGGGGGACTCCGAGTACGGTCTGGAGGAGCTCGATCGCGCGCCGTGGACCGACCCTGGTGGCGCACTCGAAGACCAGGAGGTCCAGCGGACGGGGACAGGCCTCCGCGTGCGACGGGACCCAGCAGTTGCCCTGGTGGATGGCGGCGATCTCTTCCGCCGAGATCTTCCCGATCTCGTTGTCCGGGAGGAAGTTCTCGTCGCGCCACAGGGAATACTCCGCCTGGGTGATGGAGTGGCCGGGGGCCGAGTCGTCGCCATCGATCGCGGCGCGGATCCGGTTCTTCTCCAGCAACGCCTCCAGGCATTCCTCGAATCGTCTGCATCCCGCGGTCTTCGAAGAACCAAAACCGATCTCGAGCATGCGAACATTCCTTTTGCAAGGGAGGTGACGCGAGCGCCTATGACCGACGGCACGCCGTTGGTGGAGAACATCATCCGGTTTTCCGCGAACGGTGTCAATCCCCTCTGTCGTCGCTCCGGGCCAGCAACCTCTCCAGCAGCGGTTCCACCATCTCCTTGCCCCGCAATTGCCTCGTCCAGCGCCTGGGGATCGCGTCCAGGCCCTCCCGGAGTCCGGCCAGGCCCCCGGCGATGCAGGCCGTCGTGTCGGTGTCGTGTCCCAGGGCGACGGCGGCGCGAACCACCTCCTCGTAGGTGGCGCGCTCCAGGCACTGCCGGACCGACCAGAGCGTGTCCACCACGTACCCTTTGCCCTTCCCTTCCTTGCGTTCGCGGGGCTGGATGGTCCTGTCCAGCTCCATTCGCTCGCGACCGTCGGGATCCAGCACCGCCTCCAACCTGGCGGTGGCGTCCGACCAGGGGTCGGGGCCGTCGGAGAGGATCGCGCGCGCCCAGAGGCACGCGAAGGCGCAGCAGACCAGCGCCCGCGGATGCCCGTGCGTGGGACGTGATTGACGGAAACTGTCTGAAACGAGTTCGGCGTCGGAGCCCCGGTGCCAGAGGGCGAGGGGCAGCACCCGCATCAGCGACCCGTTGCCGTTCCCCCATTCGTCGGTGCGACCTGCCGACTCGGCGGGGGCACCCTCCAGGTACCTGTCGATGGCCTGCCGCGTCTGCAGCCCGATGTCGAACACGTCCCCGCCCACCGCGTACAGCCCGTGGCGATGCCATCGGGAGATCCTTTCCATCAGGTCCCCGGGATCCAGACGCCCCGCGTCCAGGAGGGACGAGAGCAGGCAAAGGGCCTGGGCGCCGTCGTCGCTCCAGGTGCCGGGCGGAACGTGGTCGTAGGAGCGCATGAAGTCGCGGGGTGGTTGGAACTCGATCCGGTCTTCGCGCGGTATCCTCTGCGGGGGCGTGAATTCGTAGGGGACGCCCAGGGCGTCGCCCACCAGAAGGCCCCAAACCGCCCCCTCGAGGCGCTCCCGACTCTTCACGGCCTCACCAGGAAAGCCTCTTCACCCGGTATTCCCCGCCCAGGACCAGGTACTCGCATTCCCCCTCCAGGAGGTGGCGGGGAACCAGTCCGCTGAAGAAGACGATCTTGGCGAGGGGGACCCGCACCTCCCACACCGAGGAACCGAACTCCCAGGCGATTTCCTGGTCGGAAGTGAACGAACTGAGGTTGTTGAGTTCCACCAGCGACCCGTCTCCGTCGCCTTCGCGGCGCACGGCGTATTCCTCGGGATCGTGGGTGCCGCGGAACAAGGTCTTCCACCGGTCGCCGGGCCCGAGTCGTTCCAACTCGTACTGGCAGAAGGTGTAGAGGAGATCCAACTGGAGGGTGATGCCCATCGTCTCCGCCTCCCCGCGCATGCGGTCGCGTCCGTAGCGCTCCCTGGCCTTGGGGTCCTCGGCGAGCCGACCCTGGTGGTAGGTGGCCCGCAAGCCGAAGCGGCTTTCCACCCAGCCCTTGAGCACGGCTCCCGCGCGCCCGTTGCTGTCGGCTCCCCAGCCTTGCAGGAACCGCAGATAGCTGTGGCGCGCCTTTTCCCGCTCCGAGAGGCCCGGACCGAACCAGTCGCTCAGGAGAAACCGCTCGGACAGGTATTCGTGGAAGATGCCGCCGCGTTCCTGGGAATCGGAAATGCGGTCCAGGAGGGTGAAGAGCCTGGCTTCCTCCTGCCGCACGCCCACGATCTCGATGGGCCAGGGATTCTCCTGGAACTCGCGGGAGGCCAGCGCCCACGGCGGCAGGCTGCAGCGGTTGACCAGGGGAGCCTGCGGCATGGGATAGCGCGGCGGGCGCTGCGGTGGCACGCGCCCGCCCTGCGAATCTCGCGTGTCGGTTGGATGGTTTTCGGGCTGCCGAGTCATGTCCCGCTAAAATTGCAATGATCGAGGCCCGACTCCGGTGTCCAATTCCGAGGCGGTCGCGGCCTGACCTACTTTTCCCCCGACCATGACGCTGCGCGCCCATTTCCGATCCATCGAACAGCCTGCCGCCATCCACGAGCTGGAAGAGGTGGTCTACGACCACGAAGGGTCGCTCCTGGAGGTCTTCCACCCGCTGGAGCCCTTGAAGGCCAGGTCCGCGGGGGACTGGAAGCAGTTGTTCGGCGGTCGGTCGGGCTCCATGGACGTGCGCGACCGGTCCGGCGTGTGGGGCAAGAAGGAGTGGGTGCTCCCCCAGATCCCGGACGAGCACATCGTGAGCTTGGCCGAGGGCTGGAATCCGCTCCTGCCCGCAACCCGAACCGCCGCCCGGCTGGGGTTGTCGGACGTGCGTCTCAAGCTGTGCGGCACCACGCACACCGGATCCTTCAAGGATCTGGGCATGACGGTGCTGGTCAGTTGGGTGAACCACCTGCGGCGCACCGGGGCGGACATCCGCGCCGTCGCCTGCGCCTCCACGGGGGACACCTCGGCGGCGCTCGCGGCCTACGCGGCGGCGGCCGGCATCCCCGCCATCGTGTTCCTGCCCGCCGACAAGGTGAGCCTGGCCCAGCTCATCCAGCCCGTGGCCAACGGGGCGCATGTGCTGGCCCTGGAGACGGACTTCGACGGCTGCATGCGGGTTGTCCAGGAATTGACGCAGGACAAGACCGTGTACCTCGCCAATTCCAAGAACAGCCTGCGCATCGAAGGGCAGAAGACCGTCGCCATCGAGACCGTGCAGCAGTTGGGATGGAAGGCGCCGGACTGGTTCGTCATCCCGGGCGGGAACCTGGGGAACGTGTCCGCCCTGGCCAAAGGCCTGGATCTCCTCTTCGAATTGGGGCTGCTGTCCGGGAAGCGGCCCCGCATCGCCGTCGCCCAAGCCGCCGCGGCGGATCCCCTGGTGAAGTCCTTCGAACAGGGCCTGGCGCCTCTGGTGCCCCAGACCGCCCGGGACACCCTGGCCAGCGCCATCCGCATCGGCAATCCCGTGAGTTTCCCCAAGGCGCTGGACGCCCTGCGACGCTACGACGGCGTGGCCGAATCCGTCAGCGAGGACAGGCTCGCGGACGCGGCGGCGCGAAACGACTTGGAGGGATTCTACAACTGCCCGCACACCGGTGTGGCCCTGGGCGCCCTGGAGCAACTGGTGGAGAAGGGGACCATCGCCAAGGGAGAGAGCGCGGTCGTGGTGAGCACCGCGCACGGGCTCAAGTTCAGCGAATTCAAGACCGGCTACCACGAAGGTCGGCTTTCCGGAGTGGAATCCCGCCTCGCCAACCGCGTGGTGCGCATCGCTCCCACCTACGCCGCGGTCCAGGATGCCCTGAAGGCCATTCTGCCGTCCAGGCCATGAAGCCCGGGCGCGGCGCCGGCATGGCCCGTCGTGCCTGGGGTGGAATCCCTCTAGCCCTCTGCGGGTTGGTGCTGGTCCTGGCCTCCGCATCCCGCGCCACGGATCCCGCGTCCGCTTCCGATTCGGCGGGCCTCTCCGCTCCGGGTCTTCCCGCCGACACGAACGCCCGAGCGAAGGACATTCCCGCCGCGGACACGACCAGGATGGCCGACCGGAGGGACAGCAGCGTGGTGCGGCGCGCGATTCCCTGGCCCTGGATTGCGGGTGGGGCGGTGGTGGCCCTGGAAACCACCGCGGTCGTCGTGCTGGTGCTGCAACGACTGGGCGTCGGGGTCGCGCCCAACCCACCGCCCAACCAGGTGATCGTGAGTTGGTGATGCCGGTGGCAAGGCGCCTGCTTCCGTTCCTGGCCGTCTGCCTGTTCCTTTCCTGCGACCGGGAAAGCA
>Ga0302279_10005054_pt1 | contig 14977 bp, 15 predicted proteins | sample III_Bog_N3_3_FD_194541 | JGI IMG/M metagenome (GOLD analysis project Ga0302279, IMG submission 194541) | Peat permafrost microbial communities from Stordalen Mire near Abisko, Sweden - III_Bog_N3_3 | ecosystem: Environmental > Terrestrial > Soil > Wetlands > Peat | place: Sweden: Abisko...
CCCCGCGCCCGGTCCATGACGCCGAAGGCGTCGGGGAGCCGCGAGTAGAGGTTCAGGGCGCCGACCGTGGCGTCGCTGGCCAGAGGGAGGGCGAGGGCGCTCCGGATCCCGAGGGCCGCCGCCGTGGGGCCGAAGAGGGGCCAGCGGAGGTCCTGACCGAGCTCTCCGGAGTAGAAGGGGGCGAGGTGTTCGATGGCATCGAGGCCGGGGCCCTGGTGGCTCGCCAGCTGCCCCGCGTCGGTCCCGGCGGCAGTGGGGTCGGAGCTGGCGCCGGACACGAGGTCCCCGTCGTCGATGAGGATGACACTGGCGGACTCACCGGGCTCCACGGTGGCGATGGCGAGCGCCAGGGCCCGACCGAGGGTGTCGTCGACGCTGCTCGAGCGCAGCAGGTCGTGGGCCACATCGGTGAACTCGACCGTCGTGTCCAGCGTCGCGTGCTCGGCGGCGCTGGCGTCTCGTGCCGTGCCCTCCACAGTGCCTCACTCTGTCGTCCCTCAGGTCATAGTGACACGGATCGAACGGGACGGGACGATCCACGACAGGAGTGGACGGCTCAGCGACCGGGCCGGCCACCGTCGGACCCGGTCACCGTCCCGCCGTCACCTGGTCGGTACCCGGTAGCTGCGCGAGCAGCGCCCGGGCCGTCGGCGCCGACGATGCCGGATTCTGTCCGGTGATCAGCGTGCCGTCGACCACGACGTAGGGGTCGAAGTCCACCGGCCCCTTCGAGTAGTTGGCCCCGGCGGCCACCAGCAGGTCCTCCAGGAGCTCGGGGACCACATCGGTCAGTCCCACCGCCGCCTCCTCGGTGTCCGAGAAGGCGGTGACGTCCCGCCCGGCGAGGAACGCCGAGCCGTCGGCGTTGGCCACATGGGCGAACGCCACCGGCGCGTGGCAGACCGCGGCGACCGGCTTGCCGGCCGCCACGAACGCCTCGATCAGCCCGATGGAGCTCCTGTTGTCCGGGAGGTCCCACAGGGGACCGTGGCCACCGGGGAAGAACACGGCGTCGAAGTCGCCGGCGGACACCTCGGCAAGCGGGAGGGTGGTGGCCAGCCGGTCCTGGGCGGCGATGTCCTCGTGGAACCGCCGGGTGTCGTCGGTCTGCCCACCGGACTCGTCGCTGACCGGGTCGATCGGCGGCTGCCCACCGAGCGGTGAGCACAACGAGACCCCGACGCCGGCGTCGGTGAGCACGTAGTACGGAGCGGCGAACTCCTCGAGCCACAGTCCGGTAGGGCGGCCGGTGTCCCCCAGGGTGTCGTGGGACGTGAGCACCATCAGGACACGGGGTGGGCGGTCGGCTGCCGTCATCGGGTGGACCCGGACGCCGAGGGCACCGCCGCCGAGGGTGCCGCAGCATGGGCCCCGCGGGCCCACAGGCGATGCCAGGCGGGGAGTGCGACCCGGTCGAGGCCGAACCAGCCGGCGTTCCGCCAGGCCAGTACGAGCAGGACCGAGAGGATGGCGTACATGGGGTTGACGCCGGCCGAGCCGGAGAACATGTAGATGACGTTGAGCGACAGGCCGGCGGCGGCGGCGACCCCGGTGAAGAAGCCGAGCAGGATGGCCACCCCGATCAGGATCTCGGCGACCGAGATGGACTTGGCGATCCACGACGCGTTGGGGATCACGAAGTTGTGGAGGAAGCCGGCCCACCAGCCGTAGCTGGCCCCTCCCTTGCCGGAGGCCGAGCCGGCCACCCCGGCCGTGGCGAATCCCTTCACCCCGGCACCGTTGCCGTACCAGAAGGCGGCGCGCTCGCTGCCCCAGATCTTCTGGTAGCCGGCGTTGATCCACTGGTAGCCGAGCCAGATGCGCACGAGCAGCCACAGGACGCCGGCCGCATGGGAGCGGTAGAGCCACTCCGAGACGCGCAACGGCCGGGGCGCCTCCCGACCACGCAGCCCGAGCGGATCGGAGTGGTCCGGTCCCATCGGCCCGTCCGGACCCGTCAGCTCCGCGCCACCGGCGACCGGTGCCATGGCCTCGGGAACCACCGGGGGGTCGACGATGACCGTCCCGGTCGTGGCGGCATCGGTCGTGGGTGTGTCACTTCGGAGTCCCATGGGGACCGCCAATCTTCCCCCGGAAGCGGGGGATCAGGTGCTCGATCTGAGCGGGCAGTGCGGGGGGGTGATGCGGTGAGGGTGGTGCGTGCGATGCGGTGAGGTGGTGCGGTTGGACCAGGGAGACGAGGGGGACGGGGCGGTCAGACGGACCGCTCGTCGGAGGGACGGTGGAACGGGACCGTCGGGCGCCGGGACCGTCGCGTCGCCGATATCCGGAACGGGCTCCCGGTGCCGGTGGGCGCGGGCCGCCGGTCAGCAGGTCCGACGAACTCGCGGAACTCCGGCGAGGACGGGTGCTCGGACCGCTCGGAGGCGCGGTCCGCGTCGGACACGGGTCCGGATCGGAGCCGTTGATCGATCCGCCGGACCATCGGGTGGGACATGACTGCCTCGGTGCTGAACCGCGTCACCGGGTGTCAGGAGCGACGTGCCGTGGTCTCGCACCTCCGTTGCCGAAGGGGACCGGGCTCTGCCTGCACGGTACACCCCCTAGGGTTCTCTCCAGTACCACCGACGATCGGACGTTCCCATGGACACCACCAAAGCCCGCCAGCTGCTCGCCGCCGAGCGCCTCCGTGTCGAGCGCCTGCTCGCCGAGGTCGTCGAGGAAGGGGCAGACGACCGGACCGCGGCCGACGCGCCCGGGGACATGTTCGACTCGGCCGAGCCGCTCACCCGGGAGGGCACCGACGCCGCCGTCGCTGACGAGCTCCGCGAGCGGCTGGCCGCCGTCGAGCGGGCGGAACGCCGCCTCGAGGACGGCACCTACGGTCGCTCGGTCCGCAGTGGTGAGCCGATCCCCGACGAGCGCCTGGAGGTCGACCCGGCGGCGGAGCTGACCGTCGACGAGGCACGGCAGGCCGGCTGAGCCGACCGCCCTGAGCCGACCGCCCTGAGCCGACCGTCGAAGGCGGGTCGGGACCGGAGCGCCGGAGGCTCTCCGGACGCCGGCAGGTAGCGTCGGAGGCAAAGGACGCTCGAGAGGATCCACTCATGGCCAAACCGCTCTACACCGCCCGTGCCCACGTCGTCGGGGGCCGTGACCAGGGTCACGGTGCGACCAGTGACGGGGCCCTCGACGTCCAGCTACGCACCCCGGTCGAGATGGGGGGCGACGGTGGAGGAACCACGCCCGAGCAGCTCTTCGCCGTGGGCTACGCCGCGTGCTTCGAGGGCGCACTCGGCGTCGTGGGTCGCCGCGAGCACGCCGAGCTCGGCGCCGTCGCCATCGACTCCGAGGTGAGCCTGATCACCACCGAGCACCGTGGCTTCACCGTGGCCGTGAGTCTCGCCGTGTCGCTGCCCGGGATCACCGACCCCGAGCGCGCCGTGGCCATCGTGGCCACCACCCATGAGGTCTGCCCCTACTCCAATGCCACCCGCGGCAACATCGACGTGACCCTGACGGCCAACGGGCACCCGGTCGCCACGCCGGCGCCCGCCGCCGACTGAGCCCACCGACGACCCATGACGACGGGCCAGCGGTGACGACGGAGCGGCAGGAGCCGGCGCCCACCGGGCACACCCCGGACGGGGGGGTCCTCGTCGGCCGGGTCGAGGCGCGGCGGCGCATGGTGCTCTTCGAGGATCCACAGTGTCCCTACTGCCGCGAGTTCGAGGAGGTCAACGGGGCCACCATCGCGTCGGCGGTGGCCGCCGGTGATCTGGCCGTCGAGTACCGGATGCGCTGCTTCCTCGGTCCCGAGTCGGTCCGGGCCGACAACGCGCTGGCCCTGGCCGCCGAGGCCGGACGGTTCGACGAGCTCCGCCGGGCGGTGTTCGCCGCCCAACCACCGGAGCAGACCGGAGGCTTCACCGCCCGGGACCTCGTGGATCTCGGCGCCCAGATCGGGCTGACCGGTGGGGACTTCACCTCGGGGGTCCACGGGGCCCGCTACGAGCCGTGGGTGCGCCGCCGCGAGTCGCTGTACCAGGAACAGGACCCCCAGGGGCACGCCGGCGGCATGGCGGCTCTTCGCGTTGAACTGGGGAGCATGACGTAGGAAGAGGTCCACCAGCGCGGCCAGAGGCCCCGCCATCGTTGTGGTTGCTCTACGACCCAACGAGGAGGACCTCTGACGATGAATGACGCTATCGGCCTCGCCGAGGCGATGCTGGGACTGGACGGCTTGCGGGTGCTCGACGTGGTGGAGAGCCCGTCCGAAGTGGTGGTGACGGTCGAGACGACTGCGGAGGTCGCCGGTTGTCCGACCTGCGCCGTGCGGGCTGAGGCCCAGGATCGGCTTCGTGTCGACGTCCGTGATCTCCCCTTCGGCGGACGTCCCGTGCGTCTGGTTCTGTTGAAGCGCCGGTGGCGGTGCGTGGAACTGGACTGCCCGGCCAAGACGTGGACCGAGGAGTGCGAACACGTCGCCTCTCGATCCGTGATCACGCTGCGAGCCGGCGCCGAAGCCACTCGTCACGTCGGCGAGCTGGCCATGCCCGTCGCCGTCGTCGCCCGCGAACTCGGGGTCTGTTGGTGGACGGTGATGAACGCGGTGGTGCTCCATGGCACACCGTTGGTGGACGATCCCAAGCGAGTGGGGAAGGTGCGAGCCCTGGGCATCGACGAGACGTCGTTCCTGGCCGCCAATCGGGAGCACTCGACGATCTACGCCACCGGCCTGGTGGACCTCCGCCGTCGCCAGATGATCGACATGGTGGAGGGCAACAGCGCCGCTGAACTGCGGGGATGGTGCGCCCGCCAAGATCCGGCCTGGTTGGCTGACGTACGCGTCGTGGCCACCGACCTGGCCGAGAGCTACCGGGCCGGGATCTCCCCCCACCTCGACCACGCCACGAGGGTGGCCGATCCCTTCCACGTCGTGCGGGTCGCCGACCGGTGCGTCGACCAGGTCCGTCGGCGGGTCCAGAACGAGACGCTCGGCCATCGCGGCCGCAGGCACGACCCACTGTTCAAGATCAGGAAGCTGCTCTTGAAGGGCACCGAACGACTCGACGAACGAGGACAGGACCGGTTGCTGCTCGGACTCCGCATCGGTGACCCCCACGACGAACTGCTCGGGGCGTGGCTGGCCAAGGAGTCCGTCCGTGACGTCTACCTCACCGACGACGTCGTCGACGCCACCGTTCTCCTCGACAAGGCCATCACCGGATGTCGCGCCGACCCGGTCGATGAGATCCGGTCCCTCGGCAACACGCTCAAGCGCTGGCGCAAGGAGATCCTGAACCACCACCGCACGGGTGCCTCGAACGGCCCGACCGAGGGGCTCAACTTCTGCGTGAAGCAGGTCAAGCGGGCCGGTCGCGGCTTCTCCAGCTTCGAGCATTACCGACTACGCGTGCTGCTCCATGCCGGTGGCGTCACCTGGCCGAGGAAACCATCACCGCCGAGGATCAGGACCCGCTCTCCCCAGTTGGTCGCGTAGAGCCGGATCTCTCCGGTTCCTACAAGGCGGTCTTCGACGCCTGCCTGCCCCGCGCCACCCAGGTGGCCGACAAGTTCCACGTCATCAAGCTGGCCAACGAGCGGGTGGACGAGACCCGGCGCCGGGTCCAGAACGAGGTGCTCGGGCACCGTGGCCGCAAGGGTGACCCCCTCTACCGGGCCCGCCGATTGTTGACGATGGCCGAGGAGCGACTGGGCGACTCGGGCCGGGAGAAGGTGCAAGGACTGCTCCGGGCCGGCGACCCACGAGGCGACGTGGCCGTGGCCTGGGAGGCCAAAGAAGCCGTCCGCGAGCTCTACGGCCACCAGGACCAGACGCTTGCCCTCGAGTGGGTCGACGCTCTGGTCGACGACCTGACCGATGCCGATCGGCCACCCGAGGTCCGTTCGCTCGGGCGCACCCTCCGACGTTGGCGTCTCCCGATCACCGCGTGGCACGCCTGTCATCTCACCAACGGCCCGACCGAAGCGATGAACAACCTCATCAAGCGGGTCAAGCGGGTGGCCTTCGGCTTCACCAACTTCCGCAACTACCGGGTGCGGGCTCTGCTCTACGCCGGCAAGCCCGACTGGTCACTGCTCCCGAGCATCAGCCCTATCTGAACGGGGCCTCGACGACCTCCGTCGTGGTCGGACCCGCTCGATGAATGCATCGACATCGTCGTTGTGCTCGCCGAACACCTCTTGAGCGCAACCAGAATCCACGCACTGCCACTGACGCCGTTTCCACCTGATCAACAAGTCGGCGGGGCCGGCAGTGGTGGGTGGGAGATCCTGGGTGACCGAACCACCTGCCTCGACTACCCCGCCGCAGGTCGGACACGTCGTCTCGCTCATTGGCGTCTCGATCAGGATGCCGAACGCAGGGCCTTCCTCGTCCTCGACGAAGGCCAGGACCTCTGCGCCCTCGATGCCGAACAACATGGCCAGCATCACGGACGGATCCTGAGCCTCGGGACGAGCCATCCCTGGAGGCTACGACCACCGATCTACCACCGCCACGAACTGCTCAAGCCCCCTCAGATCCGAGGAGCCGCAAAAGCCCAGGTCGGCTACTTGATGTGCACCCCGGAGATGGCCCGGGCGATGATCAGCCGCTGGATCTCACTGGTCCCCTCGAAGATGGTGAAGGTATTCACGATCAATGCATTCTCCCTGGTCAGGGCGGTGTGCGGCGCACGAATTCTTGCGCTGACGCCATGAACGTCCACTGAGGCCCACGAACTCCCCCATTCGTGCGCCGCGGGAAGTGTGGCGTGCAGGCTATTCACCACATTCGAGACATATGGGTCCAAGAGACATGCATTGAGGCCGTGAAACCGCAGTTCAGACCACCGATCGGTAAGTTGCCTCCCCAGCATTCGGGCACCGACGCAAACGTAGGTGCGCTCGTTCGCCCACTTCATCCAGCCCGATCTGGCGGTATCCATTGCTTCGGGTTCCCCCCGGCTCCGCCAAGCATGCCAAGGTGAGTGTGCTGAAAATGGTCGTCGTACTTGAGCCCGTATCCCATCAGCCTGTCGAGCGCGATATGGGCGAGCCAGACCAGGCCGAGTCCCAGGATGAGTGGTCTGTGCTGCCACCACCCCAGGCCAATGACCAGCGCCGGCGCAGGTGTCGCATGAGCAACGTTGTAGACGATGGCCCCAACTCGAGTGCCCCGGACGTAACCCATCATCGACAGGTCGGGGAGCAACACCACGACCGGCACCAGCCACCAGTGCTGCCTTGTGGTGGCATAGGCGATCAGCGCGCCAGCAAGGAGCACCGCGGCCTCAAGACGCAGCCAATGGCGGGGGCGTCCCAACACCACCCCACCAGACGTGGATGCACTCGTTTCTCGAATCGGCTGGACGGTCATGAAGCGCTCTCCTGGTCGACAGCGGCCGATTCATCGCTCTTGAGAAAGCGCAGAATGGCTTCGGCAGTGAGCCCCGGCTGCTGGGACTGTGGATAGTGCCCGGCTTCTGGGACCATGACAACCTCGGCTCTCAGCACGTGACCGATCCAAGCAGCCTCGTCGGAGGGATCCGGGAAGTCAGGATCCTGCTCTCCCATGATCACCATTGTTGGAGTCGAGACGTCTGCCAATCGTGCCTCCGCCGGGTCGTGGTTCGTTCGGGTTGTGAGGGAGAACGCCTTGGCATAGCCCGGACGGCGCAGGCTCGCAACGACCTTGCTCCTGTATTCGTCGAAGTCCGAAGGGCGTCGGCCGGCGTAGAGCTTCGGCATGTAAGACTTCCAGGAGGTGGCGGTCCAGGGCCGAGCCATCGCCATCCGCAGGAGCATCCGCTGGATGGCGGTGGTACCGCCGTTGCGGACGAAGGGGCCAAGCAATACGAGTCCGGATACCAGATCAGGTCGATCCGCGGCCACGAGTGCCGCCGCTCCGGCGGCCATCGAGTTGCCCACGATGACGGCGGGACCCCCCAGCTCTTCGATCAGCGCCGTGATGTCGCCCGCCGTCTCGACGTCCCCGTAGGAGGAGAACGTCGGATTGCTGTCGCCGTGTCCTCGGAGGTCGGTGCAGGCAACCCGGTAACCGCTCGCCCGAAGGGTCGGAGCCAAGAACCGATAGGTGCTCCGAAGATCGCCCATGCCGGGGACCAGAACGACAAGTGGTCCGGCGCCGGCAACGTCGTAGCCGATCTTTCCTTCCGGACGGGCGAGGTACAGAGTTCCGGGCGTTGAAGCGGTGGTGGTATTGCTGATCATTTCTGTTCCTTTCGTTCTGCCTCGGGAGGTCCGGACAGCACAGATGAGACGCCGGTGATTCGGTCGTCGTGGGATGCGGTTGGCCGATTGCTGTACCAGGAGACCGTGGTGGCGATGGCCTGATGGAGCGGAGTGCCAATCTGCCCGAATCTCGACTGGTACTTGGAGGTGTCGAGCACGAAGGGTTCGTCGAACTGGTAGGTCATCTCGACCATGGACCGCAGTACCGGGTTGAACAGGCCCAGGCCACGCAAGGCGAGCTTCGACACCGACCGGCTTTCGACGGGCTGCCCGACTTCCTCAGCGACCAGATCGAGGACCCGCCGGGTGGTGACCGTCTCCGGTCCCGGCAGGTGCCAGACCTGGCCCACCGCCCGCTCGTCCGTGCCCAGGGTGGCCAAGCCCCGGGCGACGTCCGGAACGTAGCTGTAGGTGTGGGGAAGTTCCGGGTTGCCGACGAAGTCGGCCTTCCGGCCGGCGAGGGCGTTACCGAAGACCCGCTCGCCGAGTGTCGACCCGTCGGTGATACCGGGTCCGAAGAAGTCTGACGCCCTTCCAATGGCGATGCGGACCCGACCGGAGTCCCGGGCGTGGATCAGTTCCTCGGTCATGGCCACCCGGGTCCGCCCCTTGACAGTCGTCGCCACGAGAGGGAGGTCCTCGGTCATGGCCACGCCACCGGTCGGACCGTAGCCGTAGAGGTTCTCCAAGCTGACGAGCAGCGCTTCGTTCCGCTCGGCTGCGACAAGAAGGCCACGCTGCAGAGGCGGGAACAGGGTGGCCCATTTCGAGTACGGGGCATTCAGGCACTGGTAGATGACCGCGGCACCGCTGGCCGCCTCGGTCGCCGCTGCCGCGTCGCCGGCGTCCGCCCCCCACCATTCGACTCCACCGGGCAGTGCGGTAGGTCGGTTTCGCGACACCACGCGGACGGAATGTCCCAGCCCCGACAGTCGGACCACGAGAGCCTGGCCGACGTTGCCTGCCCCGAACACGACGTGCAGCGGGCGATCAGCCACGACCGGCTCCGTTTCCGGGACGGGAGGTGGTCGGATCCGCGAGTGTCGGATCGGGGGGAGCTCCAGTTTCGAGGCTGCTGTCCCATCGTTGATGGTAGGGACGGAGTCCGAACGCCTTGGCCGCCACCCAGAGCGGTGGGAACACCAGATTCTGGACCCAGATGGGCGGGGAGGTCACCCGGCTCTCATGGCGGAAGTGCCAGAAGGTGGCACCGAGCTGCAATGGGTTCTTGGGCGCCCCCCGGGGGGTTGTCCTCCCGTCGGCCACCAGTCCGGCCAGCGCCTCGTGGAACTCCTTGGTGCGCAGGGCCGGTCGGAGCTCGACCACGCCGGTGATCTCGATGGTGCCGAGATTCCCCTCGGAGTGGGGCACACCGGGAGGCACCACGATGGTCTCCCCCGCGGTGGCCGTGAGGGGCTTACCGTCGAGGGTGAAGGTGGCCTGGCCCGAGACGATCGTGAACCGTTCCTCCTGGTTGGGGTGGACGTGCTCGGAGATGACCCCACCAGGCATGCTGCGCCAGGAGAAGCGGACCAGGTCGCCGTTGCTGTCCTCGGCGACGGTGGTGTACTCGATCCACTCACCGGTGGCCGGGTTGAAGAAGGGCCGGAAGCTGGTCACGACGGGACCTCCTCGAGGTCAGCACTGAGGACCGCCGCCGGCACGGACGGCCGGCCCGCTGTAAGCGGAGTGGAGATCGGCACCGGATCCGGACGCAGCGAGAGCGGGTTCCACCAGGCCGCTGGTCCCAGCAGCTTCATGGTGGCGGGGACCAACACCGCCCGGACGATGGTCGCGTCGAGGATGACGGCGAACGCCACGCCCAGGCCGATCTCCTTGACGAACACCAATCGGGACAGCACCAGGGCGCCCATGGCCAGGGCGAGACAACAGGCCGCCGCGGTCACGATGCCCCCGGTGTGGGCCATGCCAAGGGCCACGGCCTCGTCAGGTGAAGCACCCGCATCGTGCTCCTCCTTGATCCTCCCGAGCAGGAAGACCCCGTAGTCGGTGGACAGACCGAACACGACGGCCAGGATGATGATGAGCGAGGTCGACTGGAGGGCTCCCGGGGCATGGAACCCCAGGAGGTGGCTGAGGTGGCCCCGCTGGAATCCCCACACCAGCACCCCGTAGGTGGCGAGGATGGTGAAGAAGTTCATGACCACGGCCATGAGCGGGAGCGTGACCGAGCGGGTCATGGCGAACAGCATCACCAGTGCGATCAGGACGATCAGGACGAGGACCACCAGCAGATGGGACTTCAGGCTCTGCTGGAGGCTGAGGAACGAAGCGGTCTGCCCGATGACCGTCACCTGTCCGGGACCGGGGAGCGCCTGGATCGACTCGGCAACCCGCTGCGCGGTAGGCGAAAGAGGTGAGGCGGACAGCACCACACCCGATTCCCAGATCGATCCTCCCAGGTGCTGGAATGTCGGCACCGCCTTGACGCCAGGCAGACGAGCCAACGAGGCGGAGTAGGAGGCGAGCGCCACCGGCGTCACCCGGCTCGAGTCGACGAGGACACCGGCGGGCGCCTCGGAGAAGGACGGGAACCTGGTCTGCACCAGGGTGTAGGCCGCTCCCGCTGAGCTGCTGGCCGGTAGCGCGCTGGCATCGCCACCCGTGAAGGCCACGTGGAGGAACGGCGAGGCCAGGACCACGAGCACCACGACTGCCGCCGCGGCCCAGACGACCGGTCGGCGCATGACCCGGCTGGCCATTGCATACCAACGACGACCAGTGGCCGCCCCCGCTGCGGGACCGTCCACCCCAATGGCCGTCCTGCCGGCGATCCGATCCCCGAACACGGTGAGGATCGCCGGTAGGACGAGGAGGGCGAAGGCACCGGCGGCAAGCACGACAATGGCACCGGCGACACCCATCGAGTAGACGAAGCGCTCGGGAAAGACCGCCAGGGTGGCCAGTGCCGCAGCGATGGTCAGCGAACTGAAGAAGACGGTGTGTCCTGCGGTGCGACGGACCGTGGCCAGGGCCGTCCCGATCGGAGCACCGCCTCCGATCTCCTCACGGAAGCGCGAGATGATGAGGAGGCTGAAGTCCACCGACAGACCGATCCCGAGCGCGATGACCAGGTTGAGGGCGAAGATCGAGAGTGGGACCACTACCAGGGCGAGGCCCATCACGCCGAGGGTGACCGCGATGGCGAACACCGCTCCGACGAGCGGTACCGCCGCTGCCCGGAGACCCCGGAACACGAAGAACAGGAGGATCAGCAGGAAGGGCAGAGCGTAGAGCTCCGCCCGGCCGAGGTCCTGAGAGGAGACGGCCGCGATCTGGACGCCGGCCACGGTGGGACCGCCGAGCCAGATGTTGGCCCGCAGCGCCGGCCGGGCGGCGATGGCTTTCTGCAGGGCTGTTACGGCCTTCTGCTCGTTGACGATCCCGACGGTGGCCACCACCGTAGTGAGGGTCCCATTGTCGGAGATCATGCTCCGGTCACCGGTCGTGGCGTAGTCGAGGACGTTCCTGACCTCCGGCCGGGCTCTGAGGATCGAGACCACCGCTGCCACCCGAGCCGGGATGACCGAGGACGTGGTGATCGGCGTGGGTGTGCGGACGACGACGAGGTAGCCCTCTCCGGGGTTCGCCCCGGTCACCCGTTGGATCTGGTGTTGCGCCTGGACCACTGCCGAACCGGGGGCGTCATAATCACTGAGCGAGGAGGTGAGGTGGGCCGAGGCGATGCCCCCGCCCACCAGGCCGATCAGGGCGATGACGCCGGCCAGCCACAGGACGAGACGGGCATGTCGCCGCGTGTCGCCTGCAGAGGTGGAAGGTGTGGGGATGCGATGGATCATGAGGGGGTTCCTTTCCGAGGTGGCAACGGCATCAGGCAAGCTCTTCGAGCGCCTTGAGGAGCTCGAGCACGCCGGAAAAGGCTGTCCAGTCGCCAACGGGATCGGCACCATCGGTGGCGATCCGGCCTTCGACCCGGTTGTCCGGGGCCCGGTTGACTTCAAGCAGTAGGCGTACAGTCCGCCTCGGCGTTGATGAGGCTTCCATGGGTGCCAGTCAACGGGATTCGCACCGCAAAGTCCCCAGGGAAGGACCCTAGGTTTGACCCTGGTTCTCCCATCGAGGCCGGCGACATCCCTGCTCGAGGAGCCCGGACATCGCGACCCGGCGCGCTACTGCAGCAGCGAGGCCAGCTGCCGACGCGAGGTGATGTCCAGCTTGATGAAGCTGTTGCGCAGGTGATACTCGACGGTCTTCACCGAGACGTACAACTCGCCCGCCACTTCACGGTTGGTCAGTCCCTTGGCGACCAGTCGGGCCACGGCCATCTCGGCCCGGCTGAGCCCGAGCGCCACCTCCGGACTCTCCGGTGCGGCAGCGACCTGGAGGAGCTCCAGCCCATCGGCGCAGCGCCGCACATAGGGATCGGCGCCCAGGTCGGAGAAGAGGTGGTGGGCTGTCTCCAGTTGGACGATGGCGTCCGACCGCCTGCCCGTCAGGTGGAGACGGCGACCGTCGTCGAGATGGAGTAGGGCGATCTCGAACGGCATCGGCACCGCCGGGGCGACGGCGTGTCCGCGGAGGAAGGCGGACTCGGCACGGGAGAGGTCCCCGGTCGCCACTGCAAAGTTGCCTTCGCACCGGGCCAGCATGAGGAGTGCGGATGGAATCCGGAACTGCGGGAGGGCCGCCTCGAATTCGCCGAGAGCCGCATGGGCATCCTCCAGTCGACCCAGTGCGGTCAACGCATCGACCTCACTGGCCCGCCAGTTGAAGATGCCTGGCCGCCCGCCCACAATGAGCCGATCGGTGGCGCGAACCGGTTCGACCGCTGCCAGCACGCCGACGTGATCACCTCGAGCCACGGCGAGTGCAGCGCCGGCCACCGCGCACGTCGCCACCGACAGCACCGCAGGGAACCGGGCCGCAGCCGCTCGTGCAGCAGTAGTGCGCTCTTCGGCACCCGACCACTGACCCCGACCAGCGAGCACCTGAGCCGCCCGGGCGTGGGCCCGGACCAGATCGAACGGACGATCGGCATCCTCGGCCACGGACGTCGCCAACTGGGCATAGGTCATCGCTGCGTCCCAGTCGCCCCGGCGGAAGTGGGCTTCACTCAGATGCGACAGACACGGAACCGGATAGGTCGACGGGACACCGGAGCGGAGGTGGGCCGCCGACACGCCCAGATCAGCGATCGCACCGGACAGATCGTCTGCGTAGATCTTCAGCATGCCCCGCATGATCAGTGGATCGATCTCCACGAGGGGCACCTTGCTCCCCGTGGTGGGCAGAAAGCCGAGTTGCTCCAGACCCTGTGGCGCACGGCCGGCGTTGGCCAGCGAGTACGCCTCGGCCGTCTTCGCCATCGCCCACAGGGGCGAACCCGGCTCGGTCGCCGCTACCGCTCGTTCGGCCCAGATCTGCCCTTCCTCGGGCCGACCGCCGACGGTCATCCAGTTGGACAGGGACGTGGCAGCACGTGCGCCGATGGCCGGCTCGGTCGCCGCGTCGTGGGCAGCCCACGCTGCGGTCAGGCGCGACTCGGTGGTGGGTGAGCCCATGTACACACCGAGAAGTCCGACAAGAGCATCACGGCGAGCGCTGCTGGCCTGGCAACTGGCCAGGACCCGGGCTGCCGCATCGGTGTCGGCCGCGCTCAGATGGGCGACCACAGCATCGAGCAGTCGACGCTCCCGCTCCTCGCCGACCGCCGACAGCGACGCCGCCTGCTCGAGCGCCCATGCCTGTGCACTCGAGTCACCTTCGGCGGCACTGATCGACGCCGCCGACTCGAGTTCGTCGGCCAGTTCCTCGTCCGTACCGAGCGTGGCCGCCACCCGATGGACCAGCCCCGCCCGACCACCGACGACCCCTGCCGCCTCGCCATGGAGGCGTCGACGGTTCGTCGGCCTGAGGTCGGCGTAGACGGCTGCGCGGTACAGGGGGTGGGCAAAGCTCAGCTCAGCGTGGGGGCCCTCGACCAGCAGTCCGGCAGCGATGGCATCGTCACTCGCCCCCTGCGCATCGGCAAGACCGGCCACGCCCGCAGTGACCCCGATGGGTGCATGTTGGCCCACGACCGAAGCCGCCGCCAGGAAGACCTGTGCCGCGTCGGGCAGGGCAGCGACTCGCGTCAGGATCACCGCGGACAGGTCGCGGGGCGCAGGCAGTCCGTCGAGCCCGGTGGAATTGAGCAGCGCCACCCCGATCTCCTCGAGCAGCGCACGGCAGTACAGGGGATTGCCACCGGTGTGGGCGAGCAGTCGGGCCGCCCCCCTCCGGGTGAGCGTGCCGAGTCCGAGCGCACTTGCCATGTCGACGAGATCCTCGAGATCGAATCCCTCCAAACGGACGCGGGTGACCCGGGAGTCACTGGCCGCGAACCGTGCCCAACCCGAATCCCCCGAGTTGTCGGTGCGGGTGGCGACCACTGTCAGCACGGTGTCGGCTCGCAATCTGCGCAGTGCGAACAGAACGGCCCGTGAGGAAGGCCGATCGATCCACTGAAGATCGTCAATGATCAGTACGACGGCCCGACCGTCCTGTTGCAGTTCGTCGAGGCGATCCACGAGCCGTGCCCCGACGATCATGGGATCGGCACCCGGATCGGTGGAAACGATCGGCCGCAGTTGATCTATAACCCCATAGGAGAGTGTCATCTCGTCCTCGTCAGCGCTCATCTCGAGGATCGTGGCGTCGCTGACCGAGGCGACGAAGTGGGACAGCAGGGTCGATTTGCCCGAACCGGCGGGAGCTTCCACGTAAACGATCTGGG
>Ga0302279_10005059_pt1 | contig 14967 bp, 9 predicted proteins | sample III_Bog_N3_3_FD_194541 | JGI IMG/M metagenome (GOLD analysis project Ga0302279, IMG submission 194541) | Peat permafrost microbial communities from Stordalen Mire near Abisko, Sweden - III_Bog_N3_3 | ecosystem: Environmental > Terrestrial > Soil > Wetlands > Peat | place: Sweden: Abisko...
ATGCATCAAGCACCGTGATGCGGCCCATCTGCTTGGAGCCTTTGCCCTTGATGAGTGTTGAAAGTTGGGACATTCGTCCACCTCTAATAGTTGCCCCCTCCTGGAGGGCTGGAATCCCGGCACATGTGTCCGGCAGAAAGATGAGGTTATCGCGGAAAAGCCCCATGGGACAGGGAAATTAGGGCGGCGGGGCCGGGGTCGGATCCCGGTGGCGGCCGAGACCGTCAACTTTGGATTCAATATATTCAATATTTATCAATCCTTCGGTTGGCCAAGGCCCGGCCCTGTTCCTGGCCACTCCGGTGAAGGCCTGCACCTGAAACAGATGGTGGCGCTCCCGTGGGACGGGGAGCGGTTGGCCTGATCCGGCTACCGGGGTTGGCCCAGGTCCGAAGCCAGCCATGCGGCGATGGCGTCCAGGTCCGCCTGGGGGGCCGGCGTCCGCGGGGCCCCGGCACGGGCTGGGCCGGGATCATACCGGTAGTTGTTGAGCATGATGGCGAAGGCCAACCGCTCCCCGCCGGCACTGGTGACGTAGCCGGAAAGGGCGTGGGTGTTGCGCAGGGTGCCGGTCTTGGCCCGGAGGTTGCCCTGGGCGGCGGTGCCGTCCATCCGGTTGCGCAGGGTCCCGTCCATGCCGGCGATGGCCAGCGTGTCCCGGAAGGCGGCGGCTTCGGGCTGGTGGTCCATGTAGGCCAGCAGTTGGACGATGGCTGCGGGCTTCACCAGGTTCTTGCGGGAGCCGCCGGCGCCGTCCTCCAGCACCACCGACCCCGGCTCCAGGCCCGCCTTGGCCATCCATGCCGCCATGGCCCCGAGGCCCCGCTGGACCGAGTCCTGGCCGGGAGCCTTGGCCCTGCGGGCTCCGGCCTGGAGCAGCAGCAGCTGGGCATAGGGATTGAGGGAGTCCTTCATCATGGCGTCCAGGATCTCCTGGAGCCGGGGACTGTCCAGGTGCCCCAGCTCCACCAGGCCACCGGGGTCCAAGGGGGTGGCGCGGTCCTGGGCATGGATCGACCGGACCCGGCCCAGGACCTGGATGCCGTGCCGAGCCAGGGCGCGCTCCAGGAGCCGAGCGGCGTACAGGGCGGAATCGCGGACGGTCACGGTCAGCCGGGCCGGGGCCGCGCCGGCGGCGAGGCTGCCGGTGACCGTGATGGTGGTCTCCCCCAGGGGGCGGTCGGCCCGGACCCCTTTTGAAGTCCCGGCGGGGCCGGTGCTGGTCCGGTTGTCGAAGCTGAACAGGCCCTGGCCGGGCTGGGCGAACATCCAGCAGGGCTGGCCCGGAACCTGGGCCGGGTAGACCCACAGGTCCACCACGTTGTGATGGATGGTCAGGGCCGTGGGTTCGGCCCCGTAGGCGAACTGGAGATCCTCCCATTCCCAGCCCGGGGCGTAAGGCGGGGCGGCGAAAAAGCTGTCGTCCCCCACCAGATCGCCCTGGATGGTACGGACCCCCTGGTTCCGCAGCTGCACCGCCAGGGATTCCAGCGGGTCAGGCTGCGAGGGGCCGCCGGTCCAGGGTTTCATAAGCGTGGGGTCGCCGCGGCCGAACAGCACCAGGTCGCCGGGGAGCCTACCATCGGCGCCGGGCTGGGCGGAACCGTAGAGCGAGGTCCGGATCCGGAACTCCGGACCCAGGTCCTGGAGGGCCATGGCGGCGGTGAACAGTTTGGCGTTGGAAGCCGGGATGAAGTATTTGTCCGCTTGGTGTTCGAACAGCACCCGGCCGGAATCCAGGGAGACCACCTTGATGCCCCAGCTGGCGGCGGCGAAGCGGGGGGCCTGGATGAACTCCCGGATCCGGGCGGCGAGGCCAGCGACAGGGGCCATGGCTTCCGCAGCCTGGGGCTGGACGGGCGCCAGCGCGGCTTCCTCCCCGCGCGCGGGAAACCCTCGGCCGCAGGTCAGCGCCAAGAGCAGGTACAGCCCGGAACCGCGGTGCCGGAACCGGACCATGGCCTCCGTGAACCGGTTCGCCATTCAGGCCTTCCAACCCATGCAAGGGCACCTGGGGGGCTTCAGTTGGCCGAGGCTCACGGAGATCTCCTGACGATGCAAGTATAACGTCCGCCTGGCCGGGCCTCCAGCCTGGACCCGACCGGAATCGCCTCGGCTTCCGCCCCCAACCGGCCGGCTCGACCTTGACGGTGCAAAAAAATAACCTATTAATAATACGATTGATCAGGCCTGATCCTGGGAGGTCCCTTGAAATCCTTCACCCACTTGGCGCTGGTCTTGTCCTTCGCCAGCGTCCCGGTCCTGCTGTGGGCCGATGCCGCCGCCACCCTGAAAATCAAAAGAAAGAGCCTGGAATTAGAGAACGATTCGAGGGCGGTTTGGTGGCTCGTGCTGCAGAAAACCGACGATCCCAACCCTGGGACGGTGGAGACCTATCGGGAAAGCTATGATGATATGGTCCCGGACGCAGCCATTGGGGCCGACAAGCCCCGGAAGATCCCCGCAAGCGATGGTTTCTTCCTGGTCCCTGTTCCTGAAAAGAACTGGAAAACCCGGGCCGGCCTGCAGGCTCGCCCGAAGTTCGAGCGGGATTTCCTGTTGACTGACGATCTGGGCCATCGTGCGGTCTTCACCGTGACCCGGGAAGGGGACCCCCAGGACGCCAGCTTCGACAGCAAACGGCCGACGCTGACGTTCAAGGACAAGGATGGCAGGGATGCCCAACCCCCAGGCAGCATCACGCTGAAGTCGGTCGACGGTGTGGTCACCGGCTTGACCATCAAATAGCCGCACTCCCAGAGCCTGACCCGGCAAGGCCCGTGCCCCCGGGGGGGGGAACACGGGCCCTGCCGGGTCAGGCTCCTAGTGACTGGCCAGGTCCTGCAGGGTGCGCACCCGGGTCTCCCCGCGCAGGGAATCCACCGCCTCGCAGGCCGCCAGGGCCGCGCTCATGTTGGTGATGCACGGGATCTTCAGCCGCAGGGACTGGCGCCGGATGTTGGTTTCGTCCGCATAGGCGTTCTTGCCCTGGGGGGTGTTGATCACCCACTGGACTTCCCCGTTCTTCAGCAGATCCACCGCGTTGGGCCGGCCTTCGTTGACCTTGTGGATCCGGCGCACATGATAGCCGGCGGTCTCCAGGGTATTGGCGGTGCCTTCGGTGGCGCACAGGCCGAAGCCCAGCGACACCAGGCGCCGGACCAGTTCGGGCAGCTGGGGCTTGTCCTGGGCCTTGACGCTGAGGAACACCGTGCCGCTCAAGGGCAGGCTCAGGCCGGAGGCCTCCAGGGCCTTGGCGTAGGCTTCGCCGAAGGAGGAGCCCAGGCCCATCACTTCTCCGGTGGAGCGCATTTCCGGGCCGAGCACCGGGTCCACCCCGGGGAACTTGGCGAACGGGAAGACCACGCCCTTGACCGCCACCGCCAGGGGCTGGCCGTCGACGACCCCCTGTTCGGCCAGGGAAACGCCCAGGCCGATGCGGGCGGCCACGCTGGCCCAGTTGACGCCGGTGGCCTTGGAGATGAAGGGGACGGTGCGGCTGGCCCTGGGGTTGGCCTCAAGGCAGTACGGCACCCCGTCCTTGATCGCCCACTGCAGGTTGAGCAGGCCGCGGATGCCCAGTTCGAAGGCGAGCCGCCGGCTGTGTTCCTTCACCGTGGCCAGGACCGAACCCGGGATGCCCAGGGGCGGGAACACGGCGAAGGAGTCGCCGGAATGCACCCCGGCCTCCTCGATGTGGGCCAGGACCCCGGCGATGGCCACCGACTCGCCATCGCAGACCAGGTCCACGTCCAGTTCCGGCGCGTTCTCCAGGTAGCGGTCGATCAGCACCGGCCGGTCCTCGCTCACCAGGGAGGCTTCGCGCATATAGCGGGCCAGCTCGACGTCGTCGAACACGATGGCCATGCCCCGGCCGCCCAGGACGAAACTCGGGCGGACCATCACCGGGTAGCTCACCCGGCTGGCCACCGCCTTGGCCTCTTCCAGGCTGGAGGCCATGCCCCAGGGGGCGGCGGGAATGCCCAGCTTGCGGATCACTTCGCCGAAACGGTTGCGGTCCTCGGCGTCCTGGATGGTCTGGTGGGCGGTGCCCAGCAGCGGAACCCCGGCGGCCTCAAGCCGCCCCGCCAGCTTCAGGGGGGTCTGGCCGCCGAATTGGGTGAACACCCCCAGCAGATTGCCGCCGGAGGCCTCCCGGTCGATCACGGATTTCACGTCCTCGTAAGTGAGCGGCTCGAAGTAGAGCCGGTCGGAGATGTCGAAATCGGTGCTCACGGTCTCGGGGTTGCAGTTGATCAGGATGGCTTCCACCCCCTGGGCCCGGATCGCCTCCACCGCCTGGACGCAGCAGCAGTCGAACTCGATGCCCTGTCCGATCCGGTTGGGTCCGCTGCCCAGGACGATGGCCTTGGGCCTCGCGGTTGGCGCCGCTTCGGAGCGGTCCTCCCAGGTCTGGTACAGGTAGGGCGTCTCCGCCTCGAATTCCCCGGCGCAGGTGTCCACCCGCTTCACCGCGGGCCGCAGGCCCTTGGCCAGGCGCAGGGCGGTGGCTTCGGTCTCGGTGGCGCCGCAGAACTTGCCGATCTGGGCGTCGCTGAACCCGCTGCGCTTGGCCTTGTGCAGGAGCTCCAGCGGCAGGCTGTCCAGGGGGAAGCCGCGCAGGCGGCCCTCCAGGATCATGATCTCCTCCATCTCGCGGATGAACCAGGGCGAGATGTTGGTGAGCCGGCTCAATTCGGCCACGGTATGCCCCACCTGAAGCGCCCGGTAGATCCAGAAGATCCGCTGGGGACCGGGCATGAGCAGATGCTCCTTGAGCCGCTGCAGGTCCAGTTTCCCCTTCAGGGTCCCGGCCAGGCCCAGGTAGCCTTCCTCCAGGCTGCGCAGGGCCTTCTGCAGGGCTTCCTGGAAGCTGCGGCCGATGGCCATGACCTCGCCCACGCTCTTCATCTGGATGCCCAGGACCGGGTCGGTCTCGGGGAACTTCTCGAAGGTGAACCGGGGGATCTTGACCACCACGTAGTCCAGGACCGGCTCGAAGGCGGCCTTGGTCCGGCCGGTGATGACGTTGGGCAGTTCCCACAGGCGGTAGCCCAGGGCCAGCTTGGTGGCCACCCAGGCGATGGGGAAGCCGGTGGCCTTGCTGGCCAGGGCCGAGGAACGGGACACCCTCGGGTTCATCTCGATCACGATCAGTCGGCCCAGTTCGGAGTTGAGGGCGAACTGGATGTTGCTGCCCCCGGTCTCCACCCCGACGCCGCGGATGACGGCCTTGGCCGCCTCGCGCATGCGCTGGTATTCCGGATCGGTGAGGGTGAGGATGGGCGCCACGGTGATGCTGTCGCCGGTGTGGATGCCCATGGGATCGACGTTCTCGATGCCGCAGATGATCTCCACGTTGTCGTCCAGGTCGCGCACCACCTCCAGCTCGAATTCCTTCCAGCCGAGGATGCTCTCCTCCACCAGCACCTGGCGGATCGGCGAGAGGTCCAGGCCGCGCTGGATGATCGCTTCGAACTCGTCGATGTTGTAGGCGATGCCGCCGCCGCTGCCGCCCAGGGTATAGGAGGGGCGGACGATGGCGGGAAAGCCGGTGACCTTGGCCAGGGCCTTGGCCTCGTCCATGGTGTGGGCGAAGCCGCCCCGGCAGGTGTCCAGGCCCAGCTCGTCCATGAGGGCCTTGAACTGCTCCCGGTCCTCGCCGCGCTCGATGGCCGCGGGCTGGGCGCCGATCAGGCGCACGCCGTACTGCTCCAGGAGCCCGGCCCGGTGGGCTTCCATGGCCAGGTTCAGGGCGGTCTGGCCGCCGACCGTGGGCAGCAGCGCGTCGGGCCGCTCCCGTTCCAGGATCTTCTCCAGCACGGCCAGGGTGAGCGGCTCCACGTAGGTGGCGTCGGCCCGGGCGGGGTCGGTCATGATCGAGGCCGGGTTGGAGTTCAGCAGGATGGTGCGGACCCCCTCCTCGCGCAGGGCCTTGAGCGCCTGGGTGCCGGAGTAGTCGAATTCGCAGGCCTGGCCGATCTGGATCGGACCCGCCCCCAGCACCAGCACGCTCTTGATGTCCAGGTTCTTAGGCATGGTGGCTCTCCATCATCCTCAGGAATCGGCCGAAGGCGCCGCGGGCATCGTGGGGGCCCGGGGAGGCCTCCGGGTGGTGCTGGAGACTGAAGATCGGCAAGGTGCGGTGGGCGAGCCCCTCCACGGTGCCATCCGAGAGGTGCCGGTGGGTCACCTGGATCTCCTGGGGCAGGGTGCTTTCATCCACGGCGAAGCCATGGTTCTGGGCGGTGATCTCCACCTGGTTGGTGCGCAGGTCGAGCACCGGCTGGTTCGCGCCCCGGTGGCCGAACTTCAGCTTGAAGGTGCTGGCCCCGAAGGCCTGGCCCAGCAGCTGGTGGCCCAGACAGATGCCGAAGATGGGCAGCTTGCCGATGCAGGCGGCCACTTCACGGCACATGCCGGGCAGGGCCGCGGGGTCGCCCGGCCCGTTGCCAAGAAAAAGCCCGCTGAAGCGGGCCGCGGTCAGTTCACTGGCCGGGGCGTCCCAGGGGAATACTTCGAGATGCAGACCGGACTGGCTCAGCTGATTCAGGATGGAGGCCTTGATGCCGCCATCCAGGACCGCCACCCGGAAGGCGGCATCCTCCCGGGGGATCTCATAGTGGGCCGGGCAGCTCACGACCCCGGCCAGGGCCTGGCCGGACATGTCCTGCAGCTGGGCGGCGGCGGCGACGCCGGCCTCCAGGGGGCCGTCCACTTCGGTCCAGATCAGGCCGGGCTGGGCACCGGCGTCGCGCACGTACTGGGTGAGGGCCCGGGTGTCCACCTCGGTGATCACCGCGACCCGGTGCCGCTTCATCCAGCCGCCCAGGTCGCTTTCAGCGAAGACATGGTCGGGCAGGGCGGTGAGCCGGCGGCAGATGAAGCCCGTGGCCCAGGGCCGGGCGCCCTCGTTCAAGCCGGGGTGGACGCCGTAGATGCCCTGCTCCGGGAAGGTCATGCAGATCATCTGCCCGGCGAAGCTGGGATCGGTGAGGATCTCCTGGTAGCCCGCCATGGCGGTGGTGAACACCACTTCCCCGCTGCCGCCGTGGGCGAAGGGGGCATGACCGGTGAAGGTCTCGCCATCTTTCAAGATCAGGTGCGCGAGCACGAAGCCTCCTTACCGCCTTCAGGTAGTCCGCCCTACGGACCCCTTGTTTCGGCATCAGCACTAGACTAGTGTGTAATCTCCCCAAGTTCTAGACTTGAACATCCCGGCCAGGTACGGGGATAATAGTTCTTTCCCGTTGGCGGCCTACCCGATCTTTACCACCGTGCGGCCCACGTGGGTGCCGGCCAGGATTTCGCGCACGCATCCGGTGATGCCGTCCAGGCCGATTTCGGTGGTGATCCGCTCCAGGTCGATGCGCCAGCCGGTGGCCAGCAGGTCCCAGATGCGGGTGCGCCTGGCCATCGGTTGGGCGGCGGAGTCGATGCCGGCCAGGGCCACCCCGCGCAGGATGAACGGGAACACCGAGGAACTGAACCGGTTCCCGGCCGCCATGCCGCAGGTGGTCACCACGCCGCCGGCGCAGGTGGTCTTGAGCAGGCCCTCCAGGCCTTCGCCGCCGATGGTGTCAACCACCCCCGACCAGCGTTCCTTGAGCATCGGCCTATCGCTTGCCTCCAGCTGGTCCGGGGTCAGGACCTCCTGGGCGCCCAGCTGGCGCAGCCGACCCCGGATCGCGCCTTCCTTGCGGGTGACCGCGATCACCGGGATGCCGAGCCGGGCCAGGATGGCGATGGCCACCATGGCCACCCCGCCGGTGGCGCCGGTGACCAGGACCGGGCCAGCCGAGCGCTCGCGCTCCTGGCTCAGGATGGCGTCCACCGCCAGGGCCGCGGTGAAGCCCGCGGTCCCGAGCCGCATGCTCTCCAGGGGTGACATCCCCGCGGGCAGCGGCACCGCCCAGGCGGCGGGAACCCGGATGTACTGGGCGAAGCCGCCCCAGTGGTCCATGCCGAACCGATGGCCGGTGACGATCACCCGGGTCCCGGGGGCCAACCCGGCGGCTTCAGAGGCGACCACCGTGCCCACCGCGTCGATGCCGGGGATATGCGGGTACTGTTTGGTGACCCCGGGATTGCCGGTGGCGGAGAGGGCATCCTTGTAGTTGATCGAGGAGTAGTCAACCCGGATCAGCAGTTCGCCCTCGGGCAACTGGTCCAGGGTGAGGTCGGTCTTGACCTCGCCCTGGAAGGCTCCCTTCTCGGTCTTGGTCACCAGGTAGGCGGAAAAATGGGTGCTTTGCGGCATAGGACCTCGTCCCCGAAGACGGGACGCCCGTGGGCCCCCGGAAGGTGAGGCCACTATACCTTGCGCCACGGTGGCGGGTCATCTATCTCCACCGGAACCCGGACGCCCCGTGGCGCTATTCCCAGCCGCCGGTACTCCCCGGGACCGGCCCAGAGCAGGGTGGTGAGACAGAGCAAAACCCAGGGCAATCTCATTATTAATTGCTCCAATTTAAACCTTAATAGATGGATATAGGGATGGATGGACAGCCAGGGATTGGATGGCCGGAGGCAATCCGCCGTGACGGTGCCATGCTGGGGCTGGAGGAACAGCCATGATCGTCATTGTTGATTTCACGGTGGTCCCGGTCGGCACGGGGGTCTCCCTCTCGCCCTATATCGCCGAGGTGGAGCGGGTGCTGGGGCGCACCGGGCTCAACCACGAACTCCATGCCAACGGCACCAACATGGAAGGGGAATGGGAAGACGTCATGGCGGCCATCCGATCCTGCCACGAGGCCCTGCACGCCATGGGCGTGCCCCGTATCCACACCGACATCAAGCTGGGCACCCGCTCGGACCGGCCCCAGCTCATGGCGGAAAAGGTGGCCAGCGTCCAGGCCAAGCTGCTGGATTGATCCGGGTTCCATCCGCAGGTGTCAGTGGCCCTCGGCCTTCAGGAACTGGGCCAGGCGGCGGTCGTCGTCCTGGATGTGGTGGATGAGCCAGCATTCCAGAAAATCCAGCAGGGGCGGGGTGAAGTCCAGGGTCCTCTGACGGATGCGTTCGGATATGCCATTGATCTGGCCGATCAGCCGGGCATGGCTGGTCTGGTGTTCCCGGGTTTTCGGGTAGGCGAGCCGCTCCATGAGAGTCTCTTCCACTCCGAAGTGGGTCAACGCGATCTCCTTCAGGCCCGCGAGCGCCCGCTCCCGCTCCTTCCTCTGACCTCCGGGTCCCATGGCTTCAACCAGCCGGTTGTAGGCTTCCACCAGCCGGAGATGCTGCTGGTCCAGCAAGGTCCAGCCCATGTCGAACTCGGGGGTGGGCGCCATGGGCCTGCGCGCTCCCGGGACCGGAGCCCCGGCGCCATCCTCCGCTCCGGGCAGGACCGTGCGGATCATCTGGACCAGGGCCTGGAGTCGGTACGGCTTCTGCAGGAATCCGGCAATGCCCCTGCTTTTGAAGTGCTGCAGAACATCCCGTTCGGAAAATCCGCTGGTGAGAATGACCGGCGCCAGCAGGCCGTTTTCCCGGAGTTTCCGGTAGGCGTCCTCCCCGTCCATGCGCGGCATGGTCAGGTCCAGGAGGATGAGCCGGATCCGGTCCTGGTTCCGATTGAAGGTTTCCAGGGCCTCCAGGCCATCCCGGGCCTCCAGGGTTTCGAAGCCGATGTGCCGGAGGGCCTCGGTGGCGGTGGCGCGAAGGGGATCCTCGTCATCCACCACCAGCACGGTGCCGCTGCCCCGGTAGCCATCGATAGCTTTTTCGAAATCCTGGGTTTCCAGCACTTTGGGTGGCTCGACCGCGACCGGGACCGGGACCGGGACCGGGAACAGCAACTTGAGGTTCGTGCCCTTCCCCGGCTCGCTGCGGACCTGGATGCAGCCATGGTGGGCCTTGATGATGCCCACCACGGCGGAGAGGCCCAGTCCCCGGCCGGTGAACTTGGTGGTGAAGAATGGATCGAAGATCCGTTCCACCACCTCCGGGGGCATGCCGGGGCCATCGTCGGCCACTTCCAGGAACACGTGCTGCCCCGGTTCCAGGCCCTGGCCCGGGCAGGCGCCGTGGATGGCCGTCGCGTCCAGCCATTCCTGTCCGGTCCGGATGGTGATGCTGCCGCCCTGGTCGGCGATGGCCTCCGAGGCGTTGAGCACCAGGTTCATGATCACCTGCTGGATCTGCCCGGGGTCGCCCTGGGTCAGGGGCAGTTCCGGATCCGGCTCCAGGTGGAGCACCGCTTTCCGGGACAGGGCGGTCCGCATCAGCCGGGTCATGTCCTCCACCTGGCGGTTCAGGTCCAGGGGGATGACGTTGGTGGTACCCCGGCCCGCATAGGCAAGGATCTGCTGGACCAGGCTGGAGGAACGGCCGATCAGTTCCTCCAGGGACTGGAGGTACGGGTTGACCGGGCCTCCGGGATCCGCCACCAGCTTGGCCAGTTCCACGTTGCCGCTCATGGCGCCCAGAAGGTTGTTGAAATCGTGGGCCAAGCCTCCGGCCAGAATGCCCAGGGACTCCAGTTTCTGGCTCTGGAGGTAGGCCAGTTCGGCCTCCTTGCGCTCGGTGATGTCCGTGACCATGACCCCGACGCCCCAGCACTGGCCGCTGTTGTCGGTCAGGGGGAACAGCTGGGAGAGGTAGTGCCGGACCGGCGTGCGCCCATCCCTCGGCCAGTCCTCCTCCGACCGCACCTCCTCCTGCCGTTCCCGCACCCGGCGTTCCTGCTCCACCCAGGGGCGGCAGATGTCCATGGGCAGCACTTCCTCGGGGGTGCGGCCGAGGATTTCCGCCTCCGGCCGGCCCAGCATCTCGGCATAGCGGGGGTTGATGAGCAGAAAGCGGCCGTCCAGGCCCTTGAAGGCGATGCCGGTGGTGGCCCGGCGGATGAATCCCAGCAGCCGGGCCTCGCTTTCATGCAGTTCCGCAGTCTGGGCCTTGACCTTGGCTTCCAGTTCCCCGGCCAGGGACTGAAGCCGTTCCTCCGCCCGCCGGGATTCGGTGATGTCCCGGGTGACCTTGCTGTAGCCGGTCAACTGGCCTTCCTCGTCGTATAAAGCCGAGATGACCACATGGGCCAGGAACCGGCTGCCGTCCTTCCGGACCCGCCAGCCCTCCTCCATGAAGAGTCCGTCTTCCCGGGCCTTGCGCAGGCCCCATTCCGGGGCTCCGGCCCGGATCGCCTCTTCGGGGTAGAAGCGGCTGAACGATTGGCCCAGGATTTCCTCGGTGGGCCAGCCTTTGATCCGTTCAGCGCCCTGGTTCCAGCTGACCACCCGGCCCTGGACATCCATGAAGTAGATAGCGTATTCCTTCACCTCCTGGATCAGCCGGCCGAACTGGGTCTCCTTTTTTTTCAGGTCCCCCAGGGCGCGGTCCTTTTCCTGCCCCAGGGCCTGGATCTGGCTGAGGGTGGGGGCAGCGAGCATCCGCGGGATCAGCCGGACGAAGATCAGGGCCGTGACCATTCCGGCCAGGGCCGCCGCCAGCCGGATCGGTGAGGTGGGGGCGGGGGTGTAGAATGTATCCATGGCATGCATGGATGCGAAGATGAAGAAGGCGATGGAGCAGAGCGCGGCCTTCCCTCGGTCCAACTGGTCCGGGCGCCTCCAGGCCAGGAAGGCGAGGGCCAGCGCGACGAGCAGGGTTGCCAGGGCCAAGGTGCCGGAAACCAGGGCGCTGGGGGTTCCCAGTTGAGGTGTGCGCAACCATTCAATACTTTGGTTCAAGGGGGCGGATGCGAAGTTGGGCGTCATCGGTCGGCTGTCGGGATGCTGCAACGGGGGGGGAGCGCGGACATGGCCCACGCCTATGATTGTGAGGTGCGGGTTGCCGGACTTTTGGACTCATCGGGGTTGCAACTGTCTCCGGGTCAGTTCCGGCAGGGCGCCGCTAGCTTCGCGCCCGTTCCTCGGTTAACCTAGCCTTTCAACTTTTTCACCGTTGGGCTGGTCAATGGTCAGTGCGAAGGTCTTGGCCTCGCTGGAGCAGGGGGAGCAGGCATGGCGTTCAGACGAGCACGATTGATGATGGTTGTCCTTCTGGGCGCGGGCCTGCTGGCCGCCCACGGCCTGGAGGCCATGCCCGGCCTTTCGCTGCGGTCGGCCGCTGCGCTGGTGGAGGACCAGGGGACGGGCGAGCTGCTGCTGCAGAAGCATCCTGACCAGGCGGTGCCCATCGCCTCCATCACCAAGCTGATGACCGCCATGGTCATGATTGATGCCCAGCAGGACATGCAGGAGCCGGTCACGATCCTGGAAGAGGACAAGGACATACTGCGGCATAGCCGGTCCCGGCTGCCGGTGGGAACCACCCTGACCCGGAACGATACCTTGCTGGTGGCCTTGATGGCCTCGGAAAACCGCGCCGCCCATGCCCTGGGCCGGACCTATCCGGGCGGGGTGGCGGCCTGCGTGGCCGCCATGAACCTCAAGGCCGCCAACCTGGGCTTGACCACGGCCCATTTCGACGACCCCACCGGGCTTTCCAGCGGCAACGTCGCCTCGGCCAAGGATCTGGCCCGGATCGTGGATCAGGCTCACCATTACCCTTTGATCCGGACCTGCACCACCCAGGAGGAGACCACGATCCAGGGGCGCTTCCACCCGATCGCCTTCCACAACACCAACCGGCTCCTGCAGAGTTCCCGCTGGCGGATCGGCCTCTCCAAGACCGGATTCATCGACCAGTCGGGGGAATGCCTGGTGATGCAGGCCGAATTGAAGCAGCGGCCGGTCCTGATCGTGCTGCTGGACTCTACCGGCCGGGGCGCCCGGTTCGGCGATGCCGACCGCATCCGTCAGTGGATGGAGGGGGCGGATCCGGTGGTGCGGGTGGCCAGGGTGGCCAAGGTCAGAAGGGCGTCCAAACTGGTGCGGGTGGCCAAGATCACCCGGGTCGCCCGGCTCGCCCGGCTCCGCAAGCCCCACCGGCACCCCCAGGCCTAGCGGGAGTTTCGGTCACCAAGGGTGAAAGCATGGGCTAATTGCTGGAACTGCAATTAGTTCATGCCTTCTCAGGTGTATAGCAAAACGGTGCCGAGGATGGGACCAGACTGGCGAAGAGGTCGTGCGTTTCCGGGTCGGTTTCCTCAAGCTGCCAGGTGCAGCGGGGCCGGCCCTTGGTGGGCTGGAGAACCATGGCCAAGCGAATGCCCGCCAAGCGGTCCAGGAGTCCCGAGAGGCTTCCTTTCCAGCCATAGCGGCGGGCTTGGTGCTCGACGGTTCGGGCCAGAAGCAGGGCCGCCAAGCAGATGAAGGCGTGGACGCGGATTTTCTGGTCGGTCCAGTGAAACTGCGGTCGGACGGCCAGATGCTCGTCATCCTTGAGTTGTCGGAATGAGGCTTCCGCCTGGGACTGGCCGCGGTAGGCAGAAAGGATTTCCTCGTCCGTCCAGCTATGGCGGTCGGTGATAAGCACCCGCTTGCCGAAATGGATTTCGATGTTGGCCCTGGCCTCTTCATTGATGGTCCAGGAAAGGCGCTCAGAGCCCTTCTTATCCGGGTCGAAGGCCACCTGGAGGAAGTCCTTCAGATACTGGCCCCCCTGGTACTTGGCCACAGCCTTGGCTACGTCCTTGGGCCCGGACTTGGGTTTGGCGAGTTGTTCCCGCCAATCTTCCAGGTCCTCGATCCGCTTGGCGAGCTGCTGGTTCAGCCCGCGCTTCTGGGCCTCAAGTAGCTCCTCGCTGATGAACAGCAGGACCGTGCGATCCGCACCCCATACGACGCGCCGGGTCCGATAGACCGGGAGGCCGGCCATCGCGCCCTCCGACAGCATCCGGTAGCTGGAGGTCGGCAGGTCTCTCAAATCGGCCACGCTGGAAGGCGAGAGGGCGGCGACATAGCCATTCGGCCCCTGGTCCACGAGCTTGAAGTTGTCGTGGGAGTTGTTGCCCCGGTCGAAGACGATGGTGAGCTGTTCCAGGGGCAGGCCCAGGGCCAGGAGGCGCTCCCGTAGGAGGCCGAGAGCCTTGGGGAAGCTGGTGACGTCGTTTTCGTTGCCCGGGTAGACCATGATGAGCAGCGGCAACTGACCTTCCCGGCTAACCAGAAGACCAAGGCCCACCTGGCGCAGGTCCGTGCGGTGCTGCTTGGAATGGCCCCGGCGGGGCAGTTGGGCCCGGTCGTTGGTGGAATCGATGTAAGTGAAGAAATTGGTCGTGTCGAAAAAGAGCGTATCCAGGGTGACATTCAAAGCCGCCAGGGTGGCCCGAACCAGTTCGGTCTCGATTCGGCCCAGAGCCTCCTCGGTGAGAGTGTTCATCTGGTCCCAAAAGACCTGGCTGGAAAGGGTATCGAGATCCGCCTCTGGATAGAAACGAGCAAGGGAAGTGGTCCCGGCCCATTCCCGGAAAGCGCGTTTGGAACAGGGGTGACAGGCCCGGTTCAGGGCCGCGAGGACAAGCGTCTGACCCACGGAAAGGCCAACCCGGGACTGGCCGGGAACCTGCTGGTCGATGAGATCGGCCAAGCCCAGCCGATCGGCGGCCGCTTTGAGGGCGGCGACCGAGCCATGTTCGAAGGACTTGATCCGCAAGGAGCCAGGGGAGCCGCTCTCAAGTAGCTTTTCCAAGAGCGCATCGGCAGTGCCTATGTAGAGCAGCGGAACCGGGCGTGGTTTCCCGTTCACTCGCCGGCTTTCGACGATGCGCCAATAGGTGCGGCCTTTGGTCCGGATCGGTTGGAGGCTTGCCATGCGGTAATGTATACGCTAGTACAACTATGAGTCAATACCATGGTGTATTTTTTTATTAACATTAGACTTCATCAGAAATTTTTTCAAGATAGGCATTTAAAACTTTTGTATATACATGTTGAAATATCGATAGATAGAGATTAGGCCGCTGATTGCAGTAATTGCAACCAGCGGCCGGACTGCTACTCCATCGGACTTAGTAAACTCCCGCTAGGAGAAAGCGGCCTCCGCCCAGGCTTCCATCTGGTCCAACCCATTCTCCAGACGGACCCGGAAGGGTTCCTCGTCACCCTCGGCCGGCACCTTGAA
>Ga0302279_10005061_pt1 | contig 14965 bp, 9 predicted proteins | sample III_Bog_N3_3_FD_194541 | JGI IMG/M metagenome (GOLD analysis project Ga0302279, IMG submission 194541) | Peat permafrost microbial communities from Stordalen Mire near Abisko, Sweden - III_Bog_N3_3 | ecosystem: Environmental > Terrestrial > Soil > Wetlands > Peat | place: Sweden: Abisko...
AGGCCAAGCGCATCGAGGAGGCGAAGAGCTCCACGGACGCGCACATCTGGCCGGCGTTCGAAGAGGCGCGCGAGGCCCTCGAGGCGACGGTCACCAGGGTCGACGCCGAGATCAAGAACCAGATCCTCGTCGACAACGCCGAGAAGACGATGGCGGACATCGACGGCCCGGCCGATCCCGCGGCGGGCATCAAGGACGAGAAGGCCGCGTTCGCCGCACGCAAGGAGGCGTGCAGCAAGTGGCCCAACGGCGCGAACACCCGCCACTGCATCCAGTGGGTGGACCTCGATCCCGTGACGCAGGAGGCCGCGGCGGTCGAACGCGGCCTCGCCAAGCTCGAGCGTCCCCTCGTGGACGCAGCCCAGCGCCTCGATACGGCCTCGCACCGCGCGGACCCGAAGTTCGAGGCGAGCCCGGGGAAGCTCATCAACTACGTCGTCGGCGTCTACCAGATCCAGCAGCAGGTCACGAGCTGGAACGAGGCCGAGGCGGACGTCGAGAAGCAGCAGGTCGACCGCTGCACGACGTGCCACATGGGCGCGGACTCCGCGAACTACACCGACCCGACGGTGCCGCGGCAGTTTCGCACGCACCCCTTCCGCTCGACGCTGTTCACGACCCACCCCATCGAGAAGTTCGGCTGCACCTCCTGCCACCAGGGCGAGGGCCGCGCGACCGACTACCAGGCGCACTCGAAGTTCACCTTCGCCGACAGCGAGGACGTGGGCCCGCGCTGGAACTTCACGGGCGACCAGTTCTGGGAGAACCCGCTCTACCCGACCGGGCAGCTCTACAAGACGCTCATCGATGCCCGGAACGACGAGCTGCAGCTCAAGGTCGACGCCAAGGGCTCGCCCGGCGACTGGACGACCGTGAACATTCGCGGGGCCGGCGAGAAGCACGAGTACGCGAAGGAGTCGGAGTTCCTCGGGGCCATCCAGCAGGGCGCCCAGGCGGCGGTCGGCGCGGACATCGCCAAGAGCTGGCGCATCGTCGTGCGGAAGCTCGACGCGCGCGTCACGATTGCCCTCGAGCAGACCAAGCCGAACGAGGTCATCGAGGAGGGCGACAAGCCGACCTTGCGCGTCAAGTTCACGAAGCCCGAGCTGGGCGAGATGCTCGGTTTCACCGGCGCCCTCTACGAGCGCGCCTCGAGCTACACGGCTGCCCGCCCGCCCACTGTGGCCGTGCGGTCCGCAGGGGAGGAGAGCTGGGACGCCAAGGGCCGCTACACGCCGCCCTCCGCCCGCAACGGCCTCCAGATCACGCCCGAGTTCCGCGACCGCTTCATCCTGTCCATGCCCGAGGCCGAGGCCGGTTGTTACCGCTGCCACGCGCAGGACACCGATCTTCGACCGCGCCAGTCCAAGGCGAAGTCGATCTTCGCGAAGCTCGAGCACGAGAAGGCCGAGAAGAACCCGGTTGCCGGCAAGGACCTCGCGGAGCTCGGCCCCGACCCCTTCAGCCAGGAAGACCCCGTCCCCCTCTACTCCGAGGGCCGGCATCTGTTCCGCCAGCTGAACTGCACGGGTTGCCACATCCTCGACAACTTCCCGGGCAACCGCAACACGGGCCCCCAGCTGAACGACATCACGGCGAAGACGACCCCGGAGTGGATCCTGAAGTGGATCCGCTACCCCCGCGCCTGGCGCCACAAGACCAAGATGCCGAACCTCTGGCCCGCCCCGATCGATCCGGCGGCCAAGAAGCCCTACGCGCCCGGCTCGCCCGAGTACGCCGCGTGGGAGACGCAGATGAAGGCGCAGACGCTCGCGGTCGCGTCCTTCCTCATCGACCGGAGCGAGCGGCCCGAGTCTCGGCCGAGCGCGAAGGGCGGCGAGAAGAAGCTCGCCGACACCGTCGCGGGCTACGCGAACGTGGCCGGCGCCACGGCCGAGGACGGGAAGGCGATCGTGGAGGCCTACGGCTGCCGCGGCTGCCACGCCCTCGCCGAGGAGAACCTGCCCACGGCCTGGCGTCAGCGTGAGCGCGACATCGCGCCCGACCTGGCCAACATCGGGAGCAAGGTGAGCGAGGACTGGATCGCCTACTGGGTCGAGAACCCGACGCGGTACTGGCACGGCACGAAGATGCCGATGCTGCGCCTCGATCGGCGCGAGGCGGCGAGCGTCGCCAAGTACCTCGTGTCCCTCAAGGACGAGCCGTCCGGCACGGCGCCGGTCTCGCAGGACGAGGTCGCGATCCTGAAGGACCCGGCCAAGCGGGCCGAGCAGGTCAAGTGCGACATCAACAACACGACGATGTCCCGCGTCGCCTGCGGCGAGAAGCTCATCGCCAACTACGGCTGCTTCGGCTGCCACCAGATCGACGGCTTCGAGGGCTACGCGCCCATCGCGCCGGAGCTCAACGGCTGGGCGAAGAAGGACCTCACGCAGATCGACTACGGCTACGCCATCGACGACCACCACCAGCAGACGCACGAGACGTTCGCCGTGTGGAAGCTCGACTCGCCGCGCATCTACCGCCGCGACCGCATCGAGCTGAAGATGGGCGACTTCGACCTCTCGCCCCGAGAGATCCGCGCCATCACGGTCTTCCTGATGGGGCTGAACGACCTCAAGCCGCAGGCCGAGTACAACCCCTACGAGAAGCCCGAGTACCGCGCGGCGGTCGAGGGCCGGCAGACGGTGGAGGACTACAACTGCCGCGGCTGCCACCTCATCGAGGGCAAGGGAGCCGACTTCATCACGGCCCGCCGTCAGGCGACGCCCGACTTCGACGAGCAGCTCGGTCCCCCGCACCTGACGGGCGAGGGCGCGCGCGTCCAGCCCGAGTGGCTCTTCGGGTTCCTCCGCGCACCCGGCGACAACGGCATCCGCCCCGTGCTGCACCCCGAGTGGGTGTACGGCGAGGCGGAGCCCGTCGAGAAGCTTGCCGTCAAGATGCCGACCTTCCCCTTCTCGAGCGAGCAGGCCACCGCGGTCGTGCGCTACTTCGCCTCGTGGGAGGGCGCGGACTACCCGTACGTCGCGGCGAAGGTGAAGACGCTCGCAGGCGACGAACGCATGGACGCGCTCCTCCACCTGAACAGCTCCAACGACACGGGCGGCAACTGCATCTCCTGCCACTTCGTGGGCGAGTTCCCCGTCGAGCGCGGGAAGACCGAGCTCGAGAAGATGGGACCGAACCTGGGCAACGTGTACAAGCGCCTCCGGCCGGAGTGGGTCCAGGCGTGGATCAGCAAGCCCAGCGACTGGCTGCCGTACACGAAGATGCCCGCCTTCTGGCCCGATCCGTTCGGCACGCCCCTCAACTGGACGCTGCCGGAAGGCTTCAAGCAGCCGGCGACGGCCGAGGGGCAGATCGAGCTCCTGCGCGACTACCTGTACCTGTTCCGCGAGCACACGAAGCTCCCAGCACCTGGGACGGAGACGAAGTCGCCCGTCCTCGGCCTCGGAGGCGAGGAGTCGGGTGAGACCGCCGAAGCGAAGCCCGCTGGCGCAGCGCCCGCGAATGCTCCGCCCCCCGGCGGCAGGCCCGCTCCCCGCGCGCCGACGCACGGCGCGCTCGAGACACGACCGCACACGTTCTGAGAACACGCGTTCTGAGAACGCACGTTCTGAGAACGCGAGGGGGGCGTCGATTTCTACGACGCCCCGGCGGCCTCAGCTAATCTGGTAGGACCACGGCCGAGTTCCTCGGCCGCGAAGCCTAACCTAGCGAGGATTGCCCATGAGCTACCGTACCCACCTGTCTGCCGCCGCGTCCGTCTTCGCGGTCGCCCTCGCCGCCCTCGTAACCTTCGCGCCCAGCACGGCGAAGGCAGACCCGATAGCGGCCTGCGGCGGGATCGACTTTTCGGGCGCGACGGGCCTGTCGTGCAACATCCAGACGTCGGCCGGGTGCACGGCGAACTGCCAGCCGCTCAACTGCACGGTGAGCGCTTCCGCCATGTGCACGGCAACGGGCAGCGCGAGCTGTACGGGCGGGTGCTCGGGGAGCTGCATGGCGAACTGCAGCGCGAACCCGGGGAGCTTCAGCTGCTCGGGCGATTGCTCGGCCACGTGCATGGGGTCGTGCAGCAGCCAGTGCTCGTCGAGCTCCGACATGACGACGTGCATGACCCAGTGCCAGGGGAGCTGCACCGACCAGTGCAACGTCAGCTGCAACGCCACGCCTCCCATGGCGAGCTGCGCTGCGCAGTGCCAGGCGAGCTGCGGGGGGAGCTGCCAGGTCGACGCGAACGTGAGCTGCCAGACGTCCGCCTCGGCCTCGTGCACCGGGGGATGCACTTCGGCGTGCGGCGCCGAGGGCGCGCTGTTCTGCGACTTTGGCAACGGGCTCGGCGAGCAGTACATCGACATCGACGTGACCCAGGTTCCCGGGTGCATCTCGGCGCTGTCGAGCATGCTCAACATCTCGGTGTCGGGGTCCCTGGATATCACCGGCGGGGTGACGGGCGGGTCGACGGGCGGGGGCTGCGCGGTTTCGACGAGCCCCGGCTCACCCCTCCCCGGAGGCCTGCTCGTGCTCGGCTTCGGGCTGGTGGGCGCGACGGTCGTGCGCCGAAGGCGCCAGGGCTGATTCCGTCGCGAGGGTTGCTCGTTCGTGACTGGATTCTGAGGCGCTCGGGAGGGATGCTTGGCGGATAACGCCATGCACCTTCCCGACACTCGTCTCTTCGTCGCCTCCAGCGTGCTCGACGAGGGGCCTCGCCTCGCCGTGCGTGACCCGTGGACCATGGATCCGCTGGCCACGGTGCGCATGGCCGATGCTGCTGCCGCCAGCCGGGCCGTCGGGGCGGCGGTGGAGGCCTTCGGGGCGCTCGCGCGGCTCGCGGCCTACGAGCGGCGAGACATGCTGCGCGCGATCGTGGCCGGGCTCTCGGCGCAGAAGGAGTCGCTCGCGCTCCTCATCGCGCACGAATCGGGCAAGCCCATCACGTACGCGCGCGCCGAGGTGGGCCGCGCCGTCTCCACCTTCGACCTCGCGGCCGAGGAGGCGACGCGGATGCGCGGCGAGGTGATGGCGCTCGACATCACGCCCGCGGGCAAGGACACCACGGGCTCGTGGGTGCGCATCCCCCGCGGACCGGTGCTCGGCATCGCGCCCTTCAACTTTCCCCTGAACCTCGTCGCGCACAAGGTCGCCCCGGCGCTCGCGTGTGGCGCGAGCATCGTCCTCAAGCCTCCTCCGCAGGCCCCCCTCACGTCGCTCGCGCTCGCCGCCATCGTGCGTGACGCGTGTCCCGTCGAGAACGCGCTGCAGGTCGTCCCCTGCGACGTCGCCGTCGCGGAGGGGCTCGTCAAGGACGACCGGTTCGCCACCCTCTCGTTCACCGGCAGCGCCAGGGTGGGGTGGCACCTCGCGTCCATCGCCGGCAAGAAGCGCGTGCTGCTCGAGCTGGGCGGCAACGCGGCCGTCATCGTCCACGAGGACGCGGACCTCGCGAGCGCCGCCGAGCGGATCGTCATCGGCGCCTTCGCGTACGCGGGGCAGGTCTGCATCAAGGTGCAGCGCGCCTACGCCCACCGCCCCATCGCAGCCGCGCTCCAGGCCAGGATCGTCGAGCGGGCGCTCTCGCTCGCCCCGGCATCTCCGCTCGAGGCCTCCACCGTGCTCGGGCCCCTCATCGACGAGCCCAACGCCCGGCGCGTCGAGGACTGGGTCGGGCAGGCGGTCCGCGCGGGCGCGCGCCTCCTCACGAGGACGCGCCGCGACCAGAACCGGCTCGACCCCATCGTGCTCGGCGTCGACGGCGAAGGAGCGGGGCTGCTCGTGGTCGACGAGGAGGTCTTCGGCCCCGTCCTCACCCTCCACGCCTACGACACGTGGGACGACGCGCTCCGGATGGCCGACCGCTCGCGCTACGGGCTCCAGGCGGGCGTGTTCACCGACTCGAGCGCCCGCATCCAGCAGGCCTTCCAGCGCCTCCACGTGGGCGCGCTCGTCGTGGGAGACGTGCCCACGTTCCGCGTCGACTCGATGCCCTACGGCGGCTCGCGCGACTCGGGCCTCGGCCGGGAGGGCGTCGCCTACGCGATGGAGGAGATGACGGAGCGCAAGCTCCTAGTGATGCGGGGCTGAAGAGCTGTCTGGAATGACGCTGTCGTGGGCGGGGACGCTGTCTCAACGGGGCAAGAAGGGCTGAAGTTGACGGCAACGAGCACTCGCTCTACGTGCCCGCCATGCCCGTCACCATCGAACAGGTCACGATCGCGCTCGGCAAGCTGACCGAGCCCAGCCTGGTGAAGGACGTCTCCGTCGCGGAGGGAAACGTTCGCCTCACCGTCGAGCTGCCCCCCGACGGCGGAGGCGGAGCCCGCCGCCAGAAGCTCGGCCACGCCATCCGCGCGGCCGTCACGGCGCTCGAGGGCGTCAAGGGCGTCGAGGTCCGGTGGACCGGGGACGTCCCCAGCCGCGACATCGCGGCCGACGACCCCATCCCCGACGTGAAGAACGTCATCCTCGTCATGAGCGGCAAGGGCGGCGTCGGCAAGAGCACCGTCGCCACGAACCTCACGATGGCCCTGCACCGCGCGGGCTTCCGCGTGGGCCTGCTCGACGCCGACATCTACGGCCCGAGCATCCCCACGATGCTCGGCGTGGCCGGCCGGCCCGTCTCGAATGACGGCAAGCTCATCGAGCCGCTCGAGCGGTTCGGCGTGAAGCTCATGTCCATCGGCTTCCTCATGGAAGACCCGCGCGCCGCCGTCGTGTGGCGCGGCCCGATGCTCCACGGCGCCCTCCTCCAGTTCCTGAAGGACGTCCGGTGGGGAGCGCTCGACTACCTGGTCCTCGACCTGCCCCCGGGCACGGGCGACGTGGCCCTCACCCTCTCGCAGCGCGTGCGGGCGACCGGCGCCGTCGTGGTGACGACGCCCCAGCAGGTCGCCACCGACGACGTCTTCAAGAGCGTCTCGATGTGCGAGAAGGTCAACATCGCGATCCTCGGCGTGGTCGAGAACATGAGCTACTTCATCGACAGCGCGGGCGTTCGCCACGAGCTCTTCGGCAAGGGCGGCGGGCAGGCCGTGGCCGACTTCGCGAAGGCGCCGCTGCTGGGCCAGATCCCCATGGACACGACCGTGCGCGAGTGGGGAGACAAGGGAACGCCCGTCGTGCAGGCCGCGCCCTTCAGCCCGATCGCGCGCTCGTTCGTCGAGGTCGCCGAGCGGCTCGCGGACGTCATCGAGCAGCGAAAGGGCACGAGCGCCGAGGTCGACGCGGGGCCCACCATCGACAGGAGCGGCGGCCCCGGCGGCAAGAAGCGCCTGCCGATCGCCAAGTAGCAAGCCTCCGTTCCCTGCTCGAACTGGTCCCTCGATGACCAGCCGTGGCCCCGCCCCTGGTCACTCTGCGACCCAGGGGTGGTATCTCGATGACCGCGCGCGCGTGGCGATCTCGCGCGCCAGTTGCGTGCTCTCGAGGCCGAGTCGTGCTTCACTCTGGGGTGCTTCGGGTCGGGGCGCTTCGAGGAGGCTAGGCTATGCCGCTTTCGAGTAAGGGTCGCGCGGTCGGTGGTGTGATGGTCTCGCTGCTGGTGTTCGCAGGCTTCATGGAAGCGTGCGGATCGAGCAGCAGCGGTGGCAACAACTTCAACACCACCAACGGCGGCGGCAAGATGGACAGCGGGACGACGCTGATGACCGTCCCGGACGGGAGCACGTTCGTCAACAACGGCGACGGCGGCTTCAACGATCCGGGCGACGCGTCCTTCTACAGCAACGACGCCTTCTTCGCGATGGACCCGCCTCCGTGCGTGTGCCCCATCGACGGCGGCCCCATGGACTGCAACGTCGACGGAGGCCCCGGCGGCACGCCGATGTGCCCCGACGACAAGAACCGCGAGGGCTGTCCCTGCGGACCGGTGGGCACGAAGGCCGCCTGCTGGCCGGGCCTCCGCGCCAACCGAAACCTGGGCGACTGCAAGGACGGCGTGACGACCTGCGAGATGCAGAACGAGTCGGAGCTCGCGTGGGGCCCGTGCGTCGGCGCGGTCCTCCCGGTCGACGGCGGCACCGGTCCCGAGGCGTGCACCTGCTTCTCCGCGGGCACGTGGGACATCGCCAACATCTCGCCCTGCTTCGAGATGGAAAACGGGAGCAGCGCGGAGTACGCCGTGTCGACCGTCCTCTCGGGGATGACGGTCATGTGCCCGACGGAGTCGAGCCCGCCGCCCTTCCCCACGCCGACGGCCCCCTGGTCGACCGACAGCCTCACGGTCGACTGCGCGGGCGACTTCAAGCTTTGCTACACGATCAAGGCGGGCATGGCCTCCGCGCCGAGCCCGAGCGATTGCACCGTCGTCCAGGTGTGCGTGCAGGGCGCGTACGCGATGGCCAACGTGATGCAGGCGCTCCCGTCCTTGCCCGGCTGGGCCGGCACCGACCCGACGTGCTCCGCGACGTTCGTGAACAGCGGCGGCTACGGCGAGATGAGCGTCGTCGGCACCGCCGAGAACTGCACGCAGATCGGCAGCACCGCGGCGCCGCTGGTCTTCAACCGCATCCCCTACTGCCCGCTCAACAACCCGCCCGCGGGCTGCTCGAACGGCGGGACGGGCATGTTCGGGCAGTAGGCCCCCGTCCGCGGGCGGGCGCGGTGCGGCCTGCATCGCGCCGCGGCGCGGGGCCGCACGCCACGTCCATCGACGGGTCGCCGCTCCTGCAGTTACCCTTCGGGGATGCTCGGCCTTCCTCCGTGGGTTCCGACCTCGCTGGGTGCGTTGATCCTGGGCGCGATGCTCGTGTGGGGCTTCGTCACCGCGGCGCGCGGCAACAAGCAGCGGCGCGCGGCCTGGGGCGATGCCCTGAACGCCACCCTCGCGGAGTACGAGGCCCGGGGCGAGCGGGCGTTGCTCAAGGCGACTCCCTGCCACATCCGCAAGGGCTTCATGACGCGCCCGAGCGTGCGCGCCGCGCTGACGAGCGCGCGCGTCCTGTGCAAGTGGGGCGGCAGCGAGGAGATCGCGCTGGAGGACGTGCGCGGCGTGAGCGAGGCCACGAGCTACAACGGCGAGTACCGCTACGGCATCACGTGGGTCGTCTTCGAGTGCAAGGACCGAGAGCTCGCGCTGGGCTTCCTCACGGGGGAGCACACGCGGTGGCTCGAGGCTCTTCGCCCGCTCGTCGCCGGCGCCCAGGGCTAGAGCGACCGTCGAAGAGATGTCAGGAGATCGGGAGATCGGGAGAAGTCCCCCTATTCAGGGCTCCCGTCCTCCCGATCTCCTTGTGAAATTCAAACACGCAGGGCGTGAGCGAGGCGTCACCCCAGGGGTGGCGGTCGTCTATCGAGGGGTGGCGGTCGTCTATCGAGGGGTGAAAGCCATCTACCGAGGGGTGAGAGCCATCTATCGAGGGGTGAAAGCCATCTACCGAGGGGTGAGAGCCATCTATCGAGGGGTGAGAGCCATCTATCGAGGGGTGAAAGCCATCTATCGAGGGGTTGAGAGCCATCTATCGAGGGGTGAGAGTCGTCTATCGAGGGGTGAAAGCCGTCTACCGAGGGGTGAGAGCCATCTACCGAGGGGTGAGAGCCATCTACCGAGGGGTGGAAAGCTCTCCCCCCGCCGTTTGGTCCCTAGCTCCGCCAGCCCTTCTTCGCGCTGCCCACCGTCTCGACGTCCTGCTCCTTCTTCAGGAGCACGCCGAGCAGGGGTAGCTCCTTCACGAAGCGCTCCTTGCCCACCCCCGCGTGCTTCAGGACCGCGATCCAGTCGATGAGCTCGCTCGTCGACGGGCGCTTGCGCAGCCGCGGCACCTCGCGCAGCTCGTAGAACGCCACGACCGCCTGGTCGACCAGCTCCTGGTCGATGCGCGGGTGGTGCACCTTCACGATGCGCTTCATGAGCTCCACGTCCGGGAAGTCGATGAAGTGAAAGACGCAGCGGCGGAGGAAGGCGTCCGGCAGCTCCTTCTCGTTGTTCGACGTGATGATGACCACGGGGCGCTGCCTGGCGACGACCTCGTCCCCCGTCTCGCTCACGGTGAAGCGCATGCGGTCGAGCTCGTGGAGCAGATCGTTCGGGAACTCGATGTCCGCCTTGTCGACCTCGTCGATGAGCAGGACGACGCGCTTGTCCGACGCGAACGCGCGCCCCATGGGGCCCATCTTGATGTAGCGGCGGATGTCCTTCACGTCCCCGTCGCCGAAGCGCGCGTCGTAGAGCCGCGCGACCGTGTCGTAGACGTAGAGGCCGTCCTGCGCGCGCGTCGTCGACTTGACCGGCCAGAAGACGAGCTCGGCGCCGAGGCTCTCGGCCACGGCCTGCGCGAGCAGCGTCTTGCCCGTGCCGGGCTCGCCCTTGATGAGGAGCGGCCGCTCGAGCGAGAGGGCGCAGTTGACGGCGGCCTCGAGGGCGTCGTTGGTGAGGTAGCTCGGCGTGCCGCTGAAGCGGCGGAAGGCGGCGGGTGTGGTCACGCCGGCAGTCTAGCAACCGTCGCCGCCAAAGGCTTCACTCCCCGGAGCCCCCCGACGCGTGCCCGGAACATCGCGCACATGGGCGCTGTCCCTCCTCCAGCATGCCGCGAAGGCCCCTCGCAAAGCTCTCCGCCGTGGCCAGCACGATGGCCCTCGTCCTCGCGCCGGCGCTCGCCCACGCCGATCCCGGCCCGCACACGACCGAAGCCCGCCTCCGCGAGCTCTGCACGGACCCCGCCTCGCGCGGGGAGCCCCGCGCGGCCGGCTGCGAGCAGCTCGCGTACGACGCGGCGATCTCCTCCGCGGCCGATCGCGAGCTCGGCAAGGCCATGCGCACGCAGATGATGCTCGTCTCGTGGGCCCCGCGCGGGAGCCCGCTCGCGGCGCTCGCCTCCCGCGCGCTCGGCGACGAGTGGCTCGAGCTCGGGGAGGTCGAGCGCGCGGCCGAGTGGTACGAGCGGTACGCGACCCTCGACGCCCGCGCGGCCGGCGTGCAGGCGCTCGGGTCGGCGGCGCGCCTGCGGCTCGTCCTCGGCCAGAGCTTGGAGGCGACGAAGGACGTCGCCTCGGCCCTCGAGCGCGCGCAGGGGACCGCGGTGGCGGCGGCCGCCGAGGTGGCGCTCGTCCTCGTGCAGCATCGCGTCGATCGGGAGGAGTGGGCCGCGGCCCTCGAGAGCTCCCCGCCCTCGTCCCTCGTGGACGTCGCGTCGCCCGACGTGCAGGTGAAGGCGCACGTCCTCGCGGGCCGCGCCTACGCGGCGCTCGGCAAGGACGCCGAGGCGGCGCGCGAGTACGGGCGCGTGCGCGACCTCTGGCGGGACCCCGCGGCGAGCGTGGCGCGGGTGAAGGCGGCGTTCCCGGACGAGAACGAGCGGCAGCAGAACCGCCGGCTCGCGGGCGCGATCACCGGCGTCGGCGAGGCGTACTTCGACGCGGCCGAGCGAGGACGCAAGGCGAGCGCGGCATCGCTGCGGGCGCCCGTGTACGCGGGTGCCCCGAGCGACGCGAAGGCCGCGGTCGCCTTCGTCGAGGGTCCGCTACGCGCGTGGTTCGAGAGGAGGCAGGCCGCGCTCCGCGACACCGAGCCGGCCTACGTCGCGATCCTCGACATCCAGCCCGTGCCCCCTCCGCGCTGGATCACGGCGGCCTCGGCGACGGTCGCGCTCGCGTGGGGGAGCCTCGTCGACGAGCCTCGCCGCATCCCGGTCCCCGCCGCGTGGGCACGCCCGCCGAACCGCGCGGTCCGCGAGGCCTACTTCCGGGCTATCGACGCCATGGTCGAGCCCGTGCGCACGTCGCACGCGAGGCCCGCGGTCCGCAAGTGCGTCGACCTCTCGGTGAGGTACCAGTACCAGGACACCCGCACGCCGGAGTGCGAAGCCTGGCTCGGGGTGCATTACCGGGACGAGGTTCACCCGCTGGACGAGCTCGTCCCGGCCCTCCGGTACGAGGTGCCCCGACCCGCGGCGCCCCCGCAGGCGCACCCGTGAGGCTGGCCGCGGTCCGTCGCAATGGCACCTGGTTACGAGGTGTTACGGGCGAGGGTCCCCCTTCGGGTGACGGGCAATCGGCCCGGGCCGGTCCCTGCTTCAAAACCTTTGCCCCGCCCGCGCGTCTCATGACCCATGCCCTACCGCCAGGACATCGACACGCTGAAGGACCGCTGCGACACCCTCGAGACGGAGCTCGCCAGCCTGCGGGCGCGCGCGAAGGAGCTCCACGAGGTCGCGCGCGACGAGGCCCGCGTCGCGCGGGAGCTCGACGAGGCGCGCAAGATGCTCGGCGACAAGCGCGCGCTGCCGCTCCTCGACAACCTCCGCGTGGCGAGCCCGTGCAACATGAGCTGGGACGCGATGACGGGCGACGAGCGCGTCCGCTTCTGCGGGTCGTGCGAGAAGAACGTCTACAACCTGTCCGCCATGAGCCGCGAGGACGGCGAGCGGCTGCTCGTGGAGAAGGAGGGCAAGGTCTGCGTCCGCTTCTACCGCCGCGCCGACGGGACGGTGATGACGACGGACTGCCCGGTCGGCGCACGCAAGGTGCGTCGGCGCATCGCCTTCGCTGCCGTGGGCGGCGGGCTCCTGGCGGCCGCGGCGGCGACGCTGACGACGTCGCGCGCGACGATGGGCGACGTGGGGCCCATGCAGGGCGCCGTGGCGATCATGCCGCCCACGCAGGTCGCTCCCCCGACGATGGGGGAGCCGTTCGTTTCCGAGAATCCCCCCGAGGCGAAGCCCGTGGAGGTCACCGGGCACACCATGGGCAGGATCGCACCGCCGCCCGCCAGGTCCCCCAAGGCGCCCAAAGCCAAGTAGCGTTGGGCACGAGGGTGCCGCCCTGCTCCTGACCCACCGAGCCCTTGCCCCCTGCTTGTTCATCCTCCTGGCGTCCTGCCGGGACGGCACGAGCGAGTCACCCATGCCCGCGGAGGCCGCCGCGAGCACGCCCGCAGCCCCCGGAGACGCGAGGCCCGCCGCCGCGCTGGCTCGCCCGGCGCCGGGGCCCTCCTCCGTCGCCCCCACCATCGAGCCCTCGGCCGCTCCGCCCGACGCCGACCCGCGGGCCTGCCTCCGCGACGCGGGCGGAGGCGCGGTGGCGAGGCTGCCCGCCGGGGCGTCGCCGCGTCTCCAGGCGATGCTGCGTGACTGCGAGGCCGGCAAGGCCGACGCGTGCGTCACCGTGGGGAGCATCCTCTACGGGGGGCGAGGCGGGCCCTCGAACGCGCGGCTGGCCGCGCAGCTCTGGTCACGCGCGTGCGACGGCGCGAAGCTCGCGGGGTGCGCGCCGCTCGCGGAGGCGAGCTTCGAGGGGCTCGGCACGAAGCTCGATCCCGCGTGCGGCGGCCGCGTCCTCGCCTGGGCGTGCGACCGGGGCGACGCGGACTCGTGCGAGCACCTCGGCGCCCGCACGCTCGCGGGTGACCGCGTCGCCCAGGACGACGCGCGCGCCGAGATGCTCCTCGCGCGCGGCTGCGAGCTCGGCTCGTGGGTGGCGTGTCTCCGCAGCGCAGGAGCCCCGCGAACCGACGAAGACGCGGGAGGCCCCGCGGAGCTCGCGCTCGAGGAGCGCGCCGCGAAGCTCGCCGCCGCCGCGTGCGACCGGGGGCAGTCGCTCGCGTGCCAGGCCCTCGCCGACGCGACGGTGCCGGGCTCCCGTCCGTACCCCGCAAGACGCTGGCGGCCGCCGGGCATCGGCGTCGCGTGGCGCGCGAACAACGCGAACCTCCTCGCCTCCCGGCAGTGGGCCGAGAAGGCGTGCCTCGCCTTCGACGGCGCATGGAGCCTCGGGTGCTCGGGGGTCGACCCGACGCAGGAGCGCGCCCTGCTCCGCAAGGCGTGCGACGCGGGAAACTACGAGCGGTGCATCGACTGGTACTTCGACGTCATCAACTCGCGCGGCTCCGGCGCCCACGCGGACTCCGGCGAGGAGCTCGCGGCCCTCACGCGCGCCTGCCTCGGCGGCGTGACGCGCGGGTGCTGGGCGCTCCCTTCGCGCCTGCCGCAGTACGCCCACGTCATCGACCAGGCCTGCGACGACGGCGAGGTCGAGGCGTGCCATCCGATGCGGCTCATGATGGGGGGCCTGGGCGACGCGCCCGCCCCGTGGTCGTCCGCGCAGCGCGCGCGCGCCTGCTCGCACGGCTCGGCCGTCGATTGCGAAGAGCTCGCCGCCGCCGCCGAGAAGGCAGGCGACGTGGCCGGCGCGGTGGGCTTCCTCGAGAAGGCGTGCCCTCCGTTTCCCTCGCGCGAGGACCGCCGCGACATCGACGCCAAGGCGTGCGTGCGCCTCGCCGCGCGGCAGAGGACAGGGGACGGCGTGCCCCGGGACGCCGCCGCCGCCGCGGTGCGCTTCCGCCTCGGCTGCTTCGCCGAGGGCCGCTTCAACGCGCGCGGGCAGGGGTGCCGCGAGCTCGCCGCCATGTACGACGCGGGCGAGGGCGTGGCGAAGGACCCGGTGCGCGCGACCTCGCTCCTCGCGGGCCTGTGCAACGCGCAGAGCGACCAGTGCGCGGCGTACGGCGACCGGCTGTGGGACGGGATCGGCGTGGACCAGGATCGCGCGATGGCGCGAAGCGCGTACGCGACCGCGTGCGAGCACGGAAAGGGTGATGCATGCGATCGAGGCTCCGGGGCGAAGCCCTTCTCTTCGTGGTAGCGCGTACGGCCGCCGCGGCGTGCGTGGTCGCGCTCCTCGCGTGCGCGTCATCGGGCGTGGCTCGCGCGGACATCATGGCGCCGGACGTCTCGCCGTGCACTCTTCTCCCCGAGGGCGCGCGGTGCTTCGACCACGACGTCGTGGCGGGGTTCTGCGTCCACGATCACGATGGCTCCAAGGTCTGCCGCGCGGGCGCGGCGCGCAGGCCGGCGGCCGTTCCTTCGAGCAGCGCGCGCGCCGCCTCCGATCCGCAACCCGCGCCTGCACCGGACGCCGCGCCAGCCGCCGCGTCATCCGCCGCGGTCGACGCTGCCGCCGCGCCTGCAGCGTTGCCCGCCCCGCCGACCTCCGCGGCCCCCCCGGCGCCGGCGCCCACCCCGAGCCACGGGTGCAGCGCGGCCGGAGGCGAGCCCGGCGGGTCATGGCT
>Ga0302279_10005063_pt1 | contig 14963 bp, 17 predicted proteins | sample III_Bog_N3_3_FD_194541 | JGI IMG/M metagenome (GOLD analysis project Ga0302279, IMG submission 194541) | Peat permafrost microbial communities from Stordalen Mire near Abisko, Sweden - III_Bog_N3_3 | ecosystem: Environmental > Terrestrial > Soil > Wetlands > Peat | place: Sweden: Abisko...
CGCGAGCGTTGGAACAGTGGCGATCCATCCGCACCCCGAGCGTCTTGAGTCCGCGCACCAACAAGTAACAGTCCAACGGACCGGGCACCGCACCGATGGCGAACTGATGGAAACGCAACGTCCCGGCGAGTTCGTCGTCGTTCGTCGCCACGAATCCCCCGAGGACGTCCGAGTGGCCGCCGACGTACTTGGTGGTCGAGTGCACCACGACGTCCGCGCCCAGGGCGAGGGGCTGCTGGAGGTAGGGGGTGGCGAAGGTGTTGTCGACGACCAATCGGGCACCGTGGTCGTGGGCGGCGCCAGCCAGTGCGGCAATCGACACGACGTTCAACAATGGATTGCTCGGCGTCTCGACCCAGAGCATCGTGGTGCTGTCGGAAAACGCCGCCTCGAGTGCGCCGAGGTCGGCGAAGTCCACCGAGGTCGCCCGCACGCCCCACTTGCCAAAGACCCGCGTGAGCAGACGGTAGGTCCCGCCGTAGGCGTCGTTGCCCATGATCACGTGATCGCCGGGCGAGAGCGTTCGCAACAGCGCGTCCTCGCCCGCCATGCCCGAGGCGAACGCCACGCCGTGTCGCGCGCCCTCCAAGTCCGCCAAGCACGATTCGAGCGCCGCCCGCGTCGGGTTGTTCGATCGGCCGTAGTCGGAAAAGCGCGCCACGCCCACGGCGTCCTGGGCGTAGGTGGAGGTCAGGTAGACCGGCGGGTTCACCGCACCGGTGGCGGCGTCGGGCTCGGAGCCGACGTGGATCGCCCGGGTATTAAAGCCGTTCACGAACTCCTCCGCTCCTCTAAGAAGCTCAACAGGTCACTGCGGGTCAAGACCCCGACCGGGTGCCCACCGTCGAGCACCAACACCCCCGCCGTCGACGAGAGCCGTCTCGTCAACTCGGTGACGTTCATCCCGACCCCGATCATCGGCATCGTCGGGTCGGCGATCTCTTTCACCGTGAGATCCAACACCGACTCGTCGCGCGTGGTCGCCTCTAAGAGTCCGAGCTCACTCAGTGAGCCCGAAACTTCCTTCGCGGCCAGCGGGAGTTCGGCGGTGACCGTCACGAGCAGTTGGGACACGTCCTTTTCACGCATGAGCGAGATGGCGTCTCGCACGAGGACGTCCTCGGTCACCAGGACCAAGTCGGCCAGAGTGTTGTCGGTTCGCGCGATCTTCGACGCCAGGACGTCGCCCGCGTCCATCTCGTCGCGCGGCCGCAGGAATCCGTAGTCCGTCATCCAGGTGTCGTTGAAGATCTTTGAGAGGTACCCACGGCCCGAATCGGGGATCAACACCACCACGACCGCGTCCTCGGGCAGGTCGCGGGCGAGGCGTAGCGCCGCGGCGACCGCGGTACCCCCCGATCCCCCGATCAAGATGCCCTCTCGTTGGGTGACGTCTCTCGCCATAGCGAAGGCGTCCGCGTCACTGACGGCGATCACCTCATCGACCAGCGACGGGTCGTAGTTCTTCGGCCAGAAATCCTCACCCACCCCCTCGGTGAGGTACGGGCGACCGGCGCCACCCGAATAGACCGAGCCCTGCGGGTCGGCGGCGATCACCCGGATCGCGGGATTCTGCTCCTTTAAGAATCGTCCGACGCCGGAGATGGTGCCCCCGGTGCCCGCGCCCGCGACGAAGTGGGTCACGTGTCCCCTGGTCTGCTCCCAGATCTCTGGCCCGGTGGCCTCGTAGTGCGCGCGGGGGTTGTTCGGATTCGAATACTGGTCGGGTCGAAACGAGTTGGGCGTCTCACGGGTCAGCCGCTCCGCGGTCGAGTAGTAGGAGTCGGGGTGCTCGGGCGGCACGGCGGTCGGACAGACCACCACCTCGGCGCCGTAGGCGCGCAGCACGTCGATCTTTTCGGGCGCCATCTTGTCGCTCATCACGAAGATGCACTTGTAACCCCGTTGCGCCGCGACGATGGCGAGGCCGACGCCCGTGTTGCCGCTGGTTGGCTCGATGATCGTCGACCCGGGGCCGAGCAGCCCCTCCGCCTCGGCCGCCAGGACCATGGTGAGGGCGGGTCGGTCCTTCGAACTGCCACCGGGATTGGTCGTCTCGAGTTTGGCGATCACGTCACAGCGCACGCCGTCGGCGACCTTCGACAGGCGCACCATGGGCGTGTGGCCAATCAACGCCAGGGGGCTCTCGGCCACGTCCATATCGGAGTACCGCATTCGGTGCCGTTTCTACTCGAGTTGCGCCGCGCGAAGCGCCGCCGTCCTCGCTCACTCTAGAGGCCCTCGCCAAATCGACCCACCCCCTCGGGCGGCTACGAGAATGTCGTCCCGTAGCATTGCCCGGTGAGTTCGTGGCCGAAGGACGCTCTATCACGCACCCGAGGCGCCCTCGTGCCGCTGGCGAACGCGCCGGAGGCCGAGGCGATGGCCGCCTACATGAAGCACGTCGCCCCATTTCTCGGGGTGCGCTCATCACCGCGCCGTCGAGCCCTGGCCGCGGCGTGGTCGTCGCTCGACGCACCGCGCAGCGACGAACTCGGCGAGGCGTGCGTGCTCTTGATGGGTCAACGTGAGCGGGAGTTTCACTACGCGGCCTACGACCTCATCGAGCGCCACCTCGGGGCGGCCGACGAGTACTTCTTATCGACCTACGTCGAAGCGCTCCTCACCACGACACCCTGGTGGGACACGGTCGACGGGTTGGGCTCGACGGCGGTGAGTCCACTCTGCTGGCGCTACGACGCGCGCGAGATCGTCCTGTCGTGGTCCGAGTCGTCGAACGTCTGGCTGAACCGCGCCGCGATCCAACATCAACGAGGTTGGAGGGCGAACACCGACGTCGCATTCGTGTTGGCACTCTGTCACGCCCACGCCGCACGTCGAGAGTTCTTCGTCGCTAAAGCCATCGGCTGGGCGCTGCGCGACCTCTCGCGCCTGGACCCGACCGCAGTGCGACGTTTCCTCACCACGCACCCCGAACTCAGTCCCGTGGCGGTGCGCGAGGCTCGTCGTGGATTGGAGCGTTAAGGGCCCGTGCGCGTGCTCCTCACCTCGACCTCGGGTTCGGGCCACTTCCAGCCGCTCGTCCCGCTGATCCGGGCGTTCCGTGTCCGCGGGGACGACGTGATGGTCGTGGCGCCCGCGGCCCTCGCGAGGACGCTCGAGGCGACGGGCGTCGAGTACCGGCTCGGCGACGAGCCGACCAGCGAGGACGCCACGCGGGTGTGGTCACAGTTCTCCTCACTCGAGCGTCGCGACGCCGCGCGACTCGTGGAACGCGAGTGGTTCGCCCGCCTCTGCCTCGAGGCGATGCTGCCCGCGGTCGAAGCGGCGATCCGCGAGTGGTCGCCGGACCTCGTGGTGCGCGAGACCTGCGAGTACGCGGCCGCCGTCGCGGCCGATGCCGCGTCGCTCCGCCACGCCCAGGTCGGCATCTCAACGGCCGCGGCGGAGTCGCGCGTCCTGCGAGGACTCGTGGCCCCGACGCTCGACGAGCGCCGGATGGGGCTCGCGGACCGCGTCTTTCACGCGCCGTACCTGACGAAGTTCCCCGCGTCACTCGATCCCTCACCGTTCCCAACGACCCTTCGCTACCGCGAACGCGACGACGTCGCGGCGCGTCCACTGCCGGACTGGTGGCCCGATAGCGACGCGCCCCTGGTCTACCTGACACTCGGCACCATGGCCATGCGACTCGGCGCCGGCCCGAGCCTCCTTCGCGCCATGCTCGAGGCGCTCGGGGACCTCGACGTGCGAATTCTCGTCACAACGGGACCGTCGACGCGGCCCGAGGAACTCGGTCCCGTGGCGAAGAACGTCCACGTCGAGGCGTGGGTCGACCAGGTCGACGTCCTCGACGTCGCCGCGCTGGTGATCTGTCACGGCGGCTCGGGCACCGTCTTTGGCGCGCTGGCCGCCGGCGTCCCGTTGATCGCCGCGCCGATGTTCGCCGACCAACCGACCAACGCCCGCCTCGTCGTGGACGCGGGCGCGGGCGTGGCCCTCGCGGAAGGGGGAGGTTCGGCCGAGGAGAACACCCGAGCGCTCTTCGAGCGCCTTCCCCGACTTGGGGCCCTGGTCGAGGACGTACTGGGTGACCAGCGTTTCACTCTCGCCGCGCACGCACTCGCCGTCGAACTACGCAGCGCCGACTCACCCGCCACCCTCGCGCGACGACTCGGGTCCGTCGACCTCGAGCTCACCGACGACTCGCCACGCTGAGGGACCGCGCGAGATCGTCGCCTCGCCTCGACCCGACGCGGGAACGTTCGAGCTACTCCCCCGTCTGACCGTCGATCGCCTCGCGGATGAGGTCGGCGTGCCCGTTGTGACGCGCGTACTCCTCAATCAAGTGCAGCACGATCCACCGCAAGCTCGCCGCTCGCCCGTCGGGGAAAGGCTGGCGCATTGGTTGGTCGAGGCCGCCGTCGAGGAGCGCGGCCGCGACAATCTCTCGCGACTCCGCCACGCTCTTCTCCCAGAGGGTGACGACCTGCTCGGGAGAGTCGTCGGCGGCGGAGTGCCAGTCCCAGTCTGGATCAGCGTCCCAATCAACGCTCGACCACGGCAATGACTGCTCTCGGCCGGCGAATCGCTCGCCGAGCCAACACTCTTCGACGAAGGCGAGGTGCTTCAACATCCCGCCGAGGGTCATCGTCGATGCCGCCACGGAGGTGGCCATTCCACCAGCGTCCAGCCCTCGGGTCCTCCACGCCATCGTGGCGCGCTGAAACTCCAAGAACCCGAGTGCGGTGTCGATCTCGTCGGCCTCGAACGGCGGATTGGGTCGGCCCTGCTCGTCCACGTCACTCACGCCCCGAGTGTATCGACGCGCGTGCGACACGTCGGGTGCGCGATCACCCGACGCTGCGCCACCACCGTAGGGACCGACGCTCTCGGCCCGCAATACTGGCGTGATGCCCGAGGTGTCACTCCACCAACTCGCTCACGTCGAAGCCCGCGACATCGTCGAGGGCCGTCGTCCCGCGCTCGGATGGGCCCCCGACTTTCCTAGCGACACCGATGTCGGGGTCGCACGAATGGTGCAGCCGTCACTGGCGGACGAGAGCACCCCGTGGTCCTCGCCGTGGCTCATGATCTGCGAGGACGTCGTCGTGGGCATGCTCGGCTTCAAGGGGCCACCGGCTCGGGGCGAACTCGAAGTCGGCTACGGCGTCGTGCCCTCGCGCCAGGGACGAGGCGTCGCTACCGCCGCACTCGGCGCCCTGCTCGAGCTCCTTCACGGACACGAACTTGACGTTCGTGCCCACACCGCCGCCTGGAACCTCGCGAGCCAGGCCGTCTTGCGACGTAATGGATTCTTCGAGGTCGGTCGCACGACGAACCTCGAAGACGGCGAACTCATCGAATGGCGACGGAAGGTGGGCTAGCGACGGCGCGCCCTACGCGCGAGCGAGCACTTCGACGTGCACCAAGACGAACACGCCATCGTCGTCCCTCGACCACCGCAGGAACGCGTCGGAGATTGCCCGCAGCTCCGCCTCATCGGTCAGCTCGTACTCGAGACCCTGTCGAGCGAAGTCGCTGTGCACGATCCGCTCCGCCCACAGACCTCCCCACCACGCACGTTCGTGCTCACTGTGAAAGGTCCACGTGGACGACGAGACGACGAGGTCGCCAAAGCCCGCTGCCCGGACCCACGCCGCGAGGTGTCGTCCAGCGTCAGCCTGGGCGTGATTGTGACGCGTGATCTCGTGGTAGAGCTCCAGCCAACGAACCAGCAGCGGGTCGTCGGGCGCCCACACGAAGGCGCCGTAGTCGGCGTCTCGCACCGCGAGCAGACCCCCAGCCCTCAGCACTCGTCGCATCTCGCGCAGCGCGTCGACGGGCGCGGTCAGGTGTTGGAGCACCTGATGGGCGTAGACCACGTCGAAGTGACCATCGGCGAATGCGAGGTTGTACACGTCGCCGATCCCAAACGTGAGATTCTCGTGCGCGCTTCCGTAGTCGCGCCTTGCGGCCTCGATGACGTCGGGCGCGAGATCGATCCCGACCACGGTGCCCCCCTCGAGGCGGCTCGCCAAGTCGGCCGAGATGTTGCCCGGACCACAGCCGACGTCGAGCAGCGTCGCGGTAGTGCTCAAGTGGGGCAGCAGGAAACCGGCAGAATTTTCCGCCGTGCGCCACCGGTGGCTCCGTAAGACCGATTCGTGGTGACCGTGCGAGTAGCGGTCCGGAGTCACCGACGAAGCCTACCCAGCGCTCCGCGATGTGGACGAGACGCGCCATGCGACGCGTCGGTCGTTCAGCGAGGCACCGAGGCGAGTTGGCTCGCGATCAACTCTCGCGACTCGCGGTCCTTGATGTGGGCGACCAATCGCTCAGCCTTCTCGAACCATTCGTCTCGCGAGGCGAGGTCCCCCGACGCCGCGTACGCCCTCGCCACCCCTTCGGCGGTGGAGGCGACGAGCCAGTCCTCCATGTCGGGCGCTTGAGCGGCGGCGTCGGCAATCCGGGCGTAGGTCAGCGCCAGGTGACCCTCGCCGACCGCGGCGGCGGCGCGAGCGATCATCCAGTTCCCAATCGTGGTCTCCTTGGGTCCCGCCACGAAGGACCAGTGATACTTCGACGTGAACGCCAGCGTCAAGAGCAGGAGATCGTCGTCACTGGTGCGCTCTGGTTGTTCGAGCAACTCCCAGCATCGGTTGTAGGTCTTCGCGCCAAGCTTGCGGTGCGCCGCGTCATCCATGGGGTGCACTCTACCGAGCGTGCGGCTCGGCGACCACGAGTCGAAGCGATCCCATGAAGAAGGGCAGCGAGCGAAAGCCGCCGAATCGTCGCTCCCACTCGCCCGAGTCGAGGTCGTTGCGCAAGTGCTGGATTGACGCTCGTTCCACCTCGTCGTCCACGAAGGACCACGCGGACTGCGCCCGGCGGACGTCGTCGTCGAGGAACGCCTCGGGGTGCGCGAAGTAGGCCTCGGTGAAGCCGTCGGAACACTCTCGCGGCACCGGGACGACCGCGACACTGGTCGCGCCACCGAGGACGTCACGGACGTGATCGATCTCGGGGTAGCGACGACGCTCGGCTTCGATGAGGGCCGGCGCGTAGTGCGCGAGCCAGTACTCCCCCAGCGCGTCGCCGTCGAAGGTGAGTACCACGACCGGTCCGCGGCTGACTCGACGCAGTTCGCGTAGTCCCCGGTCGAGGTCGGACCACTGGTGGATGGTCACCGTCGCCATCGCCGCGTCAAACGACCCATCACCGAAGGGCAGGTCCTCGGCCACGGCGTCGATGGCCGCAGCCAGATGGGCGGGCCGTTGTGCTCTCATCGTGGCGGACGGCTCCACGGCCGTGACCTCGAGGTCCGTCGGTTCGTAGGATCCGGCGCCGGCGCCGACGTTCAAAACGGTGCGCGAGCGGCCCAGCGCGGCACGAACCAGGGCCGCGATGCGCGGATCGCCCCGGCGTCGCTGCGCGTAGCCGCGACCCCGCTCCTCGTAGTCGACGTCGCCCGCGGGGGTCACGCGTGGTCACCGAAAGAGCGAAACCGCGCGGCGGACAACGGCACCTCCTCGAACTACTCCGGGATCATCGTCGAAAGACAGAAGGGGTGACCGGCTGGGTCGAGGAACACCAAGAAGCGATCGGGGGCGGACTGCGTGGTCGCTTTCACCGCGCCGAGCGCCAACACGTCGGCTTCGCCCTGGACGAGATCGCTCACCGCGACGTCGAGATGCATCTCCTTGGGGAACTCGCCACTCGGCCACGTGGGCGGCTGATAGTCGTCGATTCGAACCGCGCTCAGCCACAGGTGTTCGAGCTTGACCGCCACGAAATCGTCGCTGGTGAAAGCGACGTCGCCGCCGAGCAGCGCGGCCCAAAACTTGCCGAGGGCCCGGGGGTCCGCGCAGTCCATCGAGACCGACCCGAGGCGAAAGTTACTCACGCGGGGATGTTAATGGAGGTCGTGTCCCTGCGATTAGCAGTCGTTGGCGATTCCCCGCAGGCGCAGCATCGCGCGAAGAAACGTGTCCTCGCCCGTATCGGCCCTCAGGGTGAGCGCCGTGGCGGGGACGAGCGACGAAGGGGACGTTCCCGCGCTGGCGAGCGCGCTCGGCCCCTCGAGCTCGGCCTCGAGGGCGCGCGTGTAGGCCGACGACACGACGCCGTGGTAGCAACCGATGGACGATCGAGCGCCCTTGACGTTCTCCAGCACGTAGTGGTACACGCCGTGGGGATAGCCGGGCACCGGCGAGAAGATCCCGTTGCACGCGTCGAGCGCGGCGACCGGGACGACGGCGCCGTTCATGGCGATGTTGTCATAGATCCCGTAACCGTCGAAGGCGAAGCCGAGAATCAGTGGCCGACGTGCCGCCGCGGTGGTCTCGCTCACGCCGTTTGTCGTCGAGCCCGCCGTCGAGGTCACCGAGGCGACTTGGGGGGTAGTGCCCGTGGCGTAGGCCACCAGACACGTCGGCAGACCGTGGTAGTGGTACTGACCCCCGGGTCCCGGATGCCCATCGCAGTCGTCGAGGAACGACGCGGTAACTCCGTTGGCGCTGGCGACGAAGTTGTCGCTGGTCGCGACGGTCTGGTGGTTCGCCTCGTAGGGGTTGTACATCGCGCCGCCGTCGAGGAGAAAGCCGATGGGACCCTGATTCGTCGTGGTCACGCGCTTGGAATAGGTCGGGGTCAACGGCAGCGTGTAATCGTAGTTCTGGTCCTTCAGGATCGAGGCTGACGCCACGACGCTGGCGCCGGTCGCACTCACGTCAAAAGGATTGCTCGGCACCGCGTAGTCGGTCGCGACGAAGTTCGACGCGGGAAGACCAGTTGAAGTGAAGGTCCACGAGCCATTGCCCACGGTCACGTTCACGTTGGACGTCCAGTGGACGAACTTGAGCGCCGCACGCTCGCTCTGCGGCGTCGTCACTCGATACGTCGTGTGTGTCGCGGCGCCCGCGAGCGATGGTAGGAGCACGCTCGCCAGCGCCAGCACGCTGGCGAGTACTGGCACACTCGCGCGTCGTCGGTCAGTCTTCATCGATCTATTCTCCACCAGATCCCCTCAACGTTTGGTGCAGCCTGGTGCACGCTGACGACACGGCCTTCGCGACGTGACCGTCAACGAGAGAAGTCGAGTTCGCTCAGTCGACGCGGAGTGTCTCGAGGAAGGTCTCTCGAAGTCCGTCTTTCAACAGCGAGGCCTTGCGCGCGAGGTTCGCGGAGCAGAGGAACATTCCCGGGTGGGGATGCGCGCTCCACGTGCCTTCAACGTCCACGACGAGAACCGTGGCGCGCAGGCGAGCGGGGCTGACGTGCAAGGCGGCGCACGTCTCCCACGCGACCGACGACACCACCGAGTCGCGCAGTGCGTGGTGCAGGGCCTCACCCGAGAACGTTTGGTGAAACTTGTTCCACCGCAGGGCTTCTCGGTGTGACGCCCGAGCGGCGGCTTGCAGCGCGGGCCACGCCCACAGGCCGTTGAACTCCGGCGGGTCAAAGAATCCCGCTCGGGCGGCGTCGCTGGCCGCCCCCGCGACCACCCGTCCCGTCATCGAGTCGAACTCGAAATCCAGCGCCCGTTCGAACCACGGCGTCCACGCGAGCGCCGCTTCTCGCACGTCGAGGTTCGACACCAGTCGCGACAGGTCCGGGACGTGGCCACTCAAGCGAGGCGGAATCACCGCCTCGTCGTCGGGCTTCAGTTGAAACGCGTCGCGGACGAAGAGCGTCGCGTGCAGCGTCGGGCTCGCGACGGCCGACGTGACCCGCCACGAGTCGACGTTCACTTGCTCCACGCTCGACTCCTTTCGTCATCACCGCGACCACCGGGACCACGCCCTATCTAGAAGAGACAATTCTAGAGCGCTCGGGACGAGCGGCGCATCGGCAGCTCGGGTGCGCCGAGCACGCGTCGCGGACCGGCGATTCGCTAGGAGAGGTCCTTGAACATCGACACGGCCATCACCTGATAGTCCATGGACTCGTAGAGGTGCCGGGCGACGACATTGGGCCCGAACACGTTGAGACCGAGGCGGCTGCCGCGTTGAGCCTTCACGTACGCCTCCGCCGCCCGCATCGTCGAGCGGCCACGTCCCGAACCCCGAAACGGCTCGTCGACGACAATCTCGTAGATGTACCACTCCTGCGAATCCGGCCTGGTGCCCAGCCAGAGGCTCCCCACGACCTGATCGCCGTCGAGCACGTCGAAGATGAACTGACCTTCGACCGGTTCGCCGTCCACGAAGAGTTGCTCGCGGTTTCGCTCGACGTTCCTCGCCGCCTCCTCGGGCGACATGCCGGCCCCGAGCAGATCGTGGTGATACTCCCGCCACATCTGGTCCAACCAACTGTTTCGAGCGTCGGCTGACTTTTCGCGTAGTTGCAACTCGGCCGACGGACGCGGAGGCTTCGACATAGAAACCTCGTCGATCAGCCCGAGACGACGAGCAACGCGAATCCGTCGTAGCCCTTCGTGCCCACCGTCTGTACGACTGATCCCTCCAACTGATCACTGGCGGCCGCCCGCTCGAGGAACTCCCGGACGGCGCTCACGCGTCCGTCCTCACTCGATGCTTCCACGACCTCACCGTTGCGCACGACGTTGTCGGCCACGATGACGGTACCGGCGCGCGCGAGGCGTAGCGACAACTCCAAGTACTGGGGGTAGCTCTCCTTGTCGGCGTCGATGAAGATGAAGTCGAAGGGTTCGACGCCCTGGGCGATCAACTCACGCAAGGACTCGACGGCCGGACCGACGCGCACGTCGACGAGGTCGCCGACTCCCGCGTGGTCGAGATTGGCTCGTGCCACGACGGCGTGTTTGGACTCGAGCTCGAGCGTGATCACGACCCCGTCACGAGGGAGCGATCGCGCGAGCCAGATGGTGCTGAAGCCCCCCAACGTGCCGATCTCGAGGATGCGACGAGATCCGTGCATCTTGGCGAGGAGCCCGAGGAACTTGCCTTGCGCGAAGGACACGCTGATCGGTGGCAATCCGCCCGCGTCGCTACGGGCGAGCGCCTCGCTAAGCGCATCGTCGGGCGGCGGGAAGAGCGCGTCAATGTAGCCATCGACCTCGGACCATCGTTGTTCGGACATGACGAGAGTCTGGCAGATTCACCTCGGCGCAGCACCGGATTTTGAAGGACGACGAGAAGTCGTGGCATTCTTAGGGCGTGCCAACGTTGACGAGGCGACCCCGGGCCGCGGTGACGATGATCGCGTTGGCGCTGATGCTCGGTGCGCAGCTGATGGGCTTGAGTGGTTCCCCTGCGCTCGCGGGTGCGGCCACGAAGTGGGTCGATGAGGACGTGTCCTTCGTCGCGGGGGGCATGACGATCTACGCGACCTACCGTCATCCCGCCCACGCCACGTCGACCTTCGGCGCCGTGGTCTTGATCGCGGGCAGCGGGCCCACGGACCGAAACGGTAACAGCGCCGTCGAACCGGGCCCCATCGATACCCTCAAGACGCTGGCGGACTGGCTCAGCGAGGACGGCGTCGCCAGCCTGCGCTACGACAAGTTGGGCAGCGGTCAGACGGGACTCGGTCCCTTCGCCAGCAACCTCGACGCCATCGGCATCAAGCCCTTCGAGCAGGAATCGGCCGCGGCGTTGAAGTTCCTCGCGGCGCAAAAGGGCGTGAACGACCAACGCCTCGGCGTCTTCGGCCACAGCGAGGGCGCGCTCTTCGCCCTCCTGCTCGCCGAGGGTGACGCGGGAACCGTGCCACCAATCCACGCCCTCGGGCTCTTCGAACCACTGAGCCTGCGCTACCTCGACCTCATCACGGTCCAAGTCGACGCGCAGGTGGCGGCGCAGGTCGCGTCCGGAGCCATCACCAAGAAACTCGCGAAGACCGTTGACTCGACTCTCGCCAAGGCGGTCACGCAGTTACGCACCAAGGGGACCGTCGCCGCGAACCTCCCCTACGGTCTCGCCTCGCTGCTCAGTCCGGCGACGGCGAAGTTCCTCTCGGAAGCGGACCAGTTCGATCCCGAGACGTTGGCGGCGTCCCTGCCCGCCCACACCCCCGTCCTGGTCACGTGCAGCAACGCCGACCAGCAAGTCTCCTGTGCCCAGGTCCAGCGCATCGTCACCGGTCTCACCCACGCCAACGCCGACACCGCGTTCGTCCAGCTCAAGGGCGTCGATCACGTCTTGAAGGTCGATCCCACCGGCGCGGCCGCGAACTACACCAAGAAACTCCCGTTCTCACCCGCCCTTCGTACTGCCCTGCGTCACTTCGTCGACTCGTACCTGCAGTAGTTCGCCGAGTTCTAGGTGGCGGCGCGGGCGATGTACACGTCGGTCACGTAGGGCATCTCGACGAGGTCGGGAAGGGTGTCGATGACGGCGGCGACCTCACCCATCAGCGGCGCCCGCTCGTCCTCCCCCATCGCGGCGATGTAACTGGTCGTGAGCACTCGCTGGGTGAGACCCTCGTGAGTCAGCGTTTGAGCGTTGGTGAAACTGACGCGCTCCACGTCGACAAATGGGCCTTCTGCCAGGATGAGTGAAAAGTCCATCCCGACCTTGTAGGGCTGGCGAACGTCCCACTGCATCGCTCGGGTCAATTCGGCGACCCACGCCACGGACTCGTCACGCTCATTCCAGATCAACCCCAGCCCACCGTTGGGGCGTAGGACCCGATGGATCTCAATGAGTGCACGCGGCGCGTCGAACCAGTGAAACGCCTGCGCGACGACGACCGCGTCGACGGCGTCGTCCTCGAGCGGAATGGCGACGTCACTCCCGTCTCTGATTTCAACCCCTGGCGTGGCGGAGCGAAACGACTCTCGCATCGACGCGGAGGGATCCACCGCGATGAGTTCTCCAACGAAGGGGAGGAGCTGCCTCGTGAAAATCCCCGTGCCCGCGCCCAGGTCGAGCACGGTGGATGTTTCTCCGAGGTCAAAGGCTGCGACGAGGAACTCGATGGCGTCGAGGGGATAACTCGGTCGCGCGGCGTTGTAGAGGTCGCCGTTGTTGAAACCACGCGCCGCCAACTCCTGCTTGTGCGTCACGTCACGCCACGTTCGAGCACTGCGGCGTCACGATCAAGTCGCTCGACGAAGACCTTGTCGGTGACGCAGGGCGAGCGTCGCGACGAGCGCGAAGGCGACCCACATCGTGCCGACGAAGAGTTCGATCTCACCCACTTGGTGCGCGTAACCGAAGATGCGATTCGTGAGCAACGCCCGAGCCACCGCTTCGAGCACGAAGGCGAGGCCGAGCACGACGACGGGGACCATCGAGAGGTGTTCCTTCCACCACGTGCCGACGGCGCCACAGATCGCGCCGCTGAAAAGGCCGAGCTCGAAGTACATTCGACCGCCGGCTATCTGGTCGTGCAGGGCCCCGAACCAACTGGTGTCCCAGTACGAGAAGATGAAGCAGTTAACGAAGTAGAACCCCACCAGCGCCGACATTGTCGCAACGACTCCGACCACGGCGCCAAAGGCGTAGCGTCGCTTGCTGGCGACGGCTCCCGCGAGGAACGCGAGCAGCAACCACGGGACGATGACTTCACTCAGTGCACCGAGCAGGCCGGTGCCCTGTCCCTTGATCACCGAGTCCAGCGCTCCGACCCCGAACGCCGACAGACCCACTACGACCACTCGAAGGTTCCGCTGACGCCACGTCATTGATATCAGGCTAACGACATTCACGAACGCTCACAACGTCGACGGGCGGTCCTTCGATCTCGAGCGCGGGCTTGAACATCGTGGTCGCAATGTATCGTGCGAGCGCTCACGATTCGTGACGGTGATCGCTGCGCCGCGAGGAGGCGTGGCTACGTTGAGGGACGCCAGCGTGGTGCGCACCCGACCGCCGCGCAGCTCACTTTCGTGTTCAGGGCCCGCGTCCCGTTCGCGTTGACGATCCAGACGGTAGCGGGAACGTTCGGGTTCGACTGACCCTCACCGCCCCGGTCAACCTCCAGGGCGATCTGGTCACCGTCGGGAGACCAACTCGTATCGCCCGCTTCAAATGGTGGCGCGAAGTGCGTCACCTGGCGCACCTGGCTTCCCGTGGGCGACATGGTGAACACGTTGAGCTTGCCGTCACCTTGACGATCGCTCCCGAAGGAGATGCGCGTGCCACTCGGTGACCAGTACGGGTCGCCGTTGGCCCCCTGGGTCGTGATCATCTTCAAGTCGCCGCCACGGGTGTTCATGGTGTAGATCTGCTGGGAGTGATTTCGTCCACTCATAAAGACGATCGTCGTGCCAGTCGGTGACCACCGCGGCTCGATGTTGAAGGTGCCGTCGGCGGGCAGAATCGTTCGCACGTCGGTGCCGTTGGCGTTCATCACGTCAATCTCGGTCGGCGGGATGCCGCCGTTCGTCGCCGCCCCCACGACGCGCGAGAAGACAATTTCCTTCCCGTCAGCGGACCAACTCGGTCGCACGTCGGCCGCTGGAGTCCGCGAGAGTCGCCGCAGGTGCGTCCCATTGGCGTTCATCACGTAGATACCGACACCGTCAATCGACCTCTGAAACACGATTTCTCGACCGTCTGGCGACCACGAGGGATAGCACTCCCCGGGACCGCAACTGGCGATCTGACGAACCCCGCTACCGTTCGCGTTCATGGTGTTGATGAAATCGTCGCCGCCGCGAGAAACGACGAAGGCGAGAATCCCCGTGAGAGCCGAGGTAGACGATGCGTCTTTTACCCTTTCGACGACGCCGTGAGTCGCGTGCGCTGCCCCGGTCGAGAGTGACAAGGTCGCCGCGAGCGCGAGGACGGTAAGAAGGTGTTTGCCCATCAGTGACGATCGTCTCGACTCTCATTCACGAGGTAGTCGAATTCTAGGGACGACACGCTCCTGCCGTGAACGTGCTCGAGATGGCAGGATTGAGCGGTGAAGTTTCGAGCCCTCGTCGAGCCACCGGAACCGATGAGGGGACTCGAGGTACCCGAAGAGATGGTGGCCGCCCTCGAGGGCGGCAAGCGGCCACCCGTCGTCGTGACGATCAATGGACACGCCTGGAAGACCAGAGTTGCGATCATGCGAGGTCGTCACCTGAT
>Ga0302279_10005066_pt1 | contig 14955 bp, 10 predicted proteins | sample III_Bog_N3_3_FD_194541 | JGI IMG/M metagenome (GOLD analysis project Ga0302279, IMG submission 194541) | Peat permafrost microbial communities from Stordalen Mire near Abisko, Sweden - III_Bog_N3_3 | ecosystem: Environmental > Terrestrial > Soil > Wetlands > Peat | place: Sweden: Abisko...
AAGGAGGTCCGCGTACCACAAGTGACCGAGCGTTCCGAGAGACGGGCCGTCGTCCGTACGGTGGCCGCGAAGTGTACGAACGCGTTGGCGCGCTTCCCGCATAGTCGACCGGTATGAGCGAGCCCACAACGCGAGCGCCAATCTCCAAACACGCCGTCGTCGACCTCGTGGACCGCGACGCGTCAGCTCTCGGGTGCGCGGCTCGTGCTCACAGCGAGGGATGCTGCACCCATGCTGCGGGCGGAAGATCTCGTCGGCAGACTGGCTCAGCTGCCGAGCGGCATGGAAGGGGCCAACGCCCTGCTCGACGCGAGTGAGCCCGTCTTCGTGGCGCTGGGATGGGTGCTGGCGTTTACCGAGATCCTCGACGGAGGCTCGCGGACGCTGCGCGTGCTCGCCCCCGAGGGCGATCCGGTCGGTGAGTACGGGCGATCGCTCGTGGGCAGGGTGATGCCGCTCGCAGCGACCCCGGTACTCGCGGAGGTGGTTCGTACGGGCACGCCGCTCTTCCTCGACAACCTTCCAACGACGCAGAGGGGCTCCGTCCGCGGCGCGGTGGCGCTCAGCGACAGCATGGATCGGGCTCGGGTCGCCCGGAGCGCCTGGTGCCCCATCCACGCCGACGGGAGGGTCACCCATCTCCTCAGCGCAACGGGCGCAGATATCACCGAGCACGACTTCGTGGCGATTCAGGTCTTCTCGTCACAGCTCGGGGCGGCGGGGCGATTGCGGGCCCTTCGCATGGAAATGGTGCATCGCGAGCGCCTCGCCGCCGTCGGGGAGATGGCAGCCGTTCTTGCTCACGAGGTGCGCAACCCGCTGGGGGTGATGTTCACGGCGCTGAAAACACTGTCGCGGGCCGAGCCTGGGAAGCGGAGCGAATGGCAAGCGCTCCTCGATATTCTGCAAGAGGAGGCCAACCGGCTGCAGCGGCTCGTGACCGACTTGCTCGAGTATTCGAGCGCGTCCTTGCCCGTGCTCGAGGGGGTCGAGCTCGGCCCCATCACTCACGATGCAGTGGAAGCGGCCCAGCACGACCGTTCTTTTCTGGTCGCCCAGCCGCAAGTAAGAGTCGACGTCGCGGACGGAATCCTCGTTCACACGGATCGCGTGCTCCTGCGGAGAGTGGTGCTCAACGTCATCTTGAACGCCTTTCAGCACGTGACGCCCGCCGGTCACGTGGACATCGTGGCCGAGCCGGTGGACGACGATATCGCGCTGACGATTCGGAACGACGGACCTGCGATTTCGACCGATATACGAAAGCGCGTCTTTGAGCCTTTCTTCACGACCCAACCAACCGGAACAGGTCTCGGGCTCGCCATCGTCCGGCGTCTGTGCACGGACGTGGGCGCCCGCATCGATGTCGTGCCGCTCGAAACAGGTGCGGCATTCCGTATCCTGCTCCCACGCTGCCGGTGAGCGTGGGCTGCCCGCTGCCGTGAGGGACATCGAGCCCCGTGTGACGACGTCGTACCGCTTCCGAGGCGCGCCCCTGGGGTCCAGTGACTAGTGGACGCTGGATTCGTGGCCCGGCCTCGCCGAGCCGGCTGATCCGGCGTCCTTATGAGCGTCCTCGACCGGGCCTCAGTTCCTGGACGACCTGGCACGCGGCCCTCAACGTGTGGCGGGTCCAGGACCCACGACCGCAGGAATGGGTGGCGCTGGCTCTGTCGGGGAACCTCCCGCCGCCCTTCGGAATCATGATCGAGACCCTCGCAGGGGTACCTCTGCCCGACTGGATCCTCAGCCGCTCCGGTGCTCCGGGACCCGTGCACGAGGTCGCCGGAATCCCAGCCCAGGTCACGCCGCGCTCCGTCGGCGAATGATGACGACGACCCGCCCGGTCGAACCGCGGACAACGCGTTCGCCCTCACGGGCGACCGGCAGCGGGGCACGCGCCGGCTCGTGCGCGGCGACCTCCGCGAGGCACGGCGGTGGGGCGGGGCGCGGTTGCGCCGCCTCGTCGGCCGCGGACTCGGCGCGCGCGAGCGCCGCCAGGAGCGCCTGCGGGTCCGTGATCCACGCCTCGCGGGGGCACGCCCTCCGCGGCCCGCTCCTGCCCTTTCGGCGCGATCGGGGCGTCGAGGCGGCCGGGACGGACGAACGACGTGGTCGTGCGGTATGCATCTTTGCCTCGAGCGACAGGGGGGGCCGCGTGGACACGCCACGCGGTTGGTTGGGCGAATCGATGCAGGCGCCGTGCCCGGCCTTTCAGCTCGTTCAGCTCCGGAGTCCGGGCTGCCTCGCGCCCGCACCACAAGCGCCGCACCAAAAGGGCCGGACCTGGTGCGAAGGGGGCTCGCCGACCGGCTCCGTCACGAAGAACCCGCTGGTCGGTCCGCCGAGCTCGAGGGTGGCGCCGGATGACCCCGCTAGCGGCCTCTGCCGCCGACGGATCACCGCCGTCGCTCGTCTGTTCCTGGGCCCTCCTTCACGGTATGCGCGCGAGGAACGCGTCGACCTCGGCGAGCTTCTCCTTTCGCGGGGCCCGCGCCTTCGCGACCGCGGCGCGGGCCTCCGTCGCGAGCGCGCGTGCGCGCGAGGGGTCCCGGCGTGACGCGACGAGCGCCCGCGCCAGCATGAACTTGGCGTCTGCGACGTCGTCCGCGGCGAGGATCGGTTGCTTGGCGCACGCCGCCACGATTTCCTCGAGCCGCGTGGCGGCCGTGTCGGGCCGGTTCGTCTCGAGATCGACCGCCGCCCGTACGAGGAGCAGGAGCAGCCTCGGATTGTCCATCGGGGACTGGGTCTGCCCGACCAGGGCGAGGCCCCGATCGCATGCGTCGCGCGCCTCGGGGTAGCGCCGAGCGCGGAGCCAGCACTGCCCGAGCGACACGTACACGCTCACGTTGTTGACCGTCTCGATCGGATGCTCCTGCGCGGCGGCGAGCGCCCTGGACAGGACGCTCACCCCGGCCTCCCAGTCGCCGACCTCGCACTCCACGGACGCGAACGACGCGGCGAGCTTCGTCCAGTCGCTCCCGTGCTCCATCCCGTTCGTCCGCAGGATGGACAGTCCGCGCTCGAAGTCCGCACGGGCTCCGGCCTTGTCGCCGACGTCGTAGTCGGCAAGTCCGAGGTTCGCCAGCGACCGCGCGATCTTAGGATGCGAGGGGCCGAGCACGCTCTCCCGGATGGAGAGGGCGAGCCGAAGGTGCGTGAGCGCCTCGTCGGTGCGGTAGAGGAACATGAGCGCCCGGCCGACGAGGCTGTGCAGGTAGGCCGTGACGAGCGGGTCGACCTCCCGCTCGTCGATCCGCAGCGCCTCTTCGCCCAGCGAGAGCGCGCGCGCCGGGTCGTCCGCGACGAGGGCGGTGTTTCCGAGCTCGCTGAGCAGCCTCGCGCGCAGCCGCGGCGGCGCGCCGACGCGATCGATGGCGGCCCTCGTCTCGGACGCGAAGCGCTCCGCTGGGCCGACGTCGTCGAGCCGCTCGTTGGCCGCGACCTCCAGGACCTCGAGCCTGGCGAGCGCGACGAGGTCGTCGTCGCGGCTCGCCTCTGCCGTCCACGCGGACTCGAGGAACGAGCGCCCGGCTGCCGCGAGGTCCTGGTCGCTCCGCTCGACGAACCCCCGCACGAAGAGGGCCTCGGCGAGGAGGCGCGCGTCCCCGAGGCTCTGCGCCTCCGCCAGGAGCGGGCCAAGCTCTCCTTTGGCGCGGGCCTCGGCGCCGACGCTCACCTCGGCCTTCATTCGCGCGATGCCGTCCGCGAGCGCGTCGGCGCGCCGGTTGAGCGCCGGATCGACGAAGCTCCGGTGCGCGCGGGAGGTGCGCGGGTCGATGCAGCTCTCCACGCTCGCGAGCGAGCCCACGGCGGAGGCGGCCTCCTCCGCCACCTGGGCAGTGGGCGCCGTGAGCTCCGTCACGAGGGCGTCGAGCTCGCGCCGCCGGTCGTCGAGGCAGGCGAGGTGCTCCGCCATCACCGTCTCGGTCTGCTCTTTGCGCAGGCGCGTGGCCTCGCACGACTCCGTGTACGCACGGGTCCACCCCGTCGCGTACGCGTCGAGCGAGCGGCGGACCGTGCCGCCGACGTCCTTGGCGTACGGGATCGGGAGCGCCGCGAACGCGCGCGTGATGGCCTCCGCGCGGCCCGGGCTCCACGCCGTCGCGAGGCGCTGCTCGGCGCCGCGGCACACGCGTAGCTCCGCCGCGTGCCGCCGCTCGAGGGCGAGCGCGCCGGACGCGACGAGCGCGGCCGCGACGACGACGGAGACCCCGACGCGCCACCTCCCGGCCCGCGGCGGCGCGAGCACGGCCAGGAGCTCGTCCAGGGTCGCGAAGCGTCGCGCGGGATCGGGGTCGAGGGCCCGCGCGATCGCCCTCGCGATCCCGGCGGGGACGGGGCCACGCGCCGTCCACTTCAGCTGCGTCAGCTGCGTTCGCCCGTTCGAGATCGCGCGAAGCTGCTCGGTGCGGGTCGTGCCCGTGAAGGGGAGCTGTCCGCACAGCGCCTCGGCGACGACGACCGCGAAGGCGAACTGGTCGCTCCGCGCATCGACGCGCTCGCCGCGAAGCTGCTCCGGCGGCATGTATCCGATGGTGCCCGCGATCACGCGCGCCGTAGGCGAGGGCTCCTCGGGGGCGAGCGCGCGGGCGAGCCCGAAGTCGGTCACGCGCGCCCCGCGCTGCTCGTCGACCATGATGTTCTCGGGTTTCACGTCCCTGTGGACGAGCCCGGACCGATGCGCGGCGGCGAGGCCGTTCCCCGCCTCGACGAGGACCGTGAGGATGTCCTTCGAGCTCCGCGACGGGTCGGCAAAGAAGCTACGGAGCGTGACCCCCTGGACGAACTCCATGACGAGGTACACCTGCTCGCCCCAGTAGCCCACGTCGTAGATGGCTACGACGTTCGGGTGGGAGATGCTGGCGAGCGCGCGGGCCTCGCGCGCGACCTGCGCGGCGCTGGCGCGGACGCCGGGCCGGACGACCTTGAGCGCGACCTTGCGATCCAGGTCGGGGTCGTAGGCCGCGTACACGACGCCCATGCCGCCTTCGCCCACGCGCGAGACGACGACGTAGCGGCCGACGAGCGCGCCCGCCTCGATTCCCACCGGCTCGCCGGCTCCGGCGCTCGACGCACGCGGGTCGTCCCGGGCCGCGTCCACCTCGTCCGAAGCGCCGAAGCCGAGCGCGACCGCGGCGCGGCACTCGCTGCATTCGTCGAGGTGCGCGAGGACGGCCTCCCCGTCCTCGATCGTGAACTTCGAGTGCAGGAGGGCGGCCAGCGTGTTGTCGCTCGGACACGCGCCCCGGCGCTTGGGAGGGTCGACCGATCCGGGTGCGTCCGCCATTCCGCTGCGGCAGTCTAAGCCAGTTTTGCGGGTCCGCGGAAGACGGGCCGCCCTCCCCCAAGTTTTGTTGCGACAGAAACGGACGCCTCGCGTCTCTAGGAAAGACGCCGCTCGGGAGCGGCTACTCCTGAGGCTCGAGCAGCCTCTCGAGGCTCACCTCGAACTGACTCCGAATGACCCCAACCAAGCTGTCGAACTCTTGAGGCGAGAGCCGCAACGTGTCGGAAAGCCTCCGGCGAACGTCCTCGAGGAGCGCCTCGCGCGAGCGCGCGATCCGCCTCGCGATCGTCGCGCGGTGGACACGGTAGATCGAGCCGATTTGATCGATGTTGAGCCCCTCGACGAAATGGAGGCGCAGCGTCGTACGGTCCTCCGGCGAGAGCGCCTGGAGGGCTGCCTGAAATGCCCCCTTGAAGCTGTCTTTGTGCCGGGCCCGAATGAGGTCGAGCTCCGGGTTGTGCGCGGTCCCACGCGCGTCCATCAGCGCATCGTCGCCTGGAAGGATCTCATGCGTACGCTTTCGAAGGAGACTGAGCGCCGCGCGTACGGCGACGACGCGCACCCAGCTATCGAGCGGACCTCGACCGGCGAAATCCGCGATCTTGGGCCGTCCGTCCTCGTTGCCGAGGAGGAGCTTCTGCCGCACCACCTGCACGAGGTCGTCGACGCTGCTCTTCGAGAGACGCATCTTGCCGACGGCGCTCGGGATGTCGGCGAGGAAGTGCCTGTCCAGCGCCCCCATCGCCTTTGCGTCGCCGCGCGCGCAGGCGGTGGCGAGGTAGAGATCGGGGCCGTGCAGCGCGGCCAGGGCGGCGGCGAGGCTCGAAGGGGCGGCGCCCAAGGTCTCCCCGATGCGCGCGACGAACGCGGCGTCGTCGAGGTCGACGCCCGGCCACGCCGCGCGGCTCGCGTCGAGGAGGGTGCGGAGCGCGTCCGCGGCGCCGGCGATCTGCACCGTGATCCCCGGGGCGTCCGCGGCGTCGCCGTAGACGCGCGCGACCAGCGCCGCGACCAGGGCGAGGTGCCCCCTCTTCTGGTCGCTCGCGAAGGCCGGGTCGTCGCCCACAGGGAGAGGTTATCCGGCCGGGCCGCGGAACGCGAGGCGGAGCCGCGAGGCGTACGCGCGTGCATGGGCGACGCGACCCTCATCGCCTTCGTGGCCGGCGACACGACTGCCGCCGTTCGTCGCCGCTTGTTCGACCACATCGACGCGTGCGTAGCATGCCGTCGCCTCATCGCCGAGACCCACGCCCACATGTCCGTGGCGCGCGGTCGACGGCCGGGGGGGTGAACGACGATGCATCCTCCGAGTGACAAGCCCGGTGCGCCCCCCCAGAGCTCCTTGCCTCGTTCGTCCGCCGTGCGCGGAGCGCCCCCCGGTCTGGACGACCTCCGGCCGGGCTCGACGCTGGCCGGACGGTACCGCCTCGTGCGTCTGCTCGGCGAAGGGGGAATGGGCGTCGTGTGGGAGGCGCGGCAGCTCACGACCGAGCGGAGCGTCGCCATCAAGATCCTGAAGAGCCGCGACGCCGCCGACGCCTCGCGTTTCTTGCGGGAGGCGAAGGTGTCCGCAAGCTTCTCGCACCGGAGCATCGTGCAGGTGTTCGACTTCTGGGAGGTCCCCGGCGGCGGTCCCGTGTTCATGGTGATGGAGCTCCTCGTCGGCGAGACGCTCGCCGCGTGGCGAGCGCGGGCAGGTCGCCTCGCCGTTCAGGACGCGCTGTCCGTTCTCGTGCCGGTCGCCCGCGCGCTCAGGGTCGCCCACGGCCAGGGGATCGTGCACCGGGACATGAAGCCCGAGAACATCTTCCTCGCCCGGCCGGCCGAGGGCGGCCCGCCCGAGGTCAAGGTCCTCGACTTCGGCCTGGCGCGACCGGTCACCGCGGACGCGCTCAACACGGCCATCACGCAGACGGGCTCCCTGATGGGGACCCCGTATTACATGGCCCCCGAGCAGATGTACGGAGAGAAGGACGTCGACGTACGGGCCGACGTCTGGGCGTTCGGGGTCATCCTCTACGAGTGCGTCTGCGGAGAGCGGCCGTTCGGCGGGGAGAACTTCGGCCAGGTCTTCCGTCACGTGACGTCGGGAGTCTTCCGCCCCATGGCCGAGCTCGCGCCGCACGCTGCGCCGGCGCTCGCCTCGCTCGTCGCGCGCATGCTCTCCCACGATCGGAACGTCCGACCGAACATGGCGGACATCTGCCGCGTGCTCTCGAGCTCCGACGCGGCCGCCCCGCTCGTGGCGCAGACGACGCGGCGAATGCCATCGAGCCTGACGCCCGAAGAGGCGCCCGCTCACTCGCCCGACGACCCGGCCCTGGCCCCGCCCGACGGCGCGGCCTACAGGGATCCCCCGCGCCCCGCTCCTCCGCCCGCGACGATGACGGCAACGGCGGCCTCGGTTCGTGCGGCCGTCGCTGCTCCCCGGCGTGGTGCGATCGGTCTCGGGTTTGGCCTCGTCGCGCTCGCCGCGGTGGCCGCGGGGCTCGGCCTGGCGCTGCGGGGCTCGCCGAGGGGACCCGCAGCGATAGCACTTCCCTCGCTGCCCGAGGCCGCGCTCGCGCCGAGCGCCTCGCCGGCCGAGGCCGCGACGCTCGCCGCCCCGAGGGCGAGCCCGCGAGACACCATGGGGAGCGACGCGCCCGCCGTGAGCCCGTCGCCGCCGCGTTCCGCTCCGGTGACGGCGACGGTGCCGGTGCAAGCCGCGCCGGCGCGCCCCGCTCCCGCGGCCGTCGCGACCGCGAAGGCGACGAGGGCGGCGCCCAGCCGCTCCGCATCGGCCCCGGCGCCGGATCCGCTGCACGCGGGGAGGTTCTAGAAGCGCCCTTCCAGGAGGGGATCCCGCCTGGGAGGTGCGGGCGCGGGCACGACGAGGGCGCGCAAGCTTGGCGCAGGTGTCGGGAGGGCTGTCCTTTGCCGACGGGGGGGCACGGTCTCCGGGGGCGGCGCGGGCCGCACGTCCTCAATCGCCGCGCTCGCGACGGCATGAGCCGTCGTCGTCGTCGGCGACGGCGCGGGCGACGGGGGGCTCGGGAGCTCCACGTTCGACGGGGAAGGGGCACCCCTGACGCCCGAGAGCGCGAAGGTAAGCGCGCCCGCGAGCGCGACGGCCGCGGCGATGGCCCACGTTTGCCGGGCCACCCCGGGCCTCGGGGACGGGATCGGCGCGGCGATCTCGTGGGCGGGCCGCGGGGTCGCCATGCGCAGCGCGGTCTGCATGTCACCCGCGGTCGCAAATCGTGCCTCCGGGCGGTAGGCGAGCGCGCGTCCCAGGACGGCGGCGAGCCGCGCGTCGATCTCCCGCGCGAGAGCCGCGATCGCGCCGACCGGCTGCGTCGCAAGGACCAGCTCCTCCATCGGGGTCTCCCCGCCGTGCAGCAGCCGACCGGTCAGGGCGGTGAAGAGCGTCGCGCCCACCGCCCATAGATCGCTCGGTGCGCCGACCTCTTCCCATCGTCCCCGCGCCTGCTCCGGGGGCATGAACGCGGGCGTGCCGAGGACGAGCCCCATGAACGTCTCGTTCCTGCTGCCGAGGACGCGCTCGTGCGCGATGCCGAAGTCCAGGAGCTTCACGCTGCCCGCGCGCGTGAGAAACACGTTCGCCGGCTTGACGTCGCGGTGCACGAGACCGGCCGCGTGCGCAGCCCCGAGCGCGTCGAGGACCAGGTCGATGACGCGCAGAGCCTCCGGGGCTTGCAGGGCGCGGTCCCGCGCGAGGCGCGCCTCGAGCGTCTCTCCGTCGAGCAGCTCCATGACGAGGTACGGCCGCCCGTCGTCCGTCACCCCGTCGTCGAGCGCCCGCACGATGCCGGGATGGTCCACGAGGTTGCCGACGTGCCCCTCCTTGAGGAAGCGCGAGATGAGCTCCGGGTCGCGCGCGGCGAACGCGTGGAGCACCTTGATGGCGACCCGGTTGCCGTTGGCGTGGGTGGCGGCGTAGACGGTGGCACAGCCGCCGACGCCGAGCACGCGATCCAGCCGCCACTTGCCCGCGAGCGTCGCGCCGACCGGTAAATCGGCCGCGTTCGCGGCCGGGAGGATGCCCGAAGCAGGTGCCATGAGCGACTGACGCGCGGGAGGGAGCGCGGTCGCGGAGAAATCGACGGACGGGGAATCGTCCTCGCCGGGCCACCTATTTGGGTCACCCCGCGCGACAGCCTGCCGCGCGGCGCGTCCTACCCGTGAGCGTCCGCCTCCCTCGCTCGTTTCCTCGCCTTCACACACCGGAGATCCCGTGCCGTCCTCACTGAACGCCCTCTTCTGCTCTGCCGTGCTCCTCTTCGGCGTCTTCGCCGCCGGATGCGCCTCGATCCTCGGCGCCGACTTCGACCACCCCGGCGCGAACGCCACCATCGACGGTGGCGCGCGTCCCACGAGCCCCGAGGCAGGAGCGTGCGTACCCGACGACGCGGTCGAGTGCGCCGGCAAGTGCGGTCAGCTCGCGAACCGGTGCGGGACGCTCGTCGACTGCGGCGGGTGCGACGTCGGCGAGGCGTGCGGGGGCGGTGGCACCCCCAACATGTGCGGCGCCGGCACCTGCACGCCAAGCTGCACCGGCGCGACGTGCGGTGCCAGCAACGGGTGCGACGGCGTGTGCACCGCGGGCACCTGCGAGACGGGGCAGCACTGCGTGCAGGGGGCCTGCACGTGCGATCCGACGTCGTGCTCGGGTTGCTGCAGCGGCACGACGTGCGAGTCGGGCTCGGAGCTGTCCGCGTGCGGCATGGGAGGCAGCGCGTGCGCGGCATGCGCGTCCGGCACGACCTGCGGGACGACGTGCGGCGCGTGCGGGGGCAGCGGCCAGGCGTGCTGCGAGGGCGGCGCGTGCAGCGCGCCGCTCACGTGCGGAGGAGGCGGGGCGAGCGGCGTCTGCGGGTGCACGGCGAGCTGCACGGGCAAGGCGTGCGGCGCGAGCGACGGGTGCGGCGGCGTGTGCACGAGCGGGACGTGCGGCACGGGGCAAGAGTGCTCGAACGGCGTGTGCGCATGCGACGCGACGTCGTGCAGCGGGTGCTGCAACGGCACGACGTGCGAGTCGGGGACCGAGAGCACGGCATGCGGGCAAGGGGGCACGGTCTGCATGGAGTGCGCGTCCGGCACGACCTGCGGGACGACGTGCGGCGCGTGCGGGGGCAACGGCCAGGCGTGCTGCCCCGGCGACACGTGCAGCGCGCCGCTCGCGTGTGCCGGCGGGACGTGCGGCTGCACGCCCGACTGCACGGGCAAAGCGTGCGGAGCGAGCGACGGCTGCGGCGGCACCTGCGCGAGCGGCACCTGCGCCGCAGGCCAGGCGTGCGTGAACGACGCGTGCGTGTGCGACGCGACGTCCTGCCCGACCGGGTGCTGCTCCGCGGGTCAGTGCGTCTCCGGCACGGCGACGACCGCCTGCGGCGCCGGCGGCAACGCCTGCGCCGCGTGCACGGGATCGCAGACGTGCTCCGCGGGAGCGTGCACCGGCGCCGCTGCCGCCTCCTCGGGGGGCGTCGTGCTCTACGGGGGCTACGACACGAGCGGCAACCCGCTGGGCGACACGTGGAGCTGGAGCGGCACGGGTTGGACGCAAGAGAGCGCCACCGGCCCCAGCGCGCGCGGCTTCGCGGGCATCACGACCCTGAACGGCACGGCCGTCCTGTTCGGGGGATGCGGCGCGGGCCTCTGCAACCCCCTGAGCGACACCTGGACCTGGAACGGCACCGCGTGGACCGACGCGAACGTCACCGGCCCCAGCGCGAGCTTCGGCAACGCGATGGCGACGCTGAACAGCACGGCCGTACTGTTCGGGGGGTCCGGCACGGGCGGCAGCACCCTGGGCGACGCCTGGACGTGGAACGGCAGCGGGTGGACCGAAGCGAACACCACCGGTCCCGCGCGCTACAGCCACGCCATGGCGACGCTGAACAGCGCGGTCGTCCTGTTCGGGGGCTACGACGCGAACACCAAACCCCTGGCCGACACGTGGACCTGGAACGGCGCCACGTGGACCGAGGCGAACGTCACCGGTCCCAGCGCGCGTGACGGCCACGCGATGGCGACGCTGAACGGCACGGTCGTCCTGTTTGGGGGCACGGGCGCGAACAGCAGCGTCCTGGGCGACACGTGGATCTGGAACGGCACCACGTGGACCGAAGCGAACGTCAGCGGCCCCAGCGCGCGCTACTACCACGCGATGGCGACCTTGAACGGCACGGTGGTGCTCTTCGGGGGATGCCCCACGATCGACTGCAGCGCCCCCCTCAGCGACACCTGGACCTGGAACGGCACCGGGTGGACCCAGATCGGCGTCACCGGTCCGAGCGCGCGCGATGGCCATGCCATGGCGGCCTGGTAACCGTCCGGTCCGACGGAGCCCAGCCTTCGCCGAGCGCGCGTGATCCCGGCGCTGCCTCCCCCGGGCAGCCCTTCCTCGGGTCGGGACGTCGCCCGGCCGGAAATCGTCCCACCGCCTCCACTTTCTTCCTTCTCCCGCGCGACCACTCCTTTCCTCCGGCGTCTGTCCTTCATCATGAGCACAAGCCCCTCCCTCACCGCCGCCACCGCCCCCGATCTCGCCAAGCCTTGCGAGCTTCCGGCCCCCGAGCCCGCCGCGCTGCGCCCCGTGGCCCCGCTGCAGAGCCTCCAGCCCACCCTGAAGCTCGCCGCCCCGCCGCCCTCGCGGTCTCCCGCGTCGTCCCGCACCCTCAAGCTCTCCCCCGGCGAGCTCGCTGCCTGGATCGGTGCGCCCGGGTCCGCGCCATCGAAGCTGCCGCCGCAGCCCGCGCTACCGAGCGTACCGACCACGGTCCCGTCCGCCCCGCCCCGCGCCACCGTGCGCAGGCGGTCGCTCCTCGCGGGTGGGCTCGCGGGGGCGGTCGCGCTCGGGGTCGCGGCCTTCGCGGTCGCGCAGGCGCTCGCGTCGACCAGCACGCGCTGGGTCGCACCGCTCGTGCTCTCGTCGGCCGATCCCCGCGTGGTGCAGGTCGCGGCGACCCTCCAGCAAGAGACGGCGCGCCGGAGCGATCTCCTCCTCCAGAAGAAGGAGATCGAGACGCGCCTCGACGAGGCCAGGGAGAGCGTGGCCCTCGAAGAGAGCTTCCAGGCGAGCTTCAAGGCGGCCTTGCGGTCGGACCTCGCGGCCGAGCGCGCGGAGCTCCGGCACCTGGAGACGCTGCTCGCGTGGCGCGACGCCTCGAAGGGCGCAGCCAGCGCCGTCCCCTTCGGCGCCGACCTCGACGCGAAGGTGAGCACCATCCAGCAGCGCGTACGGCTCCTCGAGTCGGCGTCACGCAGCGGGCGGGCCGCCGCCGGCTACGACGTCTTGACGTTCCGGCGCGAGCTCGATCGTTCGCAAGCTGCGGGGGACCAGGCGCGCGCGCTGTCGGCCGCCCTCACGCGCACCCTGGCCGAGACGACCGATGTGCTCAAGCAGAAGGAGACCCTCCTCGCGTCCCTCGAGGCGTCGCCCTACCGGCTCGCGATCGCGGGAGACGTGACGCTCGGCTTCGTCCCGTACGACAACGTGGCCGAGGTGAAGACCGGCGAGGCGCTCGTCGCGTGCAAGACGTCCCTCCTGTTCTGCCACCCCGTGGGCACCGTGGGCGAGCTCCTCGCCGGTGAAGTCCGGGGCACGAACCCCCTCGACGGCCAGGAGACCCGCGGGCGCCTCGTCCGCCTCCTCTTGACCGAGCCCCGCAGCGCCGAGCGTCCGACGCTGCTCGTCCGCCCCTCGCAGAGCCGCGGATGACGCCCGAGAACCCGATGAACACCCGCGCCCTCTCGTTCGCCGCCACGCTGGTCCTCGCCTGCCTTTCCGTCCCCCGCGTCGCCCGTGCCAGCGATCCCATCGCGGAGGCCCTCTACCAGGAAGGGCGTCACGCGGCGGACGCGCACGACTGGGCGCTCGCGTGCCGGAAGTACCGCGAGAGCCACGACCGCGAGCCTGCGCCCGGCACGCTCCTCAACCTGGCCGACTGCGAGGACAACCGCGGGAACCTGGTCGACGCCCTCGCCCACTTCGAGGCCGCGTCGCGCCTCTTTCGCGCGGGCGACGAGCGAATCGCGTACGCCCGGCAGCGCGGCGCGGCGACCGAGAGGCGCCTCCCCAGGCTCACCCTGCGCCTTCACCCGGCTTCGCCCACGGGCACCGTGATCGAGCGCGACGGCGTGGCGGTCGACGTGGGCATGCCGACCCCTGCGCGCGTCGATCCAGGCGAGCACGCGATCGTCGTACGCGCCCCCGGCCGGACGGAGACGCGCACGACGATCGTCCTCAGCGAAGGGGAGGCCCGCGAGCTCGAGCTGGCGCCCGGAGTGCCGATCCCGACCGCGCAAGCCCCCAGCGGGGCCGCCCACCCGTCCGAGCGTCGCCCGGCGCCCGAAGCACCTGCCTCTGCGGACGACAGCGCCTCGCGGCCGTGGGCGCGGCAGGCGTCGTTCGTCGGCTTCAGCGTCGGCGCCGTCGGCGTGGGGCTCGGGATCGCGGGCGGCCTCGTCACCCTCGGCGCGAAGGGCGCCGCGAACAGCGATTGCCCTGCCATCGGGTGCAACGGCGCCGGGCTCTCCGCGGAGAGCCGGGGCAGGACGTGGAGCGCACTCAGCACCGCGGGCTTCGTCGCGGGAGGCGTCGGTCTCGCGGCGGGCGTGGGCCTCCTGTTCGTCGGCCCGTCGCGTGCTGCGGCCGGCATGCTTAGCGCCCGCCCCCTGGCGGGCGGCGCGGAGCTCGGGTGGAGCGCGAGCTTCTGAGCCCGCGCTCGCCGGCGTTCCCGTCGCGGAGCCGAGAGCTGCCGATGGATCCCGTGAGCACGCTGCGGCCCGCGATCCTCGCCCGCGTCTCGGACGCGCTCGCGCGCGAGCTCGCCGGGTTGTCCGACCTGGACGCGAGGCTCGACGCGATCGTGCGGGCGGGTCGCGACGCCTCCCCGGATCTGCACGTCGCGAGGCACGCGTGGGCGGCCTACCTCGCGAGCCACCTGCACGAAGGGGATGCGGCGCGCCAGCTGGCCGATCTCCACGCCGCAGACGTTCACCTCGCGCTCGCGTGCGCGTCGGGCAACGAGCTGGCGCACGCGCGCCTGGACGCCCGGCTGCGCGCGGCGTCCGGGCAAGCGCTCGCGGGGATCCGTCTGGGCCGTCTCTCCCGCGACGAGGTGCTCCAGGCGGTGCGGACCAAGCTGCTCGTCGGAGACGACGGGCTGGGCAAGCTGTCGACCTACTCGGGCCGAGGCCCGCTCGACGGGTGGCTACGCGTCACGCTCGCGCGCACCGCGCTCTCGCTCCTGCGCGTGCGCGACCCGGAGGCCGCGCGCGAAGACGAGCCCGACGTCCTCGTGAACCTCGCTGCGTCCGACGATCCCCAGCTCGCGGCGCTCCGCTCCCGGTGCGCGCCCACGTTGAAGCACGCCATCGAGGAGGCTGTCGCGGCGCTCCCTGCGGAGGACCGCACGCTGCTGCACCTCCACGTCGTCGACGGGCTCACGATCGACGATCTCGCGGCCGTCTACCGCGCGCACCGCGCCACGCTGGCGCGCAGGCTGGCCCGCACCAGGAACGCGATCTTCGAAGGCTCCCGGGCGCGAGCGACGGCGGCGCTCGGGCTGGACGACGCGGAGTTCGCGAGCCTCATGGGCGTGATGATGAGCCGGCTCGACCTGACGCTCGGCAGGGCGCTGGAAGACGGGAGGTCG